>Ga0315280_10003538_pt1 | contig 23882 bp, 12 predicted proteins | sample YL17G06_40_MG_FD_203697 | JGI IMG/M metagenome (GOLD analysis project Ga0315280, IMG submission 203697) | Sediment microbial communities from Yellowstone Lake, YNP, Wyoming, USA - YL17G06_40 | ecosystem: Environmental > Aquatic > Freshwater > Lake > Sediment | place: USA: Wyoming | collected... | reverse complement strand
AAAAGCAGCCGAAAACTGAACATGCTGCTGATCGCGGTGGATGACCTGAACAACCGCATCGGCTGCTATGGCGATCCCATCGTCAAGACGCCGAATCTGGACCGGCTGAACCGGCACGCGGTGCGCTTCGACCGCTCCTACTGCAATTATCCGCTGTGCAATCCGACGCGCACCTCGCTGCTGAGCGGGCGGCGGCCGGAGGTCACGCAAGTCTTCGACAACAACACCGCGCCGCGCACCCACCTGGGCAACGTGGTTTTCATGCCGGAGTACTTCAAGGCCAACGGGTACTTCACGGCGCGGGTGGGCAAGATCGCCCACGGGTCCTACGAGCACCAGCTCCGGTGGGACATCTCCGAGAGCCGCGCGGGGGTCCAGATCCAGCAGGACGGCGACCCGGCCAGCCCGACCGGCGGTCTCGCCAATCGCCGCGGCTTCGGCGACGAACTGACCGACGAGGACGACATGTTCGAGCCCGGCCGGCAGGGCAGAAACCAGGCCAAGGCCCAGGCCAAGGCCAAAGCCCAGGCCAAGGCAGCGGCCGCCGGGGGCGGCATCAAGCTGAGCTGGACGCCCACCAACGGCGGCGATGCCGACGAGCCGGACGGCGCTACCGCGCGCCGCATCGTGCAGTTGATCCGCGAGAACAAGGACAAGCAGTTCTTCATCGGGTGCGGGTTTCATAAGCCCCATCTGCCCTGGGTGGCGCCCCGCAAGTACTTCGACATGTACTCGCTGGACCAGATCAAGCTGCCCAACACCCCGCCCGACGACAGGGACGACATCCCTCCCATTGCGCTAACGTTCACCCAGGGCGACCAGGAGATGACGGATGAGCAGCGGCGAATGGCAATCCTCGCCTATCACGCGGCCACCAGCTTTATGGACGCGCAGCTTGGCTTGGTGCTGGATACCATGGACGAATACAAGCTGTGGGACAACACCGTGGTGCTGCTGTTCGGCGACCACGGCTGGCACCTGTACGACCACCTGCAGCTCTGGCGCAAGATGACGGTGTTCGAGCAGGCAGCCCGCGCCCCGCTGATGGTGTGGGCGCCGGGGTGCAAGCAGAACGTCGCCTGCCCGCGGCTGGTCGAGTTCGTCGACATTCATCCCACGCTTACCGAGCTGTGCGGCTTGCCCCCGGCGCCGGGGATGGAAGGGACCAGCTTCGCGCCGCTGCTGAAAGATCCCAACCGGCCGTGGAAGAAAGCGGCCTACACCCTGGTGGCGCGCGGCAGGGAGCGCTTCGGCCGCAGCGTGCGCACCGATCACTGGCGCTACACGGAGTGGGAGGACGGCAAGTCGGGCGTCGAGTTCTACGACCACGACAAGGACCCCAACGAGTGGTCCAACGTCGCCTGGCCCCAGCGCGAGCGCACCCCCCGGCAAACGGCCGACATCGAGGAAATGAAGCGCCTGCTGCACGCCGACAAGAAACTCAACGTGCCGCCCAAGGGATGAGGATCTCGGATTGCAGATTTCGGATTGCGGATTTCAAGCAAGCTTCCTGAAATCCGCAACCCGAAATCCAAAATCCGCAATTCGTGCCACTCAGCTCATCAACTGGCCCTTGTACTGGTCGAAAATGTCGCCCCGGCCCTCGATGCGCGGGTCGGCTGTTTGCCTCAGCTCGGCGGTCAGTTGCGCGTCCAGGCGGCGCAGGACGCCGGCATAGGCGGGATCGGCGGCCACGTTGTGCATCTGCCAGGGGTCTTTCTTCAGGTCGTAGAGTTCCCGCTCCGGCCGCTTTCCGAAGGCCAGCTCGAACAGCGGCTGCACACTCGCTTCGTTGCGGTGGAGCCCCATGTAGGCTTTTGTTGGCCCGGCATCGACATCGGCGAAGCCGACGCGGGTATTCTTCGCCAGTTGGTCATAGCCGCAGCCCTTCGAGTCCGGCGCCGCGCAGGCCTCGGGGTCGCCCGCGGGCCAGCGCTCGGGCTTGAAATTCCGGATGTAGTGGAACTGGTGGTTGCGTAGTGCGCGCATCGGGTAGCCGCCCCGGATTTCTCCGCGGCAGGGAACGTGGCGTTCCATGCCGGTCAGCACGTGGTCGCGCTTGGGGTCCACCCGCCCAGACTTGTCCGAGCGCAGGACGCTCATCAGGCTGCGCGCGGTCATGGCCGGGCGGGGCGGAAGCCCGGCCGCTTCCAGGAAGGTCGGGGCCACGTCCGACAGGCTGACGAAATCCTCGATCACGCGGCCGCCCGCCACCCGACCGGGCCAGCAGACGGCCAGCGGCACGTGGGTGCCGGCCTCGTAAACGGTGGCCTTCGAGCGCGGGAATGGCCAGCCGTTGTCGCCCGATATCACCACCAGCGTGTTTTGCAGTTCGCCCGTCTTGTCCAGGGTGGCCAGCAGCTCGCCGGTTTCGCGGTCGAAGCGCTGCGCTTTCCAGTAGTAGTCGCAGATGTCCTTGCGGACCGTTTCGGTATCGGGCAGGTACGGCGGTACCTGCACATCGCTCAACTTCATGCCGCTCTTCACGCCGCTCTCCCATTCGTACGGCCGGTGGGGATCCTGGCTGCCAAACCAGAAGCAGAACGGCTTGTCCTTGGGGCGGGCCGCCAGGAAGGCGTCGAAGTCGCGGAAGCGGGGCCCGGCGGGGTTGCGCGTTCGCCCGCCGGCCGTTTCGTTCCCCGGCCCCCAGCCCTTGCGCGTAAACCCAACATGGTAGCCGGCCGCTTCCAGCAGATCGGGGTACACTTCGAACTTGGCCGGCAGCGTCACCGACAGGTTGGCGCCTTCTTCCAGCCGCCAGTGGTATTGCCCGGTGACCATGGCGGCCCGAGAGGGCGAGCACGAGGGCGCGCTCACAAAAGCGTTGGTGAACAGCACGCCCGAGCGGGCCAGCCGGTCGAAGGTCGGCGTTTGGATGACCTTGTCGCCGCCGATCGCGGCCTTGGGCCACATCCAATCGTCGGCCAGCGCGAACAGAATGTTGGGCCGCCGCGCCGGGCGATCTGCGGGCAACAGCAGGTTGGGGGCGGCCAGCGCGGCGGCGCCGGTCGCCAGCGGTTTCAGGAACTCGCGGCGTGTCTGGCGGTGTTTCATCTCCATCCTCCGCGGGGCAGTGTATCAGGTGTCAGGTTTCAGGCGCTAGGTGTCAGGTTGTTGGGTTGCTGGCAACCGACACCTGGCACCTGACACCTGACACCTGACATGGTAGAGTGAGGGGCGTAATTGTGAGCGACAACAGCGTGATGGCCAGCGCACAATCCCTGCCCGCGTTGACAACCCTCAACGACCTGGTCTTCAACATTGCCCGCCGCGATGCGCCGGAGGTGCTGCGATACAAGCGGGCCGGCGCCTGGGTGTCGATTTCAGCCCGGGAGGCCTATTCCGTCGTGGTGCGGATGCGCGCGGCGCTGAAGCGCCTGGGACTGCGCAAGGGCGACCGGGTCGCGCTGTGGTCGGAAAACCGGCCGGAGTGGACGCTGGCCGATCTGGCCGTGCTGGGCTGCGGCGCGGCTACCGTGCCGCTCTATCCGACGCTGACCGCCGCAGCGTGCGAATACATGCTGCGGGATTCCGGTTCGCGCCTGATTTTCCTGTCCCGGCCCAAGCACCTGGAGAAGATACACGGCTGTTGGGCGCGCCTGCCGGAACTGGAGCGCGCCGTGCTGTTCGGGGGCCCCGTGCCGGCCGGCATGTCTGCCGCCCGGGTGCTGAGGTGGGAGGAGCTTGCAGGCCGGGGGCAGATCGACCCCGCGCGGGAAGAGGCGCAGGCCTACGAAGCGGCGGCGCGCGCCGTCGGCCCAGACGACCTGGCCAGCATCGTCTACACTTCGGGAACCACCGGCGAGCCACGGGGCGTACTGTTGACGCACGACAACATCGTCTCCAACGTGCTGGCCGTCCCCCTCGAGTTCATCGGGCCGAGCGATGTGGCGCTCTCCTTCCTGCCCTTGTCGCATATTTACGAGCGGATGGTGTTCTACACCTTCCTGCATCACGGGATCCCGGTCGCTTACGCGGAAAGCAACGAGGCGGTGCCTCAGAACCTGCTGGAGGTGCGCCCCACGCTGGCCACTGCTGTGCCGCGCTTCTTCGAGAAGTTACACAGCCGCATCCTGGAAAACCTGCGGCGAGGTTCCTGGCCGCGCCGCAGGCTGTTTTGGTGGGCGGCGTCGGTGGGCAGGCAGGAGCTGGCCTGCCGGGTGGCAGGGCGCCCCGCGCCTCGCGGCTTGCGGCTGCGGTACCGGCTGGCCGACCGCTTGGTCTTTCGGAGGCTGCGCCGGCGGCTGGGCGGCCGGCTGCGCTGCTTCCTGTCCGGCGGCGGGCCGCTTTCCCCGCAGCTTGCCGAGTTCTTCAACGCCGTCAATGTCATGGTCTGCGAAGGCTACGGCCTCACGGAGACTTCACCGGTGGTGACCTGCAACGTTCCCAGCCGACCGCGGCCCGGGACCACCGGCCGGCCCCTGGAGGGGGTGGAAGTGCGGATCGCCGCCGACGGCGAGATCCTGGTGCGCGGCCGCAACGTGATGAAGGGCTACCACAACCGCCCCGAGGACACCGCGCAGGCCATCGTGGATGGCTGGCTGCACACCGGCGATATCGGCGAGTTGACCGCAGAAGGCGACCTGCGGGTGACCGACCGCAAGAAGGACCTGCTGAAGACGGCGGCCGGCAAGTTGGTGGCCCCGCAGCCGATCGAAAACCTGCTGCGCTCTTTGCCCTACATTTCCAACGCCGTCGTTGTCGGCGACCGCCGCCGCTACATCGCCGCGCTGCTGGTTCCCAACTTTGAGCGCCTGACCGAATTCGCTTGCGCCAACGGCCTGGACGGGGCGTCGGCAGCCGCTCTGCTCCGGCATCCGCTGGTTCGCAATCTAATCGAGCGCCAGGTCGATCAGGTTAATGCCGGCTTGGCGCCGTTCGAGCAGATCAAGCGTTTCGCTCTGCTGGAAAAGGATTTCTCGATCGCCGCGGGTAACCTGACGCCAACGTTCAAGGTGCGCCGCCGCATCGTCGAGGAAGAATGCCGCGACATCGTGGCCGAACTCTATAAGTAAGTGCTGAGTGCTTAGTGCTAAGCGCTAAGTGCTAAGTGCTCGGTGCCGGGCGGGTTCCCCTCAGCACTTAGCACTGAGCACTCAGCACTTAGCACTCAGCGAGAGCGCGTATGCGAATTACCAAGGCTGTGATCACGGCGGCCGGCCGAAAACAGCGGACACTGCCGCTGCAAATGCTGATCGACCGCGACGGCAACGAGAAATCGATTCTCGAGATCCTGACCGAAGAGGTGCTGGGCGCGGGCATCGAGGAGATTTGCGTGGTGGTATGGCCGGGCGATGAGGCCTCCTACGCGCAAGTGGCGGGGACCCACGCCGGGCGCCTGCAGTTCGTGCGCCAGCCGCAGCCGCTGGGTTACGGCCATGCCGTCTACTGCGCCCGCGACTTTGTCGGCCAGGAGCCGTTCCTGCACCTGGTCGGCGACCACGTTTACGTCGGCGAGGGGGAAAAGAGCTGCGCGCAGCACCTGGTCGAGGTGGCCGCCGCGGAAGCCTGCGCCGTGTCGGCTGTGCAGCCCACTCGCGAGAACCTGCTGCCCCGGTTTGGGGCCGTCGGCGGACGCCGCCTCAGCGGCCGCACCAACCTCTATCGCATCGAGACCGTCATCGAAAAGCCGACGCCCACCGAAGCCGAGCAGAAGCTGATCGTCTCGGGGTTGCGAGCCGGCCATTACCTGTGTTTCTTCGGGATGCACGTGCTGACCCCGGCCGTGCTGGAGATTCTGGGGCGCTTGCAGGCGGCCGCGGCCGGCGGCTGGACGCTTTCCACGGCGCTGGCCGAGCTGGCCCGCTGCGAACAATACCTGGCGCTGGAGCAACCCGGCCACCGCTACGACGTGGGCGCAAGATATGGCCTGCTGACCGCGCAACTGGCGCTGGCGCTCAGCGGCCGGGACCGCAACGAGGTGCTTTCACAACTGGTCGAACTGCTGGCGACCCGCGGCACCGGATGAGACCGGGGGCTGGAGACTGTAGGCTGGAGGCGGCCTCCCACAGCCTACAGCCGACGGCCTACAGCCTATAGCCTATTTATGAGCGACCTGACGCGAGTGATCACGGCGAACGAGCCGGAGGTGCGCAACCACTCGCTCGACGCCTTTTGCCGGGCCGCCTCGCTGGCCGAGATCCTGGCTGAATGCGAGGCCCTGGACCCCTTCCGGCGGCACAGCGACAACCTTTACGAGCGCGTGCGCGCGCTGTTCTTCCTGTACGCCATCCATCGCTTCCACGTGCCGCTGAAGCCGGGCACCCAGAAGGCCGCCCCTATCCCCTTTTCCGGGTACGCCAACCTGCTCAAGCGGCGGTTCGAGGAAGCGATCGACATTTTTCTGGCGGCACAGGCGGTCCAGGGACCGAGCGCCGCCATCTCCAGCGCCCTGGCGGCTGCCTACCGCGGGCTCGGTTTCCAGACCCTGGCCGACCAAGTGCGCCGCAGCGTCCGCTCGGTGCGCGGCAACCAGTGGATGTTCCGCACCGGGCACCCGGCCGACTATCCGCTGCACGTGCGCCCGGAACTGCTGGAGCGCTCCGGCGACGGCATTTTTCCCATTCTGCACGAGGCCACACCGGTGCGCATGGACCTGACCCACAGCGGATGGAGCGACATCTTTTTTCTGGGGATGGACTTTCCCGAGGGCGCCCGGGTGCTGAACGTCTCGATCGATCTGAGCGTACGCGGGGCGGGCGCGGGCGCCCCCCGGCCGCCGGTGGAAGCCTTTGTTCGGGTCATCGATCAGCCGGTGCTGCGGCTGGCCAGCGTGGACCTGCGCGCGGCCGCGGAAGTCAGCTCGCTCGCCGAAGTTTTCGATTTCGCCCGCGACTACCTGGGCCTGCTGAAAGCCGCGGTGATCGCTTCCGGCATCGTGCCGCCCGGCATGGAAGGCGCGGCGCGGCCGCTGGAGGAATTGCTGGCGGGGTTGACCGGCAGGCGCGGCTATGGCCTGGAAGTTGTCAGCAAAGTCAACGACATCCCCAAGGGCTCGCGCCTGGCGGTCTCCACCAGTTTGCTGGCCTGCTTGATTGCGGCCTGCATGCGCGCCACCGGCCAGACCCAGGATGTGGCCGGCGCGCTGGCCGAACAGGACCGCCGCCTGGTGGCCGCGCGCGCCATCCTGGGCGAGTGGCTGGCCGGCTCCGGCGGCGGCTGGCAGGACTCCGGCGGCCTGTGGCCGGGCATGAAGCTGATTGCCGGCGTCATCGCCCGCGAGGACGATCCCGAATTCGGCATCAGCCGCGGCTGCCTGCTTCCCTCGCACCAGGTCTTCCGATTCCAAGATGTATCGAAGGAGACGCGGGAGAAGCTGCAGGACAGCTTGGTGCTGGTGCACGGCGGCATGGCGCAGGACGTGGGCCCCATCCTGGAGATGGTGACCGAGAAATACTTGCTGCGGTCGGAAGCGGAATGGCAGGGCCGCCAGGAGGCCATCCGCATCCTGGATGAAATCGTCGGTCACCTGAAGCGCGGCGATGTGCGCAGCATCGGCGCCTGCACGCAGCGCAACTTCGACGCCCCCATCCAGACCATCATCCCTTGGGCGGGAAACCTGTACACGGCCACGCTCATTGAACGCGTGCGAGCCGAGATGGCCTCCGGCTTCTGGGGCTTCTGGATGCTGGGCGGCATGTCAGGCAGCGGCATGGGCTTCCTGTTCAGCCCGCAGGCCAGGCCCGCGGCCCAAGACCGGCTGCAGGAGATCATGAGCGAGACGAAGCGGCGTCTGGAATGCGCCATGCCCTTCGCCATGGACCCCATCGTGTACGAGTTCGCCATCAATGAGCGCGGCACGTGGGCCGAGTTGTTGGGCGGCGAGAGCGCACTGATGCCGCCCGGCTACTACACCCTGACTGTGCCGGCGCTGTTGCGCCTGGAGCCGAAACTGCTGCCCGCCTCCCGCCGCGCGGAGTTGGACCGCTTCGGGGCCGCCTGCCGCACTTCGCCGGAGCTGGCCGGGATGGTTCAGAACCTGTTCGACCATCTCCTGCCGCGCGCCGCCGACGGCCAGGGCGCCCGGCAGAATCTCGACGTCCTGCTCGAGCAGTTCGGTTTCGACCGGGTGCAGCACGAGCAGATCCAGGCGGACCTGCGCAGCGGGCGCATCGGGCTGGCGCAGAACCGGCTGCCGGCCAGCAGCACGATCGAGGACGTGGGCCCCGACGATCCCGCCCTGCGGGACGATGCCGCCGACGGCCTGCCCGAGGAATTCCGCGCGATCGGGATGCAGGCGCTGGCCGAGGGCCGGGTGGCGGTGGTCTCGCTGGCGGGCGGCGTCGGCAGCCGCTGGACCAGGGGCGCCGGCGTCGTCAAGGCCCTCAACCCGTTCTGCAAGCTCGCCGGAAAGCATCGCACCTTTATTGAAACCCACTTGGCCAAGAGCCGGCGCACCAGCCGGCTGTGCGGCGCCGCCCTGCCGCACGTGGTCACCACCAGCTATCTCACGCACGGCGCCATCGAAGAGTATCTACGCGCCGAGGACAACTACTGCTATGCCGGGCCGCTGTACCTGTCGCCGGGGCGCTTTGTGGGGTTGCGGATGGTGCCCATGGCCCGCGATCTGCGCTTTGCCTGGGAGGAAATGCCGCAGCAATTGCTGGACGAGCAGGCGCAGAAAGTGCGCGACAGCCTGCGCGCCACGCTGATCGCCTGGGCGCGCCAGATGGGCGAGGGCGGCAACTACACCGACAACCTGCCCATGCAATGCCTCCACCCGGTCGGCCACTGGTACGAGGTGCCCAACTTGCTGCGCAACGGCACCCTGCTGCGCCTGTTTGAAGCGCGCCCGGGCCTGAGGTACCTGATGGCGCATAACATCGACACGCTGGGCGCCGACGTCAATCCGGCGCTGCTCGGCTGGCACATCCAGCAAGGCGCGGCGTTGACCTTTGAGGTGGTGGCGCGGCATTTGGAGGACCGCGGCGGCGGCCTGGCCCGCGTCGATGGCCGCGTGCGCCTGGTCGAGGGGCTGGCCTTGCCGTCCGACGAAATCGAGTCGCGCCTCTCCTACTACAACTCCGCCACCGCCTGGATCGACATCGACCAGTTGCTGGCTGCCTTCTCGCTGACCCGCGACGAGCTGGCCGACGAAGCGAAGGTGGCTGCCGCGGTGCGCGCTATGGCCGCCCGCATGCCCACTTACATTACCCTGAAGGATGTCAAGAAGCGCTGGGGCAAAGGCCAGGAGGACATCTTCCCGGTCACTCAGTTCGAGAAGCTGTGGGGCGACATGACCGCGCTGCCGGAACTCAACTGCCGCTTCCTGGCGGTCTCCCGGATGCGCGGCCAGCAGTTGAAAGACGTGGCGCAGCTCGACGGCTGGCTGCGCGACGGCTCCGCCGCCTACGTCGAATCCCTCTGCGATTGGGAGTAGGTAGGCATTGCGGATTGCGGATTTCGGATTGCGGATTTCAAGCCGTGAAGTTCGAAATCCGCAATCCGCGCTTATGGAGCGCTGTGGTGAGCACCTCGGCAAGATTGACCGCGCTGATTCCGGCATTGTCGAGGGCTGCTTCGACTCTTGCGCTCCCAGGCTCACCTTGCAGGTAGGCGAGGAGCGCGGAGGCATCGAGAACGGCTTGGAGACCGGGATGGGCCGTCACGAGCGAAGCTCCTCGTCCCGCATGCGGCGTAAGGTTTGGGTAAGGCTCTCCTCGCCCGGGCTCCGGCGAAAACGAGCCCGCAGATCGCGCACCAGCTCGGCGCGAGGACGCACGATCAAGCGGTCCTTCTCCACCCAGGCGACAAGCCGGTCTCCGGGCTTGACGTTCAGAGCTCGGCGCAGAGAAGCGGGAATCACCACCCGGCCATGTCGATCGAGCAGGAGCGACTCGAGTTCATGCCTTAACGCCATACCAGCATTTTATGGCATGTTCATCCGATCTACCGCACAGTCGGCAATTGCCATCATTTGTGATTCAAATCAAAGCTGGGCGCCGGTTTCCACCCAGCGGCCCGCGCGGGCCGACTCCAGGACCGCGTCGCACACCTTCTGGGTCTGCAAGCCGTTGCGGAAGTCCGGCTGGGCCGGCGTGCCGCTCTCGATGCCGGCTACGAAGTCGGCCAGCGCGTTCAGGAAGGTGTGCTCGTAGCCGATGGTGGTGCCCGGCACCCAGTAGTGCTTCATGTAGGGATGCTCGGCGTTGGTGGTGTGGATCTTGCGCCAGCCGGTGAGGTGCGATTCGGTTTTCTTGCCGGACTGGAGCTGCTTGTACTCGAAGAACTGCAAGTATTCCGGCTCTTCCAGGTCGAAGTAGAGGCTGCCGTCGGCGCCGTTCAGCTCGAAGCTATTGTAGTTCTTGCGGCCGCGGGCATAGCGCGTGGATTCGAACGTCCCCATCGAGCCGTTGGCGAACTCGGCCAGGAACATGCAGGCATCGTCGATGCCCACCGGTTCCAGCTTGCCGCTGACTTGATGCACGCGCTGTTTCACGAAAGTCTCCGTCTTGGCAACGACGCGCGTGATGGCGCCATTCAGCCACATGGCGGTGTCGATGGAATGGGCCAGCAGGTCGCCGGTGACCCCGGAGCCGGCCACCCGCAGGTCCAGCCGCCAGAGGGCGTCGCCGCCCTGCGGTACGTCGGGCGAGATAGTCCAATCCTGCAAATAGGTGGCGCGGTAATGGAAGGGGCGGCCGATGCGCCCTTCCTCGACGAGCTGCCGGGCCAGCGCCACCGCCGGCACGCGCCGGTAATTGAAGGAAACCATGTTGGGCACGCCCGCTTTCTCCACCGCCGCCACCATCTCCTCGGCCTCAGCGACGTTCATGGCCAGCGGCTTCTCGCACATCACCATCTTGCCGTTGCGGGCGGCGGCCACGGCTATGTCGTGGTGGGCGATGTTCGGGACGCAAATATCGATCAGGTCGATGTCGGGCGCCTGGACCAGCTTCTGCCAGTCGCTCTCAGCCCGCTCGTAGCCCCACACCTCGACGAACTTGTTCGCCTTGGCCACATCGGAATCGCAAATGGCCTTCAGCACGGCCCGGTGCTCGACGGGGAAGAAGTTGTTGAGCCGCAGGTAGGCATTCGAGTGCGTGCGGCCCATGAACCCGCAGCCAATAACCCCAACGCGAAGTTGTTTCATATTGCCTCTCCTTCAGGCCTCCTTGGGGGCGCCGGCTCCCGCCGGCCCCGTGGACCATTGTATAACTCACAGGCAGGGCGAGCCGGGGCCCGCACACTCCCAGGCGTGGCACGAGTTCGGCGCTTGACACCTGAGACTGGTTTCACAGTTGCCCCCTTTGTTCAGGGTGCGCGCAGGTCCGCCGTCGGCAGCATCTTCGGCGGGCGGCGGTGTTTGGTGCCCTGCTCGTACGCGTATGCCAGCCGGATCAAGGTCGCTTCCGACCAGGCCGTGCCGGTAAACGAGATTCCCACGGGTAAGCCGTACACATAACCCATAGGGACGGTAATGTTCGGATAGCCGGCGATGGCCGCCGGTGTCGAGCTGCTGCCGAGGAAGTGATCGCCGTTGACGTAATCGGTGGGCCACGCCGGATTGCCCGTCGGCATGACGAGCGCATCGAGGCGATGCTTCTGCAACACCCCGTCGATGCCCTCCCGCGAAAGCTTGCGGCATTTCTGCAACGCTTCCCGGTAAGCTTCATCGGTCAGCGGACCTTTTGCTTCAGCCTGCAGGAAACGCTCCTGGCCGAAGTAGGGCATCTCCCGGTCCTTGTTCCTCTCGTTGAACTCGATGGCGTCCTTGAGCGACCGGATCGGCACCCCGGTGCGCGCGGCCAGATACTTGTTCAGGCCGGCCTTGAACTCGTAATGAAAAACCTCGACGTAGCTATCGGTGTAGTCACCCAATGAGCCGATGTCGGCGGGGTCGATGATTTCAGCGCCCAGCCGGCGCAGGTCTTCTACCGCCCGTTCCAAGAGCCGGTCAGTCGGCGGGCTGTAGCCGGTCACGCGCTTGCGCGCCACGCCGATCCGCGCTCCTTTCAGGCCGTCCGCTTTCAGGTGCCTCGTGTAATCGCTTTCCAGGTGTTTGTTGGCCTCGGCGGTTGCCGGATCCACAGGGTCGGCGCCGGCGATGGCCGACAGCAAGGTGGCAGCGTCGGCAACTGTTCGTGCCATGGGACCAGCCGTATCCATGCTCTCCGCGATGGGCACGATGCCGGAGCGGCTGACCAGGCCCAGCGTCGGCTTGATGCCGACCAGCGACATCACTGACGCCGGGCAGACAATCGACCCGTTCGTCTCGGTTCCGATGCCCGCCACGGCAAAATTGGCGGCCACGGCGCTGCCGCTGCCGGAGCTCGAGCCGCAGGGGCTGCGATCGAGCGCGTAGGGATTCAGAGTCTGACCGCCACGGCCGCTCCAGCCGCTGGTGGACCTGGCACCACGCCAGTTCGCCCATTCCGTCAGGTTCGTTTTCCCGAGGATGACGGCGCCCGCTTCCCGGAGCCGCTGTACGACAAACGCGTCTTTTGCCGCCGGTTCGCCGACCAGCGCCAGCGAGCCGGCCGTGGTCATCATGCGGTCGGCGGTATCGATGTTGTCTTTGATGACAATCGGGATGCCGTGCAGCGGCCCGCGCAGCTTGCCATCACGCCGCTCGCGGTCCATGGCTGCTGCGATCTTCAGCGCGTCCGGGTTTAGCTCGATGATCGCGTTGATGCGCGGTCCCTGCTTGTCCAGAGCGCGAATGCGCTCCAGGTACATGCGCGTGAGCGCCTCGGACGTGTAACGCCCCGACTTCAGCCAACTCTGAAGCTGCTCGATGGTCGTCTCTTCGAGCGGCAACGCTCGCGCGGGCGCCACCCGCGCTTTCTGCCCCTGCGTCAACGGAGCAGGGGCTGCCGTCGCTACAAGCGCGCACGCAACAAGCATCACGTATGAGCACGTAATTCGTTTCATTGCGGTCCCTCTCGTCGGCCCGACTTGTGGACACTTGGACTTTGGGCCTTGGACTTTGGACTTGCTACAGCAGCCGCTTCAGCGCGGCGCGGGCTTCAGCCACCTGCGGCAGCTTCCTCCGTGCTACTTGCGCAGCCAGTAGCTGTTGGCCGTGCTCATGCGGGTCACCCGCCCGTCCGGCGCGACTTCAAACCAAAGCAGCTCTCCGGATGCCGAGTAGCCGGGCGTTGGGCTGACCATGCGGAAGGTATGCGCTTTCTCCTGGATCGGCTTCAGGAGCGTCCGCGTCTCCCACGGGTTCTCCGCTTCCGGATTGATCAGCACCAACTCCCCATTGAGCACCATCACCTGTACCTCGGCGTGTTTCCAGGAATACGTGCCGGCATACTTGTCCCAGGCCGGATCAGGCGCGGCGGCTTGCTTGGGCGGTGCGACGGCACGCTGGATGGCCGGCGTCAGGAGGGTGAAAGCCTGGTCAACGTAGCGCAGCGGGTCGCCGTCATTGGCGTTGGTCAGCGCAATCAGAGCGAATTTGTCCGCTGGAGCAAATTCGATCTGCGTGCGGTGCCCGGGGAGGCTGCCGCCGTGGCCCACGCGCACCTGCTCGCCCACGCGGCGGATGGAAAAGCCTAAACCCCAGCCGCTGCGCCAATCGGGGCGCAGCCACTGAATCCGCTGCATCTCGCGCAGCGTGGAGCCTTTCAGCACTTGTCGGCCTCCGGCCGGTTGGTCGCGGAACTGAAGCGAGATGAACTTGGCCAGATCTTCCACGCTGGAGGCCATGTTGCCCGCGGGACGGACGCCGTCAATGTCCTGGAACGGCTCTTTGTCGCGCGGCTGGCCGGTGACCCGCCGGCCATACCCGGTCGCGAGCCCCGGCGTGTCCGGCCTGGGAAGCACTTGGGTGGCCGTCATCCCCAGGGGCTTCAAAATGTGGTTCTCGACATACTGCGGCCACGGCTCGCCGGAAAGGGCCGCCACTATTTCGCCGGCAATCGAAAGCGCCAGGTTGGAATACTTCCATTCGGTTTCGGCCGGCAGCACGGCCTCCTGCTGGGCGAGCAGCCGGATCATCTCCTCGCGGCTTGGGGTTGTCATGTCGCTCCAGTTTGTGCCGGCTGCCTCACGCGGCAAACCGGAAGTATGGGTGACCAGGTGCCGGATGGTTATGGCCGGCGCTTGCGGATACGGGTTGCGGGGCTTGAACCAGGCCAGGTGTTTGGACACCGGGTCATCCAGTTGCAGCTTGCCGGCATCGCGAAGCTGCATGATGGCCATGGTGGTGAACAGCTTGGTGATGGAGGCGATGCGATAGAGCGTAGCCGGTGTCGCCGCCGTCTTCTTTTCCAGGTCAGCGAAGCCGTAACCCTTCGCCCACATCAGGTCCTGGTCGTAGACCAAGCCGATGGACACGCCCGGCTGTTCCCGCGCGGCGGCGGTCGCCGTAGCCCAGGCGTCGAATACCTTGATCGCGGCAGCTACCTCCGGCTGCTTAGCCAGACCCCGGGAAAGCGAAGTATCCGCGGCCGGGGAACCGGCTGCCGTCAACAAAACAACCATCGCAAGAATGAGAAACAGACGATGCATAAAACCTCCGTGCTTGGCCTCCGGCTGTCGCCGAGATCCTTATCGAAAGGGCCTGCCGGCCAGACGCCGAATACCACCTACTTCTGCCAGTCGCGAAGCGACGATTGAGCTTAGCCAGGCCTTTCAAGGCCGGGAACAGTCGGTTTCAGAGGATCCTGTCGCGACGCGACGGGATGAAAACCCAATTTCAGCCGTCGCTTCGCGACTCATTGTCATGCTTCCGTTACCCGGTGCTGAAGCGCCAGGCTAAGTTCGATCGCCGCTTCGCGGCTTTGTTTCGCCCAGACCTTGGACTTTGGACTTCGGACCGGTTCACAGCAACCGCTTCAGCGCGGCGCGAGCTTCAGCCACCTGCGGCAGCTTCGTCTTCGACCCCTCGAAGTGCGAAAGAAATTCCTGGTATTCATTGACGGCCTGCTCGCGCTTGCCGGTCTGCTCGTAGATCTGGCCGAGGTGGAAGTGGCAAAGCATGGCTACGAGAGGCGAGAGATTCTCCGAGTCTATGTTCCGCTCGGTCAGCAGCGTGGCGCGGAATTGCCGCTCCGCCGCACCGTAGTCCTTTAGCAGCAGATGAGCCCGGCCCCTGGCAAACGTGAGTTGCGAAAGGCGGAGGTCCGGGATTCCAGCGCCAGCGGCCGTGACTGCCTGCCCGTCGTTCCGCACGAGCGCGGCCCACATGGCGGCCGTCGCGCGCATCCTCTCCAAAGCTTGCCGGCTCACCAACGGGTGCGTAGCAGCGTACTGCTCGAGGCTACGGCCTGCGGCGGACGGCTCGCCCCGGGCCATCTCCAGCCAGACCAGGGTGCGGTACTGTTCGCCATCCAGCTTCTGCTGCCGCGCATAGGAGAGCGCAGCGGGCACGTCCCCAAGCAAGATCGAAAGCCGTGCGAAGCATTCCAGCGCATCGCCCGCCAGTTGGTGCTGGCCGGCGCGCGCCAGTTGGGCCACCGCCCGACGATAAAGCTCGCCGGCCCCCTCGGGATCGCCCCGCGCTTGCCTCAACTCAGCTTGAAAGACCGGCAGGTAGAGCCGCCAAATCTCGGTGGTCCGCTTCCCGTACTCGTCGAGAGCGGCTTGGGCCAGCGCAAATTTCTTCTGGTCGGCATACACCCTCGCCTGCTTTCGATAAGAGAGGTAGTCGATGAAATCAGGCTTCAGTTGCAACACCTTGCGGTAGGCGTTGAGAGCCTCGTCGTGGCGGGCGAGCAAGTAGAGGATGTCCCCGCGCGTATCCCATGGGTTGGGGTCACCGGGGCGCAGGGCCAGGTATTGGTCGTTGGCCTGAAGGGCGGCCTTCAGGTCGCCGGCCACTGCCTGCACCCAGCCGAGCATGTTGAACAGGATGTCGTCTTTCGGGTCGAGCGCGAGCCCGTCGCGCAGCACGGCGAGCGCCCGTTCGGTCTGGTTCCGCCCCCAAAGACTCCAGGCCAGGTAGGTACGCGCCCAGCTCTCCCGGGGAAACTCGGTTACCATCGCCTCAAGGGCCTGGTGCCGGCCCTCCGGATCCCCGGCGAAGCCGGCGCGGCGGATCTGGAACCAAAGCAGGTCGCGGCGCGACAGGCGTCCCTGCATCTGTTCCAGCTTGCGTACCGCCTGTTGAGCCCTGCGCAGATCCCCGATCCCGCCATAGCACCACGCTAGGCGCGAGTAAGCCAGAGCAAATTCCGGATCCAGGCGAACGGCCTCCTCAAATTCGCGCACAGCTTCAGCAAACAGCAGACGGTCCGAGTAATCGCGACCGACCTGGTAGTGACGATAAGCCTCGATATTGGAGGTAGCTGCCGCTTCGATGGCCGGCGCCTTCTCCGGCAGTTTGGATTCGGGCAGAAAGCGATGGGCGATGCGCAGGGTTAGCGCGTCCACCATGCTGAAGACGCTCTGCACGTTCTCGCCTTCAAGTTTTTCGGAGAACAGAATCTGCCGACCGGCGGTGTCTTGCACGCGGACGTCCAGGCGCAGCTTGGAGCCAACCTTGAGCAGCGCGCCGGTGACGAAGGCATCGGCGCCGACGCCCCGCGCCACTTCCAGCGCCAGCCCCGGGTCCATTTTGTCTTTCTTACCCAGGCGCTTGGCCTCTGCCTGCACGCGTTCCGTGGAGATCACCTCCACACCCGCCTGCGCCAGGTTGGTGCTGAGCATTTCGGTCAGGCCGCTGTCCAGCCAGTCGAGCGATGCGTCTTGCGAAAGATTGGAGAAGTAGAGGACGGCGACGGCCTTGCGGGCGGCGGTTGGGGCGGGTTGCGGCGCGCGCGTGTGCAGCAGCCACCAGCCGAGCAATGCGGCCAACACAACCACGACCGCCGCAGCAACCGCGACGGCGCGGCGCGCGAGTCGCCGCTCTGGGAGCGCGGGCGCCTGCCCCGGCTTGCCGTGGGTCTCGCCGGCAGGGCCCTGCTCTGCGAAATCAGGGCCCGCAGGCGGGATCCCGCAGGGCGGGACGCTCCCAAGGGCGGCCGGGACGGCCGCGCTCCCAGGCGCCGGCGCTACAACTGCGGGTGCCTCTTCCGGCTGCACAGGCAGGAATGCCTGTGCCACTCGGTGCGAATCCGAATCTCGCTTCAGGCGCTGCAGATCCACGCGCAAGTCGGCGGCGGCCTGGTAGCGCAACTTGCGATCTTTCTCCAGCGCCTTGTTTATGATCCGTTCCAGTTCGACCGGTACCTCAGGATTCAGGCGAACCGGCGTGGCCGGAGTCTTGTGCAGGATGGCGTCAAACAGCGCCGCCGATGTAGCGCCCTTGAAGGCCGGCACCCCGGTCGCCATCTCGTACAGCACTACGCCGAAAGAGAACAGGTCGGCGCGCGCGTCCAGTTCCTGGCCCAGGGTCTGTTCCGGGGACATGTAGGCCATGGTGCCCAAGGCCGTGCCCGGGCTGGTCAACTGTTCCTCAATGACATCGAGGGTCGCGCCCTCGGAAGCGCCGGCTGCACAGCCTGAAGGCTGTGCTACTTTGGCCAGGCCGAAGTCGAGGACCTTGGCCTGCCCGTCGGTGGTGACGAAGATGTTCGCGGGCTTGATGTCACGGTGAACAATCCCCTTGCGGTGGGCGGCGTCCAGGGCGCTGGCGACCTGGATGCCCAGCTCCAGCAGCTCATCGGTGGGCAGCGGCCGGCCGGCGATGCGCTGCCGGAGCGTTCTGCCCTCCAGCAACTCCATGGCGATGAAGTGCTGGCCATCGGCCTCATCGATCTCATGGATCGTGCAGATGTTGGGGTGGTTTAGGGCCGAGGCGGCGCGGGCCTCGCGCTGGAACCGTTCGAGCGCGTGCTTGTCGCGGGAAAGCTCTTCGGGCAGGAACTTCAGGGCCACCAGGCGGCCGAGCTTGGTGTCTTCGGCCTTGTAGACGACACCCATCCCTCCGCCCCCGAGCTTTTCGAGGACGCGGTAGTGCGAGATGGTTTTGCCGATGATGGGGCGCCTCCACAGAGCCCAGAGTCAGACCCCTGTGTGATCCCCCTTGGCCAGGATTTTCATTTTGGCTTCCTGGCTACCACGGATTGTACGCCGGACCGCCTCCGTTGGGGCCTGCAAATGAGGGCTGAGACCTAACCGTACTTAGCCACCAGGCGGTCCACGAATTTCTTGCAGCGTTCCGTGGCCGTCCAGGCGTCGGGCCAGAAGCACAGGTCAATGGTCCACCAGTCGTGCGGCAGGCGACACGCTTTGACCAGCGCGGGCATGACAGCATCGAAATCGATGGCGCCAAGGCCGAACGGCGGGTGGGTCGAAGTCTCGTCGTTGCCCGCATCGTCCTTGTGGCAGGCGTTGTCGGAGTCGATCAGGTGGACGTGGTTGATGCGGCCCGACAGGAACTCGAGGAAATCGGCCTGTGTCGGGAACACTTCCTTTTCGCCTTCCTGCCGCGCGCCGTTGACGCCCACCATCTGGCCGTGGCAGGTGTCGTACAGCAGGCCGAAGTTCGGCTTGCCGACCGCGTCGTGGACGCGCACGATGTCGCCGGGCTTGTTGAAAGCGAAGCCGGGCTCGAATTCCCAGGTGACGTACAGGCCGTAATCGGCGGCGATCTGGCAGCAGGTCTTCCACGTGTTTACCACGCGCTTCATCGCCGTTGGATAATCGAGCTGGCGATGAATGGTCGGCGGCTGGACGCAATCCACCCGGATGCCTCCAATGCCCAGGTCGGCGGCGAACTCCGCGTTCTTGCGGAACTCGGAGATGTACTTGGACTGGTCGTCGGTGTTGATCAGCTTCTCGCCCCACAGGTTGGCGGCGATTCCGCTGAACCCCAGCCCCTTCTCGCGCACCCTGGCTTTCAGCTCGGCGCGCTGCGACTTCTCGGGCATGGCGCCCGGCCAGTCCTGGTCGGGGCCGCTGGGGTTGCCCGGATTGGGGTGGGGCGGGAAGGCGCCCAACTCCACGCCTTGGAATCCGAGCTGCTTGAGCCGGTCGCACACCGTATCGAAATCGATGGGGTGTTCTGCATAAGGGCCGATGGTGTAGGCCCAGGAGCCAATCGAAAGTCGCTTCATAGTCGCACCTGCTTGGAAATCGGCTTTCGGCCTTCGGCTATCGGCCTTCGGGAAACCCGAGTCGTCGGTCGATAGCCGATGGACGACAGCCGATGGCCGAGAGCCAACAGCCGATAGCCGACAACCGTCAGCCAGCTTTGCGGATCAGCGCCGCCGCGTCGGGGTTGCCCGGTCCGAAGTGCTTCAACAGGACCAGGTTCTCCTTGTCGCTGGTGTTGGTGATTTTGACGCCGTTGCGGGCGGCCTCCGCCGTCACAAACAGCTCGTCGCTGGTCATCTCGCCGAAGCGGATCATCGACGGCGTCTCCACTTCCAGCCTTCCCACCGCGCCGCGGCCCTCGGTGAGAATCAGGCCGTAGGCAGCGGCGTCGCGGATGACCGCCGAGCGGCCCGGCAGCACCGTCAGTTCCTTGGCCGAGTAGAACTTCGTTCCGTAGCAAACCCACTTCTCCGAGTAACCGCCCTCGGCCATCTCGCCTTCATCGCGGACGGGCCTGGGCTGCAGCCAGCGGTTCTTGGCAAACTCGGGATCGACGTTGGCCTCCCAGTCGAGCATGCTGATGATGTAGTCCAGGTCGTGGTGCTTGTCCGGCGGAGCATCCTTCACCAGCAGGTCCCAGGGCACGGGCCGGCCCTCCACCATGGACTGGAACATGCCGAACACGTCGGAGTTGACTTGCGGCTCGTAGGTGACCAGCGAGCCCGGGGCATGCAGGATGCCGGCGTCCACCTGCCAGCCGGTTCCCGGTTTCAGCTTGTAGGCGCGGGAGTGATACAGCAGGCCGTTGTCGCCCTCGTTCCAGCGCTCCAGGCACCGGCGCACGTCGTCCCTGGTGGTCCCCGGGTTCAGGCCCATGAAGGTGTAAGGGAAATTGTTGCCGGTGAAGTTGTATTGCGGCGGAAAGAAATAGGCTTCCGGCTTGCCCTTGCGCCCCACGTTGCGCGCGTGCTCGTCCATCTGGTGCATGTGATGAGGAATGGGCCCGAGATTGTCGAAGAACTTGCAGAGCACGTTCCAGCCGCCGTGCTCGTGCATCACGTCGGCACCCAGGAAGGCATCGCCCATGGTCTCGATGGCTTCTTTCAGCAGCACCCGGCTGCCGTTGAGGGCGATGTAGCTGAGGCCCTCGTCGGGGGGCGTGCCGGGACCATTGTCGGCGTTGGTGGTCGAGGAGAACCACCGCTCGTCGATGCCGCCGCGATGGGCGCCGAGCGCGTAGAGGTCGCGGGGATCCAGCTTCAAACGTCCACCCGGCATCAGGAACGACCGGGGAACCCAGCAGGGCGCCAGGCGCACGATCCCGTCGCCGGCCGTAACAGCGTCTCGAATGACACCCTCGTTGCTCATAGTTGTCTCCCTTCAGCGCCGGCCAGAGGCCGCGGGGTTGGAAGCAAAGCCCGCAAGATTATACCTTCAGTGGTTCAATTTCAGTGATGGGTCACGTACTCGGACTTCACCCGCGAGCCCTTATCGACGAGCACACGGATCAGCACCTGGTAGTCCCGGGCGCCGGCCGCCCCACCGGCCCCGAGCTTCTGCGCCAGCGCTCTGGCCCTTTCCGGCTGCGTCAGGTGGTCCACGGCGGCGACGATGCCTGGGGCGCTGTGCGCGGTGATCAGCAGAATTTGCCGCTCGGCCTCAAGGCCCGGGAAGCGGGCCACGACCGCGTAAGAGACCTCGTCGTAATGGGAAGCTGTGGCGTAAGCGGCCTGCTCGCCCGCCTGCGGCTTGCGATTGACCACGTTGTGGTTGGCGTCCCACTCGAAATCCTGTTGGGCGGGAAGCCGGGCCAGCAGCGGGATCATCCGCGGGGCGCCCAGGAAGATGACGTTGCTGTCTTGCAGAGCCTCCCAGTTGGCCAGGTTGGCCGGCACCGCAGCCAGCGAGACTCCGGCGCGCGCCAAGAAAGCCGTCAGGCGCTGCAGAGCGAGGGCGTCGCCCATCGAGGCGTAATCGTGGCGCGGGACCGAAAGAGGCCCAAAGCGCTGCTGCATTTTTTGGAAGTGGGGATCGGCCGCGTAGTCGGCCGCCTCACTCAGCCCCTGCCAGCGCAGGAACAAACCCTCCCGGTCGGAAGCAAAAAAGGCGGGGCTGCCGAAAATAACTAGGTTGTTGGCGCCGGGCGCAAGGAACCGCCCCCAAAGCCGCATGAACTCCGGCGCCACGGACTTCAGGTTCTGCTCGCGAACCTGCTTGCGGAGCCCGAGATTCTCGACGAAGAGAAGAATCGCCCCGCCCAGCACCAGAAGGGCGGCGAGCGAGGCGGCCAGCAGGGCCAGGGTTTTCCTGTCGCCCGGCGCGCGCAGCCAGCCCGCAATCCCCATCCGGGCCGAGCCGGCGCCGGCCGCTTCGGCGCGTTCGAACACCGGGGCGTAGCTCCCTTTTTTGAGCTTGATCAGAACCGGATCGTTGCGGCCTTCCCCGCGGTAATACTCCTCCAGCTTGGAGCGCAGCCTTCCGGCTTCCACCCGGACGATGGGATCGATGCGAGGATCGTACTCGCCTTTTTTGTCAAAGACCTCGACGCCGATCTGGTACTCCTTGAGCCGCGCGGCGCGCCCCTGCATGGCCTCCTCGACGGTGAAGCGCAGAAAGCGGCAGAGACGTTCCGAGTGGGAGAACGGTTCGCCCACCAGGATCTTCCCGAGTTGGGCCCGGATGGAATCGACAGCAATGCCGGAGACGGAATCCGGGCGGCCCCCGGCCCCGTCGAGATCTCCGTTTGGTGAGGCAGCGGGTGGTTTCATATCCAACACCTCACGGGGTTCTTACCGTATCATACCGTGTGCTAACCGTAACCGGCCTCTCCCGCCCCTGGTGTCCGCATTATAGCACCGGCCGGGCGCCGCGCGGCCAAGGGGCATGTCCGCAGTGGCTTGCGCCGTCCCGTACCGGCAACTAACCGCAAAATACTCCCACCGCAGAAGTCTGCTGGGCAAGCATGACCGGCCAAGGCGAGATTGACCCGCGGAAATTACTCGCCCGGAGGTTGAAGGAAATGATTCGTCGAGGAATGCTGCTGTGCCTGGCGTTAATCGCCCTGGCCGCCGCGCCCTGCGGCGCGCAGACCACGGCATCCATTTTCGGCACCGTGACCGATGAGAGTGGGGCGGTCATTATGGACGCCAAAGTGCTTGCCACCAACACGCTGACCAACGAGGCGCGCGCTGCTCGCTCCAATGAGGTCGGCAACTTCAGTTTGCCCGCCTTGCCGGTGGGCACCTACACCGTTCGCTGCGAATTGGAGGGCTTCCGGACCTGGATACAGCAGGGCATCGAGCTGTCGCTGAACCGGAACGCGCGGCTGGACATCAAGCTGACCGTGGGCGCGCTGTCCGAGAAGGTGACGGTGATCAGCGATGCGCCGCTGGTGGAGGCCACCAGCAGCGAGATGGGGGCGCTGGTCGATCAGCGCCGCGTCGTCGATCTGCCCATCAACGGCCGCAACGCGCTGAGCCTGCTGAGCCTGGTGCCCGGCGCCAAACAGTTCCAGACCAGCAATCTGCAGGGCTTCATAGAGAACCGGGCCTCGGTGAACGGGGCGCGACCGGAGAACGGCAACTGGCTGCTGGATGGCGGCGACAACACCGCGCCGCTGCGCAACTATGGGAATGACGTGCCGAACCCGGACGCCATCCAGGAACTCCGTGTCATCGCCAACAACTATGATGCGGAATACGGGCGCTCCTCCGGAGCCGTCATCAATGTGATCACGCGCTCCGGCGGCAACCAGTTCCACGGGAGCGCCTTCGAGTTCCTGCGCAACCGCAGCCTGAACGCGCGCAACTTCTTCGAACCGAACACGACGCCGCTGGTGCAAAATCAATTCGGCGGGACATTCGGCGGGCCCATCCGGCACGACAAGACGTTCGCCTTTGGTACTTACCAGGAACTCCGGGTGCGTACCACCGCTTTCCGCAACACCGCCCGGGTGCCGACGACGGCCGAGCGCCAGGGAGACTTCTCGCAGTCCTTCGATAGGCAGGGAAGGCTGGTTACGGTGCGCGATCCGTTGACCGGCCAGCCCTTTGCCGGCAACATCGTCCCCTCACAACGCCTCAGCCAGGTGGCGCTCAATTACGTGAAACTGGCTCTTCCGTTGCCGAACCTGGCCGGCAACGCGGCCAATCTCGAGCAGCGCGTCGGCAATCCCCGGACCAGCAAGCAGTACCTGGGGAAGATCGATCATATTTTCTCCGCCAGTCACAAGCTGTCGGGCGCCTACTTCTTCAGCGATTCGGTGGATGGCCAGCATTTCCCGCAAACCAACGTGGACATCGATTTCTCGTACCGCGACATGAAATCGCGGCAACAGAATCTCAACCTCCACGAATACTGGACCATCGGTCCCAACAAGATGAACCACTTCCGCGCAACGCTTTCGCGAAGCGCGGGAGACCGCCACATTTACCCCGACGATGTCACCTGGAACGACCTGGGCGCCAGATTCTCGCCGCTTCCCAGCGGGCCGAAAATGCCTCCCAGCGTTCAGGTAAGTGGTTTCTTCTACGCCGCCGCGGTGAACGGCGGACCCAAGATCGCCGACCACTATGTGGCGGCCGACACCTTCGATTGGATGAAGGGCCGGCACAACGTGAAGCTCGGCGGTGAATTGTGGTTGCGCCGCTTGTTCGATACCTCAACGTCGCCGGCCATGGGCGGATCGTTCATCATCGATGGCACGGCAAGCGGATACGCCGTTGGCGACTTAATGCTGGGCAGAGCGAGCCGCCTTTCACTGGCCGATGAAAGCTACAAGAGCATGAATAGCTGGGCATTCTACTGGTTCATCCAAGACAAGTTTCGTGTTTCGCCCCGGCTGGTGCTGAACCTGGGTCTGCGCCACGAGCTGAACACCTGGCCGGTGAATCCCAATAACCGGCTGGTGGCCTACGTGCCCGGCCAGAAATCGCAATGCGTGCCGCAGGCGC
>Ga0315280_10003537_pt1 | contig 23886 bp, 13 predicted proteins | sample YL17G06_40_MG_FD_203697 | JGI IMG/M metagenome (GOLD analysis project Ga0315280, IMG submission 203697) | Sediment microbial communities from Yellowstone Lake, YNP, Wyoming, USA - YL17G06_40 | ecosystem: Environmental > Aquatic > Freshwater > Lake > Sediment | place: USA: Wyoming | collected... | reverse complement strand
GAGGAACTGCTGCGGCGCCTGGGAGCCATCGGCGCCGCCGGCCGCCTGACCGAAACCGGCCGGCAGATGGCGGCCTTGCCCCTGCATCCGCGCCTGGCGCGCCTGGTGATCGAAGCGCGCCGAAGGAAGGCCGGCGAAGCGGGCTGCGCCGCGGCGGCGCTGCTGAGCGCCGGCGAGCGGGCAGGGGCGGGCCCCTGCGATCTTTTCCTCTTACTCGAATCCGATTGGTCGCCGGGGGCCCGCCGCGTGTTCGAACAGATTAGTAAAGAGACGGGCATCTCGCGCGGCCGGTCGCACCCTCGATCCAGGGGCCATGCGCAGGAGCAGGCACTGCTGATATCGGTCCTCACCGCGTTCCCCGACCGTGTCGCTCGCCGGCGCACGCCGTCCGAACCGGAGTTCGCGCTGGCTTCCGGCCGCAGCGCCGTGCTCCATGCCTCCAGCGCGGTCCGCGGCGAATGGATCGTGGCGATAGACGTCGAAGAACGGCCCGACCGCGGCCTGCCCCTGATCCGCATGGCCAGCAGCATCGAGCCCGAGTGGCTGCTGGACCTGTTTCCCGAGCGGGTCACCGAAACGCATGCCGTGGAGTGGAACCGCGCGGCGGAGCGCGTGGAAGCGATCAGCGCCCTGGTTTACGACGGCCTGGTGATTGAGCAGACGCGCAGCGGCGCCGCCGATTCCGAAGAGGCGGCCCGGCTGCTCGCGCAGAAGGCCTGGGAGGCGGGATACGCCCGCTTCGCCGACCCCGACGAGGTCACCGCGCTTCTCGACAGGGTGGCCTTCGCCGCGCAGCATTCGCCTATCCGCCCGCTCGGCGAGGAAGACGTGCGGGCGGCGCTGGCCTCGCTCTGCAGCGGACTGCGGAGCTTCGGCGAACTGGCGGCCGCCGCCGGACACGGCGGTTTGCGGCACGCGCTGGAAGAACGGCTGGGCGATTCCCGCCGCTTGCTCGAACAGGTCGCGCCGGAACGCGTGCGGCTGTCCGGGGGGCGCCAGGTGCGCGTGCATTACCCGCCCGGCACCCCTGGGAGCGCGGCCGTCCCGGCCGCCCTGCAAAGCTATGGAGTACCGGGGGGGGCGGGACGCCCGCGCTCCCAGGGCGGCCACCTGCCGTGGATCGCTTCCCGTTTGCAGGATTTCTTCGGAATGCGGGAGGCGCCGCGGGTCGCCGGCGGCCGGGTGCCGCTGGTGGTGCACTTGCTGGCGCCCAACCAGCGCCCGGTTCAAATCACCAGCGACCTGGCCGGCTTCTGGGAGCGCCATTATCCGCGGGTGCGCCGCGAGCTGCATCGCCGCTACCCGCGCCACCGCTGGCCTGAAAACCCGGAAGGCAGTAAGCAGTAGGCAGAAGGCAGTAGGCGGGCCTGCTGCTTACTGCTTACTGCTTACTGCTTACTGCTTACTGCTTGGCGCCTGCTGGCAGAAACCCCGACGAGGTTTCCCGGCCGGCGTCGAAGATCGCGTACTGCGAGCCGGGCCGCGACATGCCGGCCAGGCGCACGGTCTCCAGCGGACTGTTGCCGGCCAGCACCAGCACCGCGTGCCGCTGGTCCAGCGGATTGGCGGCGACAAACATGAGCGCTTCGTTCTCCGAGGCATGGTCGCGCCCGTCAATGCGGAACGCCGCCTGTTCGTACTCCAGCCCGATGCGCTTGGCCCAGGCGGCCAGCGCGGAGTTGGTTTCGGGGCGGCCGATGAAGACCACCTCCTTGCCGCGCAATTCCTCCTCGCTCACCTCGAAGTCCTTGCGCACCGGCGCCGCGCTCTCGGATGAATCCAGCAGCCTGCCTTGCAGTTGCTCGGCGGCGTAGCGGTTGGCGCCCGCCTCGGCTACCGTGCCGTATACGATCACCACCGACCCGGCGCGGCGAAACATGCCCGAAGCCCGGTAGATGGGGCCCGGCTTCTGATCCGGCAGTCCCGTGGCGGAGAGCCATTTCTCGAGTACGCGTCTCCCCTTCTCGCCCCCGGCAGCGACGAACTGCGCGGTGGTCACGCTCTTTGTCGTGTTGGCCTCGAAGAAATCGCGCATCATGGAGAAAAACTGATCGTCACCCAGCTCGCGCCGCAAGGCGTCGAGGGCCAGCGCGCCTTTGACCTGCGCGATGCGGGACCAGGCGTTGGAGCGGAGGTCGAATCGCAGGGTGGCCAGGGATTGGTCACGCTCCAGGGCGGCGGCGCGATAGTCGGCGCGGAATTCCTCCAGCCGCCTCTCCAGCTCGCTGCCCGACAAGGCGCGGTAGTAAGCAGCCGAGCCGGTGCTCAGCCAGATATCGGCATCGGAGGCGGGCAGAATCCAGCCCTTCCACAGCCGGTCTTTGTAAGCGCCGGCGCTTTCCGGCCTTGGGGAACCGCGTCCGGCGCGCGCCGGTTGGCCGGAGGCCGCCGCGGCGCCGGCTTCCGGCCGGGCCGGCGGCTGCGCGCCTTTGCCCGCCAGGCGCGCCTTTTCGTTCTCGGCCACAATCACGCGCAGCGACTCCGATGCATTCCCATCGATCAACCGGTACCCGGAGGAGTACAGCCCCATGTTGCCGGCATATTGCTGCTTGGCCGAGGGCGGCGCCACCCACTCGCGCTGGTTGGGCTTGCCGAACACCGCCCACATCATCAGCCGTGAGGCCATCTCCGCCGTGGTTACTTTGGCGTCCATCGACGACGCGGTCACCAGCGGCGGGGTGCGAAAAGCCAGGAAGGCAAACTGCTCGTCAATCCGCCCCTTGTACTCTTCGTACAGCTCCTGCCACTTGATGTCCCGCACCGAAGGGACGAAGGGGAGGTGTTCCGGCGCGCCTTGGGGATCGAACGCGTACTCCAGCCGCACCTGCAGGTCCTTGGCGTTGTTGCAGCCCCAGTAAAAGCCCTCGGCGCCGCCGAACCAGTCGTTCTTCGAGCTGCGATACAGGCGGGTCTTGTAGGTGCCCAGCTCGAACATGGCGATTTCGTTGGTGCGGGAATCGCCGATCAGCCATTCGTTGGCATACAGCCCGTTGTTTTTTGTGATCAGGTGCTCGACCACCTTGTCGATGCTGTCGCCGTACTGGATGGCGCGGCGGGCGCGGTAACCCACCGGAGTGCCCTCGATGTTGAAGGGGCCCGGGCGGATGGTGGTTTCCGTCAGCACCACGCCGGCGTCGTTCTGGTACCAGTCGGTGCCGCTCTGAATGCCGCCGGGGTAGCTCTGGATCAGCACGCGGTGACCACGAACCGGCTGGATATCGAGCAGAATGTTGGTTTGCTCGGCCAGCGTGAGGGACCACATGGTGATGTGGGCAATGACCATGCGGCCGTCGCGCGCCGCCTTGCCGGTGGCGGCAAACGCCGAGCAACGCTCGTTCTGAGGCACGTCGCGCCGGGGTTCGGAATACGGCGGGCGCGCCAGCTTCAGCATCTCCAGGCCGCTGGGGCTGACGTCCGCCGCGCCGCGCAGCGTGCCCAAATCGTCCATGGTGTTGGCCACCAGTATGTCCGTCAGGTCCACGGGCCGCTCGTCGTGCCTGGCGCCCGCCGCCGCTGCGCCGTCGGCGATGCCCTTCATCTCCTGGAGGATCTCCTGGTCGAAGCCGCGGAGGAACATGGCGTAGGCCGCCGTGCGCCCCTGCTCCCAGGCCCGCCGCCGCGATTGCGAGTCAAGCTGCGAGGCGCAGCGGTCCAGGTAGCGCTCGATCTCGCGCGCCATCAGCCAGCCGTGCTGGTAGCCGCGCTCATACGGCTCCCCTTCGATGTGCAGGTAAATCCAGCCGGCGATGGGGTAGCGGTATGCGGGTCCGAAGGTTTTGACGGCGGCGCGGGAAGGCCAGGCCGCGGCCCCCGGCGCTTCCTCCAGGCTCACGCTCTCGAACCAGGCCTTGCCACGGAAAGCGCCGCCCGTGCCGGCGATCAGCACGATGCGGTCTTGCGAGCGGGTGGAGGTGAAGCGCAGCGCCAGGCGCGTCCAGTCGCGCGTGCCCGCCAGCGCTTCCGAGTGCACGTCGAAGGGCATGGACTCCATGGCCAGGGCCGCGCCGGCGGCGATGGGCGTGCGATCCAGGTCGCGCACCTCCAGCTTCTCGGTGCGCACCCAGCCGCTCAGCTCGTACTGCCGCCCCGCCGTGAGGCGCAGCGGCTCGGAGCGGGCGCAGGCATCGGAGTCGCCGGCCGGCTCCAGGCGCAGTGAAGCGCGGTTCTGGCGTGTCACCGCGTTATCGGGAGTCAGGCGGCCGCGCACCGCCTCCCAGGTGTGGCCGGCAGGCGCGCCCCACGCCGCCAACTGCATCGAAACCAGGCAGATTCCCAGTACCCGCATGCATCCTCCAAGGGTCAGTCGGCCTACTTTATCGCGGGAACAGCCGGCGAACAAAGACGAATAAGCTAGGGACAAGGGACTAGTGTGCTGTCTCATGAATAGCCCGCCAACGGCGAAGGCAGAAAGCAGCAGGGCCGGTTTTGCTGCCTTCTGCTTTCCGCCTTCCGCCTTCTGCCTTCCGCCTTCTGCCTTCCGCTTTCATCGTTGCCGAGCCGCTTAAGTCTCTGCTTCGTCGCCATATTCTTCCGCCTCCTCCGCGCGGGCTTCCAGTTCCTCAATGCGCCTGGCCAGGTCCGTGGTTTCCAGCGCCTTCCGCGCGCTCTCCAACAGCTCGGCCAGGGCGCTGGTTTCCGAGGGCGTCAGCTCGCCGTGGGCCAGCGCCTCGACCACTTTCTCGAATCCGGCCGTAATGTCCTGGGCGCTGGCCGGCGCGGGAAGATGCAACGTCAGGGAGCGCTCCCGCCGCACCGGCATCATGCGGTCCAGGCACAGGCGCAGCGCGCACACGTCGCCGGCCAGCGCCTTCTCGATCGCTTTCTCGGTGAGCGCCTTGGCGCGGCCGTCCAGCAGGTCTTCCATGAGCAAGCTGGCACGGTTGCGGCAGCCCCGCGGCCGCCCCTGCGGGTTGCCCACTGCCCCGGGAAGGAACTGCCCGTTGGCCCCGCGCTGGGGGAACTGGCCAGTTATCGGCCTCGGAACTGGCCGTTTTACTGGCTTGACGATGCTTGTGTCCATTTTTTCTTCCTTTCTTTTGTTTGACTTGCCGGCCCGGCGCCATTTGTTTAATGGATAAATAATGGCGGGGGCCGAACCAAGCCTGGAATTACATGCAATAGCCCATAATTTCATTATGACATACCGTGTCAAGTCTTTCGCCCTTCTCGCTCCGCAAATCATTGCAGCCAAAGCAAATAAAGTTCGGACGGCACTTTTTGAAAAAAACGCCTATGTTTGCATTTGCCTGAAATTACATGGGTTGCGCACACGACGCGGCCCCTACGGCCTACGGTCTACAGCCTGCAGCCTGCGCAGCCCCTCCGGCCTACGGTCTACAGCCTTCAGCCTCCGCAGCCGCACCTACCGGCCTGCTGGCCCGCATTCCTGCAAACTTATTTCTCAGTTCAAAAAGGCGCCGTCCTTCCGGTGAACGCCTGACGGAAAGTGACCGCTTGCGACTTACTTCAGTCCGTTCTATCATGCTTGTGCTATGAGCGCGTCTTCCTCACCCCCGGAACGCGCATCCGACAGTCTTCTTCTGCTTTGGGCGAAGAGCCGCCCGAGCGATCAGAAATCTCTCGCTCACCACCCGCTCCTCTGCCACATGCTCGACACGGCCGCCGTCGCGGATGCGATGTGGAGTGAGGTATTGACCGACGGCGCCCGCGCGCGCACGGCGGCTTCGCTGCAAATCGCCTTGCGGGGAGCCGCCGCCTGGGTCGCTTTTCTTGCGGGGCTGCACGATCTTGGCAAGGCCTGCCCGGCGTTCCAGGGGCAGGAACCGGCGGCGCGTGCCCTCCTGCGGGATGCCGGCTTCTGGTTCCCTCGCCTGGCGATTAAGGCGCCGCACGGCATCGTGACAGCCCGCGCGCTACAAGAAACCTTGCCCGTGTTCGGCGTTTCCCGCCAACTTGCCGGCGAACTGGGAACGCTGGCAGGGGGGCACCATGGCATTTTTCCCAGCGCCACAGACCTGCAGAATCTGCCCGAGGATGCGAGCGGCGATGCCCGGTGGCGGGACGCCCGCGCGCAACTCGCCCGGCTATTGGCGCAGACCCTTGCTCTTCCCCGAGACGCTACTCCTGAACGCTTGGACAAGCCGTCCGCAATGATCCTCGCCGGCTTCATCTCGGTGACTGACTGGATCGCCTCCAATGAGGAATTCTTCCCGCATGCGGCTAACCGCTGGGAAGCGCCATGCATCGACCCGGCGCGCTACTGGCAGCAGGCACGGCTCAACGCTGCGCACGCCCTGGCGACGCTTGGTTGGATCGCCTGCCCGCACGCCGGAAGCACTGCCTCGTTTGAGAGCTTGTTTCCGGGAAGAGCCGCCCGCCCCATTCAGCAGGCTGCCGCCGGACTGGCCGATGTTTCAGACGGCCCCAGCCTCGTGATCATCGAAGCCCCGATGGGCGAGGGCAAAACCGAAGCGGCATTGTTGCTCGCCGATCGCTGGGCCGCCTCTCTCGGCCGCCGTGGCTGCTACTTCGCCCTGCCCACCCAGGCGACCAGCAACCAGATGTTCGGGCGTGTGTGCGAGTTTCTGTCAGGCCGCTATGCGTCTGACGCAGTCAACCTCCAGCTTCTACACGGGCATGCTGCGCTGTCCGCCGAGTTCCAAGAATTGCTGCGCAAGGGCAACCGGCTGTTCGCCCCCACCAGCATCTGCCAGGAAGACGCGGGCGGCGACGTAGCGTCGGTGGCGGCGGCCGAGTGGTTCACCCATCGCAAACGCGGCCTGCTCGCCCCGTTCGGAGTCGGCACAATCGACCAGGTCTTGCTGGCTGTCCTTCAAACGCGACATGTCTTCGTCCGCCTCTTTGGCTTGTCCGACAAGACGGTCGTTATTGACGAGGTCCATGCCTACGACACGTACATGAGCACTCTGCTCGAGCGGTTGCTCGAATGGCTGGCCGCGCTCGACGTCTCGGTGGTCTTGCTTTCGGCCACGCTGCCCAAGGCGCGCGGACGCGCGCTACTGGAGGCCTACGCACGCGGCAGACAGCAGGCCCCCGAACGCCTGCCCGACGCGGCCTACCCGCGAATCACCTGGGCCGACGGTGTTCGCCTCGGCGCGCGGAGCGTGCCCGCCTCGCCGCAGTCCTGCCGGCTGCTTTCGCTCGAGTGGGTGGACGGCTCGTTGCCGGACGCCGAACAAGAACCGTTTCCGCTGGGCGAGCAGCTCAGCCGCGCGCTGGCCGGCGGAGGGTGTGCCGCGGTCATCTGCAATACAGTCGGCCGGGCACAGCAGGTTTACCTGCGCTTGAAACGCTACTTCCCGAGCTCTGCCGGCGACGGCCTCCCGCTCGATCTTCTCCATTCGCGCTTTCTGTTCGAGGACCGGGAAGCGCGTGAGCACCGCTGCCTCGCTCGGTTCTCGAAACCCGGCGCGGAAACCCGGCGGCCCGACCGCGCCGTCCTCGTCTCCACGCAGATCATCGAGCAAAGCCTCGATCTGGACTTCGACCTGATCGTGAGCGACCTGGCGCCGGCCGACCTGCTGTTGCAGCGGTCCGGCAGGCTCCATCGCCATAAACGCGAGCGCCCGGATGCCCTGCGGCTGCCCGCGCTTTGGGTGTGCGCTCCCGAACAGGACGCGGACGGCTTGCCCGTCTTCGGCCGCGCTAACGAAGCCGTCTACGATGCCCACGCGCTGCTGCGGTCGTGGCTGGAATTGAAGGACCGCACCGCCATCCGCATTCCCGATGAAGTGGAAGAGCTGATTGAGGCGGTGTACGACGACCGCGACTGCCCCGGCAGCCTGCTGGCCGCCCTGCGCCTGCGTTGGGCGAAAAGTGGTAGGGAGCACGACGAGCAGATGCGGGATGACGCCCAGAGGGCGAAGAACAGGCGCATTCCGCTCGCGGCCTATGACGGGGACCTCGGGGTCTTTACGGCGGGCCAAGTGGATGAGGAGCGGCCGGTGACCCGACTAACGAGGCCGACGGTACACATCGTGTGCCTCTATGGCAATAGCGAGCGTCCATGCCTCGACAGGGAATGCGTCGAACCGGTCGAAGTGCAGGCGGCCCCCTCCATCATGATGGCGAAACGCTTGCTCGCGCGTTCGGTCGGGATTAACCACCCCAGCGCAATCGCCGCTCTGCTCGCCATGCCCGCACCACAACCTTGGCAGCGCTCTCCGCTGCTCCGCCACTACCGACTGCTTGTGCTCGGCTCGGAAGAAGCAGGCCGATGCGGGTTGGCTTTAGACGATGAAATTGGAGTGCTCTTCCGGCGATAGGAGGAAATGTGAGTTATCAGTTCAATCTCGTTGACCAGGGCTGGATACCTTGTATCCTGCCGAAACCCGGGGGCACGGCACGCGAGTTGGGCATTCGGGAAACGCTGGCCCGCGCTCATGAAATCGCGGAGATCTTTGACGCTTCCCCGTTCGTTACCGTCGCAATCCATCGCCTGTTGCTCGCCATACTACACCGCAATTTCGGGCCGGAAAACCAGACTGCATGGAAGGCCCTCTGGGACCGTGGCGCGTTCGACTCAGCCAAGCTCGGCGATTACTTGAATCGGTGGCGTGATCGCTTCCACCTGTTTCATCCCAAACGGCCGTTTTGCCAAGTGACCGAGTTGAATGTCAAGCCGGTGCCGGTGGCGAAGTTGGCCCATGAACTCGCCGTTGGCAACAACGACACGTTGTTTGACCACTCGTTCGATTCGAGCGGCGCGCGTTTCTCAGCGGCCCAAGGTGCACGGTACCTGCTGGCATTCCAAACGTTCGCCGCCCCAGGCACGATATCCAGAGCCAAAGGCGACCCGCCTAGTGCCCCCGCCGCCCCGCTGGCAAAGGGGGCGGTGGTCCTGGTGAAGGGGGGAAATCTCTTCCAAACGCTCATGCTCAACCTCCATCGCTACAACCCCAAGCAGGAGGAGCCCTTCGAATGTTCGCCCTCCGATGCGCCTGCCTGGGAGCATGAGGAGCAAGCGGGTGCTGAAGACAGACTCCCAGAGGGCTATCTGGACCTGCTCACCTGGCAGAGCCGTTGCGCAAGGTTGATCCCGGAGGCCAATGAACGCGGCGAATCGGTTGTCGCCCAGTTCTCTTATTCACGAGGTGCGGGGATCCCGGATTCTTGGTCACCCTTCCGGAAGGAGACGATGTTTGTCTTCAAGCGAAATCCAAAAGCGGAGGAGCATGAAGAGTCGTGGCTGATCCTCGGTCTCAAAGAAGAGCGCGCCGTCTGGCGCGACAGCTCCGCATTGTTCGAAATCAAGGGCAAGTATGCGCCGCGAACCGTCGAGTGGCTGAGTGGGTTGGTTGAGTCGGGAACGCTTGATCGCTCCCGTCTGCTGAGCGTCGATGTACTTGGCTTCTGTCCCGAGAAGCAGCGCCCGGCGAAGCTTCTTTTCTGGCGGCACGAGCGGCTGCCGCTTCCGCTGGCCTACCTGAGAGAACCGCAGCTTATCGACAGATTAAGGATCGCGCTGAAGCAAGCCGAAGACGTGGAGTTCGATCTGCGGGCAGCACTTTTCGAACTCGCCAGGCTTCTGCTCGCGGCGGAAGCCGATCGCCCCGCTGCGCCGCAACCCGATAAGAAGAACGTCCAGGGCCTGCTGAAAAGCATATCAGTTGTGCCCGTGTACTGGTCTCGTCTGGAGGTGCCGTTCAGCAAGTTCCTGGTCGACTTGGCGGCCGATAGAACCAAACGCGAGGATGGCTCTCCCGAATACGGCAACACCGCGCTTCCCGAGTGGGCAGCCACAGTGCGCCGGACCGCCACATCAGCACTGGGGGAGTTGACCCGGTCACTCGATTCTTCGGCTCGCTCGTTGAAGGCCGGCGCCGTCGCTAAACGCACTTTCGACCGTCACCTGGCCCGCACTCTTCCCAACCCAGACAAACAAGAGGAGGTAAACCATGCCACCGCCCAATGAACAAGAGAAGAAATTCGTCCAATATCTGCAAACGCTGGTTGCCGCCGGGAATCGGGCGGCGCTGGCGGCGCTTCGCCGCGGGCTCTCCCAGCAGCCGGGCAGCGTCGCCGAGATGCATCGCTACGTTGTGCCCTGGCTCCCCAGGGACCCGCGCCGCGAGGATGCCTTCTATCTGGCGGCGTCGCTGTTTGCCACCCATCCGGTGAGCTGGGAGGCCGGGGGCAACGAAAGGACCAACCTCGGCGCTTCCTTCGCGCGCCTTGCCGCGCAAGACCCGGCCGGGGAGAGCACCGAGAAACGCTTCGCCTCCCTGCTCAACAGCCACCCCGACGACCTGCCGCAGCACCTGCGCCACGCCGTCACCCTGCTGAAGTCGAAGTCGGTCCCGATCGACTACGCGCAATTGCTGCACGACATCCAGAGCTGGGGCTGGGAAAGTCGCGCCGCGCAGCGTGAATGGGCCCGGGCCTTCTGGGGCTGCGATGCCGAGCGGCCGGCCGATAACGAGGCGCCGGCGTCGGAACCGGCCGCCGCTTCCTGAAACAATCAACCAACGAGAGGAGAACCACATGTTGATCGAATTGCACATCCTGCAAAATTTCGCGCCCTCGAACCTGAACCGCGACGACACAGGGTCGCCGAAGGACTGCGAGTTCGGCGGTTATCGCCGCGCCCGCATCTCGAGCCAGTGCCTGAAGCGGGCCATCCGCACAGGCTTCGTGAAGAACAGCCGGTTGATCGAGGACAACCTCGGCACCCGAACCAAGCGCTTGGCCGAAGAACTGGTTCGGCAATTGACCGAAGCCGGCAAGCCCAAGGAAGAGGCGGCCGTGGTGGCCGAGACGGCCTTGAAGGGCATCAAACTGGGGCTGGAGGAAGGCAAGACCCAATACCTGGTGTTCGCCGGCCGCAAGGAAATCGCCGCCTTCGCCGCTCTCTGCCTGCAGCACTTTGAAACCCTGCACAAGGCCGGCGGCGCGGCGGCGAAACCAGGCGCCAAAACCGCCAAGGAGAAGAAGAAGGAAAGCAAGGACGCGATAGCGGCCGACGTTCAGCGGGCCCTCACCGACGCGCTCAATGGCGGCAAGGCGGCCGATCTGGCCCTGTTCGGACGCATGCTCGCCGACCTGCCTGAGAAGAACATCGATGCCGCCTGCCAGGTGGCGCATGCCATTTCCACCAACAAGGTCAGCGTGGAGTTCGACTACTACACCGCCATCGACGATTTGAAGCCCGAGGATACGGCGGGCGCCGACATGATCGGCACTGTCGAATTTAACTCCGCCTGCTTCTACCGCTACGCCAATATCGATCTCGGGCAACTCCTCAAGAATCTGCATGACGACCACGAATTGGCCGGGAAGGCGCTCGAAGCGTTTCTGCGCTCCTCGGTGGCCGCTATTCCCACCGGCAAGCAGAACAGCATGGCCGCGCAGAACCCGCCCTCGTTTGTGATGGCCGTGGCGCGGGACTCGGGTCTCTGGTCGCTGGCCAATGCCTTCCTGCAGCCCGTGCGGCCGGCGGCGGACAAGGACTTGGTCCAGAAATCCGTGGCCGCGCTCGACGGCTACTGGAACAAGCTCGCGCGCATGTACGGCGACGCCTCCGTGGCCGGCAAATGGGCGTGCACGCTGGAAGAGCCCAGCCTCGATGCACTGGCGAAAGACAAGGTGGACAGCGTCGAACAGCTCGTCGCCAAGGTCTTGATAGCGGCGGGGTTCGCAGCCGCGCCGCGGGAGACGCACGCATGAGCACCCTGCTACTGCGGCTTGCCGGCCCCATGCAGGCCTGGGGCACCCAGAGCCGCTTCTCCGTACGCGACACCGGGCTGGAGCCTTCCAAGAGCGGCGTCATCGGCCTGCTCTGCGCCGCGCTCGGCAAGCCCCGCGACGAGAAACCGAACGATGTCTGGCCCACGCTGGAGCAACTCGCCGCGCTGCGCATGGGTGTCCGCGTGGACCGCGAAGGCTCCATGAAAGCCGACTACCACACAGCCGGCGGTACGCACCGCCGCGGCGAGGTCTACGGCATCTACCGGGCCAGCGGAGACATCAGCAGGGACCCGGTCGTCTCCACCCGCTACTACCTGGCCGACGCCGATTTCCTGGTCGGGCTGGAGGGCGATCCGGACTTGCTGGCGCGGTTGAACGAAGCGCTGGCCGAGCCGAAATGGCAGCTCTACCTCGGCCGCAAATCGTTCGTGCCGGCCGTACCGCCGCGCCTGCCCGATCGGCTGCCTTTTGGCCCCGGCCTGCGCGACGAGCCCCTGCTGGACGCCCTGACAAACTACCCGTACTTCCATGACGGGCGCGCCGGCAACGACCTGCCCGAGCGATTGCGACTGGTAGTGGACGCGCCGGACAGCCCCGGCGGGGAGGTCCGCCGCGACGTTCCATTATCGTTTTCCGTGCGCCGCTTCGACGTGCGCTATGTCGAAACCAGGTGGATCGACAAGACAGCGGAGGTGTTACGCGATGTATCTTTCGCGACTGATTCTGAACGAGCGTAACCGGGACGCGCGCCGCGACCTGGCCGACTGCCAGAACCTGCACCGCACCATCATGGGCGCGTTCCCGCAGGCCCCGGCCGCCCAGGATGCGCGGGAACACTTTGGCGTGCTGCACCGGCTCGAAGCTGGCCGCGACGGCCACCCGGTGCTGCTGGTGCAATCGCGCGCCGCTCCACACTGGTCCCGCCTGCCCGCCGGCTACCTGCTGGACAGCGGCGGCGAGCCCGCGAACCCCGCTTGCAAGAGCATTGACGGCGGCCTCGACGCGCTCCAACCCGGCCGGGAACTGCTTTTTCGCGTGCGGGCCAATCCCACGCGGAAAATCAACACTCGCAGCGGCCCGGACGGTCGCCGCTCCAACGGCACGCGCGTCGAACTGCACGGCGAGCAGGAGTGGCTGGCCTGGCTGGGGCGCAAAGCGGGGCAGAGCGGCTTCCGCTTGCTTTCCGTGCGCGCCAGCCCGGCGGTACCCGATACCCGGGTGGCGGGCCTCGATCGCATCACCGGCAGCCGCCCGGTGGCCAACGGCGTTAACGGCAATGGCAGGCAGCGCCTGACATTTTTCTCGGTGTTGTTTGAAGGCCGCCTGAGCATTGCCGACGCCAAGCTGTTCCGGGCCGCCGTGGAACAGGGCATCGGGCCGGGCAAGGCCTATGGCTTCGGCCTGCTCTCGGTCGCGCCGGTGAAAGCCGCCGTGTAGCAACGGGCTGCGACTCGGACTCGGGAACGCATTGTTGTCTCTGCGCGCCTGCCGTTGGGGCACGGACTTCGGTCCCTGCCCACTGGAAGGGTGACCCGGCCTGCAGGGTATCGCCACATTCGAGAGGTGAACAATGAAGGATCTCCATCTTCTACCCAAGGTCCGGGATAGCTGGAGCTATCTGTACGTCGAGCATTGCCGCATCGACCAGCAGGACAAGGCGATCGCCATTCACGACAAGGAGGGGCGCACCGCGGTGCCTTGCGCCATGCTTGCCCTGCTGATGCTCGGGCCCGGCACCACCGTTACACATGCCGCCATTCGGGCCTTGGCGGACAACGGCTGCATGGTTGCCTGGTGCGGCGAGGAAGGCGTGCGGCTCTATGCCTTCGGAACCGGCGAAACGCGTTCTTCCCGCAACCTCCTTGCCCAGGTGCGCCTCTACGCCGATCCGGCCTCGCGCCTCCGGGTGGTTCACTGCATGTACCGCATCCGTTTTGCGGAGGACCTGGACCCCTCGCTGCCGATCGAGGAGTTGCGCGGCAAAGAGGGCGTCCGGGTGCGCGAGGCCTATGCGCGCGCTTCCCGCGATACCGGGGTGGCCTGGCAGGGCCGCCTCTATAAGTCATCGGATTGGCGGTCGGCCGACCCCGTCAACCGGGCTCTTTCCTGCGCCAACAGTTGCCTCTACGGGGTTTGTCACGCCGCGATTGTGTCCGCCGGCTTTTCGCCGGCGCTGGGTTTCATCCATACCGGCAAGACGCTGTCCTTTGTCTACGACATCGCTGACCTGTACAAGGCTGAGTTAACGATACCGGTGGCCTTCCGTGCGGCAGCCGAAGGGCCGGCCCAACTGGAAACCAGGACGCGGCGCACCTGCCGCGACGTCTTCCGTTCCGAACGACTCCTGGAACGCATTATCCCCGACATCGAGCGGGCCCTCGGCATGGAACGCGGTGCGGCGCTGGCGGGAGACCAAGTGCTCGATTCCGATGATGCTGTCCCGGGAGGTCTCTGGGATCCTACCGCCGGGCAGGTCCCTGGCGGCGTTAATCGAGCCCCTGAGCCTCAGCGCAAGGAACCGCAGCGGCAAGACGCATCGCCGGAGGCCGCCGCCTCCGGAGGAGGCGACGAGCAATGGTAGTGATTATCCTGGAACGGGTGCCTACTTCATTGCGTGGAGAGCTGACTCGCTGGCTCCTCGAACCCCATACCGGTGTCTTCGTGGGCCGGGTCTCCGCCGTTGTCCGTGACAAGTTGTGGGAGAAGGTCTGCCAGAGCATGGAAGGCGGCGCGGGCATGCTCATCCACAACACGGACAACGAACAGGGTTTCGCCGTCCGATTTTGGGGCGCCACACGCCGTTGGGCTCTCGACTTCGAGGGACTTACCTTGATTCGCGTCCCCGAAGTCCAATAGATTGCAGTGTTGTCCCCACGCGCGTGGGGGTGAACCGCGGCCGGCGGCGGGGCCTTGGCGGGCGCGCATGTTGTCCCCACGCGCGTGGGGGTGAACCGCCGCGAACTGCTGAAGGCGTGGCAGGTGAGCGTTGTCCCCACGCGCGTGGGGGTGAACCGTGGCCTAACAACTTAGCCACAGATTGCGTAGAGTTGTCCCCACGCGCGTGGGGGTGAACCGCGTCGCCAATGCCGTGCCCGCCACCACTCTGCGTTGTCCCCACGCGCGTGGGGGTGAACCGGCTATCCGGCTGGCCGTGCTGGTGAAAGCTGTGTTGTCCCCACGCGCGTGGGGGTGAACCGAAGAACTGGAGCGCCTCCGCGGAGAGCAAAAGGTTGTCCCCACGCGCGTGGGGGTGAACCGGCGTTGAGCAAGCCGGTCTGGAGCCGCATGGTGTTGTCCCCACGCGCGTGGGGGTGAACCGGGACGGACGATACCGCCGCGGTCCATGACGCTGTTGTCCCCACGCGCGTGGGGGTGAACCGCGCTGGTCACGCGGGCTATCCCGGAATCGGGCGTTGTCCCCACGCGCGTGGGGGTGAACCGATTGAGGTTACAGGCGGCGCCGCGGTCATCGAGTTGTCCCCACGCGCGTGGGGGTGAACCGACGAATAGATCGGGCCAGCCGGCGCCGCCGCCGTTGTCCCCACGCGCGTGGGGGTGAACCGGAAGGAAAGGGACGCGCTGCTTTTTGGTTCTGCGTTGTCCCCACGCGCGTGGGGGTGAACCGGTCCGCAGCGGATATATGGAACGTTGGCATTGGTTGTCCCCACGCGCGTGGGGGTGAACCGAGAGGTGAGAAGATGGGCAAGCCAACCTATAAGTTGTCCCCACGCGCGTGGGGGTGAACCGAACATCATCGCGGCCTACGCGGCGCGCGGCCAGTTGTCCCCACGCGCGTGGGGGTGAACCGGGGGCATGGACCGGCCGCTCGGCCCCATCGGCGTTGTCCCCACGCGCGTGGGGGTGAACCGACGCCGATGCCGACCTGCTGGAGCTGCGCGATGTTGTCCCCACGCGCGTGGGGGTGAACCGAGGCCGGCATGCCGGCGCCGGGGCAAATTGTTGTTGTCCCCACGCGCGTGGGGGTGAACCGCGGCCCGGATTCGATGGTGATTCGCCCGGTAGGTTGTCCCCACGCGCGTGGGGGTGAACCGAGCAAGCTAGATAATCGGCGTACTCGGCTCGCGTTGTCCCCACGCGCGTGGGGGTGAACCGAAGACATTCAATTCGTTCAATGTCCGAACTGTGTTGTCCCCACGCGCGTGGGGGTGAACCGGCGTCCTTCTGCCTACTGCCTACTGCCTTCTGGTTGTCCCCACGCGCGTGGGGGTGAACCGATGTCTGCCTGCTTCAACTGCCCGAACGCCCAGTTGTCCCCACGCGCGTGGGGGTGAACCGCCGGCGCAACACAGGCACAAATTGACGCAGCAGTTGTCCCCACGCGCGTGGGGGTGAACCGGAAGAGGGCACGGTACGGGTTCCGGTTGACTGGTTGTCCCCACGCGCGTGGGGGTGAACCGGGAAAATCAACAGATAAATCATGGTGAATGATGTTGTCCCCACGCGCGTGGGGGTGAACCGCCGGCAAATAAAAACGCCAAGAACCATCAGCAGTTTTGAGAGGCAAGGGGTTAGAGTCCCGGAGGGACGACTGAAGCGATTGGAATTGCTCGCTTTCAGCCGTGCCTACGGCACTTCACCCGTTGTGGCTTGGTTCCCAGCCTTGAAAGGCTGGGCTAAGGTCAGTCGCGCCTCCGGCGCTCGATTCGCCAAAGTTAAGTGCCATTGGGCGGGGCGACCGTGCGGCCACAGACGGCCGAGGCCGCCTCGGAATGCCCGTTCCCTTCGCGCCAATGGGGTATACTTCCGGGCGCACCCCCCGGAGGCGGGGGAGCGGCTTTGCTGAGGCGGAACATGATCACACGACGCGCAACACTTCAAGCGGTTGCCGGCGCCATCGCCGGCGGTTTTGCCGCCGCACTACCCAGTGCCATAACCCAGGCGCCTGCGCTTGTTGGCAGCCAGCGCCGGCCCGGCGACAAGCCCAACCTCCTGTTCCTATGGACCGACCAGCAGCGCTTCGACACCATGGCCGCCTATGGCAACACGCGCTTCCGCGTGCCGGCCATGAACCGGCTGGCATCGCAGTCGGTGGTGTTCGGCCGCTCCTATGTCACGCAACCGGTGTGCACGCCGAGCCGCTGTTCGGTGATGACCGGCCTGTGGCCGCACCAGTCCGGCTGCGTCCGCAACAACATCGCCATGAAAGCGGAGACGAAGACCGTCCCCGAACTGCTGAACGACGCGGCATATCGCACCGGCTACATGGGCAAGTGGCATCTTGGCGACGAGATATTTGCGCAGCATGGCTTCGCGGAATGGCAGGCGATCGAAGACACCATCTACCGCAAGTTCTACTCGGCCGGGCGCGACAAGAAGGCGCGCAGCGCCTACCACCACTTCCTGGTCAACCTGGGCTACAAGCCGGAGGAGGACAACAGCTTCAGCCGGAACTTCGCCACCACGCTTCCGGTGGAGCACTCCAAACCGTCCTTCCTGGCCAACGAGGCCTCCAATTTCATCCTGAAGCACCGGGCCGAACCGTGGATGCTGTATGTGAACTTCCTCGAGCCCCACACACCGTTTTCAAGCGCCCTGAACGACCTGCACAGCGAAGAGGACACGCCGCTGAAGAACTACCCCGGCACGCCGCTGGGTCCTGAGCCGGAAGCATACAAGCTGCGCCGCGAGCAAACGGCCGGAGGAAAGAAGAAAAGCGCGGGCGTTTCCGCCGAGGACCGCGCCAGGCTGCTGCGCCAGGCGCGCAATTACGCCGGCCTTTGTTCGCTGGTCGACCAGGCGCTGAACCGCATTCTGTGGATGCTGGAAGTCACGGGACAGGCGGAGAACACCGTCATCTTCTACACCTCCGACCACGGCGAGATGATGGGCGCGCATGGCTTCATGGCCAAGAGCATCATGTATGAAGAAGCGATGCACGTGCCGCTGCTGGTGCGCGCGCCCTTCCGTCAACTGAAGCCGCATCACGTCACGCAGCCGGTGAGCCACATCGATATCGTGCCGACGGTCCTGGAGTTGTTGGCGAAAAAGGACCCCGGGCTTTCCGGGAGAAGCCTGGTTCCCATGCTCGAAGGCGGGACGCGTCCGGACAGCAATGTCATCGTGCAATGGAACTCCGACAAAAACGAAGATGCCGGCGCTCCGAATGCCCGCACCATCATCTCCCCCGACGGCTATAAGCTGGTGCTGCACGACCGCGACGTTTCCATGCTGTTCGATCACAATAAGGACCCGCAGGAGCTGCGCAATGTTTATGGGAAGCCGGAATACGCGGCTGTGCAGGCGAAACTGCGGAAGAAAATCGAGGAGTGGCAGAAACAAACCAACGACAAGCTGGCGCTGCCGGGAACATGAGGCCAATCGAGCCGCGTCAGCACGGAGATGCGGTGTGCGGAGACGTCCCAACAAGCAGTGAAGGTTTTGGGCCGCACACCTTCCGCCGCGCGAACATCACCTGGCGGCAGCAGGTTGGCGGTTCCGCCGTCCAAGCCGGCAGCATCGCCCGAACCGCGGCCGGTGCAACTGCCGGGGACGGGGCGAGTCGCGGCACTTCCGCAGGTCGGCGGCCTCCACCATCGTTACGAACGCCGGGCCGCCTGAGGATGACAGCCGTGGATGCAGTCACTTCGCCGGCAGGAGTGTGTCTTGGGAATCGCTTCCCGGCGGCCAACATCGCGAAGACGGCGTGCGAACCGCGGACCACTGCCCCCCGCCTGCCAGAGACGAACAATCACCCGGGCATTCAATCGGCAACCGCCCATCTCATGTGGCTGCCGACGGGATTTGCGATAGGGACTGTGGTAATGGTGTGCGCCGAACTCGGCTACCCCATCGCGCCTCATGGGGCGGGGAACGCTTCGGCGAGCAGTATGGCTTCGGTGGCATCGTCGAGTTCCCCGGTTGCCGACAGTTCATGTTTTTCCTGGAACTCGATCAGCGCAGATCGTGTGCGTCGTCCGCGCAGCCCGTCTATCGGTCCTGGGTCCATCCCCAAATACGTCAGCGCGACCTGGGCCGCGCGAAGCTCCAAATCAGGAAGGATCGTCTTCCACGTGGCGTGCGCAGCGGCCAGACGCGTGTCGTACTCGTTCCTCTTGAAGTCCTTGCCGTTGTAGCCACGGGCAAAGGATACCCAGTCCTGGCGTCGCAGCGCACCGTCCAGGCCGTTGCCCTTGAGGAAATTCGCCATCGCCAATAACTGCGATTCCTCATCCCCCACCATGGCCGCAACCATGTCATTCACTGTGGGGAAGCCCGCGATTTCGTGGTTGAACCCCATGACCTGACCGATCCCCCAGGATACGCTCTTGAGCGCTGCCTCCCGGTCCAGGCCCATCGCGGTTTCCAGCCGCGTGTATTCCCCGGAACCGCCGGCATATCCGCCGGGATTGGAGCTGCTTAGGTTGGCGTTCACGGAATCGAACCTGCCGCCGGTGAGCTTGCGGAAAATGTGACGCTCGAAGAGGATCTGCGGGCGGCGATCCGCCAAAAAACCGAATCCGCGTGTCTCGACGGTCAGCACCGCCCACACTTCCGCCGCGGTCACACCCAAGGTGTCGCAGCAGCGATCCATGCCTTGGTTATTGAATGGACGGCCCGTGCCCTGAAAGTTCATTGAGACCTCCTTCTGTTGCCGAGCAGTCCGCCCTGATTGTGAATGAATACGGAATCCAGGTTGTATCCAGGATTTCCATTTTAGGTTCCTGGCACCATCGATTGTACATCCAACCTGTGTGTAGCCAGAAGCGTATCGCGGAGGATGTGCAGCCGATGGGAGACGAAGTCACGTTCCTTTGGATCTCGCGGGTGATGCCTGGCATCGAAGTTGCCGCTGTGAAACTGCAGGATCCAAACGCTCCGCAGCATGGCCGTCGGACCGAAAGACGCTCGGAATGGCGTCCTCGGCGTGCTTGTGGACAGATCGCGCTGCCTCGGCAGGCCAAAGGCTCCGAACCGCAAGTCGCTGATTCCAAACCGTTATGAGGCTTTGGCTACAGACAGGGGTACGGCCGGGAGGCCGACCGGGCGCTGGCGCTGGGCCGGCGCGCCTTCCCTGGCAGCATTTAGGCAGGGGAAACCCGCGGTTCGGCGGCACGCGCGGTCAGCACCTCACCCGGCGCGCTGCAGTCAGGGGGCCAAAGATGTTACCTGGTCGGAACCGCAACCGGACTGCTGACCCTTCCGGTCGCCGAAACTGTGAGCTGTACGATTCCCGACGGTCCGTCCGGCACCACAAAACTCACCTGGTAAAGGCCGACAGAACCAGGCGCCAGGCCACTGAAGACGACGTTGGCGCTCCAGTCGCGCATAATAACCGTCACTGGAGCTGCCGTAACAGCGAGGGGAGCGGAGGGTGCGGGGGCGCCGGAGGGTACCGCCGGGTTGGTAACCCCCAAGCCGGTGGCAAACAAGGTCAAAACCTCGCCCGCCCGGGCAGGATTGTCTACGTTCACCGGCGCGCCCGTCGCGGCGTGGATAATGCTGCCGTTGATGATTGCGGGCGCCGCGGGCATAACAGGGACCAGGAGGGCCGTGGCGCCGTCCAAGGTTGTCACCTGGACCAGGGCCTGAGCGCCGGTGACCTCAAACGGGAATTGGAAATTGATTTGCGTGGGCGACACAAAGAACAAAGGCGCGGGCTGCCCGTTTACCGTAATGGAGGCGCCGGCCAGCGTGGTGGGCAGCGGCAAACCAGGGGCCGCCGCCTGGGAAGCGGCCAAGCGGGTTCCAAACAGCGACACGATGGCGCCGGGGGCCACCGCGGCCTGGAAGTCCACGGCATTGACCACGCCCTGGGCCAGCAGATTCGGCCCGGCCTGCGCGGCCAGCAGGCTGATCTGGTAGGCGCCCCGCCCATACGTGCCGGCGGTCAGCGTCTGCGATCGCGCATCCAGAGCCAGGGAAGTGACAACCGCGTTCGGCAAGCCCACGTTGAAGGAAGCCCACGAAACGCCATCGTCGCTTCGGAACACGCCCATGTCGGTGGCCACATAGATGGAGCCGCTCGCATGCACTACCACCGCGTTGGCCGGAGCGTCCGGCAGATTTCCGCTGATATCGGTCCAGGTGTAACCTGCGTCGGTAGTTCGGAAAACGTGCCCCGTGCCAAAGCCCCAAACCGTAAGATAGGCGGCGCCGAAAAGCCGCGGGTCGATGGCAATGGAAGTCACCGTGCGGTTGGGCAAGCCGCTGCCGGTGCGCGATGATCCTGACCAGTCAGAAACCGAGGCCCTCCCGTCGCTGCTTCCGCTGTAGATGCTGCCCTCCGGGGAGACGGCGATGGCGGTCAGCGTGCCCCCGTTGGTCAAGTCGCCGCTAACCGCAGCCCAGGTGTTTCCCCTGTTCGAGGAAGCCCATAGACGGTACGTGCCGAAATACAGCACCGGGGTACTGCCCGGCTGAATGGCTATGGGCGGGTAGAAACTGACGCGGTCGGCGCTGTTGATGCCGGCGCTCACCTGCGTAAAGACGTCGCCCGGTCCTGAGCGCATGAGGCGGAAGCGTTGCTTGGCAACGAAAACAATGTCGGGGCTGGAGGGATCGAATACGATCTGGCCGGCGTCGCCGCGGATCAACTCCGTCCAAAAGCTGGTGCCGTTAAAGCGCACCAGACCCTGCCCCTGCGTGCCCCCAAGCACAATGAACGGGTTTTGCGGATGAACCGCGACGAAATTGAACTGGGTGATCGGCAAGCCGACGTTCAAGCTTTGCCAGGAGTTGCCTCCGTCAGGGCTGGCGTAGATTCCGCCTTCATTGCCGACATATACCGTATCCGGGCTGCCGGGTTTGAAGGCGATGGCAAACTGGTCCTCATGAATGACTCGGGTGCGGCCGTCGGCGGTCAGGCTCAGCACTCTCCAGGTAACGCCGCCGTCGGTGCTCTTCCAGAGCTCGACGCCGCCCAGATAGACGACGTTTGGATCGCGCGGGTCCACGGCTACGCAATTGTCAAAATAGCCTTGTCCCTGGCCTGCGGAATCGAACAGCGCAGCGGGCGCCGGCAAGCGCATCCAGGAATTGCCGCCGTCGGGGCTGCGGTAGACACCGGACAATTGCTGATCGGAGGAGCGGACCAGGGCGGCGTAAATGACCTGCGGATTGGAAGGGGCCAGCGCTATGCTCATGCGGCCGATTGCCAAGCCGGACGGGAGTCCGGGAACGCGCTCCCAGGTGGTTCCGCCATTGTTCGAGCGGTACAGACCGTTCCAGGCGTCACCCAAAGGCGCCCCCAACGCCGCATAGATGCGGCTCGGGTTGTTCGCATCAATGGCCGCGTCGGAAATGAAGCCGGAGATCAGACGAGCCCAGACTTCACCGCCGTCGCCGGAAAGCCAGAGCCCGGAGTTTCGAGCTACCAACAGGGTTCGCGGATCAACGGGGTGCAGAAGGACGCGCGGCGTCACACCGCCCACGAACTGCGGTTTGTTGCGGTCATAATCCCATCCGTTAGAATTGATCCAGGTAACGCCCCCGTCAGGAGAACGGAAGATTCCCCCACCATACGAATCGCAGCATTGATCGCCCGTTCCAAAGTAAAGAGCGCCGGTGCGCTCATCCAAGGCCAGTGAGCTGCCGGCCAGGCTCAGAAGATTGTCCCCAAGCGACTGCCAACTGGCGCCATTGTCTCTGGAGCGCCAGACTCCGCCCCCGCCGGCGGCGATAAGAATCGACCCTGGATTGCGTGAATCGGTAACGATGGCGGACACATGGCCGCTCTCCATGCCTTCCGATCCACTGGCGCCGATGGGGCCTATCAGGTTCCAGGCATTGACGCCTTGGGCGTTGGAGCCGCTTGGCGTCGGAGATTGGAGAGCCAGGGCGCGTTTCTGCTCCAGCGCCTTCCCTACGGCCTCCTCAGGAATCGTTGCCGGGGGGAAGCCGCGCCTCGCCTGTGCCAAGGCGGAAGTCGCCAGCAAAAGAGCGAGGATCACAGCGGCAGGTATAGACCCCATAGAATTCCCTGTACCAGCGCGCTAGGGTCAAGAGCAACTCGCATGCCCTCAGGACCACTAAACAAAGCCTTTAGAATGAAGGCCCGGCGGCTTCCAGGACGATCCCCCATGTGCCACTCAGACACAGCGTCGGGTCGCTGCGACGCAGCCCCCCATGCTCGCGGGCCTGCCGGCGGCGTCCGGCCGGCAACCCTCAGCCGTCCCATGCACTGCGGCTGCCGGTGGGGGCGCCGGCGGTACAACGCCAAGCCACCTCGTCTTGCCAGGCCCATCTCTGCTTGGGGCTTTGCCGCGCCGGCCCTCTGTGATGAAATAACCCCGATGCGCGCATCTTTACTCGCCTTTGCCCCGTTGTTTTGCCTGGCCCTCCACCTTCCGGCGGAAGCCATGAGGACGGATTCAAGCGCCGGATCACCGGCGCTGGGACGCGCGCAGGCTTCCAACTTCGCGCGCCTGGCGCTCAACTGCATTCGCAAGGAATATCCCAACAAGCCGGACCACGTCATGAACACCGGCGCGGACGTGCAGAGCCCGAAGGCCATGCACCCGGCTTTTTACGGCTGCCTGGACTGGCACTCCTCGGTCCACGGGCATTGGATGCTGGTGCGCCTGCTGCGCCTGTTTCCTGATTTGCCGGAGGCCGGCGAAATCCGCGCGGCGTTGAACGAGAACCTGACGGAGAAGAACCTGCTGGCCGAGGCGGCGTACCCGGAGGCGCCGAACCGGCAGTCGTTCGAGCGCACCTACGGCTGGGCATGGCTGCTGAAGCTGGCCGAGGAACTGCACGGCTGGAGGGACCCGGACGGCGCCAGATGGTCGGCGCACCTCGAACCGCTGGCGCGGAAACTCGCCGCCCGGTACATGAGTTTCCTGCCCAAGCAGAACTACCCGATCCGCACCGGGGTGCACCCCAACACGGCCTTCGGCCTGGCCTTCGCGCTCGATTACGCCCGAGCCGTCGGCGACAGGCCACTGGCGGACCTGCTGAGCGAGCGCAGCCGGACTTACTACGCCCGCGATGCCGGCTACCCGGCGGCCTGGGAGCCGGGCGGCGAGGACTTCTTCTCCCCGGCCTTGATGGAAGCGGACCTGATGCGGCGCGTGCTGCCGGCGGCCGAGTTTGCCGGCTGGTTCCACCGCTTCTTGCCGGAGCTGGCGCAGGGCCGGCCCGAGAGCCTGCTGCGGCCCGCCGTGGTCACCGACCGCAGCGACCCCAAGCTGGTGCACCTTGACGGGTTGAACCTGAGCCGGGCGTGGTGCATGCGGAGCATCGCGGCGGCGCTGCCGG
>Ga0315280_10003536_pt1 | contig 23890 bp, 18 predicted proteins | sample YL17G06_40_MG_FD_203697 | JGI IMG/M metagenome (GOLD analysis project Ga0315280, IMG submission 203697) | Sediment microbial communities from Yellowstone Lake, YNP, Wyoming, USA - YL17G06_40 | ecosystem: Environmental > Aquatic > Freshwater > Lake > Sediment | place: USA: Wyoming | collected... | reverse complement strand
AAACCAGTTGTGGTGGCTGCACAGCGCCTATGCGCTGGTCCTTGGCATCGGCGCCATGTGGCTGGGCGCCCGCCACTTCACCCTCCTCCGCCTCGTCGTCATCTACATCGCGTTCATCTGGGTGACGAGCCTGATCGTGCTGGGCCTCGTCGATCAGCCGGATGCGTCGTCGAGATGGCGCAGGCGCGTGCGGCTGGTCCTCAACTACTTCAACAAGAACTTCTACCAGCAGCTCCTGTTCTTCCTCCTGCCCGTGTACTGGGCGAGCACCACCGCATGGTCCCGCAACATGCCGTTCGTGGTGTTCCTCGCCGCCTCTGCCGTCCTCTCGACGCTCGACGTCGTCTACGACCGCCACCTGTCGGTGCGCCGCGGGCTTGCCGCCGTGTTCTTCGCGTTCAACCTGTTCGCGTGCATCAACGCGATGCTGCCGACGGTCTGGAGCATCAGCGACCGGGCCGCGCTCCCCGTCAGCGCCGTGCTCGCGCTCGTCGCGTTCGTCACCGTGCGGTATCCGCCTCACGAATGGCGCCGGCGGCGCGTACGGGTGGTCATCGTGGCCAGCGCCCTCGTCCTGCTGGCGGCCGTCGAGTGGGGCGCGCCGTTCATCCCGCCCGTGCCATTGCGTCTCGCGCGCGTCGAGATCGGCGGCGGCATCAACAGACGTGCCCTGCGCGTGACGTCGCCGCTGGCGGAACTCGTGCCGGGCTGGTCGGGCCGCCTCTACGCGGTGACCGCCATCCGCGCGCCGCTCGGCCTCGAGGATAAGGTCCGGCACCGCTGGTTTCACAACGGCCGCGAGGTGTTCGCCTCCGCCTTCTACCGCGTGCAAGGGGGGCGCGCCGAGGGATTCCGGCTCTGGACCAGCCACATGTTCCGGCCGCTTCCGCCTGGGGCGACCGTCAGGCTGGACGTCGAGACCGAGGCGGGGCAGCTCATCGGAAGAGCCTGGCTGAGGGTCGGGCCTTGAGGCGGGCCAGGGCCGCCGGCACGCCGACGGATGTGTCGCTTCCGCATCATGGTCGTTGACATCTGATGTCCATTGTTCTAACATCATGGCATCATGGCGCGGACGACGGTCGACATCGACAGCCCACTGCTGGCCGAGCTGAAGCGCTTGCAGAAGCGGGAAGCGAAGTCGCTCGGCCGGCTGATCTCGGAGCTGCTGGCCGAGGCGGTCGCGCACCGCAAGAGTGAGCAACTCGAGCGGCCGGCCTTCGCGTGGATTGCCCGGCCGATGGGGGCCCGCGTCGACCTGACCGACAAGGACGCAGTCTTCGCTGCGCTCGAACGAAGCGGCGAGGGGGACGCGGACGGATCGTGAGCTGCGCGATCGACGTCAATCTGCTGCTCTATGCCTCCGACCGCACGAGCGCGCTCCAGCCGCGGGCCGCGCGCTTTCTGGCCGACAGGGTGGCGGAGGGGGACCTGCTTTGCCTGTCCTGGTCGACCCTTGTCGGCTACCTCCGCATGGCGACGCACCCGGGCATTTTCGCCCAGCCGCTGTCGCCGGACGAGGCGATGCAGAACGTCGAAGCATTGCTGCGGCTGCCCAACGTGCGCGTGCTGGTCGAACAGGAAGGGTTCTGGGATGTGTATCGCGTGATCGCACACGCGCAACCGATTCGCGGCAACCTCGTGCCTGACGCTCACCTGGCGGCGCTGCTGCGGCAGCACGGTGTCAGGACGCTCTACTCGAACGACCGGGATTTCCTGAAGTTCGACTTCCTCGACGTCAGGAACCCGTTCAGGTGAGCGGAGCAGCCGCCAGGCGCGAGCCAGGCACCGTGAACCAGGCTCCGAAAGCGTCGAGCTTCAGTTCCATGGCATCGACTTACACCGCAAGAGACATCACCGTGCTCGAAGGCCTCGAGCCCGTCCGCAAGCGCCCGGGCATGTACATCGGCGGCGTCGGCTCGAGCGGGCTCCATCACCTGGTCTGGGAAATCCTCGACAACGCGGTGGACGAGGCGATGAACGGCTACGCCTCGAACATCGGCGTGACGCTGCACGCGGACGGCTCCTCGGTCACAATCACCGACGACGGGCGCGGGATCCCGGTCGACAAGCACGCCAAGACGAAGAAGAGCGCGCTCGAGGTGATCTTCACGTTCCTACACGCGGGCGGGAAGTTCGAGCACCAGACCTACAAGACGGCGGGCGGGCTGCACGGGGTTGGCGCGAGCGTGGTCAACGCGCTCTCGCGCGAGCTGGTGGCGACAATCAAGCGCGACGGCGCGCTCTGGGAGCAGCGCTTCAAGCAAGGGAAGCCGGCCGGCCCGCCCCGGAAGCTCGGGCCCGCGCGCGGGACGGGGACGACGGTCTTCTTCCGGCCCGATCCGACGATCTTTCCCAAGATCGAGTTCGACCCGGCCGTCATCCGGGAGCGGCTCGAGGTGGCGAGCTACCTCCACAAAGGCGTGCGCGTGGTCTTCGATGACGAGACCGCCAAGACGAAGGAGGTCTTCCAGCACACCGAGGGGCTGGCCGACTACGCGAGGAAGATCGTCGCCGAGCGGTCGGCGAAGCCGGTGCACGAGGCGCCCTTCACGCTGACGCGCGACAACGGCCTGCTCGTGGACCTGGTCCTGCAGTGGACCGAGTCGACCGACGAACACGTGCGCAGCTACGTCAACGGCATCCCGACCACGTCCGGCGGCACGCACGAGAGCGGGCTGCGCGCGGGGCTGGGCAAGGCGGTCCGGAACTTCATCGACACGCACAACCTGTCGCCGAAAGGCGCGACGATCACCGCCGAGGACATCCGCGAAGGCCTCGTCGGGGTGCTGAGCGTGTTCATGCAGGAGCCGCAGTTCCAGGGACAGACCAAGGACCGCCTGAACAACCCGGAGGTCGTCTCCTCGATCGACTCGATGGTGCGGCCGGCGCTCGAGCTGTGGCTAAACGAGAACAGGACGGTCGCCGAGGCGATCGTGGCTCGCATCATCCTGGCCGCCCGCGCGCGGGAAGCCAGCCGCGCCGCGCAGCAGGAAGTGGCGCGGAAGAGCGCGGCGTCCGGCCGGCTGACGCTGCCGGGCAAGCTCAGCGACTGCACGGCGCCGGGCCGCGCCGACTCGGAGCTGTTCATCGTCGAGGGCGATTCGGCCGGCGGGTCGGCCAAGCAGGGACGCGATCGGGCGCGCCAGGCGATCCTGCCGCTCCGCGGCAAGGTCCTGAACACCGAGTGCGCGTCGCTGGCCAAGGTGCTCGAGAACAAGGAGCTGTCCGACCTGGTGACGGCGCTCGGCTGCGGCCTGGGCAAGAACTTCGACCTCGCGCGGCTGCGCTACGGCAGGGTCATCATCCTCGCCGACGCCGATTCGGACGGCAACCACATCGCGACGCTGCTGCTCACCTTCATCTACCGCCACCTGCCGCAGCTCATCACGAGCGGCAAGGTGTACCTGGCGCAGCCGCCGCTCTACCGGATCGACGTCGGCAAGGAGACGTTCTGGGCGCTGGACGACCGCCAGAAGGACGCGATCCTCAGGCAGCGCGCGAAGGGCGGCAACGGGAAGGGCTCGGCCGAGATCACCCGCTTCAAGGGGCTGGGCGAGATGATGCCGCGGGTCCTGTGGGAGACCACGCTGAACCCGCGCACGCGGCGCCTGCTGCGCGTCGAGATTGCCGATCAGCTCGAGACCGACCGGATCATCAACGAGCTGATGGGGAAGGACGCCTCGGCCCGCTTCCGGTTCATCATGGAGAGGGCAGAGGAGGCGCAGGAACTTGACGTCTGACTACGTCAGTCCTTGGTCCTTCGTCCTTGGTCCTTCGTGCGGGTGCGGAGTGCCTCAGCCCCTCTCGTGCAGCATCGTGCTCACGACGTAGAGGTTGGCGGCGAGCAAGGCGAGCAGCAGGAGGCCGTGCGGCAGGTAGGCGGCCCAGGGCGCCCGGCGCGCCTGCCAGCGCGCGAGCCGATAGCCCACATACAGCGACCCAGCGGCACCCAGCGCCAGCACCGTCATCTCGATTGGGAAGACGGCGGAATTCGGCAGCCACGCCGCAGGGCTGCTGCCGGGAAACCGGCCCACCATCGCCAGGAAAGCGAAGGGCACGGTCCGGGACCGGGTCAGGAGGTGATAGAGGCTGTGCGCGACGTGGCCGGCCAGCGCCAGAGGAATGATGGCGTAACCGAAGGTCGCAAAGTTCTGCAGCACCTCCGCACGGCTCACGGTGCCGGCCAGCGCCTGCGAGACGAAGCTGGCCAGCGCCAGCCCCACGAGCGGCGCCGCCACGAACCCCGCCAGCAGCACCCCGTACACCAGCGGATACCAGACGTAGGGATCGACGTGCAGCAGCCGGCCCGTGGTCTCCACCAGCGGGATCCACAGACGTAGCAGCACGACCTGCTCGACGAGCACCACGCCCATGACAGTCCCCGCCAGGACGGCATCGGGCAGGCGCGGCTGGCGGATGTCCCACAACTCAGAGGTCGGCCGGCGAAACCAGATGCGGATCGCATCACGCGGGCAGTTCTTCACGCAGTTGCCGCAGAGCTGACAGGTCGCGGAGTCTTCCACGCCCGGCGCGAACAGGAAGACCGGGCAGCCCGGCGCGCGCTCAGTCCCGCGGTAGCAACCCTGTGTGGGACAGTCTCGGCAGCGCGCGGGCTGGACCCGCAGCTGCACCATCCCGGCCCGGCTGTAGTTGGCCGCAAACCCGCCGATGAAGCAGACGTAGCGGCAGAATGTCCGCCGCTCGAAGAAGGCTCCGAAGAAGATCACCACCACCAGCAACGCCAGCAGCAGATAGCCGGTCTTGCGCGAATCGCCGCTGAGTCGCCAGGTCTCGTCGATGTAGGTGACCAGGACGAACAGCGCAGCGATGATCCACGGCCCATGCCGGCGCAGGAGGCGTGGCACCGAGAGCCGCACACCCACCGCCTTCTGCACCCAGTCCATCAGCCAGGTCAAAGGACAGATGGCGCACCAGAAGCGCCCGACCAGGAGGAACGACAGCGGCAGGAGCGGCCACCAGACGGTCCAGGTGAACGCCATTCCGAAGTCTTGGCCGGTGTTGTTCGGCCCGAAGAGCGCCGAAATGACAATCACGAGGAACGCCGCCGTGGTGATCCATTGGAAGACCACCGGGTAGAACCGGCTGCGCAGCGCGGCCTTGATCCACTCCGGGGCGGGGTCGGCTAGCGGAAGGGCCGACCCACCCGTGTCTGCACCGGGATGCCGCATGCCCAGCAGATTCATGACGCGGCGGCATCCGGCCGCAGGCGGCGGCGCAGGCAGGCGGCGGTACTCAAGATGGCCACGACGAGGAGGACGAAGAGGATGAGGATTGCCGTGCTCGGCGGCGGGCTGGTGACATCGACCAGCACGGTGAGCGTGCTGGCCCCGGCCGTGAAAGCCAGGTTGACGCGGCCGGCCGTGTCGGGCTCCCACGTGAACGCATATGTGCCGGGCCCGCTCGGCGCCCCCGCGATCGCCATGGTACACGCCGGCTGCGCGGCGGATTCCGGGTCGACCCCCAGATCGATGCCGCCGGCGGGCGTGGGGTCCAAGGCATCTTCCACGCTGACGAAGAGTGGCACGGCGGCCAGGCAGGCCGCCACGCGATCGACGGGCTGCCCGCCCTTCCGGACGTGCAGAATCAGCGTGACGACTTCGCCCCTCCGGATCGTGGCCGGAAGCTCGGTCGCCAGCTGATACGCCCCGGTCTCAGGCGTCCCGGCCCCGCTGATGCCAGGCGCGCCCGTGCCCTGACCGGCGATCGCCGGCGCACCTCCGGCCAGAAGGCCGGCGAGCAGGGCCCCGCCGACCGCTGTCATCCCCTTCATCCCGAATGGTCCTCGTGGGAGGCCGGATCAGCGCCCCGTGTCGCCCGCGTCGCTGCTGCCGCAGGCCGGCGGCAGTGCGCGGCGCTGCGGTAGAGAGGGCAGACCTCGCTCCGAGCGCAGGCGTGTTGTAGAGGCGTGAAGCCGCGGGTGATCACGCTAGTCCTCTGGCCGTCCCCGGACGTGTTCGGTGACGTTGGAGACGACGACGCTCACGCGCGTCCAGGTGGTCGACGTCGTGGTGCCGACCAGCTTGTAAATGCCGCTATGGCCAGCGGGCCAGTCCTCCAGCTTGCCGGTCGCTGTGCCCACGGCCTTGTCGTTGGAATCCCACAGCGTGGCCGTGAAGTATACGTCGTGCTGGAACTTGTCGTGGTTGGTAGCCCTGCCTTCAACTTCGATCGTGTCGCCGCCAATGATGCGCGCCGTAGCCGCGCCATCCAGGCTGATCATGCTCTTGGCGTACTCCAGCGTCTCCAAGTTCGGATCGTTGCTGGAGCCGCAAGCGGCCAGGCTCAAGCTGAAAGCGAAGAGGACCACAATGGCTGGCACCGGTGTCGGGTGTCGCATGGTTCTACTCTCGATCTCCACACGGCGTGGCCATGATGTTGCCCCAGAGCCGTACTTGCCGGCGTGGCCGGCCCCTGGCCGCGTCGAACACGGCCAGCCGGGCCCGCCTGCCGGCGCAACTATAGCATGTGGAGTTCGGGTTGTTCGAGGCGCGCGCGGCCAGCGGCGTCTGCCCGCTGCTTTCTGCCTGCGGCTAGTATCGTTCGAGCAGCAGCGCGAAGAAGAACACGACGGCTTGGCGGCTGTCGCGCGCGAAGTTCCAGGCGAGCGCGATCGGGTTCAGGCACCAGAACTTGAGGCGCAGGCCGGCATGCCACGCGCGGCACCAGTACTCGACCAGGTTGTCGCGGCGCGGCTCCACCTGTTCGATCGAGAAAAGGTTCACACGCTTGATGGCGCGCCCGATCGCGGGGGGCTGCTTGAAAGGCGGCAGGTGCGGCAGGCGCAGGTCGCCGAACGCCGCCTGGAGCGCGGAGGTGCGGTGGCCGACCAAGTGCTTCCAGGTTGACGCGCGGGCGCCGAACGCCTCCTTCGCCGCGCCCACCGACCCGCGGACCGCGTCGGCCCGCTCGCCGATCGAGCTCCTGAGCGCGGTCGCGCGGCTGCCCAGCGCGTCCCGCATCGTGCCCATCGATCCGCGCATCGCGTCGGCCCGCTCGCCGACGCTTGCCCGCAGCCCCGCCGCCTGCGCGCGCATCGCCTCGAGGCGCTCCAGCATGGCCGGCCGCAGGTGGATCGCCCGGCTCCCGACGGCCTGGCGCATGCCCGCCACGCGTTCGGCCATCACGGCGTGCACGCGGGTCCAGTTGAGCTTCACGTCCTCCATCGAGTGGGACGCGAGCTTGCGCAGGTCGCCGAGGAACGCGTAATCCTCGTGGCGGATCCGCGTCTTCAGCCACAGCTCCTGCATCTCCAGGCACAGCTTCCCGTACTCGCGGAGGATGTACGCGATCTCGTGCACCCGGCGGCGGAAGAACTGGAGTCGGCCCTCGCGCGGGAAGCCGGGACGGCGTGACGTGCGGTCCTTCAGGCGGAAGAAGCCGGTGATCATCGGGTGGGCGCCCTCGATCATGCCCGCCCGGTACCAGACCAGGTTCTTCAGCATCCCCCAGTAGGTGTGCGGGTTCTGGCGTAGCAGCGATTGGCGCATCGCCTCGAACGAGTAGAACTCCTTCCACGCGTCGCGGAACGCCCGGTTCCACTCCTCCTCGCTCATCCTCGGGTGCGGCATCGTCGCGTGGAAGGAATCGAACCGGTTGTAGTCTGTGTCGAGGGGGACGCCGGCGTGCACGGCGGCCTGGTGGTCGCGCGATCCGGGGATCGGCGTGAGCATGAAGAACGACGCCTGGTCGACGAGCAGCTCGTCGCGCAGCGCGCGCACGTCCTCCATGACGCGCTCGTAGGTGTCGTACGGGAAGCCGATGATGTAGCCCACGTGGCAGAGGACGCCCGCGTCGTGCCAGCGCGCGATCATGTCGCGGTATTCCGCGCTCTTGTTCTGCGGCTTGCCTCCCGCCTTGAGGTTGTCGTCGCGCACCGCCTCCATGCCGATGAACACCTGCACGCAGCCCGCGCGCGCCGCCTTCTCGACGAAGCCGGGAATCCTCGGCGCCTGCGTGTCCACCTGCATCATGAAGTCGATGGCCATCCCCTCCTCGCCGCGCAACCCGATCAGGCCATCGAAGATCCGTTCCCACTCGGGGTTGCGGGCGAAGTTGTCGTCGGTGAAGAAGTAGTGCCGCACGCCGGCGCGGCGGCCCTTCAAATAGTAGTTGTCGCGGATCTGCTTCAGGATCTGCGCCGCGCTGCGGCACCGCATCTTCCGCCCCTGCACGTTGATGATCGTGCAGAACGAGCAGTTGAATGGACAGCCGCGGCCCGCGTCGATCGTGCCGCTCTTCTTCAGCGCGAACTTCCGCTGCACCTTGAACGAGGCGCGAGGGACCGGCTTGTCGGTGAGGTCCGGGCGGTCCTCGAGGAAGTCGTAGAGCGGCCGCAGCCGGTCCATCGCGGTGTCCTGCAGCAGCTCGCCCATCCGGTCCTCGACCTCGCCGAGCACGAGCGTGACGCCTTCGTCCAGCATCTCCTGGCATTCGGGCGGCGTCGACGGCGACATCGCGATGGCGCCGCTGACGTGGAACCCGCCGATCATCACGTCGCACCCTTCGGCCTTGAACTGCCGGGCGAGATCCTGCGCACGGGGGTACTGGTTCGTCTGCACCCCCACCAGGCCCACCAGCACCTTGGTGTCGCGGTGGCGGAACCGGCGGGCCAGCTTGCGCGGGTCGACTCGGCTCACGATCTCGTCGATCGTCTCGACGCGGACCTTCAACTGCCCGAGATGGCCCTGCTCGACGATGTCCTGGGCGAGACTGTTGAGGCAACTGAGGGTGTTGCTGGGGAGCGTCCCGCGCAGGTGGCGGATGACGTACCCCTCATCGTCGTACTTCGAGGGCCGGATCAGGATCACGACCAGGCGCTTGTACGGAAAGGCGTGGCGCGGGACCGGCCTGCTCGACTGTTCCGGAGCCGCAGAAGACGGGGTCAGGCCGAGAATCGTCACGCCGGATTCCTCCAGTGGGCCAACAGACCGCATGATGTCGTGCGGTATGTAAACCCTACGCCACAGAGGGCGGCGGGTCAAGCGCTAATCCCTGCGTGTAAGCACTTCCGTCCACCCAGTCGTAAGTAGCCGGTAGCCCCCCGCTGCCACCCGTCCACCCTCACGATCGAAAGGGCTCGAGCTGATGATGCACAAAGTCGGACTGCGCCTGCTCGTTGTCCTGGGAATCTCGCTGGGGATTCTCGGGATCAGGGCCGCCGCCCAGGGGCCGATTGCGGCCCCGCCGGCAGGCCCTCCTGTCAACCAGTCGGACGACCCGCTGCTCAAGGCGTTCCGCTGGCGGTCGATCGGCCCCGCGTCGATGGGAGGACGCGTGGACGACATCGCCGTCGTGGAGAGCAACCCGTTCATCATCTACGTCGGCTTCGCGACCGGCGGTGTCTGGAAGACCACGAACAACGGCACCACGTGGACGCCGATCTTCGACACCTCTGCGACCTCATCGATTGGCGACATCGCGGTGAGCCAGTCGAACCCGAACATCGTCTGGGTGGGCACCGGCGAGCCGAACAACCGGCAGAGCTCGTCCTGGGGCGACGGCGTCTACAAGTCGGCGGACGCGGGCAAGACGTTCACCAACATGGGGCTCAACGAGACGCACAGCATCGCCCGCATCGTTATCGACCCGAAGAACCCGGACATCGTCTACGTGGCGGCCGTCGGCCATCTGTTCGGGCCCAACAAGGAACGGGGCGTCTTCAAGACCATTGACAGCGGAAAGACGTGGACGCAGGCGAAGTTCATCGACGAGGACACCGGCTTCACGGACCTCGTGATGGATCCGTCCGACCCGAAGACGCTCTACGCCGCGTCGTACCAGCGGCGGCGGACGCCGTGGGGGTTCAACGGCGGCGGCCCGGGCAGCGGCATCTGGAAGACGACCGACGCGGGCAAGACGTGGACGAAGCGGGCGGGCAACGGCCTGCCGGGCGGTCTCCTCGGCCGGATCGGCCTCGACGTGTCGCGGTCGAAGCCGAACGTCGTCTACGCGCAGATTGAAGTGGGCGCCAGCCCCGGCACCGGCGGGAACGTGTCGGCCACGGGCGGGCCGGCCGAGCCGGGCGCCGGCGGGTTCGGGGGCATGGGCGGCGAAGCCCAGGCAGGCGGGCGGGGCGCGCAGGCGGGCCGGCCGGGGCAGCCAGCTGCCGGACAACCGCCGGCCGCGCAGCCCCCGGCGGGGCAGGCGCCGGCCGCCGCTCAGCCACCCGCGGCGCCACCGGATCCGACCAAGAGCGGTGTGTGGCGGTCGGACGACAAGGGCAAGACGTGGCGGCTGATGAGCAACAACAACAACCGCCCCATGTACTACAGCCAGATCCGGGTCGATCCGACCAACGACCAGATCGTCTACACAGGTGGCGCACCGTTCCACAAGTCGACCGACGGCGGCAAGACCTTCAAGGTCGTCGAGGGGATCGCGCACAGCGACCACCACGCGGCCTGGATCAACCCGAAGAACGGCAACCACGTCATCATCGGCAACGACGGCGGGATCGACATCAGCTACGACCAGGCCGAGACCTGGGAGTTCGTGAACACGCTGCCGGTCGGCCAGTTCTACGCGATCAGCGCCGACATGCGGAAGCCGTACTACGTCTGCGGCGGCCTGCAGGACAACGGGAGCTGGTGCGGGCCGAGCGCCGTGCGCAACCCGGTGGGCATCCTGAACTCCGACTGGTTCCGCGTGGGCGGAGGTGACGGGTTCTACACGCAGCAGGACCCGACCGACTACACCATCGTCTACGCCGAGTCGCAGGACGGCAACATCAACCGGCTCGATCTGCGGACGGGCCGGACGACGAGCATCAAGCCGCGCGCGGCGGCGCGCCCGCGGCAGGCGCCGGCGGGCGCGGCCGTCGAGTCGCCCGATGAGACGATGGCGATGATGGCGCAGCAGATGGGCTTCGGGGTGCCGCGCAACGCCAACATCGTGCCGCGGCCGCCCGACGGGGAGCAGTACCGCTTCTTCTGGAACACGCCGGTGGTGCTGTCGCCCCACAACCCGCGGACGCTCTATGTCGGCGCCAACAAGCTGTTCATCTCGCGCGACCGTGGCGAGACGTGGACGGCCACGCCCGACCTGACGCGGAATGTCGACCGCTTCAAGCTGCCGATCATGGGCATGGCGGGTGACAAGCCGATGGCCTCCAAGCACGATGGAGCGGGCGCGTACAGCAACATCATCACGATTGCCGAATCGCCGGTGATGCCGGGTGTCCTGTGGGTGGGGACCAACGACGGCAACCTGCAGGTGAGCCGCGACGGCGGGGCCACCTGGAAGAACGTGGCCGACAAGGTGCCGGGCATCCCGAAGGACTACCTGCACGTGTCGCGCGTCGAGGCGTCGCACGTCGACGCCGGCACCTGCTACGCGTCGTTCGACGCCCACCGGACCGACGACTTCAAGCCGTACGTTTTCGTCACGCGCGACTACGGCGAGACGTGGACGTCGATCGCGGGCAACCTCCCGACGGGCAACGTGAACGTCGTCCGCGAGGATCCAAAGAACCGCAACCTGCTGTATCTGGGGACCGAGTTCGCGCTGTACGTCTCGCTCAACGGCGGCAAGGAGTGGAAGCGCTTCATGACCGGCCTGCCGACCGTCCGCATCGACGACCTGCTGGTGCACCCGAGGGACAGCGACCTCATCGTCGGCACGCATGGGCGCAGCATCTACATCATCGACGACATCACGCCGCTCGAGCAGCTCGACGACAAGGTGCTGGCCGAGGACGTGCACGTCTTCGACGTGCGGCCGGGCACCGCGTGGCTGCAGGAGGTGACGCGCAGCCAGGTGGTCGGCGGCTCCAAGCTGTTTCGCGGCGAGAACCCGCAGCCGGGGACCGTGATCAGCTACTACCTGAAGTCGGTGGCGTCAGGCGACGTGAAGATCACGATTGCGGACATCACCGGCAAGGTGGTCCGCAACCTGACGGGCACGAAGGAAGCCGGGCTCAACCGCGTGCAGTGGGACCTTCGGGGCGATCCGCCGCCGCGGCCGGCCAACCTGCCACCGCAGGCGGCCGGGCGGATGCGCAACCTGCAGGGGCCGCCCGCCGAGCCGGGCGTCTACCTGGCGAAGCTGTCGATCGGCGGCAAGGACTACACGACGAAGATCGTCGTCGAGGCTGACACGCTCGAACAATAGGTCGCCTGGCCACAGAGCCACCGAGGCACGGAGGCACCGAGTTGTCTCCGTGCGTCTGTGTCTCCCATGGCCTGTTGTTGAAACCGACACACAGCACGGAGAACGACCACGTAGAATAGACCGGAGGACGACGAAACGCCGCTGCCGGACCGCGTATCCTACACGCACCGGCGAACACGAACACTGTGACCTTTTCCGAGATCGAGGCGCGCCTGCGGCTGGCGCTTGCCCAGCCGCTGCCGGGCCGGCAGGCGCAGATCGTGCTCGCACCCGAGCGGCGGGCGGCGCGGGCTGGTCTTGACGAGGCCCTTTTCAGGCCGGCCGCGGCCCTCCTGCTGCTCTATCCCGTGAACGGACAGGTTCATGTCGTGCTGACCGTCCGTGCCGGGCGGCTGCCGCAGCACAGTGGCCAGGTCTCGTTGCCCGGAGGTGCCGTCGAGCCCGGCGAGACGGTCGAGGAGGCCGCGCGCCGCGAGGCGGCAGAGGAGATCGGCCTCGACACGGGCGTTGTGCGAGTGCTCGGCGTCCTGACGCCGCTGCCGATCCCTGTCAGCGGCTTCATGCTCCACCCGGTGGTTGGCGTCGCCGACGCGCGGCCGGCCCTGCGCCCGTCGGATCGTGAGGTCGAGCGGATTCTCGAGGTGCCGATCGAGGAACTGCTGGATGTTGGATCCGTTCGCCTCGGCGAGCGGTGGCATGAAGGCCGCAGCTACCGCGTCCCGTACTTCGACGTCGCCGGCGAGCGCGTGTGGGGTGCCACCGCGATGGTGTTGGCCGAGTTCCTCTGGGTGCTCGGATGGCGACCGACATCCCCATCGTCGTAGCGCAGGGCGTCAGCCGCCTGGAGCCGACGTCCGTGACTGATATATGATCGCCGGGTCTATCGTTCCGGCACGAACTTCTGCCTTACGACGCGCGATGACCTTGCCGCGGCCCGCTGGCCGGGCGCGGGCGGGAAAGGGACGCTGGAGAGCAAGACGATGACGATCGAGCAGGCCATCAAGACCGGGATCGAGTACGAGCTGGAGGTGCGCAAGGTCTACTCCGAGGCGGCCAAGAAGTTCGCCGACCCGGTCGCGCGCAAGATCTTCCTGGTGCTCGCCGAGGAAGAGGACCGTCACGTCCAGTACCTGGAGAGCCGGCTGGGCGAGTGGACGAAGACCGGCAAGGTCACTCCAGCCCTCCTCGAGACCGCCATCCCGTCGCGCAAGGTCATCGAGAGCGGCGTCAAGAAGCTGCAGAAGCGGATGGAGCGGCAGGACTTCAGTGCCGAGCTCCAGATGCTGCGCAAGGCGCTCGACCTCGAGGTCGAGGCAACGAAGTTCTTCAAGCAGATGGTCAGCGAATTGCACGCCGACGAACAGAGGCTGTTCGCCCGTTTCGTCGAGATCGAGGAAGGGCACGAGGCCATCGTTCAGGCGGAAATCGACGCGCTCAGCGGGCTCGGCTTCTGGTTCGACTACGCCGAGTTCAGGCTCGAGAGCGCCTAGCCCATCCGTCGGCCCCTCGAGCGAGCCAGGCCGAGCTGGTTCCGACCTCTTCAACTACTCGAGCGTCTCAACTGGTGATGCACTGCGTTGCTCTGGGGTTTCTCTGGCTGCTCGTCGGCCAACAGGCCGCGCCGCCGCCGCCTGAGCCACAGCGTCAGGCCCAGCTTCCGCCAGCCGCTGAGCAGCCGGTGTCCTTCGACCAGCTGCCCTTTTCGCTCGACCAGATTCGCGATCTGCTCAAACAGGAGCCCTCCCCGAACCTCCTCCGGGCCGGCGTCCACTTCCGGGTCGAGATCCACGGCCGCCGGTTCACCTTCCCCGACTTCAAGGACAGCCTCGACTTCCGGGGCGAGCCGATCCCGCCGCACGGCCTCTACCACTACGAGTTCCTGCAGATGGTGACGCCGCCCGAGTTCCGGGCCTCGACGCTCATCGGCGGCCCGGACATGCTCGCCGCCGGCAGGAGCCTCGTCGCCAGCATCACGCAGGCGTGGCGCGAGCGCGAGGAGCGCAAGATCCACGAAGAAGTGCTGCGCGAGCTGGCAGCCATCAAGCAGCAGCAGCAGCAGCAGCAGCAGCAGGACCGGGACCCCAAGCGCTGAGCGGTGTCGGGCCGATCGCGGTACTGACGACTGCCTGGGCGACGTTGAGCTCGGAAGGACGAAGGACCAGGGACGAAGGACTACCCTCCGATCAGTTCGTCTATTCGTCCTATCTCGGCTTCCGTCGTGTGCGCGGCGGCCAGCCCGTAGAAGGCAATCCGGTCGATTAGGAGACCAACGGCGAGGCCGGCCAGCGCTGCGGCGATGTAGCGTGACGACCGAGGTGGCCCGACCAGGCAGGTCACCGGCAGGACGTTGACGAGCGCCAGCCGGAACGCGAGCAGCAGGTGCCGCTGTTCGAAGAGCTCCGGGTGCGCAACGGTCAAGTGACGGGGCAGCCGGGCGATCGCCCGCCAGCGGAATGCAAAGACGAGGGCGTCGAGCGCCATCAGGGCGAGCGCAGGCCTGCCGCCCAGCGCGGTGCGAGAGCCCGTCCACACGAAGCTGCCGGAGGCGAGGCCCGTGAGGAACGGCGAGACCGTGACGTGACGTGCGCTCCATGCCGGCTGGCCGGGCAGGGCGTACACCAGACCAATCGAGAGCAGGAACGCGGCACCGAGGAGGACGGTGAGCGTGTAGAACGTGAGGACAACGGACGCTAGGCCGGGAACCGTTGCGGCGAACCACGCAGCCCCGCCCGAGCAGACGACGGCGCCGGCGAGGGCCACCTCGGTCGCGAGAGGGCTGCGGCCGACGCCGCCGAGCGCCCACCGCGCGCGCCAGGCGTGGCCGAGGTGCGCGACCGAGACGACGAGCCCCAGCGCCGTCAGCAGCACGCCGACGCAGACGGGGACCAGGTCCTCGCCGGTGAAGTGGCCGACGGGATCGACCAGCCACAACGGCGCGGTCGCGATCATCCCGCCGCCCGCGATGGCGAGCGCCGTGAAGAGCACGAGCGGCCACTCGTGAAACGGCCGGTTCATCATGTGCCGTTGCCCGACCGGAGTCTTTCTTCTATCGCGCGCATCAGTTGCTGCCGCCGCCCGCGCGGTGGCCGGAATCGCGTCCGTGGCCGGCAGAGGGCGAGATCGCTGAAGCCCGGCACCGCCGTCTTCGTCCCGTCAACAGCGGCCACATCGATCAGGCGCAGCGCCTCGGTCGGACACGCGACCACGCACGCGGGCTGCTCGCCGGCGTCGAGCCGGTGCCGGCACAGGTCACACTTGCGCACGATCCCGCGCGCCGCGTCGTATCGGGGCGCGCCGAACGGGCACGCCATCTCGCAATAGCGGCAGCCCAGGCACCGCTCTTCCCGGTGGATGACGCTGCCGTCCGTGCGCTTCTCGTAGGCGACCGACGGGCAGCTCTTCAGGCAGGCCGGCTCCTCACAGTGATGACAGGCCACCGAGAAGAAGTAGGTCGGCCCGCCCGGGTGGCGGCGGAGGTTGAGCGGGAGGACGCGGCGCCACGGCGCGTCCGAGGGCCAGCCGTTCTCCAGCCGGCAGGCGACGGCGCACGCGGCACAGCCGACACAGCGGTGGAGATCGATCAGGAAGGCGACCTCATTCATGCCTGCCTCACCTCGACCAGACACTCGTAGAACGTCGCCCCGTAGTTCATGTCCGTCACCCCGTCGTCGGTGAGCACGTTCACGTCGGGGTCGCCTTCACGGCACCGCCCCTCGAGGATGTGGACGACGCCCCGGCGAATGCCGTGATCGAGGTGGGCCGCGAGCGTGAGCTGGCCGCGCTCGTTCCACACAATCGCCTGGTCGCCCTCCTTCAACCCACGCACCGTCGCATCGTCCGGGTGGATGTCCAGCCGGTGCGGCCGCTCGACGTCCCGGATCCAGTCGAGGTTGCCGAACTGCGAGTGGATCCGGTCGCGCGTCTTGCACGAGAGCAGTTGCAGCGGAAAGCGCCTGGCGAGCGCCGAGCTGTGTCCTTCGGCGAGCGGCGCGTAGTCAGGGACCGGGTCGACGTTCCAGAGCCGCGCGGCCTCGGGAGATGAGAACTGGATCCTACCGGACGGCGTCGGAAAGCGCAGATCGGCGAAGGCGACGTCGCCCGCAGCGGAGAGATCGATCGGGCCGCCGGCGAGGGCGTCGAGCAGGTCGCCACCTCCATCGGGCAGCATCGCCCGTAGCGCCGCACGGGCATCGTTCGGGAAACAGGTCGTCTCGAAGCCGAACCTGTCGCACAGCAGCCGCCAGATCGCGGTTTCGGGCTTCACCTCGCCGGGCGGCTCCAGCACCTTCTGCCGCAACTGCACGTACGGGTGCCAGTAGGCGGTGACGAGATCCTCCTCCTCGAACAGGCTCTTGGCCGGCAGCACGTAGTGGGCCAGCGCGGCGGTGTCGGTCAGGAACTGATCGACGACGACGAGCAGGTCGAGGCGCCCGAGCGCGTCCCTCAGCTTGGCGGACCTCGGATGCTGGCTGGCCGGATTCCCTCGCTCCACCCATGCCGCCCTGACGGGGGGCTTCTGCAGATCGACGAGCGCCGTCGCCAGGCGCGAGACAGGAACCATGCGGTGCCCGCCCTCGGGCTGCGGCGGAAGCGGGGGCGGCTTCACGCAGTGGCTCGCCAGGTTGGCGTACTGCCAGCCGCCGCCGGCGACGCCGATGTTTCCCGTGAGCGCTGGAAGCAGGGCGACCGCCCTCATCGTCTGGCCGGCATGATGGTGACGCTTGGACGTTCGTCTCGGCCGGGTTGTGCCCCCAGAGCAGGATGAAGCGGCTGTCGAGCGTGTGGCACGGGTGGCTGTGCAGGTTGGTGCCGTAGGTCAGGCGCGTGGCTTCGAGGCCAGCCGGCCAGCAGAGATCGCCGTGTGTCAGCGTGCAGCCGCCGAACTGGCGCCAGAAAACCTGCGCGAGCTGGCCGAGCGCGCCGCGGCTGCCGGAGCCTTCGTAGTAGAGCGCCGAGGCCGGGCCGTATCGGCGGCGCAGGCGTTCCAGCCGGCTCGCGATATCCGACAGCGCCTCGTGCCAGGAAACCGGCACGAACGCGCCGTTCTCCCGTCTCAATGGCCTGAGGAGACGCTGTTCGGTGGCCACGCGTCGTGCGTACGAGAGGCCCTTGAGGCAGAGGTGGCCGCCCGTGGCGGGGTTCTTCGGATCGCCTTCAATGCGGATGATCCGGCCGCCGTCCACGGTGACGAGCATGCCGCACGTGCAGGAGCAGTTGCGCGGGCAGACGGTCCTGACCTGCTTCAAAATGGTCTCGGCTCTGGGCTCTCGGGTCTGGGCTTCTGGCTCTGTGCTCTCGGCTCCGGGGGCCCGGGCGGCGGGCGGGCCGCGGGGCGGGCGTGCAATTGGATGCGGCATTCTAGCAGGTTAGAATCGCGGTATGTACCGACCATCGTCCTCAGGTGAGCAGAGCCACGCCGAACGTCTGAAAGCCATCGCGCGACGGGCGATGCTCGAGTACAGCCTTCTGCCCGACTTCTCCTCCGACGCGCTGGGCGAGCTCGCGCGTCTGTCGCCCTCACCCGACGGCGCGGGCGGCACGCGCGACCTGCGCGCCCTGCTCTGGTGCTCGATCGACAACGACGAGTCCCGGGATCTGGATCAGTTGACAGTGGCCAGACCGGCGGCCGGTGGCGCCGTCGGCATCCTCGTCGCCGTTGCCGATGTCGACGGCCTGGTAGAGAAGGGATGCGCCATCGACGTCCATGCGCACCACAACACCACCTCGGTCTATACGCCCGCCGAGATCTTCCCGATGTTGCCCGAGCGGCTCTCGACGGACCTCACGTCGTTGAATGCCGGCGAAGACCGGATCGCGGTGGTCGTCGATATGACAGTGAACGCCGGCGGAACGCTGGCGGGATCCGAGGTGTACCGCGCGCGGGTCAGGAACCGGGCGAAGCTGGCGTACAACAGTGTCGCCGCCTGGCTGGACGGCGATGGGCCGATGCCGGGGGCTGTCGCCGCGGTCCCGGGCATGGACGTGCAGCTCCGGACGCAGGACGAGGTCGCGCAGCAGCTCAGGCGGCAGCGGCACGAGTACGGGGCCCTCGACTTCGAGACGATCGAAGCGAAGGCGGTTTTCGACAACGGGGCGGTGCGCGAGCTGCGCGTAGAACGGAAGAACCGCGCGCGGGATCTGATCGAGGACCTCATGATCGCGGCCAACGGCGCGACGGCCCGGTTCCTCGCCGACCGCCAATACCCCTCGTTGCGGCGCGTCGTCCGGTCGCCGCAGCGCTGGGGACGCATCGTTGACCTCGCGTCCCGGTACGGTATCCAGCTTCCCGCCGAGCCCGACTCGCGGGCGCTGGCCGACTTCCTGGCCCGCCGGCGCGCCGCCGATCCGTTGCGATTCGCCGACGTCTCGCTGGCGGTGATCAAGCTGCTCGGTCCAGGCGAATACGTGGTGGAGACCCCTGGCGGGCAGGTACCCGGGCACTTCGGGCTGGCGGTCAAAGACTATGGCCACTCGACCGCCCCGAACCGGCGCTTTCCGGATCTCGTCACCGAGCGGCTGCTGAAGGCAGCCATCGACGGACGGCCCGCCCCGTACACCGAGGACGAGCTCGCGGAGATCGCACGCCACTCGACCGAGATGGAGGACGAGGCGCACAAGGTCGAGCGGCTCGTGCGCAAGGCGGCCGCCGCGCTGCTTCTCGAGTCCCGCATCGGCGACCGGTTCGACGCGATCGTGACCGGCGCCGGGCCGAAAGGCACGTGGGTGCGCCTCTTCGATCCGCCCGTTGAAGGACGGCTGTCGGAGGGCCACTGGGGCGTCGATGTCGGCGACCGGGTCCACGTGCGCCTGATTGCGACGGACGCCGATCGGGGGTACATCGACTTCGCGCGGGTTAGGTAGGCCACGAAGACACAGAGACACCGAGAAAGGGAACCAGCAATGAAAACCCGGTTCGTGGTGGTTGCCTTCGCGATTCTCGCCTGGGCACTTGGCACTGCCTGGGCGCGTGCGATCGGCCAGCAATCGTCGCCGCGGCGCTACGAGGTGTACGCGATCCGCTACGGCGTGCTGCCCGACTTCCAGGTAGCCGATCTGCTCAAGGGGGCGGACACGTCGCGGAGGCTCGACATTCCCATGATGTTCTGGCTGCTGAAGGGTCCTGACGGCCGCAACATCCTGGTCGACTCGGGCTTCTACCGGGACACGCTCGTCAAGCAGTGGACGGTGAAGGACTTCGTGCGGCCGTCGGAGGCCATCGCGAAGGTCGGCCTGAGGCCCGGGGACATCACCGATGTCGTCGTGACGCACATGCACTGGGACCACGCCGGCGGCGTCGACCTGTTCCCGAATGCCGTGGTGTGGGTCCAGCGTGACGAGTACGCGTACTACACCGGCGAGGCGTGGCAGTCGAAGCAGACGCACGGTGGCATCGAGCCGGACGACGTGCTGGCGCTGGTGAAGCTGAACACGGCGGGGCGCCTGCGGCTGATCAACGGCGACGACCAGGAGCCGATCGCCGGCATCCGGTGCTACCTCGGGGGGCGCCACACCTGGGCGTCACAGTACCTGACAGTCGCGACGCGGTCGGGCACCGTCGTGCTCGCTTCTGACAACGTCTACCTGTACGAGAACCTCGACACGCACGCGCCGATCGCCCAGACGCTCGACGAGGCGTCGAATCTGAAGGCACAGGACCGGATGCGTGGTCTGGCGTCAGACGTGCGGCTGATCGTGCCGGGCCACGATCCGGCGGTGTTCACGAGATTCCCGCAGCCGGGCAACGGGGTGGCCAGGATCGGGCAGTAGTGAGCGATGGGTCACGGGTGACGAGGGACGCAGAACGGCAGAACGGGGAACGTGGAACGGCGAACGCAGAACGCACGTCTTTCGCGGGTGATTTCTCCCTGTGTCTCACTGTGAGACACAGGATCACAATAATAACCCTTGAGATTAGGCCGGGATCTTGCACTATGCGCAATATGCAGACATTTGGGCGCCGCTCGAGTGGGCTCAGCATCCGACGAGCCGCACCCTGCGTACCCTGATCCAGACGCGACCCAGCAACGCCACCCACGTGCGCGACCATTTGCGGCGGGTGGCTGCGGGAGAGGTGACCCTCTTGTCGGCGCCCGACCTGCTCGTCGCGGAGCTGTCGCCGGCGGCTTTGAATGCGGCGGCGCGCGACATCAACGTCGCACGCATCTCGTTGGACGCGATCGTCCGCACTTCGAACACCAAGCTGCTCGAGCAGAACCTGCTGCTTGACACCGAGGGACTGCTCACCCGTGAGCGCGGCGGTCGGTACGCTCGTGCGCTTCCGTACACCGGCAAAGATGTTGTGGTGGCCCTGATTGATTCCGGGATCTCGCCAAACAGAGATCTGAACGGCATCACGTTCTTCGATTTCACGCGGGGCGAAAAGCCCGTGTCGCCCTATGACGACTACGGCCACGGTACGCACATCGCGGGGTTGATCGGCAGCGGGGGCAAGATGTCCGATGGCCAGTACGCCGGCATCGCGCCCGACTGCAGATTCGTCGTCCTCAAGGTGTTCGACGAGAACGGCGTGGGCTACACGAGCACCGTGATCGACGCCATCAACTTCGCGGTCGCGAACAAGAGCCAGTACCACATCGACATCATGAACCTCTCGCTGGGCCATCCGATTGACGAGCCGGCCGCGAGCGATCCGCTGGTGAGGGCCGTACACCAGGCCGTCGCGGCGGGCATCGTTGTCGTTGCCTCAGCCGGAAACTTCGGTGGCGATCCGGTCACCCGCGCCACCGGCTACGCGGGTATCACGTCGCCGGGCAACGCACCTGATGCCATCACAGTGGGGGCCCTCGACACACTCCAGACGGTCACTCGTGAGGACGACGAGGTGGCCTGGTACAGCTCTCGCGGACCGACGTGGCACGACGCATACCAGAAGCCGGACATTTCGGCGCCCGGATCCAAGCTGGTGTCGGATGCGGATCCAGAGAGCACGTTGTATCGCTCCTACCCGGGAGGCCGCGTCCAGATCCACGGCAACTGCTTCCTCAGGCTGAGCGGGACCAGCATGGCCACCGGAGTGACGACCGGCGTCGTCGCGCTGATGCTCGACGCGATCCGGACAACGCATCGTGACACCGTGCTCACGCCAAATGCTGTCAAGGCCATGCTCGAATACACGGCGTTCCCGATGGCCAATGACGACATGCTCACGCAAGGCGCGGGCGCGTTGAACGCCGGGGGAGCCGTGGCACTGGCGGCGGCGATCGATCCGAGTCGGCCCGTGGGGGCGTGGTGGCTGGATACTGGCGTGAATACGTGGACGAGCGTGGCCGGTCAGACGCTCGCGTGGGGACAGCGCCTCGTCTGGGGCGACCGGGTGATCTCGGGCAATCAGATCTACACCAACGAGCCGGCCTGGGCGCTGCGCGTCGTCTGGGGCGACCGCGTCGTCTGGGGCGACAGCACGGTCTGGGACGGCAATCAACTCCTGTGGGGCACGCGCGTCATCTGGGGCGACAGTCTGATTGGCGAAACGGACGGTACCCGCGTCATCTGGGGCGACCGCGTGGTGTGGGGCGACCTCACGGCGGACCGCGTCGTATGGGGTGATCTGACGAGCCTCAACATCGCGCCGACGTTCGTGTCATGGGGAAACCTGGAGCGAGCCAACAACGACCTCCTCAACAGGTGAATGCAGTGAAAGGTCGTTTGCCTGTGCGCCAGGCGCTGAGCGCGAGCCGCTATTCGACCGAACGAGGTCGTGCATGGCGTCGCGGGCTGCCCGTGTTGAGCGATGGGGATGTCACGCTCCGTGGTCTTCGATCCAGCGATGCGCAGTCCCTGCTCGCTCACTTGCACACGGCCGCGGTGCACCAGTACATCGACAGGCCTCCCTCGTCGGTGGAAGGCTTCCGGAGCTTCATCCGCTGGACGCAGGCCAAGCGCCGCAAAGGGACACACGCGTGCTGGGGCATGGTCCCATCCAGCCAGACGAAGCCGGTCGGCATCATTCAGGTCTGGCCGGTCGAGCGTGACTTCTCGGTAGCCGAGTGGGGCTTCGTGCTGGGCGAGTCCTATTGGGGGACCGGCCTGTTCACGAGCGGCGCCCGGTTGCTGCTCGATTTCGTGTTCGGCACGCTGGGCGTGTTCCGCCTCGAAGCGCGAGCGGTAGACATCAACGCCCGGGGCAACGCCGTGCTCCAGAAGCTGGGCGCGACGCGCGAAGGCATGCTGCGCGGAGGCTTCCGCGACGGAGACGTCGTCAGAGATCACGTCATGTGGTCGATTCTTGCCCCCGAGTGGGCCGCGATCCGCAGGAACCCCTCCCTAACCCCCCAGCCCTGATCCCTGCAGGATCCCTCTCGAGCGTCCCTGATCGGTTGGCCGGCGCGCGCCCGGCCGGGCGCATGGCCGCCCGACAGCCCCGCGACGAACGCAGCCGCCGGCCCGATCGTGCCGCCCGCGGCCTGATGCTCGTATGATCTGCGTCAGGCCGCTCCCCGCGGCGGGAGGGAAGGGGCGCCCCGGGCTTGGGGCTCTCCAGGCAATGCAAAACGGAAAGCGAGAAGCGCAAACACGGAGTGCTGCCGAAGGTCGCCGTTTCTCGTCCGCAGGCGGGAGTGCGAGGCGAAAGGGGCGCTGCCCGGTGCCTGGTTCTTCGAAGTACCAAGAACGAAGCACCAAGAACGGCGTTCTTGAAACAGGTTGGTGTCACAAACGGCAGCGGCCCGCCCTCGTGACTCCTGGCTCGTTACTCGCGACTCGTTACTCGTGACTGGCCATGTCCATCTACGCCTGCAGGTTCATCGTCCCGTTGAGGAACGAGTCGTAGGCGGTCAGGTCGAAGTGCCCGTGCCCGGAGAGGTTGAAGAGGATCACCGTGCGCCGGCCCGCCTCACGAGCCTCGCGCGCGTGCACGACCACGCTGTGAATCGCGTGCGCCGATTCGGGCGCCGGGATCGTCCCTTCGCACTGGGCGAAGCGGATCGCGCTCTCGAACACCTCGCCCTGGTGGTACGCCTCGGCCTCGATCACGCCGGCGTGGAGCAGGTGGCTGACCAGCGGCGCGGAGCCGTGATAGCGCAGGCCGCCCGCGTGCACGGGGGCCGGAATGAACCGGTGTCCCAGCGTGTGCATCATCAGCAGAGGCGTCGTGCCGGCCATGTCGCCGAAGTCGTACTCGCGCGGCCCGCGGGTGAGCGTGGGACAGGCGACGGGCTCGACGGCGATCGCGCGCAGGTCCTTCCGATCGCCCTTCAGCTTGTCGGCGAGGAACGGAAAGGCGAGGCCGCTGAAGTTGCTGCCGCCGCCGTGGCAGCCGATCAGGATGTCAGGGTAGTCGCCGGCCAGCTCCATTTGCTTCTTCGCTTCCTGCCCGATGATGGTCTGGTGCAGCAGGACATGGTTCAGCACGCTGCCCAGCGAGTACTTCGTGTCGTCGCGGAGGACGGCGTCCTCGATCGCTTCCGAAATCGCGATGCCGAGGCTGCCCGGTGACTGCGGGTCTTCGGCGAGCACCTGCCGGCCGGCCCTGGTCAGTGTGGACGGGCTGGCCACCACCTCGGCCCCGTAGGTCTTCATCATGATGCGGCGGTACGGCTTCTGGTCGTAGCTGATGCGGACCATGTAGACCATGCACTCGAGGCCCATCAGCTTGCAGGCGCAGGCGAGGGCGCTGCCCCACTGGCCGGCGCCGGTCTCGGTCGCGAGCCGCCTGATCCCTTCGCGCTTGTTGGCCCACGCCTGCACGAGGGCGGTGTTCAGCTTGTGGCTGCCCACCGGGCTCACGTGCTCCGACTTGTAG
>Ga0315280_10003535_pt1 | contig 23891 bp, 18 predicted proteins | sample YL17G06_40_MG_FD_203697 | JGI IMG/M metagenome (GOLD analysis project Ga0315280, IMG submission 203697) | Sediment microbial communities from Yellowstone Lake, YNP, Wyoming, USA - YL17G06_40 | ecosystem: Environmental > Aquatic > Freshwater > Lake > Sediment | place: USA: Wyoming | collected... | reverse complement strand
AGCCCGCTGCGCCCAAAGTTGCGGGTTCATTCCCGTCCGGTGACTTTTCCAACTCCGTCGTTCTCAGCGGCGACTTTGTCTATGTCGCGGATAGAAACGCCGGCGTTATGAAAATCGCCATCGGCAATCCGGCCGCGCCAAAACTCGAGGCTTCCTTCGACACCCCGGGCGAAGCACAGGACGTGACAACGAGCGGCCCACTCGTCCTGGTCGCCGACTCGAATTCCCTCCTCATCCTGAAATAATTGGTGACAGTCATCTCTTTTCCGAATTTATAACTTAGGACTTCACAAAAATAGCCAGCGGTCCTGAAGGCTAGGGCACGGCCAGATGGCTGTGGGCCAGTATGAGCATCCCCTGGATGGGAACATGATAGGGGCAGGCGGCCTCGCAATGCCCGGGACATCCGGCACAGACGTCAGCCCGTGCTCCGGGAATCCCGGCATAGTTGAGCATGGCCTCTCTTTCCCGGCCTCGCGCCGCATAATACTGGTAAAATCGCATGATCGTGTTCACCGGAACGCCTCTCGGACAGGCCGGCTCGCAGACCCCGCAGGCATGACGGCAGTACAGCTCACCGCAGCCCTGCCGGTAAGCCGCAAGCTTCGTCTTCTCCAGGTCGCTCAGGCGTGTGCCCGACAGGCGGAGGAACCGGTCCAGCTCATCATAGGTCTTGGGGACAGAGCAGACTGTGCCGACGTTGGGGTTCTCCAGGACGAACCGCACCGCCGCCTCCTGGATCTCCTCCTGGTTCTGCAGGTTGTACTTTCGGATGAACTCTTCCGCCCTGTCCACTTTATCCTTGTACCTCTTCAGCCCCTCGGCATAAAGAGGATGGACCTCCTTCTTCTCCTTCTCCAGCTGCTCAACCCGGGACTTCAGACCGTAATAGATCGCCACCGGCGTGGATTTCATGACGGCCGTCCCGATGCCTTTTTCCCGGCAGACCTCGAGCACCCGCTCGGCCTCGTCCATTCTAAGAAAGTTGTAGGCCATGAGGAACACATCAAAGCGCCCGTCTTCCGCCGCAGCCAGGAGCACCTTCTCCATGGTCTCCTCGGGGTCTCTGAACCAGAAGGACCCGTGGTTGGATACGCCCACAAACCTGACCCGGCCCTCGGCCTTGAGTTGCGTCATGGCCTCATGAAATCCCTCGGTTTTCAAAATCTCGGCTTTCTCGGGCATATGCATCATCAGGCAGTCAATGTAGTTCGTCTCGAGGTCTTCGAGGCACTTGCGCGCCCGCTTGAGAAAGCCCTCCTTGGACTTATCCTCGAGGACCTCGAGCTTGGTGGTAACAAAGACCGATTTCCGGTCCAGGCCTTTGACCGCTCTGGCCACCACCCGGTGGTGTCCCGGATATTGTTCGGCGGTATCGATATAATTCATTCCGGCATCGAGGGCAGCCCGCAGCACACCTTCGTCCTGGATGTAGCCGGCCGCGATGTCGGACACTTTGAACCCGGTCCGGCCGAGTGCGCGATATTCCTTGATTTTCGCCGCAGCAGGTGCTTCCTGACTGTCAGCAAAAGTGCGGCCGGCTTGCGCCGAGACCCCGACGCCGAGCATCGCCGCAGTGGACTGTTCCAAAAAATGTCTTCGGTTCATTATCCCTCCCGGAGAAAGCGATTATTATGGCACCGCCGCCCGGCATCAGTATTTTCGTCCAGTATTGTTTCGATCGTGGAGGATATTCTACAAAATAAGGACACAATTTCCAATTCTACTTCACTTTGACCGGGAAGAGTGGTCTCTTCAATTTTTTCGGCGGGTTGGCCTTGAGCTCTTCCATCACCACTTCAATAGCTTTTTCGAGCTGCGGGTCATGCCCGGCCCGGACTTGTGCCGGCCACTGCTCAACATCCATGTCGGGCGGCACTTCCATGTTTTCGACAAAGCTCTCCTGCGTCCGTACGGTCCCTGGATAATCGATTATGACTGGCTTCGATTCGATTCTTCGGCTATAATAGCAAACTTTGAATATCCAGGAGGAGCGAAAAATGAGGAAAACAGCTTGGCGCGGAGTTGCCGTCGGCGTCGTGATTTTCATGGCTCTTTCATATCTGACTTCTGGCCAAGCGGATCTATCACTGAAGGACATTTTCTATAAGAATCTCGAAGCTTCTGGCGGAAAGGAGAAGCTCCAGCAGATCCAGAATTTCTCTTTTAAGACGGGTGACACACGGTGCGTTGTCGCGTCGAGTGGAGAGCTCAAGCTGGTCACCGGGAAAGATTCTGTCGTCACCGAAGTCATCTTGGTCAAGGGCGATAATGTCCGTAAAAATTCCTTCAACACTACAACTGATATCACAGGCCTTCAAAAAGACGTCTACCTGACTCTGGCGAAACTCTATGCCGGGTTTTTTACCCTGAGGAATTTTGAAGGCCAGCTCAAGCTCGAGGGGTTGAAGGCTTACGGACCGGAAAAGCTTTATCATCTGACAACAATGTCCGGAGACATCAAAGTCGGTTTTTTCTTGCGCACCGACGACTTTTATCTGAAAAGGCTTGTTTTTGAAAGCTCAACCTCCGAAGGTGATAAATATGAGGTCAACTATGACTTGGCGCCCTTTGAGGAGGTTGAAGGATTAAAGATTCCCTTGTCCTGGTTCAGCTCCCAAGTCGGGACGCGCGGCAGCCTGGCCGAAGTCACCGAGGTCAAAACGAACCAACCTTTGGCCAAGGATTTCTTTACCAAGTTCGAGGTCAATATTGGGACGACCGAAGCCGCGCCTGGCCGGTTGAAAGGGAATGTCCTTGATTTCAATTCTTCTCCCTACGGGTTGACCATCAACACCAATTGGACGAAAAAAGACGTCGAGAAAGCAGGGCTCGGGACGGGCGACAAGCTGATCTTCCTTGTTGAAGGTGTTGAATCGGAACTGGTCTTCTATGCCTCGGCCGACGAAATCCCCGCCCAGAACGAGCTGGCCCAGGGCGCGCGGCTGATGACGCTCACGCCCCGGGGCGGTGATAACTATGTGATCCAATTTTTTGCCGTCGACACGACCCAGATAGCGCCCAAGCTGAAACCCTTGGCGTCGATCGAAATAATTAAGAGATAAATAAGGAAGGAGGATACATGTCTCGCATCAAAAGAAGGAATTTCATCACGACGCTCGCCTCGGGGTTTTTAGGCCTCGGAGTCGCCAGACAAATAAAGGCCGGGCCGGCTGCCTCTGGGCCCGGACAGAAAGAATCATCCACGCCCAAAATTAAAAAATACAACGCCCTGGGAAAGACGGGGCTTAAGGTCTCGGACGTGAGCTTCGGCGCGATCTCACTTTTCGAACCCAACGTGCTCCGTTATGCCTATGAATGCGGAGTCAACTATTTCGACACGGCCGAAGGCTATCTGCGGAAGAAGGGCGAGGTTTACGTCGGCCGGGGCCTCAAGGAAGTCCGCAATAAGGTGATTATCACCACCAAGCACCCCCAGGATTTCCGCCAGAAAGCCGATAAGGCCTCACTCATCAAGCGGGTGGAGGACAGCCTCAAGCGCCTGGAGTCCGATTATATTGATATCGCCATGGTCCATGGCCTCACTGACCTGTCGCTCGTCCTCAACAACCAGGAAATCATGTCCGCTTATGACCAGTTGAAGAAAGAAGGGAAAGTCCGGTTCACCGGGTTCTCCACCCACAACGCTAAGCTTACCCTGAAACAGGCCCTGGACTCGGATTTCCCCCAGGTCATCCTCTTTATGTACAACCATATGGAAGGAAAAGAGATCGAGCCTCTGGTCAAGGCGGTGCGGGAGAGAGGCATCGGAACAGTGGCCATGAAGATTTTTGCCGGAGGCATGCAGGGGAACTTGAAAGCCATGGTGAGCCCGGCGGTCAGCTACCCGCAGGCCGCTATTCGCTGGGTCATGACCAACCCCGACGTCGATACCTGCATCCCGACGATGAGCAGCTACTCCCATGTCGAGGAATACGTCGCCGCTTCAGGCCAGCCGCTCGACCGGGCCGCGCTGGGAATGATTGCCCGCTACCAGCAGCAAGTCCACAACCTCTATTGCCGGGTGAGCTGCGCGAAGTGTCTGTCCGCCTGCCCCCATAACGTCGCCGTAAATGACGTACTTCGCTACGCCATGTACTTCGAGCATTACGGCATGGAAAAAGAAGCGATGGGTTACTATGCGGACATGGAGCCCGGACAAAAGCCGCTCGGCTGTGCGAATTGCTCGGGCTATTGCGAGAGCGCCTGCCCCTACGGATTGAAGGTCAAGTCCCGTCTCCTTCATTCGCATGATATCCTGACCGCTTAGAACCTGATAACGGAGCCAGACAAATCAGCGGCACACAACTCACTGACCAATTTCTTTTAAGTTGAGGGCCCATTTTTTGGAATTTTCTGACATTTTATTGTTCCTTGATAAATCGACTTGAACTGATTCGTTGTCCCTGTGCCTTCTCATATAAATTTGCAATAAATATGCCAATGTGTTTAAGGAGACAGGGACGGAAAACTTCCTCGGAATATTTCAAGCAGTGGGGCAGCTGAGTTTTTCAAGGGCGAGAAAGACATCCAAGAATTCGTTTTTTCTTAAAGCCAGGATAGCAGGACAATCATCCGCCGGGATTATCCAAAGTCAAGATCTTGTGGCGGATAGCTCCGAAGACCCTCTCTTGCAGTCCGTGATGGATCAGTTGAATTTTGACCCGGCTGGGAATGCGGATAAAGATGTCGTCGTCAGAAAAAAGCTCAGGCCCGCTTAATACCCATTCCTCAGATTGCCTCTAATTATTGTTCCCGGACGGCTCCAAAAGGACATCATCCCTGACATACACAACGCCCGGTTCCCTCAGCAGATCTTGAAATTCTTCCTCAGTCAGGTCATCTTTAATGACTGCAGAAACGGGCTTGCCGAAGTAGAGTTTCTTGTTAACGCCATCTATGAGACTGTTAATCCGGAGATAGATTTTAGCCTGGGCCTTATCTACGACCACAGTCACGAGATTCTCTCTGACGATAACAGCCCGGACGACCGGAAACTTAGAGATTTTGGCAGCAAAGCGGCCGATCATTCGACTTTTCCTGTTTCGAATATGCCTGAAGACGATAAGCCCCATAAATATCACCCCGATCAAAGTGCCCCAGCGAACATTGGTGAAAACAAGAAATCCCGCCAGGATAAGGGCGATAGCTAAGACCGCTAGTCCTTTGTAGCCGAAAGGAACCGATGTCTTGAGCCACTCCAACCATCCTTGGATCCTGTGCCCGGCAGAAAGAGAGGTTTGAACCCCGGATTCAATTTCTTGTTTGAGGTGCTTGAGATCTATGGCCAGAGCCTGGGCATCCTGATACCGATCTTCCAAGCGTTTGCGGAGGCAGCAGGAGACAATTCGATGGACTTGGGGCGGCAGGTTTCTGCGGATGATCGTCACCGGCTTGGCTTCCTCAAAAGCGAGGGCATGCATGAGGTCCAACGGGGTTTCACCCTTGAAGGGCAATTCTCCGGTGACCATTTCATAAATCACTATGCCTAATGAAAAAATATCGCTGCGTCTGTCCACGGCCTGCCCCCGGGCTTGTTCGGGGCTCATATAATTGATCGTACCCATGACAAATCCAGCGAGGGTGTGCATCAGAGTTTCCGTATGCGTCAAGATTTTTTCTGATGGTTCTACGAAAAACTGCGTCTCCTCTTCCAGGAGCTTCGCCAGTCCGAAGTCAAGGAGCTTGGCCTGTCCATCACGAGTAACCATGATATTGTCCGGTTTGATATCCCGGTGGACGATATTCGCTTTATGCGCCTTAGCCAGTCCCTCGGAGACCTGGAGGGCAATTTCTACCGCTGCCTGCAGGTCGAGTTCCCGGTTGGCGATCAATTGGCTCACTGTCTGGCCTTCGATGTATTCCATGGCGATGAAAGTCGTGCCGTCAACTTCATCGATGTCGTAGACCTGAGCAATATTAGGATGGGTGACGGCCGCCGCCGCACGGGCCTCCCGGAGAAAACGCTGCAGTCTTTCCGCGTTTGCGGTCAGGTCAGACCGCAGCAATTTTAGCGCGACCGGCCGCTCTAAGCGAAGATCTCGAGCGCGGTAGACCTCACCCATGCCGCCCTTTCCGAGCAGCGCTTCAATCCGATAATGATGAAGAGTTTTTCCAATCATCAGGCTTTCCGGCTTTTAATAAACCTAATATAATTTTATGCAAAAACCCACCCTAACTCCAATAATATCTTGCAAAGGATAGAGCTTTGTTTTATTTTTATCTGAAATTGGACCAGGAGAACCGATGAAAAAGTTAAGGCTTCCCGGCCTCCTTTACAATTGGGTCAGCATTCTCGGCGCCATGACGGCCGTCATTGCCCTTATGATTATGACCGTTCTCTACGTGATCGGCGTCTTGTCGAAGCAGACCAATCCGTACCTGGGCATAGTCACCTATCTGATCTCTCCCTTTTTTCTGCTGGGCGGTTTGCTTCTCATCCCGATCGGGATGTTTTTCAGATGGAGGAGGTTAAAAAAAGCCAGAGATCAGGTCGAGCGATTCTGGCCGTCGATCGACCTCAACCAGAAAGGCCAGCGGAAGGCCGCGTTTGTCTTTTTTCTCGGCACTTTTCTTTTCTTCATCATCAGCGCGGTCGGCAGCTACGAATCCTATCATTTCACCGAATCCTTGACCTTCTGCGGCAGAATCTGCCACAAAGTCATGAAGCCCGAGTACACGGCCTATCAGAATTCGCCCCACGCCAGGGTCGCCTGCGTGGAATGCCACGTGGGGCCGGGGGCGGACTGGTATGCCAAATCAAAATTATCCGGTCTGTACCAGGTCTATGCCACCCTGTTCAATAAATATCCGCGGCCCATTCCCACTCCCATCAAAAACCTGCGCCCGGCTCGGGAAACCTGTGAGCAGTGCCACTGGCCGCAGAAGTTCTTCGCCTCGCAGCAGCAGATTTTCGACCACTATTTGTATGACGAAAAAAATACCCATTGGCCCATCAATCTATTGATTAAAACAGGCGGCGGGGACCCGCGAACCGGGAAAGTCTCGGGCATACATTGGCACATGTACATAGATAACCAGATCGAATATATCGCCCGCGATAGTACCCGACTGGATATCCCCTGGGTGAAAAAAACGGACCTCACGACGGGCCAGGTGACCATCTACCAAGATACGGAGAATCCTCTCTCTGAGGAAGAAATAAAAAAGGCGACGCCGAGATCGCTCGACTGCATGGACTGCCACGACCGGCCCAGCCATATCTACAACCCCGCCGATCACGCCATCGACCAGGCGCTCCTTATTGGCCTGATCGACAAAAGTCTGCCGGCCGTGAAGAAAATCGCTGTCCAGGCCATGTCGGCTAAATATGAGACTGAAGAAGAAGCCAGGCTGGCTATCGCCAAGACAATCGATGAATTCTATCAGAAGAATTATCCAGACGTTTACGAAAAAAACCAGGCGGCTATCACTCAAATTATCGAGACAACCCAGAGAGAATTTTCCCAGAATATCTTCCCTTATATGGGTGTTCGCTGGGATAAATATCCGAACAATATCGGACATTTTTACTTTAAGGGATGTTTTCGCTGCCACAGCGGCACGCACTCATCTAAAGACGGCCAGACTATCTTCCGAGACTGCAATACCTGTCACGTCATTATCTCTCAGGGCAGCGGCGACCAAGCCCAATGGGCCACGTCAGAAGCCGGGCTGGAGTTCAAACATCCTGTGGATATAAGTGAAGCTTGGAAAGAAATGGGCTGTTACGAATGTCACTCCGGCATCCAGCCGTGACCGGAGTCAAGCCCAAGTCCTGGTATTGTCTAATCCATTTTGTCGTGGATATCTTCGCCGCGGCCTTTCCGGTATTCCTCGATTTTTCTCCCGGTTAAATTGATCAGCTCGATCACCTTTATGGGAGCGAAGAGAATAGAGTTCAAAAATGACGTGGATCCTGGCTCTTTTGCTGGCTTCGAGGCCTGCGTAGAGGCCGTCGCCGCCTGCACCGACGACGACAACCTCATAATCAAGAGTCAAACCTGTTTTCCTCGGCCAAGATTTGAAAAAGCCATCTTAAAATATGTCTCGCGCCGGGAATTGTCAAGGATAAGCAGCTTGCCAAGACCTGGGCCCAGGAAAATAATGAATATGGCCTAATTTTTGAGGGAAATAATCCCGCGCCCAGATTGTATATAAATTGGGATGGACTATAGTTCTAAAATAATCAAGGGGGGTGCGCCATGATAAAAAAGAAATGGCTTCTGTTGATTTTCATCTCGCTTGGCCTGGTTTTGGCTCCGCTGTCTTATAGTCAAAACCAACAGGCCAATATCGATGAGCTGAAGAAAACGGCTCCCAAAATCTATATTGACTGCGACTTTTGCGACATCGAATACATCAAGACAGAGATTACTTTTGTCAACTATGTCCGCGACCGGAAAGAAGCCCAGGTCCATGTCCTCATCACCATTCAAAGCACCGGCAGCGGCGGACGGGAATATACGCTGACGTTCATGGGACAGAAGGATTATGCCGGCCAGGACGACGTCCTTACGTATTATTCCAACAAAACCGATACGGATGATGAAATCCGGCAGGGCTTGGTCCAGACCTTGAAGATCGGGTTGATTCGCTATGTGGCCAAGACTCCTATCTCCAAAAGCATTTCCATCAGCCTTCTGGGCCAGGTCAAGCCCACTTCCGTCGTCGATAAATGGAATTTCTGGGTGTTCAGCCTGAGCGCCCGGGGTTATTTTAATGGACAAAAATCCATTCTTTATAATTCTATCTATGGCAGTTTTTCGGCCAACCGAGTCACTCCGGAACTAAAAATCCGAACGAGTGTCTCGTTGAGCCATTACCTCAATAAATTCGACGTTGAAGGCGAAACTATTGAGAGTATCTTAAGCAGCCGATCATTCAACGGGCTCGTCGTCAAAAGCCTGAGCGAACATTGGTCGGTTGGGGCCTATTTTTCACTCAAGTCTTCGACCTACTCCAACACTAAATTTGCTTTCAGCCCGGCTCCGGCCGTCGAGTTCGACCTCTTTCCCTATTCTCAATCCACCCGCAGACAGCTGCGCTTCCTCTACAGGCTGAACTTCAACTCAGTCAAATACAACGAAGAGACAATTTACCTGAAAACAAAAGAAAACCTCTGGAATGAAAGTTTGTCAGCAACGTTAGAACTGAAAGAAAAGTGGGGAACAATCAGCACTACGCTGGAAGGGTCTCATTATTTCCATGATTTCAGCAAATATCATGTTGATCTCTACGGCGAAATTTCTCTCCGGCTGTATAAAGGGTTGTCTTTCGAAATATTCGGCAGCGGATCCAGGATCCACGACCAACTGTCCTTGCCTAAGATGGCCGCCTCGTACGAAGATATTCTCTTGATGCGCAAGCAGTTGGCCACCTCCTACGAATATTTTTTTTCTATCGGACTGAGCTACACGTTCGGCTCGATCTACAGCAATGTTGTCAATCCTCGTTTTGGGTCCGGGAGCTACTACAGCATCTATTGATAAAAGGGACGGTCAATGACGCCGAACTTTTGACAGCGACTGGCCATGATTTTAGAATTCTCTTGGGAAACTTGTCAGGAACATCCGGAAGAGCGCCCTTTACGCCCCTCAGTTTGATAAAAAGATGCCCAGGATGTTGGCCCGTAACTTTACTAATCCTTCTTTCGCCACAAAACATCTCCTGAAAGATGTAAAACTTATGATCGCCGAGGGCCGTCGAACCGGGTTGGAGACGAGCGTTCAACAAGGAATCCAGCAGATCATCCAGAAGGCCCTCGATTCGGGCTGGGCGGATGCCGATTACTCGTCCATTTATAACGCCGTAAACCCGAAGAGCTGATGGCTCTAAAGGGCGAAAAATAGACTCAGGCTTCACCTGGAAAAGGCACCGGGGAAAAAGCAAAAATATCAGGCTGGCGGGGATCAGGATATCGATGGACCGGAACCGGGGCAGTTTACTTTTAAGCTCGGCTATTTTTTGCGGTAAACAGAGGGTTCATTAAATGGGCTAACGCGATGAGAACAACACAGCCAATGACGTTATACCATAAGTAGGGAATCTCGGTAAAAAAATGACAGGCCAAAACGATCAGTTCCGCGGTGATGGCCGCAATAAATGTGGCATGTCCGCCGATATTCTTGAAATAGAACGCGATTAAAAATATACCCAGAATCGCGCCGTAGAAAAGAGAACCCAGAATGTTCACGGCTTCAATCAATGACCCGAGACGGTTGGCAAACAAGGCAAAGCCAATGGCGTAGATTCCCCAAAAAACTGTGGCTAATTTGGACGCCAGGAGATAATGCCGTTCTGATGCGTTCCTCTTCAAGGTACGCTTGTAAATATCTATGACCGTCACCGAGGCCAAGGCATTCAATTCCGCCGCCGTGGAGGACATCGAAGCCGAGAGAATAGCAGCGAGAATAAGCCCGACCACTCCAACCGGCAAAAAATTAAGGACAAAACTCAAAAAGATATAATTGGTATCATTGGTGTCGGCCTGCGGATCTGCTTTTTGAAGGAGTTTGATTGCTTCTGCTCTAATCCCCAGTTCCGATGCTCTTGTTTGCTGGAGCTTTCCCAAGGCGTTCTTTGCCTCCGCCTCAGTATGGGTCTTGAGGGCAGCCAACATATCCCGAATACGATCCTGCTTTTCCCCGTGGACCTGATCATATTTCGTTTCTAATTGCTGATAGACTTGAGCGTATGAACTGTTTTTGATCTTGGCGGTTTCGACCGGGTTAAAAAACAATGGAGGAGTCACAAACTGATAAAAAACAAAAATCATGGCCCCGGTAAAAAGAATGGCGAACTGCATGGGGACTTTCACAACTCCGTTCGCCAGGAGCCCGAGGCGGCTTTGGGCTATCGAGCGTCCGGAAAGATAGCGCTGCACCTGCGATTGGTCCGTCCCAAAATAAGAGAGGGCCAGGAACGTCCCCCCGATCAGGCCCGACCAAAAATTGTAGCGATCTTTCCAGTCAAAAGCGAAATTGACGGCGTTCAATTTCCCCATTTTGCCGGCGATTCGGGCGGCATCCAAAAACGAAACGTCAGCCGGCAGTAAACGAAAAATCATGACAAAGGCGGCCGCCATGCCCACGGTTATGATGAACATCTGCAGCAAATGCGTTTTATTGACGGCATCCGTTCCGCCTGATGCGGTGTACATGATGACCAGGCCGCCGATCAGGAAAATCGTGAAACGGACATCCCAACCGAGAAGGACGGAAATGATCAAGGCGGGGGCAAAAATGGTGAATCCCGCCGCCAGTCCCCGCTGGATTAAAAAGAGGATACTCCCCAGGGTTCGGTTTTTCAGGTCAAAACGCTGCTCCAAAAATTCGTAGGCCGTGTAGACCTTCAGTTTATGGAAGATAGGAACTGCGGTCATGGAAAGAATGACCATCGCGATGGGCAGGCCGAAATAGAATTGGACAAACCGCATACCGTCCACATAGGCCTGTCCCGGAGTGGACAGAAAGGTGATGGCGCTGGCTTGGGTGGCCATAATCGAAAGTGTCACCGTGTACCACGGGGCCGATTTATTCGCCAGGAGATAACTCCGCATGTCTCTTTGGCCCCGGGTTTTCCAGACTCCAAAGGCGGTAACGAAAATGAGAAACGAACTCATCACCATCCAATCTACGCTACTCATGGATCACACTTTTTCTTGCCGGCGTTAGGCCAAAGGAATATTCACAGTGGGCCCTTTGGTCAAGCGTTCAATATTTCCGCATAAAACGCTTCGTACTGGTGAATAATCTTACTCGCATTAAAACACTGCGCGGCTCGTCTCCTGGCTTGGACACGAAAGAGCTCATGGCTCTCCGGATCGCCCAAAAGCTTGACGGTTTTTTCCGCCATATTCTTTATTTCACCGACGGGAAACAAAAATCCTGTCTCTCCGTGCCTTATGACCTCCGGTAAACCGCCGACCTCAGCAGCGATCACGGGCACGCCGCAATTCATGGCCTCGAGTGCCGTCAACCCAAAACTTTCCTGTTCGCTGGGCAGGAGAAAAAGATCGGCACAGAGGAATAAAGGTTCCAAATAATCTTGCTCTCCAAGAAAATAGACATCGCCACTGAGTTTCAGTTCTTTAACCAACTGCTGGATGAACAGCCGTTCGGGCCCGTCGCCGACCAGGATGAGTTTTGACGGAATCTGCTCATGAACCCGTTGGAAAACGCGGACAACGTCTCCGACTCTTTTAACCGGACGGAAATTGGAGGCGTGCATCAGAATCTTTTCTCCGTGGGGAGCATATGCCTCTCTGGCGCAGTGGTTGCGAATTTGCGCCGGCCGGGTCGGATCGACGAAATTATAAATGACCCGTATCTCACGCTGAATGTCGAATTCCTCGATCGTGCGTTGTTTTAAATAATTGGAAACGGCCGTGACGCCGTCGGATTGCTCGATGGTGAATTTTATGACGGCATGAAATGATTGATCGGCGCCAGCCAGGGTAATATCCGTTCCGTGCAACGTGGTAATCGTTTTTATCCTGTGCGGACCTAGAATTTGTTTCGCTAAATAAGCACTGGCCGCGTGGGGAATGGCATAATGGGCATGGATGAGTTCCAGGTTATATTCCTCAATCAACTCGACCAATTTTGTGGCCAAACTCAAGGCATAGGGCGGATACTTGAAGAGCGGATATGATACGGCTCCGACCTCATGAACAAAGATGTTCTGATGGAAAGAGCGCAGACGAAAGGGAGGAGCATAGCTGACAATATGAATTTCATGTCCTCTGTCGGCCAGACCGATCGCCAATTCAGAGGCGATGACCCCGCTCCCCCCATGGGTCGGATAACAGACGATAGCTATTTTCATGGCCTCTCCTGAGTGACTCCCAAAAAACTGCCCGGCCTCATGGTATTGCGTCTAAATATTCCCGGCCAAAAAACGCCACCGGGTCGTCCAGCTTAATGGCTTCCCGAACAAGAAAGGGCTCACCGTACGCAACGCCGATGTAGGCGCCGTATTGTTTGTCTCTGGTCTCAATTCTGTCCGGGAACTCAGGCCGGCTGAGGACAGTTTCCTGATCTCCAAACCTGGCTTTTTCCTGATGGTAAAACTGAGATTGGTAGGCCAGGATGGATTTCATCTTCTGTTCGTAGACATCCGAAACATCAACAATAAAAGAAGGTTTGAACTCGAACCGGGTCTGGTAATAAACGACTTTGTAGGGCCGAAACGCTTCCTGAGCGGTATCAAGTTTTTTCAGTCCGGCCAGGAAGGCCGCTTCGCGGACCAAATGAGACGTTTTTTCGTGATCCGGATGGCGGGCGACCCAAGAGGGGGCAAAAACGATTCTGGGTTTGAAAGCACGAATTTCTTGGATGATTTTTAGCTTGTTCTCCCATGTTACCTCAACCCGCCCATCAGGAATGTCCAGCATTTTGTGCACCGTTAGGCCCATGATCTTACTGGCCTCCGCGAACTCTTGGGCCCGGATCTCGGTGCTGCCCCGGGTGGCCATCTCTCCTCGGGTCAGCGTGATAACCCCGGTTTTGTAACCTGAGGCGCCTAATTTTATGATTGTGCCGCTACAGGCCATCTCGACGTCATCGGCATGCGCGCCAAAAGCTAAAGCATCAAGTTCCACGATCGTCTCCTGTCAAGATCATCGACCTCTTCGATCACAGTTTTATGATCTGATGACCATGATCATCTAAATCCATGGCTTGGTCCAGTCTATCAATGCAGGCATAACTGTATTTTATTAGTAAAGGGGTCATATTGAATACCCTCTCCTGTAAGTGATTGACGGGATAGAGATGGTTTTTCGCTTTGTTCAATTGCTGGGAAACAATATTGTTTCGTTTCCTGGACGCCTGCAGAATTTTCTTCTCCAAAAACTTGAGCTGTTGATCGATTTTCCCCAAGCTAGCCTCGACTGACTTTTCCAGAGTCGGTTCCACAGCAATCATTTCTCGCGTGATGGCTTTAAAATCCTGTTCGAGATGAGATCTGGCGGCCCTCAAAACCTCAGCCGTCGATTCGGGAACTTGTTTTCTGGCGATTTCATTGATTATCCCATCCGCATTCTGCCAGATATCCTGAACCCACAACCCATAATTTTTAAGCACCCTCTCTATCTTTTTTTCGATGAGAGTGATGCTCTTCCTCGGATAAATAACCGGCATGGGTAAACCGAAAATTTCGTAAACCCCTTTCAGTTGCGCAAAATAAGCTATCTCCGCCGTCCCTCCGACATAGGCGACCGTGGGCAAAAGCGTATCCTGATAGATGGGGCGAAGCAGGACATTAGGACTGAAGACCTGCGGCTTCTTCTCCAGCAGGGCGAGGAGTTCATCTCTTTTATAAATGGACCGGGTGCCTTTAATGCTGTAAGCCCCGTCTTGTGATTCGATGGTCTGCCTTTCTGTCTCGGCAAAAAAAATATTCAAAATGCCCTGATGAAGCGGGATTTGAGAGTCGTACCCCGCCTGTCTCAGTTGGCCTGAAGTTTCTAGGGCTTGCCTGGTTGAGGATGAGTCTCCGGCAATCTCCTGGTAAAAAATTCCTTTCCCCAATTCTTTTAACCCGGGATGACTGGCATCAATGAAGATAAGTCCGGAGCCCTTGAACAATCGTGTCAGCCATTGAGCAAAGGCTTCGGCAAACGACCGGCCGGGCCGGTAGGCGTCGCTTAGATGGGATAGAATCTCCGGTTTGAATTCGGAATCAGGGGTTAAATCTTTGAGACGCTGGATGCAATTCTGAATTTCCGATGTGAGCACTATTTTCGAAGCCGGTGTTTTAAGGCTCGAGGCGGGAGAGGGATAACGGACTTCCTCGATTTGGTTATTTTTGTTTAACAGCGTAATGTGATTGATTTCCTCGAAATCATGGTCATCCGAGGCCAGCCAAAAAATCGGCACAAGGTATCCCTCGCAGTTTTGGTTGAGATGGCCGGCGAGCTTAACCGCCGTCAGGGCTTTATAGATCGTGTAAAGCGGCCCTGAGAATAATCCGACCTGCTGCCCGGTGACCACGGCTCCGGCTTGACCCTGCATCAATTTGTCGATATTCCCGAGAGTCTGAGGGCCACAGCCATAATTTTGGTTTTGCTCTTTTAAGATGGCGGCTACGGCTTCCCGCGGCAGGTCGCGTGATTTCACTTTCTCGATTTGATGCTGGAAAGCAGCTAGATCTCGAAAGTTGCCGTTATAAAATTCATCAACCTTGCCGTAGCTATATAAGTAGTCATAAACTAAAGGAGAAACGTTTGGTGGCGTGAGTTCTTTATTCAAATGTTTTGGTAAAGAGATAGAAAAGCATAATCAGAAAGGCCAGATTCAACAAGACGACAGAATACCATCGGCTCCAGGACGATAGAAGCGGCGGCTTTTCTCGATCTTCATCCGTGTTTTCTGAGTGTTGATGTTCCATGGAACTTTCCTGCCGAAATCATGTTGGCAAAAATTCGAAAGGCTCCCGGCACGCCCTCGGGCAGCTGCCGGAACCAGGCATACCCCGTATATATAAAAACACCTCTGCCATAGCGCGCATATAACATACCTCCTTTTTTATCCGGCTCACTGAGGTCGTGAGACGCCAGAATCGGTTCATACTTTTCGTCCCATTGAGACGCAAAATAAAGGCCTCTTTCCTGAACCCACCCTTCGAAATCTTTTGGGGTGATTTTGTTCGGAAAATTTAATAGGGGATGTTCCGGATCAAGAAATAAGACCGGCGCGTCCTCCAGGCAAACACGATCCTGTCCGATGGTAAAGGGATAAGGACCGATGCTCTTGGTTTGCAGACTGGAGGCAAGATTGTACTGGACGATGAAGGTCCCGCCGTTTTCAACATATTGCAGAAATCTCTCTTGCGTGTGACTGAGACGTTCCCGCGTGTTGTAGGCTCTAATGCCCGCAATGACAGCATCAAATTGGGAAAGATCCATATTTTCGAGCATGTCATCATTCAACTGAATTACTTCATATCCGAGAGTGCGCAAACCGTCAGCCACTTCATCTCCGGCACCCATAATGTAACCAAGTTTACTCCCCAATCTGCTGACATCCAGTCTAACGACTTTCATCCGGCTCCGGGGGAAATAGACTTGCCGCTTAATGTGGGGATAGGAAATCTCCACTAAAGCGCGATCAATTTTCACCCCCCCGATCTCTGCTTCGGCAATCAGGACGGCTTCGTCGGAATACTTTGGCGGGGTGACTTCAAACGTGGCTTCCTTTTCTTCATATTTGCCGGATAAGGAAAAGGGAATGCTTGCCGGCGTTATCTGCCACTTTTCCGCACCTTTGAGCCGGATTTCGCCGGCGATATTTTGAGAGTGGCTCTTTAATTTAACTTGGATTTCTTTGGGCTCATCAGCGGTAAAAAGATTGACTTTTTCCTCCAGCTGGAGTGTCACCGGAGGTCTGATCTCAAAGGGCCGGTAAAGTTCACCCTCCACTCTATCCGTCCAACGAAACAACAGCGGGACCGAGTACTCTAAAAGATTTCCGTTGCTGCTCAAACTGATTTTCGCCCGGAGGGAGGGAGGATTTTCCGCCAGGCCAATCAGGTTTTGATCCTGAACTGAAAACATCCCTGGGAGGGGTGTTTCTTTTAGCCAATAAGGCTGGGAGATAGGAAAATCCTTAGGAATGCGGATCGTGTTCTCAAAGGTTTGAGGGTCGTTATTTTTTAGCGGGCTATCGAGGATTGAATCAGGAGCAACTTCCGGAAAGCTTATCTTGTGAACCGTGAAGGGGTGATCCGATCGGTTGACCAGCGTCGTTTTTATCCGCATCTCATCGCCCGGAGCGGCGGCAAAATCGTCTGCAATCGCTTCCATCCAGAGACCGGCACAAGACCGGATGACACTCAACAATTCTTCTTTTTTAAGGCTGACCCAATACGTCTCGTCAAGCTTGGTCAGCTCCGCATATACTTCAATGAGCTGGGCTATTGACTTTGATGGATTTTGAGGGTCAAAAGAGGCCAGGATCTCGTCCAACAAAAGACCCACTTTTTGACCGCCCGGGACGCGTCTCCAGGATGTATCAATCCCATCAAAAAGATCGCTGGTGGCCGGGATTCCAGCAATGTACTCAAAGTAATTGTCTTGGGTCCCTCGCCGACCGGCCGAGCCAAATCCCTGGCTTTTGTGCTGGGACCGGCTCGCAGCCGCCATTTCCGAGTACGATTTCCCCAACAAAGGATTATATTCACCCGTATCGAGCCTCAGCATTTTTTTAATTTCCTGTTGACCGGGCCGCCAGCTGTTCCAGTAGAATCTTTCGGCCTGCCATGGCTGCACATATTTCAATTGTTCCGGAAATCTATTCGGATCAGAGGCCGCTTGAAAGGCTTCTTTGGCCAGTATTCCGGAAGCCGTGTGGTGGCCGTGACCGGAGGACCTATCAGGTGGAAAACGGGTGATGATCACATCGGGGCGGAATTTTCGGATCACCCAAACAACATCGGCAAGAATTTTGTCTTTCCCCCAGAACGCAAATGTTTCTTCGGGCGTCTTGGAGTAACCGAAATCGATGGCCCGCGTAAAAAATTGTTCGGCTCCATCGATCCGGCGGGCCGACATGAGTTCTTGGGTCCGAATGATCCCGATTTCGGCTCCCTTTTCCGGGCCGATCAGGTTTTGGCCGCCGTCACCCCGAGTAATGGAAAGATAGGCCGTCCGATATTTCCGACCTTTGGAGAAATAAGCCAGAACCGAGCTGTTTTCATCATCAGGATGGGCCGCAATGAAAAGGACGCTTCCAAGAACATTGAGTTTGTGCAGGGTAATCTCCAGTTCAGCGGCATTGCGCATTTCAAGCGGTTGTGCAGGGGCAATCAGGTGGAGAAGGAAAACGAATCCAAAGACAACGGCACTATGTTTTTTCAAATCTTTCCTCGTTTCAGGCTTAGATGGAGCCGTGATTTGGGAAAGCAGCCCCAAGATAAATTTTCGTTTGTTATTCGGCTACTTGGATTTTAAAAGGTACTTTCAGTTCTTCCCAGTGAAGGCAGGCTGTTGCCGAAGTCGCTGCCAGGTCATCAAATCCGTATTCCAACCATTCTTGGAATGGAGCTTGGACGGGAGTCACAGTTATCCGGAGGGCGTCTTCATCCTTATTATAGGCAAAGCTTCCCCAGGCGGAGTTATTCTTGCTGAAGATGATGATCCAATCTTTTTCTGAGGGTATCATATGGATGCCGTATTTACCCGCGGGCAATCTGTTCCCTTCAATAAGAACGTCTTTGTTGAAGGCAATGGTCGTGTTTTCGTTAGCGCCGGCCCGCCAAGGAAAAGGTTGATCTTTGGAGTACTTATTTCCGGGGGCCATCCCATAGGGCACGAGCCCACCCCATATTTTTCTGCTTTTGACACCCGGCCTGCTGTAATCGATGGTGATATCGGTGTCAACTCCCAGTCTCTGCGTGACACTGGCTTTCAGGCTGGCCCGGACTTGATTTCCTTGGGCGAAGGTGGCGGAAGGCAACACCAGAAGAAAAGCTAGGCTCAGGGCAAGACCAAAATTAAGGCCAAGACGTCTCATGGTTTCCTCCTTTTTTAGGCAAGAATTAGTATCTATCAGATACTCCCTTTAGGTTAGAAATATAACGCCGTCAGAGGGCTTATGTCAAGAAATCCCAGAACACCGCTCCATGATGTCCGTGAGGACGAAAAACCCTTATCTCTGAAGGTTCATCCTCCGCAGAAGATCCTGAAAGCGCGGATCGTCCCGAAGGCCGTCAAAAATCGGATCCACACTGAGATAGGGCATGTTGCCGTCGTGCGCCTCGTATGCCTTCTCCAACCATTCGAGGGCTTCGTCGTTCTTCCCCGCACGGGTATAAAGTGTCCCAATTTGCCAGGGTGTAACATAGGTTGTGCGTGAGCGCGCTGCCAGCGTCTCCGCCACACGGCTCAACGCCCCAGAGTAGCCCGCCTCCGTGAAGCCGCGCGCCAAGGCTTCTTCGGCTTCACGATCGCCCTTCGCGGCATATGATGTCTTCCATATTTCCAGCGCCTCCTCATACATGTGCTTCTGGTGAAAGGCGGACCTGAGGGTTGACAGCGCCACTGGATCGTTTGGTGCGGTTCTGAGAGTCTCACGGAGCAGGGCGATGGCGTCGTCATACCGGCGCGCATACATCAAGTCCATACCATAAATAGCTCGGAACAAGGCGTTGAACGGGTCCAATTCCAGCGCTCGCTCGATCTGCTCCATCGCTTCCTCCGGACGTTTCATCATGTACAAGAAATGCGAGTAATATGCACGTGGATCCGGATAGTTGGGGTTGAGTTCGATAGCCCGACGGTACTCCGTCTCCGCACCCTCCCAGTCCCATTCCACCCAAGCTCTGATACCCGCCAACAGGTAATGAACTTCCGCAAGCGTATTATCCAACTCCAGGGCTTTCAGAGCGGCTGCCTTTGCTCTTGGCGCTGCTTCACTGTATGGCACTAATCCCTGTTGCTGGCGTCCGACCCAGACGTGGGCGATACCCGCGTAGGCCAGGGCATAGTTCGGATCTTTCTCCCGGGCTAACTCGAAGTACTGAAGCGCGGTCTCGAGGTCCTGGGGGGTAAGTTTGTACCAGTGAAACTGACCCTTGAGAAAGGCCTCGTAGGCCTCGGGATTGACTTGGCGGGCGCTAGCGAGTTGTGTCTCTTCCTGAGGGGTCAGCTTGACTCGAATCTTGTCGGCAATGGCGCGTGCCATTTCTTTGTACATCACCAACACATCGGTCATGGCCCGGTCGTACGTCTGCGTCCAAAGGTTCCGCTCCTCGCGGAGCGCCTCGATCAATTGCACCCGAATACGCACGCTGTCGCCGGCCCGATACACCGTCCCCTCCACCACAGCATCCACCTTGAGCTCGCGGGCAATCTCCGGCAGGGGCTTCTTCACACCTTTGTACTGCATAACCGACCTGCGGGAAATCACCCGCAAAGCTCCAATTTGAGCCAGCTGCCCGATCAACTCATCGGTAACTCCATCGACAAAAAACTCCTGCTCTGGATCACCCGTGAGGTTCTCAAACGGCAGGACCGCAATTGAATCGATTGCTTCAGCACGTCCCGTAAACAGACTCAGGGTTATCACAGCCATTATGATGAGGAAACCTGCGATACCTGTATAAAGGATTGCTCTCTTTCTCCTGAGTAGCTTTGCTTTCCTCAGTCTTACCTTAATCTCTTCTGGTACTATTCCCTCTGATATGGATCTCAAATCATCTAAAAGGTCATCTATTTGCTGGTACCGCTTATCAGGATTTTTCTCCAGAGCCTTGCCAACAACTTGCTCTATAGCGATTGGAATCTCGGAGCGCAAATCCGAGATCGGCTTGGGCTGCTCTTTCAAAATAGAATAGACAACAACCTGATCATGCTCCCCCTTGAAAGGCAATTGACCGCTGAGCATTTCATAAAGAACCACACCAAATGACCAGATATCCGTGCGATGATCAACCTCTTCCCCGCGCGCCTGTTCGGGAGACATGTAGGCAATCGTTCCCATTGTCATCCCTTCCTTTGTTAGCAGGGTCCCTCCTGTCACCCTGGCTAAACCAAAATCCATTATCTTCGCCTGGCCTTTCTCCGTAACCATGATGTTGGCGCTCTTGATGTCCCGGTGAACTATTCCCTTTTTGTGCGCTTCTTTCAAGCCTTCGGCAACCTGCAGTCCAATGCCCAGGGCTTCGTCGAGCTTTAAAAGACCTCGCTCGATTCTTGTTTTTAAACTCTCACCCTCAACGGAGGCCATGGAAATAAACATTCTCCCCTCGGCCTCATCAATCTCGTGGACTGTGCATATGTTGGGGTGATCCAAGGATGCAGCGGCCTGGGCCTCACGGACAAACCGTTCCTTAGCCTGTAAATCGTATGTCCATTCAGAGGGAAGAAATTTGAGGGCAACGGTTCGCTTGAGCTTGCTGTCTTTCGCCATATAAACTATGCCCATCCCTCCTCTGCCCAGCTCTTCTATGATCTCGTAGCGGCCAGCAAAAACGGTCCCCCGGCTCAGTCCTTCAGTGGGTGTTTCTATAGTTTTCGTGAAGGAGATTTGGCTTGCGGAATTAAACTTCGTCCCACACTTCCCGCAGTAAGAAGTATCATTGGGATTATTGAAATGACACTTGGGACATTTCATAACTGCTTGGCAAAAGGATAACATCATGAGAGGGGGGAGTCAATTAGCGGCTTAAATGCTTCGTTCAGTATCTCATATACGGATTATCTGGAGTTCATCGCTTTCTTTTCTATTAGTTTTTCAAACCAGCCAGCCTCTTCCTGGCATCCTCAACTTCAGGAATACCGGGGTCGGCGCCTTTCCAGGGGTCGAGGAATTTCCGGCAGTGCTCCATGGCTTTGCCTATTATCACTCCAAATTCATTTTCTTTAACAAGGCGTTGAATCTTGGATCCGAGGAAAATGGGAAACATTCCCTAAGATATCACTCTACAGGGTGGCGAGTCAGGGAACGTTCCTTCAAACTTAAATCCGGGATATAGATATAATTATTTAAGGTTCTCTTCCATCTTGTGTGGGTGGAATACACGGAAAGGAGAGGAGCGACCTTGAGGATTTAGCCTTCCCGAGTCGTTCTTCGAGGGAATCCAACGAAGTTGGACGCCGAGTATGTTTGAGCACGCGAGAATTCAATCCTATAACCCTTCTGATGCCAGAGAAATATGGTCCAAGGAGAAAGACGAACGTGCGGAGTTACGCAGGCGCCGAGAAGAACGGTGAGGGAATGGCGTTAAAAATCCGAAGGGAGCGACGACATTTCCGTGTATTCCACCATCCTATCTACCAACACTAAATGGAAGAGAACCTTATTTAAAAAAGGACTTTAGTTTTCGACTGTATTTAGGATGCTTTAATTTTCTTATCGCTTTTTCTTGGATTTGCCTGATTCTCTCACGTGTAACCTTGTATTGCTGCCCGACTTCTTCAAGGGTATGCTCGTTGCCGTTTCCCAACCCAAATCTCATTCTTAAGATACCTACTTCTCTCTGCGTGTGAGCTTTCAACGCTTCCTCAATTTTTTCTTTCAAATCCATAGAGATGACTTCATCGATGGGCGAAAGGGCATCCTTATCCTCGATAAAATCACTCAGCTGCTTTTTTTCTCCTTCTCCTATTGGGGTCTCGAGTGAAACGGGCATTTGGGCAATTTTCATTATTTTATGTACTTTATAGACGGGTAAATCCATCTTTTTCGCAATCTCTTCACCTGTTGGTTCTCTACCTTTTTCCTGGACAAGGTTTCTTGACACTCTATTTAATTTGTGTATGACTTCTATCATATGCACAGGAATCCTTATCGTCCTGGCCTGGTCAGCAATTGCCCGTGTTATTCCCTGTCTTATCCACCAATGGGCATAAGTTGAAAATCTATACCCTCTTTGGTATTCAAATTTATCTACTGCTGTCATCAAGCCTATGTTTCCTTCCTGGATCAAATCAAGAAACTGGAGTCCGTAGTTGCTGTACTTCTTGGCTATGGAAACAACGAGTCTCAAGTTAGAGCTGACAAGTTTTTTCTTCGCTCGATCGCAGATCTCCTTTCCTTTAGCGATGGTTTGCAGAGCCTTTCTTAATTTCTGTGAATCAAAACCGATCTCTTTCTTGTATAATCTCAGAAGCGTGTGGATTTTTTTGATTCTATGTTTCAGTTCCTCTCCTTCTTTCTTGTCGATGACTCCAGCTAAAAAGGCATTCAATTCTTGCTGACTTGTTTCTGATTTGTCGATGACCTTTAGCTTTTCACTGAGACTCTCGGTAATTTTTTCTCTATAAACAGAGCGGATATTTAGTTCCCTGATGAGACGACTCATATTAACGATGAGACGCCCACGGGCAATTGCATATTTCTTTGATGCAGGGATTTTTTCTAATCGGGTGCTTAACTTTTTTATTTCACTGATTACGGCTAGAATCCTCTGCTTTTTCTTCTCAAGTATTTCTCTGGCGAATTCCTCTTCAGTGGAATCGAACAAAGCCAGGGTGATTTCATCATTTTTATCTACTTTCTCTTCCAGTGAAAGAATTTCATTTTGGACAAAATGTGTTTTGGAAAGGGCTTTAATGGCTATCTCTTCTCCCCGTTCGATTTCCTTGGCTAGGGCTAATTCTTCTTCTCTTGTTAGCAGCGGAATGTTACCCATCTCTCTCATATAGATTCTGACAGGGTCTGACGTTCGCTCCGGCTCCTCGAACGAAATGTTGAACCCAACCTTTTTCATGGCGATTAGGATATCTCTACCTATCAGGGATGGCCAGCAATCTGCCTGATAATAGCAAACAATCACCAAGATAAATTAGGCATTTTTCAGGCAGAATTTTTCCTTCTTTTGACCGAAATAATAGGCGTATTTACGAATTTTTAGGTGCAAATAGGCAAACCAAACAACCCCTGAATCGGCTTTAATGCAAAATTTGATTATGATCTTGAATGTCCGAGTGCCGCTTATCAGAAGCGTCTCCCAAATCTACCTTGGCGGTCGTCACGAGGGCGAGCCTCGTTGACCTTAAGAGTGCGGCCCTTTAGGTCTTTGCCATTAAGCCCGGAGATGGCAGACTTGGCTTCGGAATTGTTGGGCATCTCCACAAATCCGAATCCCCTAGAATCGCCAGTGTACTTGTCTGTGACGATTTTGACAGATGTGACCTGCCCGAAGGCTTCAAAAGCCTGTCGCAAATCGGCTTCAGCGGCCTCCCGTAATAAATTGCCAACATAAATATTCATTCTGACTTCCTTTTAATATTGGAATTTTAATAAGGGAGTAATTTTTGCTTGTTTAAATTTTCCCTAATCCCTCGTGATCCTTGGCTGTTCTTAAAAGGGACAGATCACTTCACTTTCAACATATTCCATAATAGCACAGGAAAGATTTGGGGTCAATGAAAATTGGTGCCGTCC
>Ga0315280_10003534_pt1 | contig 23893 bp, 15 predicted proteins | sample YL17G06_40_MG_FD_203697 | JGI IMG/M metagenome (GOLD analysis project Ga0315280, IMG submission 203697) | Sediment microbial communities from Yellowstone Lake, YNP, Wyoming, USA - YL17G06_40 | ecosystem: Environmental > Aquatic > Freshwater > Lake > Sediment | place: USA: Wyoming | collected... | reverse complement strand
CCCCGCAGCTTCCACACCCGCGCTTCTATGCTCTTCAGGACCGCGTTGGTCCCTTCGATGGACGTGCCCTCGGGCGTCTTGACGCCGATCGAGAATTCGTCCTGGTCGTCGCGCGGGATGTATTCCTTCCCGATCTTCTGGTACACCGGGAACATGGAAATGAAGATGAGGCCGGCGATGCACACCAGCGCCGCACGGTGCGCCATCGACCACTCCAGCATGCGGGTATAGTGGCGGTCGATGAAGGCATAGAAGCCGGTCTGCTTGGAAATCCTATGGCCGCCGGCCAAGCGCGCCTCGTGCGCCGCCAGGTCCTGCGCCGCCACACGTCTGGCCATGGGCTTGATGAACACCGAGCACATCATGGGCGTGAGCGTGAAGCTGACGAACAGCGACACCATGATGGCGAACGACATGGTGAAGCCGAAGCTGTAAAGGAACTTGCCGGAGATGCCGCTCAGGAAGGCGATGGGGACGAAGATCACCACCAGCGAGAGGGTGGTGGCCGTCACCGCCAGGGCGATCTCCTTGGTGGCGGCGATGGCCGCCTCGGCCGGCGCGTAGTCCTTCTCCTCGATGTAGCGGAAGATGTTCTCCAGCACCACGATGGCGTCGTCGATGACGATGCCCACGGCCAGCATCAGCGCCAGCATGGTGTAGTTGTTGATGGTGAAGTCCATCACCCGCATCAGGAAAAAGGTGGAGACCAGCGAGGTGGGGACGGCCACGGCGGCGATCAGCGTGGTGCGCAGGTTGCGCATGAAGAGCAGCACCACCAGGCTGGCCAGGATGCTCCCCAGGATCAGGTGCTCCTCGATGGCGTGCACCGAGGCGTTGATGAAGATGGACTGGTCGCGGATGACCTGGAGCTGGAGATCGGGGGGCAGCAGCGGCTTGATGCGCTCGATGTGCGCCTTGCACAGCTCGATGATCTTCAGGGTGTTGGTGCCCGACTGCTTGCGGATCAGCAGGGTGACGGCGTCGCGGTCGTCGAGCCGCGAGAGGCTGCGGACCGGCTGCTCGTAGCCGTCCTCGACCCGGCCCAGGTCGGAGATGCGGACCAGGGCGTCGCCGCGCCGCAGGACGATGAGCTGGCCGAACTCGCGCGGCACGTCCACCCGGCCCATGACCCGCAGCGACAGCTCCGACTTGCCCTGCTCCACTTTGCCGCCGGGGGTTTCCACATTCTCGCGCATCAGCGCCTGCCGCACCTGGTCGATGGTGATGCCGTAGGAATCCAGCTTTTCGCCGTCCAGCTCCACGTGGATCTCGCGGCGGCGTCCGCCCACGATCAGCACCTGCCCGATGCCGTTCACCGTCTCCAGCCGCTGTTTGATCTGCTTGTCGGCGATCTCGGTGATCTCGCGCAGGTCGCGGGAGGGCGAGGAGACCGTCACCGACATGATGGGCGCGGCGTCGGGGTCCATTTTCTCGATGATGGGCGGCTCGATTTCCGGCGGGAGTTGTCCGATGATGGCCGACACCCGGTCGCGCACGTCCTGCGCCGCCACCTCCGGGTCGCGCTCCAGCGCAAACATCACCCGCACCCGCGAAATGCCCTCGATAGTGGTCGACGTCAGCTCGTCGATGCCGTTGACGGTATTGACCGCTTCCTCGATGGGCTTGGTGACCGTGGTCTCGATTTCCTCGGGGCCGGCGCCGGCCAGCATGGTGGTGATGCTGACCGTCGGGAAATCGACCTTGGGGTACAGGTCCACGCCTATCTCGCCGAAGGAGATGGAGCCCAGCACCAGCAGGCAGCCGGTGAGCATGGTGGCGAATACCGGGTGCCGAACGCAGATTGCCGCCAGTTTCATAATCAGGTATCAGGTGCCAGGTTGCAGGCAGCTCCCTGCCTACTGCCTACTGCCTTCTGCCTTCCGCCTTCTGTGACCTGCACCGCCAGGCCCACGGTCAGCTTCTCCAGGTTCGAGGTGGCCAGTAATTCTCCCGGCTGGATGCCGTCCAGAATTTCAAAATTCTCGCCAAAGCGGTCTCCCAGCTTCACCGGGCGTTCGCGCACCGCGCCTTCAGCGATGGAGAAGACCTTGTTAATGCCGTAATAATTGATGACCGCGGAAGCCGGCGCCAGCAGCACGTTTTCCATGTGGTCGGACACGATCAAAGCGCGGGCGAACAGGCCCGGCCGCAGCAACCGCCGGGTGTTGTCCACCACCGCTTCCACCAGTAGCGTGCGCGACTGCTCGGTGACGGCGGGGCTGACGCGCGTGATGCGGGCCGTGAAACTGTCCTTCAGCCCTTCCACGCTCAGCTTCACCTCCTGGCCCTCGCGAATGGAGCGGACGAAGCGCTCGGCCACCTCGGCGCGCAGCCGCAGCGGGTTGGTCTGGACCAGCGAGAAGGCGCGCTCCTGCACCTTGAGGTACTGGCCCGGCGAGATGAAGCGCTGCTGCACGTCGCCGGCAAAAGGCGCCCGCAGCACCGTGTCGGTGAGTTTCTTCTTGGCCAGTTCGAGCGCGGCGCGGTACTGCTCGATCTGCGCCTTCAGCGTGCGCACCTGGTCGATGGAAGCGCGGTAATTGGCCTGCGCCGTTTTCAGGGCGGCGTCGGCCTGGTCCACGGCCTGCTGCGTTCCGATCTGCAGCTCGTACAGGTTCTTGACCCGGCGGAAATGGATGTCCGCCTCATCCAGCGCCGCCTGGGCGCGCATGACATCCACGGTTTGTTCCTCGGCCACCGATTGCGGGTCTTCACCCGATTTCAATCCCAGGCGCGCCAGGGCCTGCTGCAGCGACGCGGAGGCCTGCTTCACCTGGATTTCGAATTCCGCGCGATCCAGCTCCGCCAGCGGCTTGTCCTGCTGGACGCGGTCGCCCAAGTCCGCCAGGATTCTCGAGACTACGCCGTCCAACTGCGAGCTGACCACCACCGATTCATAAGCCAGCAGGGTGCCCGTGACTTCAATGGTGCGGCGTTCCGACTGAAGTCTGGCTGGTGTGGCGGTGACCGGCAGCGGCTTGCCGCCCCGCCCCTCGCCGGCCGCGCGCACCTGCCGGGCCGACTGCTGGGAGCAGCCGGCGCTGCCCACCAGCACCAGGGAAACAACCAACAGCAAAGAGCGGTTGGACACGCAGCAATCCACCTTTCCGGGCCCTCTTAGATCCGGCGCAAGTCTCAGTATTTGTATAGTTCTTCCACCGCCCCGTCAAGCGGGTTCAAGGCCGTCTCCCGCCAGGCGCCAGGTTTGGGGTTGGGATCGCCAGCCTCGGGCAGCAAAGGCCCACCCAGGAGTGATCCAGGCAACTCATTGAAAAGGAAGCGAATTTTGTGCTTGCTTTTCGATATCTTTATGATATCATGAACGCGTCATATGCCAAAAGGGGGCATGTCCGATGCTGCTTGAAAAACAAATCAGAGGCTACTCCGGTTGGTTCATGCTGTTTGTGATGGTGGGCGTGCTGATCCTGGGCGTCGTCATGGCGGCGTCAGCGATCAGGGCCGAATCGACGTGGCAGATTATCGCCTGGTTCACGATCCTGGCGATTGATGCCGTGTGCTTCTTCGGAGTCACCGCGGTTTACCCGAACCAAGCTCGGGTGGTGGTGCTGTTCGGCAAGTACTGGGGATCGCTGAAGGACCAGGGCTTCTGGTGGGTGCACCCGCTGACCACGCGGCGGCGCGTGTCGCTGCGCATAAGAAACTTCGAGAGCAGCAAGCTGAAGGTCAACGACCACGACGGCAACCCCATCGAGATCGCCGCGGTGGTGGTGTGGCGCGTGGTGGACACCGCCGAGGCGGTGTTCAACGTGGACGACTACGAGCACTTCGTGCACGTGCAAAGCGAAGCCGCGGTGCGCAACCTGGCCACCACCTATCCCTACGACGCGCACCAGGAAGGCCAGACTTCCTTGCGCAGCTCGGCGCTGGAAATCGCCCATCGGCTGCGCCAGGAAATCCAGGAGCGCCTGGCCAAGGCCGGCCTGGAGGTGATCGAGGCGCGCATCAGTCACTTGGCCTACGCCCCGGAAATCGCCAGTGCCATGCTGCGGCGCCAGCAGGCCAGCGCCATCATCGCCGCCCGGCAGAAGATCGTGGAAGGGGCGGTGGGCATGGTGGAGATGGCCCTCGAGCAGCTTTCCGCCAAGCGCGTGGTGGAACTGGATGAAGAAAGGAAAGCGGCCATGGTCAGCAACCTGCTGGTGGTGCTGTGCAGCGACCGCGACGCGCAGCCGGTGGTGAACACCGGCACTCTGTATCAGTAGGTCATCGCGGATTGCCGGTTGCGAGCACTCGGGCTTGAAATCCGCAATCCGCAATTACCACAATGGCGCAACGGAAACCATTCCTGCTTCGCCTGGACCCGCAGACCCACGAGGCGCTCGAACGCTGGGCGAACGCTGAGCTGCGCAGCCTGAATGCGCAGATCGAGTACCTGCTGCGCCGCGCGTTGCGGGACGCGGGGCGCCTGCCGGCGCCGGAGGCGGCATTGGTCTCCGGACGCATTTCCGGTGCGGCTCGTGACCCGGAGTTGGCATGACGATGGATCGCCGGCCTCAAGCACGTGAGCGGCAACAGGACAAGACGCCGCCGCCGGAATTCGACAGCGCGCGCCCACGGTGGGTGCGGCTCACCGCGAGCGGCAAAGCGCTGTTTGCCGTGGCGGCGCTGCTGTTGGCCGGCGCGCTGCTCAGCGCGCTGTTGCTGGAGGCGGTCGCCGGCCGGGAGAGAACCCAGCGCCGCCTTCTACTCGAACAAGGCGCGGACACCCAGGGAGTGGTCATCAGGGTGTGGCGCAAGCAGGACGACTCGCGGCAACCCATGGTCCGCTACCGGTTCATGGCCGGCGCGCGCGCCTGCGAACGGGAGGCGAAGGTGACACTCCGCGTCTGGAAGGGCCTGCGGGCGGGGTCGCCGCTCCCGGTGCGCTATCTGCCGGCGAACCCGGCAGTGAACTGTCCGCGCTGTTGCCCGCCCCAGCCGATGCCCGCCGCCATCCCGTACTTGGTGGCCGCGGGGCTGGCCGCGGCGGGCTCGCTGGCCTTGCTCACCATCCATCGCCAGCGGCGCCTGCTGGAGTGGGGCCGGCCGGCAAGCGCCCTCGTCACGGGGCATGAAGCATCGCAGCATGGGAAGATTGTCCGCTACGAATTCACTATCCTCAGCGGTGCCGCCAGGAAGGGAAAAACAGGGCCGGAGAAACAGCCGCCGCCGATTGGCAGCCCCCTCTGGGTGGTCTACGATCCCGAAGACCCCGGGCAGAACGCCCGCTATCCATTCTCGCTGGTGACGCTCGCCGGGCCTGATCGATTGTGGTAGCGGTTGGGCGGCTGCCTTGAAAAATGAGTTGGGGCCATGTAGCGGCGACCCCGCTTGGCGGGGTCGCCGCCACATTGGGATCTTTCCAAGTGCCAGAGCGCCGGCACTGACTCCCCGTGTGTTAAGCTGCAAGGCAAGTCAACGTGCCGGGAAGCAGCAACGCCGATGCCCGTCGACCCGAACGCGCCGGTCCACTACGCCTGCGAATGCGGGCAGGAATTCGATTGGGAAGACGCCTGACCGCTGAGGCATTAGCAGGACTCGTGTTCAGGACCTCCGTCGGGGGCGGTCTTTTTCGACGGCCGTGATTGCCGCGCGAAGGAGCGCATTCACCCGCACGGGGTCGCCGAACACTTCGGCTACGTCAGGGTCGAGAACCACTGCGACGGCGTCCTTACCGACCTGGCGGGCAAATCGATTCGGCCGCGACTTCCCGTAGTCAAAGCGATACTCCCGGGCGAGTTCCCCTTCGGCGTTGCGACGCCGGCTACTTCCCTGTGGCTTCTTCATAGTCTTGCCGTTCATAATGTGACGCCTGCCGCGCGCTGATTAGCCGAATTGAACCCTCGCGTTCAGTAAAAGACAAGGGAAATCGTTGAATACTGGCTGTGGAGGATGGAAACGGCGCGGAGCGTGAGCCGGCCAAGGCGTGCCGTTTGCCTACAGGCAAGGACAGGGTCCCGAGGCCCGGCGCTACATTAGATGCCGGCCGGTGCGCTCGCGCAGTTGGCTCTCCACCCAGCGCCTCAGAGAGGCAAGCAAAGCGCGCGCACGGCCGCGATCCAGCGGGGGCTCGGCATCGTAGTCGCCGTAACGGTAAACGGAACCGAACGGCGTCAAAGCATCCAAATCCTGGAATTCGGGCGGCACTGTGACGCCGGACTGCATGAGTAACTCGAGCAGTGCGCCGAGCTCGTGTGTCTTGCGGAAGCGGACGCCAAGATCGGAAAGCAGCGCCTTCAGCATCTTCTCCGCGGCCTGCTGGCAATGGAATCCGATCACCTCATCGCTCACCCTGGCGGAGGCCAGAACCTCGTCAAGAAGGGCCTCGTCTTGAGCGGCCTTCTTGAGCAACAGCAGGGCTTGCTCACGCTGCTTCATACAGCACTTGGCCTTCCGCGGCGGCCTCGAAGTAGACGTTGCCCGGCGTGTCGCGCCAGTACTGAAACTTCTCTTCGCTGACCACTAGGAGGTCAACGGGAATTTCAAAGGAGCGCAGCAGCCGGTTCAGGCGAACCATTTCAGCGAAGCGATCAGACGGGGCGTCTTGCACCACCATGATATCGAGATCACTGTCCTCGGCCGCTTCATACCTCGCCTGTGAACCGAACAGGATAATGCGCTTCGGACGCGCGGCATCCACCAGCAGCTTGGTCAACTTGGCGATTCTCCCGCTCGGTAATCTCTCCATGGCCGTCACCCAGTTCAGAACCAGTTTGCCACATCGGTGCACGCTTTGTAACGACTGATCCGCGATTGAGCCCCTGGCTCTTGCTCCATGGCTGCGCGCTGTGGCGAGCGTGCGAGTGTGAGCGACGGGCCCAAGGCCCACAAGCGCGTTGCCTGCAGGACCGCTACCGACTGCGGAGTGGATAAACGCGCTACTTCAGACTTGGGCGGCAGGGACTGGCGCTGTCGCCCTCCCCGCCCTCCAGTTCCTCAGCCTTTCCTGGAATGCCGCCATGTAGGTATAGAAGACGGGCGTCAGGAAGAGGGTCACCAACTGCGAAGTAAGCAGTCCGCCGACCACGACGAGCCCCAGTGGCTGCCGCGCTTCGCCGCCCGCGCCGTAGCCCAGGGCGATCGGGAGGGCGCCCAGCAGGGCCGCCATGGTGGTCATCATGATGGGACGGAAGCGGATCAGGCAGCCTTTGTAAATGGCCTGCATGGGCGGCAACCCCTGCCCGCGCTCGGCGTCCAGGGCGAAGTCGATCTGCATGATGGCGTTCTTCTCGACGATGCCCACCAGCATGATCAGGCCCACGAAGGCGTAGATGTTCAGGTCGATCCCGAACAGGTTCAGCGTCACCAGCGCGCCAAAACCGGCCGAGGGCAGCCCGGAGAGGATGGTCACGGGATGAATATAGCTTTCATAGAGGATCCCCAGCACGATGTAGACCACGAGGATGGCGACGATGAGCAGGAACACCAGGTTGCCCAGCGAAGTCTGGAAAGCCTTGGCTGCCCCCTGAAAGGCAGTGCTGACCGTAGGCGGCAGCGTCCTGTCGGCGATCTGCTGGATCTCGGAGACCACCGCGCCCAGCGATGCTCCGGGCTTCAGATTGAAGGAGATGGTGGCCGCCGGGATCTGGCCGAAATGGTTGATGGTCTGCGGGCCGATCTCCTGCTTGACGTGCGCCAGCGTGTCCAGCGGAATCAGCGCGCCGCCGGAAGCTTTGAAGTAGAGCAGCGACAGCGCGTGCGGGTCGGCCTGATACTCGGGCTTCAACTCCAGCAGCACCTTGTACTCGTTGACGGCCCCGTAAATGGTGGAAACCCAGCGGGGGCCGTACGCATCGTAGAAGGCGTTCTCGATCAGGTTGGCGTTCACCTGCAGGGCGGCCGCCTTGTCGCGGTCGATGGTCACCGTCACCTGCGGGCTCTGGATCTGGACGTTGTTGGCAACGTCCTGCACCCCGGGCAAAGCCTCGATCTGCCTTTGCAGTTCGTTGGCCGCCGCGTACAACTCGTCCTTGTCGGCCGACTGCATCGAAAACTGGTAGAGGCTCTTGGTCACCTGCCCGCCGATGCGGATGGTGGGCGGGTTCTGCAGGTAGACCCGCATGCCGGTGAAGCCGGATACGCTGGGCCGCAGGTCTTCGATGACGGCGTTGACCAGCTTGTCGCGCTCCCCGCGCGGTTTCAGCCGCACCACCATCTGGCCGAAATTGGGGCCGCCCAGCGTCGAAGAGGACGTGCCGCCCACCGTGGACATGAGCGCCTCGACGTCCGGGTGCCGGCGAATGACCTCGGCCACCTGTTTCTGGTACTCCACCATCTGGAGGTAGGAAGTCCCCTGCGCGGCTTCGGTCACGGCGATGAGCTGGTCGGTGTCCTGATCCGGGATGAAGCCCTTGGGAATGGCGGCGAACATGGCCACCGTCGCGACCAGCACGACCAGGAACGTGGCCATGGTTGCGGGGCGATGGCGCAGCACCACCTGCAGGCTCCGCTCGTAGGCCCCCAGCATGCCCTCGAAGAAGCGCTCGGTCACGCGATAGAACCACGACTTCCTCTGCTCTTGCGGAGGCCGCAGGAAGCGGCTGCACAGCATGGGAGTCAGCGTCACCGAGACCACCCCGGAGATCAGAATGGCCACGCAGATGGTGACCGAAAACTCGCGGAACAACCGCCCCAGGATGCCGCCCATGAACAAGACGGGGATGAACACAGCCGCCAGCGACAAGGTCATGGAGACGATGGTGAAGCCGATTTCCCGCGAGCCGGCCAGCGCCGCACGCAGCGGCTCCTCGCCCATTTCCATGTGGCGGAAGATGTTCTCCAGCATCACGATGGCGTCGTCGACCACGAACCCCACCGACAAAATCAGCGCCATCATCGACAGGTTGTCCAGGCTGTAGTCCAGCAGGTACATGGCGGCGAACGTACCAATGATGGAAAACGGCAGGGCCAGGCTGGGAATGATGGTGGCCGAGAGATTGCGCAGGAACAGGAAGATGACCAATACCACCAGGCCCAGCGTCAGCACCATGGTGAACTGGATGTCCCTGTAGGATTCGCGGATGGTTTCCGAGCGGTCGTACAGAATGTCCATCTCGACCGCGGCCGGCAGTTCGGCCCGGAACAGCGGCAGCAGCCGCTTCACGCCGTCGGTGACCTCGATGGTGTTGGTGCCGGGCTGGCGCTGGATGCCCAGCACGATCGAGCGCTGGCTGTCCTGCCGGGTGCTGAACCAGGAAGCCGTCTTGTCGTCTTCCACGCTGTCGATCACGTTGCCCAGCTCTTCCAGGCGCACCGGAGAGCCGTTGCGATAGGCGACCACCAGCGGGCGATAGGCGGCGGCGTTCATCAACTGGCCGGTGGCCTGCAGCGTGAAGGCCCGCTGCGGCCCGGTGATGGTGCCGGTGGGCAGGTTGACGTTCCAGCCGCGCAGCGAATTCTCCACCTCGTTGATGCCGATACGCCGCGAGGCCAGCGTGTGCGGATCCACCTGGACGTGGACCGCGTATTTCTGCGCGCCCAGCACCTGGACCTGGGCCACGCCGCTGACCATCGAGATGCGCTGGGCGATGCGCGTCTCCGCGTATTCGTCCAGCGTCCACAGCGGCATGGTCTTGGAGGTGAGCGCCAGGTACAAAATCGGCTGATCGGCCGGGTTCACCTTGGTGAAAGTCGGGGGTGTGGGCATGCCCTGGGGCAGCATGCGCGCCGACTGGGTGATGGAGGCCTGCACGTCCACCGCCGCTCCGTCCAGATTGCGGCTGAGGTCGAATTCCAGGGTGATCTGCGTGGAGCCCAGCGAATTGCTGGAGGTCATCGACTCCAGACCGGCGATCATGGAAAAGTTGTTCTCGAGCGGGGTGGCCACCGACGAGGCCATGGTCTCGGGGCTGGCCCCGGGCAGGCTGGCGGTAACCAGCAGCGTGGGAAAGTCCACGTTGGGCAGGTCGCTGACCGGCAGCGAGCGGTAGGCCACCATGCCAAACAAGCCGATGGCCAGCATCAGCAGGCTGGTGGCGATGGGCCGTCTAATGAAGGTATCGGAAATATTCATCTGCGCCCAATAGAATTGCGGATCTCGGATTTCGGATTGCGGATTTTAAACCTCGCGTCGGCGCGTTGTACCGCTGGCGTCCCGCCGGCCGGCCCTGCATCTCGCGCCACTACACCGGAGTGGCAGGGGCACGGCTACAACACTGCTCGCAGGTGCTTGAAATCCGCAATCCGCAATCCGAAATTCCCTTTGGAGTTCGCATTGCAGCCGTATATATACCACAACCTCACCGCCTGTGGTGGCAGGCGTCACAATCGCCGTCTTTTCGGTATCGGTCATCAAAATCCCGTTTGCGAACAGAATCAGTCGATTGCGGGTGGGAGAGAGTCGGTCACCCGAAGGCTGCGATTCGAATAACATTGGAGCGATTGTGCCTCTCGCAAATCCCGAACTTTCTGAGAACATGGGGCTTGCGCATTTTCCACAACCTCCGCCTATCGACGTTCAAAGTGCTGCCCGTGCTGGTTGGCGCCCTCTCGTCATTGTTCCGCACACGCGCCGCTCTTCAATTAGAAAACCTGGTCCTCCGCCACCAGATCGGTGTCCTCCAGCGCTCAGTCAAGAAGCGACCGAAGCTGACCGCGGCAGACCGTATTTTGTGGGCTTGGCTGTGCGGAGTCTGGAGCGACTGGCGACCTGCTTTGGTGATTGTCAAGCCGGAAACGGTCATCGCCTGGCATCGGAAAGGCTTTCGCCTTTTCTGGACATGGAAGGTCCGACACGGCCACGTCGGACGACCAGCAGTTCCAAGAGAGGTCCGCGATCTGATCCGAAAGATGAGCCGCGAGAATCCGCCATCGCTACGAACGCCGGGTGGCCTGAGATCAGCAGTGCCACTATCCCCCCGAGGCCGCAGCGTTGTTTCTCACCGGGCGAACCCACTTGGCGGTGCGACCGAACGGCCATAGCCAACCGGCTGCGCCTCGGAATCCGCCCGCCCCCTTCACGCCACTGGGTTTCCGGCAGTCCCTCGCCTCCAAGCTGCGCGAACCCCGCTGCGGCCGGTCCCGGATGGGATTTCCAATAGGCACAATCACTGCGATCTTCCTTCGCATCCTATTCGCGATCCAGAAGCAACTCCATTTGCCGCTTTGATCCCGCTTCGCAAATTGTGAGCTTGCGCGTCGAACGGAGAATCTCTTTGACGCCCTGCCAATCGGCCGGGATCGCAAGCAGGAACGCCCAGTACGTTGCTCGCACGACGGACCTGGCAGGCAGCACCATGAACCTTGGCATACCGAAAAGCGGACCGCTGCTGAGATTCTCCATTCTGGTCGTGGGTAGAGGAGTGGTCCCGAATTCGATGCCCCATGCCCGGGTACGTCCGTTGTATGGCGAGTCTGTGGTGCCGCAGTTTTCTTCCCACAGGGCCGTCCATGGAAACATTCCCCGTGAGAATGCGTACCCTAACATCAATCCTAGCCGAGGATTGGATGCCACAATGAACGCTTCACCGTTGTTGGGTTCCTGCAACACGGTACAAAGGGAGTATGAGGGGGCCTTTGGCGAGAAAACGTTCACTGGAATATCCGTTTTGAAGCCCGGAGCAAGCGGCCAAGCGAAGTCTTGATCCGGTTTCAGGCGATCGACCGGACCGAGCGTGCGGGGGGAAGTGCGTCCCTTCACTGCGGGAATGTCCACTCGCGTCACCCCACCCTCCACAAATGGCGGGCCGAGAGTAACGTGTTGCTGATATTCGAGAGGGATATCGCGTCGACGAAGATTCGTGACTTCCTCGTCGAAGCAGACGGTTGACCTCAGAGATTGGAGCGAGACTTTGCGGCGAAACCTGACGCCAGCCTCCGGCAGATCAACGCCGTAGGTCAACCAGCACGAATCCTGTTGTGTGCCTCTGTCCAGTACTTCCCATGTGAGGTTAGGAGCCTCGCCGTGGAAGTATGCTCCTGCCGCTACCTCGGCCGCGGACAGCTCGCCGAAATGATCAAGGCAAAGAGACTGCCCCGCCAACGAGGCGAGCAATCGCCCTTCTGAAGGTCCATAATCCGCGTTCTTCACCGGATCATATTCTTCAGGTTCCATGGTGGTCCATGGCGGCTCCCAAAGCGGGTTAACGTCCGTTCCTGCGAGGCTCATGCGAGCGATGTGTCCGCCCCCTAACAATACCGTCAGCTCGAGACGGTCGTTGGCTATGCGAACGGCTCGGCGCCCGTGAAAAGTGACTGTGTCGCACCCGAACATGGTCTACGTCTCCTTGATCGCCGATCTGAGCGACACTGAATAGCGATTGAAGCACGATGCCACGGCGATGTATCGGCCACTCCCTGGTTGGGTCTGGTTTTCTTCTTGACAACCAAGCGAGGCTGAATATGATTATCACTCATTATGAGCTTTGTGTTCAACGCCGGGATCGGCGAAATTCAGCGGCGAAGGCCTCAGTGGTCTTGCCGCCACCACGCCGCTTGCCTTGGGAGGCATCAACAATGGATGAGGTTTTAAAACGACTGGAGTTGTCCGGGACCGAAAGAACGGAAGCGCTGGAGAAATGCCACGCGATCGTGAAAGCGTGGGGATTGAAACTGCCCGATGTGCCTGGCTCTCCGCTTCATTTCGGCCTCCGCGATTTCTACCGGATTGGCGAAACCGAGTTCGACATAAACAATAATGTCGAGCAGGGGTATTGTGGGAAATTTATCTTTATGTTCAAGGGACAGACCTGTCCCATGCATCATCACCGGCTGAAACACGAGACTTTTTTTCTGGTCAAAGGAAGGGTGGAATTCAGAACTCCGGAAGAGACGATCGTGCTGGAACAGGGCGACCGCAAGATTGTCGATCAACGACTCAAACACGAGTTTACGGCCTTGGAAGACAGCCTCATTCTGGAGAGCTCCAAACCGGACCTGGTGGACGATAGCATCTTCGACGATCCGCGAACGAATCAGATCATTTTTGGAACCGCAACCCCCTGATGCCCTTGTGCGCTTACGCGTTCGGTGCCTTCCGGGTCTCTGCGGTGTTGTCTTGAGGTCCGCTTGCGCCAACGTCCTGGTTCCCAACGAGGGTCAACGCATCGGATTGCGCCGGATTGCATCCGCGAGTGAGTTATGGTGACGGACGACATTCTGCTTCTCGGCCTCGATCTCGGCATATCCACCATCAAGGTCGCGCTGTTCACAGCCGCGGGCGATATCGTCAGAATGGAAAGCGATGAATACATGATTGTGCCCGAAGGAGACAAGGCGGAAACGGACCCGGAGCTTTACTGGTCTCTGGTCGTTCGGTCGACGCGGCGCCTGCTTCGCGACTGGGGCGGCAGGGCGGAGCAGATAGCGGCCGTGTCAGTCTCCAGTCATACAGAAACAGTGGTGCCCCTGGAAGAAAGCGGGCGTCCCGCTCGGCCGGCTTTGCTCTGGATGGATAAGCGGTCGCAACCCGAGGCCGATGAACTGAATAGAGAGTTTGGCTTGCAGCGTGTCCTGAAAATCAGTGGGCAACCGGAGATTGCACCCATCTGGCCGGTGACCAAGTTTCGCTGGCTCAGTAAACACGAACCCGACTCTGTCAAGCGGACGGCCAAGTATCTTCTTCCAGAGGACTACCTTTTATATCGCCTGAGCGGCCGGTTCGTGGCCGAGCCGAGCATGTGGTCTTCCTCGCTGGTCCTGGACATCAGTCAGAGAAAGTGGTCGCCGGAGATGATGGAGTTTGGAGGCGTCCGGGCGGAGCAGTTGCCGGAACTGCTGCCTTCCGGGACCGCGGTTGGATGCGTCACGCCGGCGTGCGCTGCGGAAACCGGCCTGAGCACCAAGACCCAGGTCGTTACCGGGGGTCTCGACCAGACGTGTGCAGCCATCGGCGCGGGCAACATCGCGCCCGGCATTATCACGGAAAGCACCGGATCGGTCCTGGCGCTTGTCGCCACCGTTCCCAAACCGATTTTCGATTCCGAAACGAGAGTCCCCTGCCATATTCACGCTGTCCGTGACGCATACTGCATGCTCCCGTGGAACCAGACAGGAGGCTTGGCGCTGAAGTGGTTCAAAGACCGCTTCGCGGGAGACCTGACAGCAACTGCAAAGGCAACCAGCCGGGACGTCTACGCTCTTCTGGCGGCGGAGGCCGAGACTGTTCCCGCAGGGAGCGAGGGGCTGCTAATGCTGCCGCACCTCGACGGCGCGTTCTTCCCTGAGTTCAATCCCTGCGCCCGCGCCGTTTTTTTCGGATTCACTCTCAACCACGGCAGGGCTCACTTCACTCGGGCGATCATGGAAGCGGTTGCCTTTATGATTCGCCGTGATCTGGAGGGATTGAGCCGGCTTGGTGTAGTTGCCAACGAGTTGCGAGTCCTCGGGGGCGGCGCCAAGAGCGCCTGCTGGTCCCAGATCAAGGCGGACACTTGCAACATCCCGGTCGTGGTGCCAGCTCAGGGAGAAGCAGCGGCGCTCGGCAGCGTAATTCTCGCTGCCGTGGGCATCGGACTATATCCCGACATTCCTTCAGCAGTCCGTGTCATGGTCTCCGCCGGAAGCCCCGTCGAGCCCAGAGGCGCGAACCGCACGACCTACGACGCCGCCTACAGATTGTACGTGGAACTGTACGACTCGGTGAAACATCTGTACCCGCAAAGTGCCAAACTCGCAGGACTCGCCAGGTGCCCCACCGGATTTGGCGAAAAGCAGATCAGCAGTCGAGACCCCGCATCTGCCTCAAACTCTTGACATTCGGAGGTCGCAACACTGGATGAGTGTCACCGAACCGAAAGACAGCAGGCCGACCCATTTAAAGGCCGACGCGATTGGATCACTCGGCGCTATCGCCCTTGGTGTGGCCATGATGGGTCCGGCGCTGGGCATTTATGCAAACCTGGGGCCTGTCTCTGCCACCGCAGGCAAGGTTTCTCCCGCAGTTTTTCTGATTGCTCTTCTGCTCACGTTGCCCAGCGCTTTGAGTTATGCCTTTATATCCCAGGAAATCCCCTCGGCAGGAAGCGCATATACGTGGTTGTCGAAGGCCATCAACCCATTTGTCGGCACGTGGATGGGTCTGCTTCTGATTACGACCTATTTTATAGCCGTCCTTCTGCAACCGATTCTATTCGGACTCTTTTTCAACGAGTTGCTGGCAATCTTCCTCCCGGCCAAGGTTGGATACGGGACATGGCTGGTGGGCGTTGCTCTGTCCTCCGTCATCGTTGCTCTGCTTGCATATCCAGGGATCGAGATATCGACCAAGGGTTCAATGGCTGTCACGATTCTCGGGCTTGCTGTCGTTCTTGGCTTGGCTGGTACGGTCCTGGCCATCAGCTCGAATCGGGGGACATTAGAAGTGACGTCATTTAACCCCGCCGCGTCGTTGCACGGCGCCCGAGGGTTTTTCACGGGCCTGGTATTCGCTTTGCTGAGTTTCGTTGGGTTTTCCGTGATTACCACGGCTGCGGAGGAGACCCATTCCCCCAGATGCATTATTCCGCGCGTTGTCGTGTGGGCATGCCTTCTGCTTGGGCTGATTTGGACTTTTTGCGCGTGGGGTTTGTCTCTTGCCTTGCCGGCTGCCGCCTGGGCCGATTATGTGTCGAAAGGCATAAATCCAGTCTCGATAGTAGCCCGCCAGTATTGGCGCGGCGGGGCCATAATTGTGACTCTGACCGCACTGGCTGCCGTACTGGGGGTCTACCTGGCATCGGCTGTGGGTTACGCCCGCGTTGCCTATGCGATGGGAAGGGATGGCACCTTGCCTGCCGTGCTTGGGAAACTGCATCCAAAGTACAAGGTGCCATGGAATGCCCAGCATGTTGTGTTCATCGTTGCCCTGGCCGTCGCAGTGGTCTGGGGCCGTTGGTTGGGTCTTTATCTTTCCTACGAATGGTGGGGATCCAGCCTAGTCTTCTTCGCAATGGTATCAAACGCCGTGGTCAATATGGGCTGTACGGTTTTCTTCTTTCGGTTCCGTAGAAACGTGTTCCACTGGTGGCGGCACGGCGTGCTTCCGGGTATCGGCATTCTTAGCAGTTGCCTGCCCCTTTACTACTGCTTTGGCCCGGACCTCTGGAACGCGGGGTGGGAGAAGGGCCAGAGCATTGTGATCTTCTCGTTCGGCCTGGTAGCTGTCAGCGGTTTGTACACTATCGCTTTGGCCATGTTCAGACCTGAGGTCCTTCGGCGGGTTGCTACGGAAGCGGGGCGTGTTGTGAGTGAGAACGCGCCGCTCTCTTCCCCCAGGTGAATCAGAGGGAATGCTATGAAGACCCAACGTTCAGACAGCAACTGGCTTACCGACGTCTTTCGCCTTGGTCTCGGACGGCGCCGCAGGCACGGACGCCTCTTCGACTGAAGTGAGCCGGCGAAAGAATCTGAGCAAGGAAGGCCGGATGCCAGGAGTGGTGATCCAAGCGGTAAAATCGCTCAGCGTGGCCGACAATGCATAGCTCTGCGCGCCCATCTTGGTGTGATCCGCCAGCAAGTACTTCCTTCTGCCGCGCTTGATCATCACTTGGGCCAGGCGGGCTACGGTCGGATTGACAACAAGGCAGCGGCCAGTCTCATCGATTGCATCGCATCCAACGAACACGGCGTCAAAATCGAGCATCTCAAGGGTGCGTTCCGTCACACTCCCACCGAGGAAGTTGGTGTCCGGGTCGTATTCACCCCCCAGGATGTGAAGCCTTATGTTTGGAAACCGGATCAGTTCAGGAAGAATCGCAATCGAGTTCGTGTACACCGAGAGGGGCGCGCGTTCACCTAGATTCGCCGCAAGGTGGAAGGTCGTCGAACCGTCGTCAATTAGGAGCACCTCTCCCACGTTGACCTTCTGGACCGCGGCCCGCCCGATCGCCTGCTTGAGATGAAAGTTGTGCGCCACTCTTTGCTGAAACACGGACTCGAAGCCCGTACGGATCACGCAGCCGCCAAGCGTGCGAAGAATCGCGCCCTCCTCCTCCAGCACGTCCAGATCCCGTCTGATGGTCAGCGGCGACGTGCCGAAGATCCGCGCCAACTCATCAACGGGCAGATCTCTTTTGACGGCACGCAAACGCGCTACGATTTCGTGTTGTCGTTGCCCGGGTTTCATCGCTCCCTCGCTGCCATTATCTCTCCCGGCTCAAACAAGATCAAGCCAGCCAGGGTCGCTCAATTCTGGCGCATCCTCTTGTAGGCATCGTTGAGCAGCCGCAATGATTCCTCCACGATCGCCTCACCTGTGCCCTTGGCCACATAACTGTGGGTGCCCGTCCACACTTGGTAGCCACCCAGACCGTAAGCCTCCTTGTCTGGAATATAACCGAGGCAGTCGTTGGCAAGTTCGACGACATAGGTATAGCGAAATGGAGAGCGGCGCTTGATTTGTATGCCAAGCTTCGTGAAAAATTCGCCCGGCACCCCGACGAACGCGACATCCCCGATCCGCACCATTTGCAGCCACGTCTTCCGCGACTCGCCTTGATGGGGCGCCACCGTTTTCCTGGCCTGGCGGAAATTCTCGATGGTGCGCTCGGGATTGGCCTTGATCCTCTTGTTGCAGTAAAAGGAGACGGCTTTGTCTTCCTGCTCCTCATCAAAACGCCGCACCTGATATGGGAATTCTTGCTTGATGGATTCGAGGGTGCCAACCTGCCTCGGTTGTAGATCCGAGAGGGCAGATTTGACCGCCGCCTTTATCCGCAGAATCTTCTCATCTGTTGGAAAACTCCAAGGAAGGACGTGAGTGGATCCAGCCGCCCCGACGAGGAAAATGACTGTGCCCCCAACCTCTTTTTCAAGTTCCTGTGCCGCCAGACCGTAAAAACCCGGAGAGCGTTTGGCTGAACGCGCGCCGATATTGTGAGAGGAGTGATTGAATAGCATTGCCTCGAAGGCGCCGGCCGAATCTTTGAAGGCGAGCACGGGCAGCTCAGGATCGAAAGGTCCCGTGGGCCGCACCGCATCATCCATGGGACCGACCCAGTAGATGGTTCCGTCTCCAAGTAGAAGCCGGCTGTTCTGGCCGACCGTGGCCTCCTGTCCCAGAGCAAAGTAGAGTTGGGACGGCTTAGCCCGTCTCAGCTTCTCATTTGCCTGACTGACCGCCGATACAATGGCCTCTTTGACTCGATCGCTGAACACCTGGTCCCCGGGTACGGAATGTCCGCCACTCGTAGAAGGGGCGTGATGAGTGTGGGTCGCTGATATGAGGATGTTCCGGGAGGGGATACCAGTTCTCGCTTCGATCTCCCGGCAGGCGGCGTCATCGATCTCCCGGCTCAGCTTGACGACGTCACAGGAAACGATCGCGACTTTTGTATTTTCTTCGATGACTATCGCCGAAGCTCTTAGCTGGCCCTCCTGGCCTTTGGCGCGGAACGGGAAGATGTTCCCGGCAATGCTCATGGAATCATCGGCCCCGAGTTCCGCCGTAGCCGCAGCGACCTTCAGCCTCGGGCGCTCCTTCGCCAGCGAGGGCCGCAACCCAGCAGAAAGTGCAGAAAAAAGGAAGCATAGAACCAAAAACACTTTGATGGCTGGTCGCATGGTTTCTCCCTTCTGAAATCACCTGCGGTCGGCGTCGTGTTCCTACCGCTCGTCCCTGATCAGCTTGAAAGTCTCGATCGAATGCGCTCCCAGTGAAATCCGAAAGTTCTTGCCATCGGTTGGTATGTCTTCCAGGTCGTTCTCCAACAGATCGGTCTGATGGATCGCATCCACGGCTTGTGCCAGGGAAATCGTGACGGAGGATTTCTTCCCGGTCGTCTCATACAGGCGCAGAATCAGGTTGTCCGAATCCTCCGCTTTCTTGATGGCTTCCACAATTACATTTGCTGGCCTCACCTGCACGAATGAATAGCTCGCTGGCAAATCGCCGTCATGTACGGTGTCGGTGATGACGGAGAACGGATAGTTCAACTCGTCGCCTCGCTGTGTGACGCCCGCATCCTGCCAGCTCCCCGCGTGGGGGTACAGAGAATAGCGCAGTGTGTGAACGCCACGCTCGTCGGTGGCACAGGCCGGGCTATCAGGGCTGCGCAGAACACTGAGGCGGATGACATTGTCTTTCACGTCATAGCCGTATCTGCTCTCATTGAGCAGGCTCACCCCGTAGTTCTGAGCTGAGACATCCACCCATTTTTGGGCGTTTTGCTCCTCGCCCCTGCTCGGGCGGCGGATGGTCCCATAGGGTATCTCATATGTCGCTTCCGGGGCGGAAACGCTGGTCGGAAATGACACCTTGACCATCTTGTTGTGCCCTTTCCAGTCCATCGTGAGCTCGAAATCGATTCGGGGAACGCCCGGATAGAGTGCCACGGTCTGCGTGAACCGCGACAGCCCGGACTTTTTTTTGATCTGAATCGTCGCCCGCACTGGGCCCTGCTCGAGAACTTTGATTTCCGGGTTCGAATCGACATCCACGGTCTTACCTGTCCACTTGTGCGCGGGATCGAGCTTTCCATCGGCCGACTTAAGAAACCCTTCCGAATTCCCGAAGTCATCAATTATCTGGATGAGGTTCCCTCGGCCGCTCTTGTCCAGGACGTTTCTCCCTTGGCGCTTGTCAAGAACGTTCTTGACGCAGCCTGAGAGGCCGTCTATCTCCACTTTGAAGAATTCATTCTCGATACCCGCATCGCTCACCCGCAAGGTGTTGGTGAAGGCGCTGCTGCCGGCCTGGGGAATCATCCGGTAGGTCTTGTATCCCAGCGACGGCACGCCGTCAGCTATAAAGATAATCCGCAGAGAGCGAACCCCTTCCCTCCTCGTGTCCGAAAGGACCTGAAAGGGGATTTGTCGGCCTTGTGGCGTTACGAGTTGAACCGCCTTTGTCCCGTCCGGCAGTTGCAGCTCGGCCTCGGCCAGGTCGGTTCTGTCCCAGGAAAGCGGGTTGAAGACGACGATGGGGATGCCTTGCCCATGGGTGTCGATCCTGGAAGCGATCGCTTTCAGCGTTTTCCGCAGATGTTTCCCAGCGGTGTCCAGCACTTCCTCGTAAAGCCGGAGCGCGTCGTCGGTGGCATCCGGCGTGTCGGTACCCGAGATGGTGTCGTGGAACTGATTGAGCATCACCTTCCGCCAAGCCCCGTTGAAGTCTGCTTGCGGATACCGATGCTGTCCCATGGCCATTGCCAAGGAAGCAAACTTCTCGGCCGCCAGCAGCAGGTTTTCACTCTGACGGTTTCCCTTCTTGATCTCCCCCACGGTGGTGTAGGCGCCGCGGATGGTGGGGCTGATTTCGTACTTCACGGTGGGGAAGTCCCGCTTCTGGCTGAGGACCGCCTTGAGGAACTGGTCCGCTGTACTGAACTTCGCCTGGGCCGGCATGCCACTCATCACCTTCTTTATCGCCTCAATATCGCCCTCGGGAACCCCGCCCCCATGGTCTCCGACGCCAACCAGCGCGATGTGGTCCGCCACCCCATATCTGCTGCGGACTTCCCTCAACTCGCGTTCCCACCTCTCTTTAGCGGGTACGCCACCAAAGCTGGGCGGCTTGTAAGCAAAAACACGAGAGCCATCAGCAGCTTCCCACCAGAACATGCGCTCATCACTCTCACCGCCTCGGCCTCTCTTGAACATGTAGGAGTTGATGCCGCTCTTCTGGAGGATCTGAGGATACGTCCAGGGATGGGTCCAGGCATCCTGCACCCAGGCTGTATTAACATCGATGCCAAACTTGTACTTGAAGTATCGCTTCCCATAGAGGCACTGGCGAACCACCGCTTCCCCGCTGGGTGCACAGCCATCCACCTCGACATACATTCCGTGAACTAATTTGAAACGCCCCTGGCTCGGATCCGTGCCATGCGGGTTGGGGATCGAAAGACCCATAGCCTTGGAGTGATACAGGTAATAGTGAATCCTGTAAAACAGCTCGGGATTCAGCTTCTCCAAAGGGTCGATAGCCGGGACCTGCAAGAAGGAAAAGGTGTAGTCGGGATACTTCTCCAGATTATTGAAAGCCATCGCAAGCGTCTTGGGAACAATGACGCGGATCGTTTCCGGATCGTAGCGCCACCACCACGCCATATCGATGTGAGCCTGTGGCACCACGTGGAGCGTCATCTGGTCGAGCGGCGGCAACGACTGGGTCTGGGCGGGTGAACAACCGCAAAAGAGGCAAAGCCATAACAGAGTCAGTGACATACGTGCTGCTCTTGGCGGAATCACGTTCGTACCTCCTGCACGACAATGTGTAGTGGCATGAAAGAATTCATCGCTGTCGACGACGCGCCGCCGAGGCCGCTGACTTCGATTCGCCGCCTACCAGTGAAGCTTGAGCGCGAATTGGATGTCACGAGCGGCGGCCACGGAAGCAATCTGGCCGAAGGTCACGCTGGTCAGGGTCACCACCGGTACGCCGAAGTTTGCCTGATTGAAGGCGTTGAAGAACTCGGCACGGAATTGTAACCCTAGGCCCTCCCGCAGGCGAAAATCCTTCGCCAGGGCGAAGTCAAACCGGCCGAAAGGGTCGCTCCTGTAAGCATTCCTGGAGATGTTGCCCAATATTCCAAAGGCCGGCATCACGAAGGCAGACTTATCGAACCAGGCATCGAACGTTTTCTGGAAGCCGGCGGGCCACGGATTGGCAACCACGCTCGCCTTTACGATCGCCCCCCCGCTGGTGCCGGTATTTGCGCTGTCACGACCGGTCTTGATGTCATAGCGACGTCCGCTACGGTGGGTGGCGATGCTTGATAGTTGCCAGCCGCCAATCAGGTGGTCCAGGAAAGCGGGGGCCTGAGATGCAAATCGCCGGCCCCGACCGAAGGGAAGCACGTAAACGCCAGAGAACACGTTCATGTGCGTCCGGTCGAAATCGGAAGGACCGCGCGAGAACCTCCAGTCCGAAGGGTACTCGACGCAGGCACCGGTTCCATCGCTGCAGTAATCGAGGGACTTGGACCACGTATAGGAGTTGCGAAAGGTTAACCCTCCGGAGAAGCGCCTTTCCAGTTTGACCTGCAAGGCGTTGTACTCGGAACTGCTCTCGCGTGTCCACATGCGCAGCCCTCGGTTTGTATTCGGCAGCGGCCTTCTCGGATTCACCGGTTCCGGGCTAGCTGGGGCAGTGTTTGCGTCGATAGCGGCGGTGAGCTTCCTGCCGCCGGAACCGAGATAGGCAATATCCAGAACCATCTGTCCAGGGAGCAAGCGCTGTATGCCCAGATTCCACCGCATGACATAGGGATCCCTGGAAAAGCGCCGGAACAGACGCGGACCCTCTGACGTGATTGTCGGCAGTGGGGCAGTGTTAGGCAGTACAACTGGAACGTACGGATTATCAAGGGAGATCACCGGGTTATTAGGGCCGGGGATCAACAGATTTTGCCCGCTTATCGCCTGGCTCGGAAGATAGGGCCAGCCTCGGTCGGCGAGTCGAATTCCGGAATTCTGGATAAGGGAGTCGTTGTGGTCGTAGGCCATGCCGAAGCCGCTACGGATGACTGTCTTTCCAAATACCCGGTAAGCCAAGCCGAGACGGGGAGCAAAGTTGTTACGATCAGGCTCCTGAATGCTGCGCCGGACATTCGGAGGCGCTCCGGTGATCGGGTTCTTCCCAGTCCAGAGATACGCATAGGTCCAATCCGTGGCGCCGGGCTTGGTCAGAGCAGTGTCATAGTCGAATGCGGCGCCGGGATTGGCCGAAAGGCCAGGAGAAGCGTACACGTATTGTAGGCCCAGGTTGATAGTGAGCTTCCGCGTCATTTTCCAATCGTCCTGGATATATCCGACATAGACGTTGCCCCACGTGTGGCTAGCCGGATAGTTTCCCACGGAAGTATCTCTGGGCAAGCCGGCAAAAAAGCTGGCCAAGCTCTCGCCGGTGTTGTTTGATCCGGGCAACCCCGTTGTTTGAGGTACAAACGTCATGCTTGAGGTGCCGGACGGGCCGATGACATGGCCCCAGTGAAGCAAGCGGAATCCGAAACCAGTGTTGTGCCTCCCCTGGACCTTTTTGAAATCGGCGTTGTACTGATAACCATAGTCAGGGGCTGCCAGGTCAAAGCTCGAAAAGCTGGCACTGGTGAACGTCGAGCCGGAAATGGACAGAGACGTAGGCAGCCACCCTGTCAATACCTTACGGGCATAGTTATCACCGACGGCCGCGTGGAAATCATCTCCGAAGGGGACGTTGTGTCCCGGCACACTGGCGCGGTTGTATCCCATCTGGAAACCAACAAGGAATGAGGGACTGAACAGATGGGTATAGGTTACGACCGCATTGAGACCGTTATTCAGTCGTTCATTCGGGTTGTTGGCAAGGGCGCCCGGCGTCAGTTGCCGAATAAAATAGTCTGACATTCGCACGTAGACGTTGTCGCTGCCGCGTACGTTGTGATCGATGCGAAACCCCCAATTGGTGGAATCCTGCCTCGTGCTCTGCGGGAGAACCAGATTTGGGTAGGTCGTCCTGTCCGGCAGGCCGTAGATGAACTTCATGTATGCCTGTGCAACCGGATGAATCCGCACGGCGGGAATGACGTTGCTGGCGAACGGATCGCGAATGTATCCCTGCGGACAGGTGCTGCAAACTCGCGTCGTGAGCGGATCGTAGATCGCATTCTCAAAAACGGTCCGCCCCAGGCTGTCGCTGCCCAGCCTTGCTCCGAGAAGCTCCGAGAAATCCCCGTCACGGACGGCCTGGCTGGGCACCGAGGCGGTGCTGCTGGATGCCCTTCGCGACTTAAAACCTTCAAAGTAGGTGGAAAAGTAGGTTCGGGTCTTTCGGCCATCCACTAAGTGGGGAAGGTAAACCGGGCCGCCCAGGAAATAGCCGTATTGGTTCTCACTGCTGTCCAAATTAGCTGAATCCCGCCTCGGGCCCCTCTGAAAACGCTGGACATACCTCTGCGTTTGCCCCGTTTCGAAAACGAGGTTGCCGCTGTTTTTGCTCTCGGATGCTGTCCAGATTACACGCCTGAAATCCTCCGAATTTTGGCAATCTTCGTGCTCA
>Ga0315280_10003533_pt1 | contig 23898 bp, 34 predicted proteins | sample YL17G06_40_MG_FD_203697 | JGI IMG/M metagenome (GOLD analysis project Ga0315280, IMG submission 203697) | Sediment microbial communities from Yellowstone Lake, YNP, Wyoming, USA - YL17G06_40 | ecosystem: Environmental > Aquatic > Freshwater > Lake > Sediment | place: USA: Wyoming | collected... | reverse complement strand
ATCTTCCAGCCTTCAAGCCTTCTACGAACCATCCATCGCCTTCTCCTCTCAACCCTGTCCATCACCACATCTCCCCAAACCTTCCGTAAACTATTTATTTAGGGACAGATGTGGGGGGATAGCTCAACCAGATCCGCAGATAGTTATCTTTATATATTGTTTCTCAATTTTCCCCTCCTATACCTTGAACAGAGGGGTGGAAGTAGTCGGTTTGAGGAGGCTTGGCAAAATCCTGCATTTTTCAAGAAGCCAAAGCCTCGTAGTGAGATTGGAGTCACCGAATCCACCTAAAATTGGAACAAAGATTTTTGATAGTAAACTGAGAGAGGTAGGCTACTTATACGATGTTTTCGGTTCAACGAGCAAGCCGTATGTTACGGTTAAGTCTTCGGGCGAAAATCCCTCAAGCTATATTGGAAGAATTGTTTACGCAGTTAAGGAAGAAGCATGATAGGTGAAATCTTGTTGGATGATCCTGAAGTTGTTTTAGAAGAAGAAACCATCCATCACCCGGTTGCGAGCTGTCCTGAGTGCGGTGGATCACGGGTTATGAGGGACTATGAGGCTGCTGAAGTTGTTTGCATGAACTGCGGCTGTGTGATTGCTGAGAAGCTTGCTGACTCAAGACCTGAGTGGAGGGCTTTCGATGATGAGCAGAAGGCTAAGAGAACTAGGGTTGGTGCGCCTCTAACGTTCACTATTCACGATAAAGGTTTGTCTACAACTATTGATTGGCGTAGTAAGCAGGTGACAGGTAAGAGTATCTCGGCAAATCAGAGAATGGATTTCTATAGGCTTAGGAAGTGGCAGAGGAGGGTTCGCGTGTCAGATGCAACTGAGAGAAATCTCGCTGTTGCTTTGTCGGAGCTGAGCAAGCTTTCCTCAACTCTAAACCTGCCGAAAAACATTGTTGAAACAGCCAGTGTGATCTACAGGAAAGCCATAAAGAAGAGGTTGATTAGAGGGAGATCGATCCATAATGTAACTGCGGCAGCCATCTACATGAGTTGCCGTCAATGCGGTGTGGCGAGGACATTGGATGAAATAGCGGCTGTAGCAAACATGAGTAAGAAGGATGTTGGTAGAAGCTACAGGTTTATGGCTCAGGAGCTTGAAAGCTTCGTGCCACCAACAACAAGCCGGCACTATGCTGCACGTTTCTCCAATAAACTAACCATTTCAGGTCAGGCTGAGGCTATTGCGATAAAAATACTTGAAGTCGCTAGGAGGCTGAAGCTTACAGGGGGGAGGGGCCCCACAGGTATAGCTGCAGCTGCCACATACATAGCGACGGTTTTAACGAACGAGAGGAAGACTCAGAGGGAGATTGCTGAGATAGCTAATGTTACTGAGGTCACTATACGTAACAGGTATAAGGAGCTTATGGGGAAGCTTCTCATAGAGGTTGAGCTTTAACTAAAGGTTCTTCAGCTTCAGTCTAAGGATCGCGCCAGCGTCTTGCAAAATTATTGTAGTTTGCATGATATTGTCTAAAATTGTACTTAATCCTCTACCGGTAATAGGTATATAGATTAAATAAAAAGGTGAATATTGCAAGAGGCTAGCGCTGTGTTTTCACCTTAAAGGTTAATTAAATGAAGTTTGTTCTATCTAGCCTGGGTATGTGGTGTATACGTTAAGCCCATTCGGAATGGTGTACGACCAAATTCGGGCAGAGGAGAGATTGATCATTGAGGCTGCTAAGAAAAGAGGTTTTAACCTCGCGCTTCACAATGCTGAAAACCTTGTTTTGGAAGCATCGAATCTAGATAGGCCTGAAATGGATCCTCTTATTCTTCAGAGGTGTGTAAGCTACTTCAGAAGCCTCTACCTCACAGCTATTCTGGAAAGCAAAGGCATTAGAGTCGTAAACCCGTATCAAGTTGCCTTCATCTGCGGTAACAAGCTTCTTGCTTCGATGGTTCTAGCTAAGGCTGGGGTTCCTACACCAAGAACCTTCGTTGCCTTTGACTCTAAGTCTGCATTGAAGGCTTTAGATAAAGTGGGCTACCCGGCGTTCATAAAGCCTGTTGTTGGAAGCTGGGGTAGGCTTGTTGCCCCGCTTAAGGATTTGTACTCAGCTAAGGCTATTCTTGAAGCCAGGGAATTCATGTTTCCTCTATACCAAATCTACTACATTCAGGAGCAGGTTAAGAGGCCTCCCAGAGACATAAGAAGCTTCGTTATAGGCGATATGGCTGTGGCGGCAATCTACAGGTATGCGCCTCAAGGCGAGTGGAGGACGAACACGGCTAGGGGAGGCAGAGCTGAGGCATGCAAGGTCGCAGGGGAGCTTGAGGAGATAACGCTTAGGGCAGCTAAGGCTGTTGGAGGGGAGTTCCTAGGCGTAGACTTGATGGAGAGTTCTGAGGGGCTTATGGTTCATGAAATAAACTACTCAACTGAGTTCAGGAATACTGTGCCTGTAACAGGGGTTGACATCCCTGGGATTCTGGTGGATTACATGGTTGAATTGGCGAAGAAGTAGAAAGTGCTTCAGGTTAAACAAGCCAATGTTGATTGGGGTTCTGTTTTGTATGCTGTTTTCATAGTTGGGATGGCAGGCTCTGGGAAGTCTCTGCTTACAGCCAGCTTTAAAAAGTGGCTTGAGCTGAACGACCAGGATGCTCTAACTCTAAATCTGGATCCAGGTGCTGTTGCCTTGCCGTACAACCCTGACATTGATTCAAGGAACTATGTGAGCGTAGTAAGGCTGATGGAGGAGTATGAGCTTGGGCCTAACGGCGCCTTGGTGATGGCTGCGGACCTTATGGGTGAACATCTTGAGGAGATTCGGAAAAGTGTTGAGGAATCTATGCCTGATGTGCTCTTGGTCGATACACCTGGCCAGATAGAGCTTTTCGCATTCAGGGAAAGTGGTCCCTACATCACAGGAGAGATAACAGATGACCCTAAAGCTGTGGTCTACCTTTTCGACAGCCCGTTTTCAAGGAACCCGTTAAACTATGTTTCCAACATGTTTCTTGCAGCCGCTGTCTACAATAGGTTGCTTCAGCCTCAGGTTTACGCGCTTACGAAGAGTGATCTGATCAGCGAGGAGGAGCTTGAGAGGGTTGTAGGCTGGAGTGAGGAGATTGAGCAGCTTGAGTTTGCCTTGGAGCAGCAGACTGGGGAAACAGCGTCTTTGATCAGCAAGGATGTTGCAAACACGATTATGAGGATTGGGCTGAACTTTGAAACAATTCCTGTTTCAGCTAAGACTGAAACTGGATTCATAGAGCTTTACGCAGCTCTTACAAGGATTTTTGCAGGTGGAGAGGAACCTAGACCTTAAGGTTCATAGGCAGGGCTCTAGGAGCAATCATAGGTTTTCTCCTCCAAACTTTCTAGTTTCCTCCACCAAACCTTTCAGGTGTCCTAGCCCAACAACAACCACTATGTTTCCGCTTCTAGAGTTAAGGATTCCAAGCAGCTTCCTAGCCATGAACTGGTCTCTCTCCTTGACCAGACGTCTGTGGAGGTTTGGGTACCTCCAACTGAACTTTTGCACAAGCTCCTCAGCATCCCTGAAAGTGGTGCTGCCCAGCTTCATTAAGCTTGGTGGCAGAGCTAACACTAGGATGCACTCGAAAATCAGCCTAACCCTCTCAGAAGTAGGTGTGGAATTAATTCTTGAAATAATCCATTGAATAGGCATATCTATAAACTCAACACAGGCACCAATCCTCAACGCCTCCTTGATTCCGCTGACCATCTCAAAGCCTGGCAGAACACCAACCCTCCTCGCGAAGGTTCCCTCCATCAGAGAGATTAACCATGCTGCTAAACCGACTTCACGTGGACTGGGCAACTTGGCTTTACTGGAAAGCGCTAGATACCTAGACTCACAAAGTTCAACCGCAACAGTTGAGGGCAAGGTTCTGGAAATAATTTCCCTCACATGTTCAATGCTTGCCCTATCCACATGGGTTGTTCCAACAAAAGTGATTCTGCCTAACCTTACCTCAGACATTATCTGCTTCACTTTTCAGAACCAGTTTCCTGAATGTTTAACACAGCGCCTCAACGTATTAAGAATTAGGATGAAGCTTCATAGTCAACATACTTAAATTCACGTAGGGTGCATGTAACAAAATATTGGTTGTGGTGTTTATGCCTATTGTAAAAGGTAGGAATAGTGAGAGTGAGTTTGTTATTGAAGCTTCAAAGCTTATGCTTATTTCAGCTAGAACCTCACCTAAGGCAGGTGGGGAAGACGACGTGTTAACTGCTCTAATATACGGCGATGAAAAAGATGTCTTAGCCAGAGAGATGGATAAGATGGCTGATGAGAAGGGTGTCGACGACTTCAGGCGGGACGCAGGTAACGTTAGGAACTCTGATGTGGTTGTGCTTGTAGGAGTTAGGGGAACAAGTAAGTATGGGCATAGGCTTAAGCGGAAACCCTTAAACTGCGGTGCCTGCGGCTTCCCAACCTGCGATGAGTTCGAAAAGGCTGAGAAGAAGTTTGGGGAAGATTTCGCTGGGCCTACATGCCTATTGAAGGCATTAGACCTAGGGATTGCTTTAGGTTCAGCTGTAAAGACCGCGAGTATACTTAACATCGACAGTAGGGTTATGCTTAGGGTTGGAACAGCGGCAATGAGGTTGAAGATTCTTCCAGAGGCAAGCGTCATCGTCGGTGTTCCAGCTTCAGCTGCAGGTAAAAGCATATATTTCGATAGGAAGACGTAGAGTAGGAGTTTGCTTCATTTAGGGTTTGAAGAATCTTTTTCATCATAATAGCTTATTTTACATGCTTCTTGGACTTATGACTATGGTGTGTGGGGGGAGGGGGGTCTTCGATTTTTTGGATGGGATTGATGCCTCTCCTCCAATTTATTGGATGAGAAGCCTCTATCCCGTCCAATAAATCGTAGGGGGGTATGGGGCTCCATACATGGGTGGGACCCGATTTTTTAGGCAAGGTTTCCATATGCATCAGCTTTCCGTTACGGTGTGAGGCATCCAATCCAATTTATTGGAGAGGAACGAAGACTCTTTCTATATAGAACAAAGCCCTCTCTAAATATTTGTTTAATCGTTGAAGCGCCTAGTACTTTCCTCTTCCACCTGAAACGTTTATGCATTGGCCTGTTATGAAGGAAGCTTCGTCTGAAACAAGAAACTTCGCTGCGCTAGCAACCTCCTCAGGCTTCCCAAGCCTACCCATAGGTATCTTAGAAATCAGAACAGCTCTCTTCTCCTCAGCTATGTCCTGCAATATGTCTGTTTCAATAAGCGCAGGTGTAAGGCAGTTAACACGTATGCCGTGGGAAACAACCTCCTCAGCCAACGCTTTAGTGAAGGTGATTACGCCTCCTTTAGCGGCGGAGTAATGCGTCATGAAGGCGTTTCCCTCCTTACCTGCGATTGATGAAATGTTCAGGATGTTGCCTGTTTTCCGTTGAATCATATGTTTCACCACGGCCTTGGAGCAGAGGTACACGCCTTTAAGGTCCACGTTCATAATGCTGTCCCACTCCTCCTCAGTCAGCTCAGTGATCGGTGTGGTTCTACCTGTAACCCCTGCGTTGTTGACTAGGATGTCTATTTTGCCGAATTTAGCCAGCGTCTGGTCAACCATCCTCTGAACTTCTTCGCTTCTAGATACGTCAACCCTAACCCCTATGGCTTGCATGCCTAGAGCCTTAACTTCCTCCACCATCTTGTCTATTAGGCTTTGATTTCTAGCTGCAACCACAATGTTGGCGCCTTCCTTAGCCAAAGCCAACGTTATCGCTTTACCTATTCCGCGAGTTGCCCCTGTTACGATCGCTACTCTACCGCTTAAACTCAAGCTGGAAAACCCTCCCTACATATTCAGGTGAGAAACCCACGTCTTTTAAGCCTTATTTCGCTATCTGCTTAACAATCGAGATGAATTCGTCTTCAGTTAGAATCCTCTTCTTATCCTCGGACATAACTTTAATCTGCTCCAGAATCTCATCAATCTTCTCATCAGGCACCTGTAACCCAAGTTTCTTCAGCCTATAGATAACGGAGTCTCTTCCACTCTTTTTTCCTAGAACAATTTTAACTGGCCGGTGTCCAATGAACTCAGGTAGGAAAGGAAACATTTCCAGAGGCATACCCAGCTCCTCAAGCCTAGCCCACCATCCAGCTATTATCCCTGACTCTGTAGTGAACACGTTGTCGCCTACAATTGGCTTGTTAGGCGGCATCTTAACAAGAGAAAGCTCCTCAACCATCTTCGACAGCGCATACAGCTTCTCGAATTTAATGCCTGTTTTAACACCGTAAAAAAGCTCCAGTGCCAGAGCAATCTCATCCAACGAGCCGTTCCCAACCCTCTCGCCTATAGCGTTAACAGTGGTGTGAACAATCTCAACCCCAGCAGTGACGGCTGCAATCGTGTTAGCTACACCTAAACCGAAGTCGTTGTGGCAGTGGATTTCAAGAGGTTTCTTCACTCTCTCCCTGATCTTTCCGACCAGGTAGCTTATGGCTTGAGGCGAACATACGCCGAATGTGTCTACTAGAACAAGCGAGTCCATGTGGCCTTCTGTTGCAACAGCGTTTATCAGTCTCCAGCAGGTTTCAAACTCAGCCCTAGTTGAGTCAATTGTGAAGAAGCCTACGTGAAGCCCATGCTCAGCCGCGTACTGGGTTGCTTCAACAGACAGACTTATGGCTTTCTCCTCAGGCCAGCCGTAACCGTACTTGATCAGGTGGTCGCTGGAAGGAACCTCCATTATCAGCCCGTCAACGTCGCATTGAAGAGCAAAATCAACATCTCGCTTCATACATCTGGCGAAACAGAACACTTTCGCGTTTAGGCCGTCGTGGGCTATGGCTTTAACAGCCTCAGTGTCCTGCTTTGAGATAGCTGGCATTCCAGCTTCAATTCTCGCTACCCCGGCTTCATCAAGCATTCTGGCAATCTTGATTTTCTCATCCTTCCTGAAGATTACGTTTGCCTGCTGCTCTCCATCCCTTAAAGTTATATCATGCACCATGACTTTCTCAGGAAGATCGAAGCCTTTTCTAACTTCGTCTAGGAAGTTGTAGTGGCTTACAAACCATTTATCCGTCTTCCAAGGCTTGCTCTTCATCTTAAAACAGCCTCACCCATATAGTTTGGCGGCTACTCTCTTTAAGTCTTACCCATTTTCAGAAAGCCAAACAACTAGAAGACAAGCCGATTCGAAGGCTCCGGGGAGCGAGTCCTCATCGACCAGAACCTGAGAAAACGGAGGAAGCCGTAGCAACCTCAATCCATAAATAACTGACCATACAGATAAGATGCATATGCTCAATCAATTTTGAATAGGCGTAGAAGATGTTTAAACATGCATGGTTTTCTATGTAGCTCGTAAGGTTCAGGTTGAATTTTTCAGATGGCAGTTAAGAATGTGGTCGAAGGTCTTCGCCTTTTCCAATTCAACAATACAATTTTGCTCACCTACTTCAAAATGGAGTAACAGAGTTCACATACGGGACGGATAAGCCTCTGCTCATAGCGACTATGAGCGGTTTTGTACTAGGGGATAGAGAATGAGGAGTGGAGGCTGCTAGTCCAATGGGTTAATCGGCAACCGCTCCATATTTCTTCTTCGGCTTAAACAAACATCGCATGCTAGCTTTTTTCAGTAAAAGAATAATGTTGGAGCCTCCTCCTTTTTCGCTTTAGTAAAGATCACTTGCTGAACCTGGAATTATCTTGCCATGAGAATGCTCTGGGCCTGTATGTGTTCTCTTATCTTTAACAGTGGCTTATAACAACATCCTTAAACACAAGCAGTCTGATACTAAAGTATTTTTCAGGTGAAGCCTCCATCCCCCCCAATAAATCGAGGGGACTCGCTCTCTCACACCGCGGTCACGTCTCAGGACCATGTATGCAAAATCTTCTTGAAAGATGCGGCAAATACGGTAAGTGCCTATGGAAAGGTTTAACTACAGTTCTAACTAATATCGTTTGGAGGAAGGAAATGTTAAGAATTAAGGTCAAACTCGGAGAGAAAGGGCAGCTGGTTATACCTAAACTCATCAGGGAGAGCCTCGGTCTAACGGAAAACAGGATCATCCTCCTAGAGGTAAGAGATAAAACCATCGAGATTAAGGCCCTTGACGAGGAGGTTCCTGAGAAGTGGCAGGCTATAGCGGAGAAGGAGGGTCTCGATGTCTCGAAAAGCCTCACATATGGAGACAAACTGTATGAGCAGGTCTTTTCATAAATGTTTTATCTAGACGCCAACTTCTTCATCTTCGCCCTTCTAGACACCACTGAAAAGGGCCAGAGGGCAAGGGAGATTTATAGAAACATAGCTAGGGGTAGAGAAAGAGCAGTGACGTCGCCGTTGGCTATTGATGAGGTAATGTGGGTTCTCATCCGAGCTGGCAGGAAGCACCTGCTCAGGGTAGCTGTAGAAGGCGTGTACACTACCCCAAACCTTGATGTAGTAGCATTTTCCCCCATAACACCTCTAACCGCCCTAAACCTAATCGAACGATACGATCTTAAGCCAAGAGACGCGTTTCACGCAGCAACAATGAAGGAAAATAAACTTACTCGAATAGTAACCGACGACGAGGACTTTGACAAAGTCGAATGGGTTGAACGTACCAAGTTATGAGTTTCAGAAGCGTGATAATTAAGACAAATCATGGAAGTCTACAACGCACCCAAACGCGATTTTCGTGAGGGTAGCTAGTGAGGCTGGTTTGCTTCATGTTCATGACGGCTTCCTAACAAAAATTACAAACCCGAAAAAGAGGAAAAGTTAAGAGTTGCGGAACAATAAACATTGATGAATAAAGGAAACGAAGGCCTCTGAACAATGCAGAAAGCTAAAGTAAACCATCCCTACATTGAGGCGGATAGAAGATATGCGGCGGCTCCCCAGTAATAAAGGGAACTAGGGTCAGGGTCGTTGATATAGCGATTGAATACGAATACCTCAACCGCATACCTGACGAAATAGTCAGCGCCCACTCACACCTCACGCTGGAGCAAGTCCATGATGCCCTATCCTACTACGAAAACAGAAGCGAGCTGGATGAAGAAATAAGGAATGACAAACAATTCATCTAGGAGCTTTCGAATCATCTTCCTATAAAAAAGAATCAAGTTTCCTAACACAACTTGAAAAACATTCATCATAAAGTTATCTAGACGTGATCTGCTTTTTCTCGGCTTAAAGCCGCAGGAATTTTTCTTTTATCAACTTTCCTAACAGCTCGGATGTGGTGGTTGAATTTACAAATCGTTTGACCTTCTCCGAAAGTAGCTCTCTATCACCTGTGACCAGATATTCGCAATTCTCTTTTTTTGCTCCAACGATGACTGGCAGATCCTTTTTATCCCAGAGCAAATCGTAATGCTTTTTTGTCTCCTCCTTTGATGGGTCCTTAACGACGGAGATGCACTCCAGCGTATACTTAACCAAACGCTGCCGCTCTTCCTCCGTGAGGCGAAACTCCTCCCTTTTCAGAACTTCTTTCACCTCCCCCAACACGTATTCGTTTGTCACCAAGCACAGGGCCCTCAGTCTTCCAAGCTCGAGCAGAACAGCCTCATTACCGACGAAAAGTAACCCGCTCACTACGGTGTTGGCATCAACGAATACCTTCATGCGTTTTTCTCCACGTATCCTCGGATACCTTCTCAAGAATCTCGGTCAGCTTTTTCCTCGTTATCCCACTTTTCTTCACCTTCGCTCGGATCCTCTTTAGGATGGTTTTTTCGGCTTCGATTTTCCTCAGGAAATATGTTTCCCCGACTTTCTCAAGTATAACAAAATCTCCCCCTCCAACTTCCATTTCCTCCCTGACCTCTTTGGGGAGAGTTATCTGACCCACCGAAGTCACCTTACAGACGTAAGCTTCTGCCATCTCTATCGCCAGAATAAATTACATTCTTGATATTTAAGAATTTCTTAGTTAATTATTAACGTAGGTCATAATGGAGACCTGATATGACAGTTAAAAAAGAGATGTGGGAAATATACGGGTTAATGTTGAGTTATACATTCTAAAGACTCAATCATCCTGTTAAATGTTTCTTTCTGCTTCTCAATATTGTTTGTTGGGACACTGTTGATTGAGAAGTGTCTTTCTGTTTCCTCGCAGAAAAGATGTGTAGCCATACCTCTAAGCTTAACAGTCTTCTTCCTGAACACTCCTCTTCCGTAGGCCTCTATTTCGAGACAGAGAGTTGATTGAGTAAACAGTATCGACAGAAGCGTATGATAAAGAAAAGCTAAGGCTTATAGATTTTCTTTCTATGGCTAACCGTTATAATATGAATCCCTCTTTGTTCCATGTTAACCGAGTAGATTATTCTGTAGTCTCCAATTCTGAGGCTTCTCAAGCCTTTAAACTTGCCCTTCAAAAGCTTACCTAAAAAAGGCTTGAGGGCTAAATCTTCAAGACTGCCGACAATAGCTTTTTGGATATCTTTTGGAAGTCTACCAAAGTTTCTGTCAAATTCATGTGAAAACTTAAGTTTGAAAGGCTCAGAGGCCATATTTAGCCTTCAACTCTTCAAAGCTGAGAATCCTGCCCCCCTCGAAGTCTTTAAGGCCTCTTCGGATACTCTCAAGCAGCTCCTTATTCTGCAATATTTCTAAGGTTTCGATTGCAGCCTCAACATCTTCTTGGAAGTGTTTAAGCAACTCAACCAAAACCTGACTGGACTCCTCAACCGAAACCATACCAGAAGCACTACTAGAAACATAGCAAACAAACACTAATAAGCATAACTTTATTGTGAACGCAAAAGAAAAGAAGTTTTGCCTGGAGGTCTATTAGACTACCGGCATTTGCAGCAGGTCTACTTATCAATAATCTTGGTACATAGCTGGCTAGCGAAACATCCTTCAATAGAATTAATTAACAGAACTTTTGAGTGCGTAAATGAATCCTAAAACAAGAAGCAATGTTGTCGTTATGAATATTAATGGTCTCCAAGCTTAGAGTGTCTTCTCTTCAAACTTTCTGGTGACACCTGAAAGACTCAGTAATCCTGTTAAATGTTTCTTTCTGCTTCTCAATATTGTTTGTTGGGACACTGTTGATTGAGAAGTGTCTTTCTGTTTCCTCGCAGAAAAGATGTGTGGCCATGCCTCTGAGCTTAATAGTTCTCTTCTTGAATACTCCTCCTTGGTAGGCGTTTATCTCGTAATATACGTGTTCTGCTTGATGCCCATTCAGCTCGAAGCTTTTCTGCTCGAGAACTTCAACGTTTAAAACGCCGCGGGTCTTACCTATCTTAGACAGCATCTCTTTACAGCAGCCTTCAGGGGTTGCAGCCTTCTTCTTGACGGGGTTTAGGGGTCTCCAGAGCACAATTGCCTTAACAGCTTCAGGAATTGTGAAGGTTATTTCTCCACTGCCTCTTATTGCTCCCCTAAACTCGATTTCCGATTCTTCAGGGTAGTCAACGCTTACTCCATACATCGCAAATTTCTCATAGGCCAAATCTAGCACACCTAAACATGAAGCCTAAACTATTAGTTGATTGGTCACGTATAAGATATTTTGGCTTGTGGATAGGTTGTTTCCCAGCTTCAGCGTGGTTTCTCATGGTTTCAGGGGTCTAGTTATCCTTGCGTTTTTCTATCTAACCATTTTGCGATGTACTTGATGAAAGCGTTAAAGTCAGGAAGTTTTGTTTGAAGAAACTCGTGAACTAGGTTAAGATTTATGGAGGCGTAGTCGTGAACCAAAAGGTTTCTGAAGCCTATCATTGAAGCCATTGTTTCAGCAAAGGTTTTGGGGATGATTTCTGCTTTAGCTAGGATGTATGGAATATCTCTGTAGCGCTCCGGTCTTTGAAGTTGAATAGAAGAGATAATTTCGTTGCATATGTCTACGATGCATTCAATGGAAACTTGAAGGTATCTTTCAACAGCTCCCCTTGTCTTGAAGTCGCCGGTAAGATCCTCGATTGATGTTGCCTGCAGTTCCTTTAGGAATCTTTGGTATTCTCTTAGTTTGCTGAGTTTAGTTGTGATCAGGCTTTTTTCTATGCTAAAATTTCTCTCATGAGACACTCTTCATACCTCGCAGCGGCTCTGCTGAAATCTAAATATTCAGCTTGGGCTCTTGCCTCAAACTCTATTCTTGCTTTTTCGTCTCTGCAGTAAACTACTTTGCCGTGTTTTATTGTTTGATGCTTAAGTAGTGGAGGGGCTGTGTTAAGGATTACTAAATCCACTTCACTGCCTAATACTTGTGACAGTTCATTAACTAGGTGTAAGTGGTATTGAAGCATTTTTTGAGGGATCTCTGACAGCAGAACAGCTACATCGATGTCGCTTTCAGCAGTCCGGTTGTCCTTCACGTATGATCCGAACATGTAGGCGACCAAGACCTTATTCTCTTTATTAAAGAGAATCCCCAGATTTCTACTCATTTGATTTCGCAACCTCTTCACCACTCGTAACTAATGCTTTTGGCTTATTTATATGTAGGGCACCGATAAACTTAGCCGGTTTATGAGGCGCTAGACTGCTCAAAATGAGGGGCGTGACAGTGTTCCTATTGGTATTCCCTAATAAACCATTAGTTGATTGGCTGCGTATAAATTATTTGGGATGACAAAGCTTTTATAATGATGTAAGAGAATCCTATCGTTAGGAAAATACATGGAGGATGTTAAATTGAGTGAAGCAAGAGAGAAAAGAAATAGAGAGCAACAGAAGTGGTTGAAATTCGCTACGCTATACTTCTTCATCTGCATTATAGTGACTTGGGCGCTTGCAGGAACAGTGTTCAACTCCGTTACGCCCTTCATACTTGGTCTTCCGATAATCCTATTCTGGACAAGTTGGCTGATGGCTCTAGTAGGTTTCTTTGGAGCAATGTTTATCGCCTACAAGGTGACTAAGCTTGACCAGGAACAGCTTTTGTCTGGAGAGGAGGATTGGAGGTAGATAGCTATGGCCGCTGTACCATTTGAAGCGATTGCTGTGTCTCTTGGAGTAATTATAGCATACTTCATAGTATGCATAGGTGTCGGGAACTATGCTTGGAAAGTTTTTCCGATGACAAGCTATGAACGTTACACGGTTGCTGGTAGATCTCTTGGCTGGGCTGTCTTACTACTCTCAAGTATGGCTACGCAGTACAGTGCTTTAACGTTCATAGGCTTCATAGGCACTGAGTATGCTGTTGGCTTCCCGGCTTTTCTAGGTATTCTATGGATGTATATGGGTGTTTCAGCAGCCTTCTACTCGTCGTATGGTAGAATTTGGAAGGTCGCTAAGAGGTTCGGTCATGTAACTAACACAGACCTCATAGTGCAGTTCTATAACAGTAAGTCTCTCGGATTAGTCTATGGTGCAATAATGGTTATTGCGTTATGGACCTACTCGCTGGTGCAGATCCTCGGTGTAGGCTACATGGTTTGGATGTCTACCTATGGGGCTATAGCGCCATGGATGGGTGCATTGCTAGTGTTCGTCACTGTGGTGGGCTATGAGATTATGGGTGGAGCTAAATCACAGGCATGGGTTAACTCGATACAAGGCGTAATGCTGCTTGCCGGTATATTGCTTGGATGCTTCTACTTCACATGGGTTTATTACGGTGGTATAACAGCAATGTTCCAGAAGATAGCTGCAACTCCAGCTGTGGCCAAAGGAGTGACGTTTCCAGGCTTCACACCTGTCTGGGGCTTATTGTTTACGCTTACATGGATTCTGCCGGTTGGTATGGGTTGGCCGTCTCATACACACATGTACCAGAAAATGGTGTCTGCTAAGAGGCCTACATTGGCAAGGTACTATCCGCTGTTCATACAGATAACATTTCCGCCAGCCATATGTTCAGGCTACGTCATAGCTATGCTTGCCAGAACACTAACGCTGCCAACAGGTGTGGGGGCAGACCAATCATTCATCTGGATGGCTACACAGTTCCTGCCGCCAGTGTTGGTTGGTTTTATCGGTGCTGCTGGTTTAGCTGCGATGCAGTCAAGCTTAGACTCACAGACCCTAGCTGAATCATCAATCATAGCCAACGACTTCATCAGGAGGTTTAAAACAACAATATCTGACCGTACACTTGTGAACATAACAAGAGTAATCATGATTCTGCTAACATTATCAGCATGGGTTGTTGCTATAACGATGCCTATGATGTTGCTTGCTTGGGGCGGCTTCTGCGCTGCCTTCGGTGCACAGCTACTAATACCGTTCCTAGTTGCTGCGTGGGGTCTACGTTTCTTCACCAAGTATGGCGCCGGCGCCTCTATGATCTGTGGCTTCGCAACGAACGTTATAACCTCAGGTCTAATAGATCAATTTAAGGCAATGGGATTGACAAACTATCTAGGCATCTACAGTGGTACATGGGGACTTATAGTTGGTATACCGCTACTCTTCATAGTCAGTGCCTTAACACAGAAGTATAGGCCTTCAGAGGAAGTCGTTAAAGCCATAAAGGAAGTTGGGTGGTAAAGATGCAAGGATCAATAGCCATAGCTATACTCTACATAATACTGCTCGGAACAGTGATAGTAGTGTTTCCAAAACTACTGACAAAAATAGAGAAATGGGAAGAATACGTGAAAAAACTAGAGAAGAAGTAGGCTCTCTAAAAACCCCATATCCCCCATTTTTTATTTTTATATATGCGGTGGTTCTCACCAGCCTAATTTAGAAAGGTCAAATTTGACCAGCCCCAATAAAAAATAACCTGTGGCAGAAGTAAAACAGCGTTATTGATTAGGACTACGCCACGACACGACTTATAAGCCGATTTTGAATGATTTCAACCAGGCCTACCTGAAGAAAGCCATGAAAATGTGGTGCCTAGCTTAAAGCCCATCTTCTTGGATGTTTCAGATAACGCTATCTTGCCAGGCAAGAGCCGCTTTCAGATCAAAGTTATCGGTTAAAAGCTTCTCAATAAGATCGTTTGTACAGCACCAATTAGTATCATGTTCGTCTTTATTCCCGCGTAAAAGTTGTTTCTTACAAGTGTAATTCGAACCTGTTAAACTACAAGTAGGTGGACCTGAGGCCTTCACAAACTATGAGCCGAGTTAAACTATCTAAGCTCTGAATTCATAAAAATGAACATATGTTCAATCTATTGAATCTAACATCAACCCCTTGCTTAAAAGTGATGATACAGCTTGCCAAAGATGGATCCGTTTGATGGGTGCTGAGGCGAACTGCTTTTACTATGCCAACTATAGTTGTAGCGGCGGCATACTGTTAGGTTCTTAGCTATGCCAAGGGGGATGATGACTTACAGAAGATAGTGGGAGAGGACAAGTTGGAAACCCACCTCGAAGACGGATGGCAGTTTACGCGATTGCAAGAAAATTAGAAGTCCTAGCATTGAAGCCTATGAACGATTGAAACCCCAAATCGATAAGGCGTGCATAAGATGTTCATGAACTTCTTTTGCAGCTCCTCTTCACCGAGTTGATGCATTGAATGTTCTAGATAAGATTTAATAGAGGTTGAATCCTTCATTTGGTTGGTGGTCTGTTTGAGTGAGGTTTTTATCGCTTTTCAGGGAGCATGAACTTAATAGGGAATGGTTTGAGGGAAACCGTGAGAAGCTTGTGGAAAAGTATGACGGTAAGTTTATAGCCATTTACGGACAGGCCATCGTGGACTTTGAGGATGTTGGAAGTCTCATGGAGAGAGTTGAGAGGAAGTATCCTGCAGACAGGGTTTCCGTCGAGTATGTAAGCAAAGAGAAGATGCAGCTGATACTATGAAGAACAGAGGCTCCCGTCAATACTTGGACGCAATATTTTAAGAAAATTAAATTCTCATACGGTGAGAGGTTCAACGGTCATCATGGACAGCTAAACTTAATCTTTTAATACGGGCATGTTTATTTACCTGCTTTCACCTTATAGTGTCTAGGTTTGATCTCCTATGGATGTTGAAGTGTTAAAAGATATTAGGGAGGAACTTCGAGAGCTTAAGCTCCTCTACAAAGAGCTTATTGAGAAGCTCATATCTGTTGAAGAACCATCCGAAGAGGAGAAGAAAGCTATAGAAGAAAAAGATGAGATTGCTGAAGAAGAAGAGTTAATGAAAGCCATAGGCAAAACCGATGTTTAACATTAGAATAAAAAGAAGAGCTCTAAGAAAGCTTACAGAACTGGATGAAAAAAGAAGGAGAAGAGTGAAAGAAACTATATCAGTTTTGAAGAGTAATCCAATACCTTTTAGAAAACTGGATACATGTAAGCTCAGAGGCTACGGTAACATATATAGAATTAGGATTGGAGATTTAAGAATCGTTTATGAAGTTTTATGGGCTGAAGGAGCAATAATTATCCACTACATTGGCCCCAGAGAAAAATCCTACGAGAGAATCTGAGAACCAAGCTTCAATACTAAGGATACTAAACCTTAGGAGGAAACGGGTTTGGCAGTCCTAGACACCAGTGTGATACTGGATAAAATCAATTCGAAGCTTTCTTCTGCTGATGGATTAAGTATTTAAGTAGGAAAGTACTACTCTTATTTTGGCGGTGTAGTTGAAATTAGTATCTGTAACACGAAAAGGGCAGGTAACAATACCAGAAGATGTTAGAAAAAGGCTGGAAATCAAAGAAGGAAGTAAACTGTTAGTTGAAAGTGTGGGTAAAGAGCTAGTTGTTATGAAGAGGGTTGAAATGATGAAGTCTTTAGATGAATTACAGAGCTATTGCCAGAGATTGGCTAAAGAGAAGATGTTGACTCCAGCAAAGATAAATAGAGCGATAGAAGAGGTGCGAGAGAAAATTTGGAATGAAAAATATGAAAAGCATTATGGTTGACAGTAATGTATTATTTTCTGGTTTGCTTTTCAAAGGAAACCCATTTAAAATTCTTAAGTTGATCAGGAAGGGAAGATTAAAGATAATCGTTCCAATTGACCAATTAAACGAAATCTATGAAGTATTTGAAAAAGAAGTTTCGGATAAGATTCATTTGTTGGACTCATTTCTTCTATTGACCAAACCAAGAATTATTACGGACATAGAGTATTCTAGATTTTTAATAGAGGCTTCTAAATTGATCGAAGATAAAAAAGATATACCAATACTTGCATGTGCTTTAGCAATAAATCCACACTATTTTGTTACAGGAGATACAGACTTTCATACGTCAGAAATCAAACAAAGAGTTAATGTCGTTTCTCCAAATGAGTTTTTAAAGAAGATTAGAAGAGATCGTTGATTTTATCTGTCGTTGTAAAGTTAGAACATTTATATTGTCTGCAGATAATGAGTTAATTAGTTTTGAAGCTTTCTCCTGCGATGAGACCGTTCGGAGACACCTCTATGTTAAATATTTGGATGCCCATATTCATTATTAGTGTCTGAATGAAATCCAAGGATTGCTACGTAGTCATCACCTTCTGGTTGCCTGAAGCTTCAGAATTAGGAAGGTCAGTTGCAGAGTATGGCTATTGAGCTAAGTGGCTACAGTATTCTTGGAAGAAAAGTTGTGGATTCCCATGGTTTCGGAGGAAGAAGGGTTGGATACGTCTGCGACCTGCTTATAAACCCAGAGAGCTGGCTTCTCTCCTTTGTTGTAGTTGCCAGATTTTACCTATCCCCCCTCCGACTTGGATTCATAAGAACAGTGGTTCCCATAGAAATGCTTCAAATTACACAGAAAATCTCCATTAGAACTAGTCTAAAATACTTTAAGCTGATCCGGCGAACCACAGCTGGTCTAGAGAAGGCGTTGATGCTTGAGAGAACTGAAAGAAGTTTTGCAAAGAAAGACCTTTTGAAATTCACATTACCCATTCTAGTACTCGCTGCCCTATTTGTTCTAGCCTTTTTGATCCCGTATCCCGCCAAAGTCCTCATCTGTTCCTTCATAGTCGCCTTAATTATCCTATACCCCTCAATGCTTTACGACACCCTTCACTGGGAAAAGCCGTGGATTTCATGCAGGTATCTAACTATGAGGAAGATATTTGACAAAAATCTAAAACTGGTTGGATTAGCTGCAGACTTCAGTTTCGACGCATCAACATTTAAGGTTAACAGAATCCTAGTTGCTAACCCTGGTTTAATAAGCCACCTTCCAAGTTGGCTAGGTAGATTCTACGCGACGAAGGGAGGGTTTTTTGTTCCAATAGCCGCTATTGAAACCATAAAGGAGTATGAAATCCAATTAAACATGGGTATTGAGGAGCTTCGGAAACTTGTTGAAGAGTAGGATAGCTACCGTTAAGACTTGCCTAGAGACTCTAAGAAAACCAACAAAACATAACAAATGAATATCATGAAGGAACCAAACGCAAAATAAATAACCACGTCGTACCATTTAGGTCCTTCTTCTTCGTGCATCTCAAACATTTTGAAGCACTTTTCCCAGTATTCTACGTTGAACAGAGAATTCAGGTTAAGGGTACTTCAGTATTTATGAAGCCTAGTTTCTTCGAATCTAGCCTTTAAGTTGCTGAACCGCGTCTTTAATTGCTTTTTCCCATTCTGAAGGCTTCTTTACTAGGAATCTATATTGTTTAAGGCCGGGGTTATTTACTTCAACGGTTAACATACTGACCGCAAGATGTTCAATCATAATCTTGCTAATGTTGGCTAGTGGGACATCGACTATGGCTGTTTTCTTTTTGGACATGAAGCCTCCGCCCTTCTCGAACCTGAGGCTCTTATTGGTTAGGACGAGGTCTCCGCTGCCAAGATTCTCTTCGCCGCAACTCTCTTTAAGTATTGTTTGCTCCTCGGACATTTCTTCTTCACTTCAACTGCCTAAATGATTTATCTTCATTTTACTCTTTAACCTTATAAGGTTAACCTTTAAATTGACTGATTGCATCTTTGACAGTTGTTACCCATTTTTCAGCATACTCTTTCTTCTCTGCCATAAACCTGTACTTCTTAGTAGTCTGCGTAGTCGGGCTGTTGGTTTCAATGGTCAGCATGTACACTAGGGGGAAGGGATGATCCATGAAGGCATTCTTTATATTGCTTAGAGGTATATTCAACATCTTTATCCTCCGCTTGTGCATAATGCCTTCAATCTTATCGAACATAAGCCTCCTACTCGTTAATGTTAGAAATCCGTGACCAATGTTTTCCTCAGAGCTATCTTCCTCAAAAATCGTTCTCTCATCCGTCGCTGCCATTAAACTTACCTTCTCCAAGTCCATAAATGACTGATAACCTTCCTATTCTATACTCCTATAAATATTTCGCTCCATACCTTGCATGCGGCTAGTTGCTGGTCGCCTTCTTCATAGATACATCTTCAGGTTTTTCTTTGTTATAGTAGCCTTCATACAGTATTAGTTCAGGGTGTGTATCGAGATCCGTGTAGCTTTTTATCTCAAGGTTCTTTGGGATCTTTCTAGGTTCCACCGCTCTGACCTTCGTGATTTTGTCTTTATCTTTGATGTCATTGAATTCGAAGCATTTGAGTCCTTCAGCGTGCTCATGGGTTTCTCCAAGTTTTGTGATCAAGTTAGCGTACACCGCTGGATGAACTCCCTTCATCCCACCCGCGTTCCCCACCTTATACCCCAACAAAGGAGCTATACTTCACACCCTCAACGATCTTATGCTTCAATGCCTAGCGGAATTTTATGACATAAATATATAAGTTTTGCGTCACAAAAATCACAGCCCATTATCCCAAGACAATGTGGTATGGGTTGCTCCCATTGTATTTTTAATAATAATAAGTAATTACTAAAAGTTAATATAGTCACCCAGCACTCTAGGATTCAGGTTCAGAGGAAAGATGGGACTTAGAATTCAGCTTGTAAGGAACCGCAGCATAGTGTTTCAGGCTCCGCTAACTCCAGGCGAATGGGGTTCTAGGGCGGAGAAAATGCTGAGAAAAGAGTTTGAGCGGTGCGATAGCCATGTTCAACAGCTATCGGAGATATGTGACGTTCTCTCCAACGAGAAGAGGTTAAGGATGCTTCTGAAGATGGCTAGCGGATGGAGTGAGTCTACGAGGTTCACAGATCTCCTCAGGTTATGTTTAAACCCAAAGTATGTGAACGATCTTCTTGAGAGAAGTAAAAAAACTAATCTTGTGGTTAAGTGTGATGGTGGCTACCGAATATCCCCTCTCGGGCTAGGAAGCCTATTCACGTTATCCGTTGCGCTTAAGCATTTGATGGATGAGTTGGAGGAAGCCTAATATGCCTGCTGGAAGCCGGGTAGGTAAACTCTCTTATAGAAGTATGTTAATCTATTCTACAAATATGGTTGAGGAGGCTGATTTTGTTGAGTAGTGAGGCGCAGCTAAGGGTTGCGGATGCAAGGCAGAGAGATGTGGCTCATGGGAAGGTAAGGGTAGATAATGAAACTATGAGTAAACTTGGCGTGACAGCTGGAGACTTTATTGAAATCAATGGGAAGAAGAAGACTGTTGCTGTTGCTTGGCCTGCCTACGTTGAGGATCAGGGTCAGGGAATCATCCGCATGGACGGCTTGATAAGGAGGAACGCTGGAGTTGCGTTGAATGAGTATGTTAACATCAGGAAGGCTGAGGTTAAAGAGGCTCAAAGCATCGTTTTCGCTCCGACAGATGTACGCCTAACAGTGGACGAGGAGTTCATCGGCTTCGCGAAGAGGAGGTTTATGGATATGCCCTTTATTGAAGGCGACATGGTTCTTCTCTCGATTTTCGGGAGCGCAATACCTCTGCTCGTAACTAAAATAAGGCCTCATGGGCCTGTGAAGATAACTGAGGCTACGGATGTGCGGGTTCTAAGTGAACCAACACCTGAGAAGAAGGGTATACCAATGGTGACCTACGAGGACATTGGGGGGCTGCGCAGCGAGATACAGCGTATAAGAGAGATGGTTGAGCTTCCGTTAAGGCATCCTGAACTGTTTCAGAGGCTTGGGATAGAGCCTCCTAGGGGAGTTTTCCTCTATGGGCCGCCTGGCTGCGGAAAGACTCTTCTGGCAAAGGCTGTTGCAAACGAATCTGAAGCAAACTTCTACGTGATTTCAGGTCCGGAAATAATGTCAAAGTTCTACGGTGAGTCTGAAGCTCGTCTTAGAGAAATCTTCCAGAAGGCGCAGGAGACAGCTCCAAGCATAATATTCATAGATGAGCTGGATGCCATCGCTCCTAAGAGGGAGGAAGTTACAGGGGAAGTTGAGAGGAGGGTTGTCGCACAACTGCTTTCACTGATGGACGGCATGGGTTCAAGAGGTAACATAATCGTAATAGGCGCCACAAATAGGCCTGGAGCTATAGACCCAGCGCTCCGGAGACCGGGAAGATTCGATAGGGAAATTGAGATAAAGGTTCCTGATAAGCAAGGTAGATTTGAGGTCCTTCAGATACATACAAGAAACATGCCTCTAGCGCAGGATGTGGATGTGAAAAGGCTTTCGGAGATCACGCATGGCTACACTGGAGCGGATATAGCTTCACTGTGCAGGGAGGCTGCTATGAAAACCCTTAGGAGATATTTGCCTCAGATAAACCTTGAAGAGGAAAGGATTCCGCCGGACATCTTGGAGAAAATGGATGTTAGAATGGATGACTTCACAGCGGCATACCATGAGGTTACGCCGACAGCCATGAGGGAGGTTTACGTTGAGGTTCCAACTGTGAAGTGGGGTGACGTAGGAGGCTTAATCAACGTTAAGCAGGAGCTGGTTGAGGCTGTTGAATGGCCAATTAAGAAGCCTGAGGTGTTCAGCAAGATGGGTGTTAAGCCGCCTAGGGGCATTCTTCTCTTCGGTCCACCTGGTTGCGGGAAAACACTTCTTGGGAGAGCTGTAGCCACAGAAAGTGAGGCGAACTTCATATCGATTAAGGGTCCGGAGATATTTTCTAAGTGGGTTGGGGAGTCTGAGAAGGCTATTAGAGAGGTGTTCAGGAAGGGTAGAATGGCAGCTCCAGCAATAATTTTCTTCGATGAGCTTGATGCAATAGTTCCTAAGCGAGGCTCAGGTGTAGGTGACTCACTTGTTTCTGAGAGGGTTATAAGCCAGCTTCTAACGGAGATGGATGGGTTGGTTACGCTTGAAAACGTTGTTGTGGTTGCTGCGACAAATAGACCTGACCTGATAGATACTGCTGTGCTTAGGCCGGGGAGATTCGACCGCTTGATCTATGTTCCAGCGCCAGACGAGAGAACCAGGCTTCAAATATTCAAAATCTACGCTGCTAAAATGCCTTTAGCTGGAGATGTCAGCGTTGAGGAGCTTGCTAAGACAACTGTGGGTTATTCTGGAGCTGATATTGAGGCTATGTGCCGTGAGGCTGCGATGAATGTGTTGAGAAGGAACATCCAGGCTGGGGAGATAACTCAACAAGACTTCAAGGATGCTCTTGATAAGATTAAGCCGAGCATAACACCAGATATGGAGAGCTGGTATCAAGGATTCACGAAGAGGTTTAAGAAAGAGAGAGCGGTGATTCAAGTAGCCTGAAGGTGCCGTTGATGTCTAAGGCATGGAGTCCTATGCCTATTCACCTCTCTGTTGTTGAGCTTCTTGAGAAGAAGGGTGCGTTAACTGACGTTGAGGTTCTTAAGGAGCTTAAGAGCCTCTACGGCGACATGAGCCTCAGGGAGCTGAACATGGTTTTGCTTAGGCTTGAGGTAAGCGGTGTCCTCAGAGTTTCAAGACTGATGAAGGGTAAAAGGAGAATCGAGCTCGTCGAGGAGAGACAGAGAACATCAACCGCACCGTAAACCGGAAACTACCCTTTTTTCCTTAGAACACCGTGAAAGATGCGGATTCATGGATGTGGAAAAATTACGCTAGAATTCCCCCTCTAATAGTTTTAGTTTTTCCAATTTCTCTGTCTCTGGGTTTATGACCTTGAATCCTTCTTTTTCAGCAGCTTTACAAAGCTCTTCATCTGCAGACGTAAAAATAATTTTTGACTTATCGGTAAATGCTTCTGAAACTCTAATGGAGCTTACAAGCTGTAAAGAATCGAGGGTGGAGAGCCCATACTTAAGTATGAGCTCTAGCGAATCTGCAAACATACCTTCATCTACCCTTTCTATCCGGAAATTTTCATACACTTCCTTCAGAAAAGTTCCTATGCTGTCCCTTAGTTGCTTCCAAGTAACTTCTCCAGTTGTAACTTTTCTCCTCAGAGCTGATGTAAATTCTAGAACTGCAAGTGTGGAAAGAATAGCCTTTGATTGCTTCTTAAGGATGCCTTCGAAAATTCTGTCTACTATTTCCGAACCAGATTCTTGATGGTATCTCTTCACAATCGCAGAAGTATCGAAGAAAAACCAGAACATTTCACTTCGCTTTTCTCATTTTAACTATTTCATGCGCCAAATTGCCTTTAATGCTAGCCAATTCCTTCCTGATCTGAGATGCAGGCTTAACCTCTTCATAACCTTGCAAGAGTTTAGCAATCTGTCTCCTCATAGATGCTGTATTATATACAGTTGCCTGAGCAATTTCCAAGATATCCTCAATATCCTCTTCCCGATAAACTGTCTCCACCATGAACTTCACCTAATCTGTAATGCACTTTAGTGCTTAAATAAGTTATAGTTCATTAGAGCCTACGCGACCCAACCCTATGCATAAACTTCATAAAAATGGGAATCGCTAAAACCCTCCGTAAATTTTCTCAAAATGAATGGCATAAATTGGCGAAACCTTATAAGACGTTTCCCTACGATGGAGATCCCTTAATTCCTAAACGCCAATCGATTACATCTTCTTTGAATGCCCTTTCCACTCTTCTGAAATCGCAAACAATCAAACAATATGACATCTTCAATTTTTGCTTAGGATACTGCGTGAAAAGTTTTTAAGAACCCTTCTAAGAGACTAAGGAGATAGCGGGGCAAATCATAGCGAGAGGTAAAGGCCTCCTAGAAGGGTGGGGTAGCCAGGTTAACCCGCAGACCGAGAAGGGTGGAAGGCTCATATGGCTTACGCCTGCGTTACCCTGAGATACTCTTAGGATCAAGGTCCAAGAG
>Ga0315280_10003532_pt1 | contig 23899 bp, 17 predicted proteins | sample YL17G06_40_MG_FD_203697 | JGI IMG/M metagenome (GOLD analysis project Ga0315280, IMG submission 203697) | Sediment microbial communities from Yellowstone Lake, YNP, Wyoming, USA - YL17G06_40 | ecosystem: Environmental > Aquatic > Freshwater > Lake > Sediment | place: USA: Wyoming | collected... | reverse complement strand
AGATCATTACTCCCTGATATTCATGGACAAACTCCCAGCCAGAAGCTACCAGCTTAGAGGCGTCTTCCACTGTTTTGGCTGTGGCTACGTGGAATTCTTCTGCAGCGCCTTTCTGGTAGATCTGTTTATCTAGGTGAATGTAGAGCATTGTCGATTTAATGTCTCTGTGGCCTGCAAACTCGAACGTAGAAGGGATCTCTGAATTCATGAGCTACCATCGTGAGTTTCCAGTGCCTGAAAGTATGGAATCCAATTTTTAGTAGTCTAGGGTTTCCCAGTTTTCTGGCCAGCTTTAGTCTCTGTTGATAGTAGTTTGAGCTTATGGAACTATCTGTGGCGTCAAAGATTCTTTCTGCTCTTTTCTTCAGGTTGCTCAACATTTCCAGCATTCTATTAGAGATGGGCAATATTCTGGGGTTTCCTCCTTTCTCAGTTGTCACCGACACTAATCTTCTTTGGAAGTCTACGTCTGTCCATTTGAGCTTGGCAGCTTCACCGTAACGCATTCCAGTCTCCTCAAGCAGCTGTAGAAAAACCGATAACCTTTTTCCAGTCCCAGAGATCAGTTGATCCAGCTCCTCTTTTGTTGGAATGAAGACAGGCTTTCTTTCAGGCTTGTATTCCGGAGGCTCCCAAGGGATCCTGTGAAACTTTAGAAATCCCCCGTAGATGCTGGCATCGATGGCTTTGGTTCTGTTGCTCCATTTGTCCTGGGTTGAAAGGAAATCTTTGACTGACTCTGGATCCAGGAGGTCCACGTTTCTGGAAAGCTGGTCTAGTCTTCTATTCACTGAATCCAACGTTATTTCTAAGCGCCCTTTCTTCTTCAGATACCATAGATAGTCAATGATTTTGCCTTTAGCGTCTTGCCGTGTTTGGCTTTCTTCTCCCGCAACAGTCTTGATTTCTGTTGCGCTCAAGTTTTTCGAGCCTCTGTCAAGCTCGCATACTTGACGCCTAGAAGGTAAGGCAGATGTCGGATTTAATGACTGCCCTTCAAGCGTTGAGACATTGCACATTGTGTTTGAGTGGTTTGAACGATCGGAACCCGTTTGGCTGAAGCGGAAACCACAGTCTCGGCACAACCAACGCTGAACCGTATTACCATTAGAAAGGTATCTGAGGCCGTCTCGGTGAAACCTCACCGAACCACATTCGGGGCATTGCTGTTTAGGGGGCTGTTGCGGCTCGCCATGCTCAGCGAACTCTCCAGTAGACGTTAAGCCGCTTTCGTCAAGTGAATCTTGGTTTTTGTGAGAGACAGTCAGACCCTCAACCATGGCCTATTCATCTTCTTGTCTGCGTTTCCTGAATCTCTGAAGCTCTTCTCTGAGGCGAAAGCCCATAATGAAGAAGAGTAGCGCGATCAGAACGGTTTCTTCATTCATTGTCTAACACTTCCTTGGAAGCTGGTCTCGCCTTATGTTTGTAGTCAGTCAAGTGTTCGTCTAGAATCTCGTAACAGACTTCCTTCGCGATTCGCTTGATCAAGTCAACGAGTTTCTTGTCCTCTTCACTCATTTTTCTCAGACTCCTTTAAATTCGGAAATTGCACGATTTCCTTTGATTCCGCTTTTTCCTTGCCGCTTTCAGAACTAGAAGCTTGAGAATCGCTTGAACAGATAACCGCGTTTTTTGATAAATCGTTTAGATAAAATTGGGAATAGATCTCTTCCGGTGAAGCTTCTTGATCACTGAGAATATCTTTTCTAAGAAGAATCTGGTTTGACGCGGTTATTGTTCTAGCTTCATTTAGCCAAGCTTTGAAAGATTCAAGCGTGAAAATTGCAGAAAAATCGTTTTGCGTGCAATTTCCGTTTTTATTCTTGATAACTCTGAGAAGGTTCTCACGCTTGTCACTTATGTTAGGCTCTTTAGTCATGAAGCCTATCTCACAAAGAAAGTCAACCCATTTCCTGATTGTATCGCTACTTTTCTTGTCTGGAAATTTCTTGTTCCATGAATCTGTCAGCTCCTTGATTGTGAGTGTATAGTCGAAGAGTTTGTCTCTGTTTGATTGAGCCTTTCTTAACGCTTCTTCTTCTACTACTTCATGGAAAAATCTTATGATGTGTGCAGCGGCGGAAGTCTCGGTGGTTTCTCGAATCTGATTCCACAAGTCAATGACAGAATCGTAGTCTTCTCTTGTAGCGAGAACATACAATTGAGTGTCTTCCTGAGTTGTAGGCAAATCAGGGTCGGGCACTACTACTTCATACTTGATTTTTCTAATGAGGACTGGTCTTTGAGCATAATGGAAAAGAGTCTTCACTTGGATTAGAGCCAAGAGATGTGTGAAGTCACGCATAGCGCGTGGGAATTTGCTAGGAAACTGTTCGGCAAACTTGTCAGCATAGGGAATAATGCTCTTGATTTCCTTCATTTTGTCTTTGAAAGTCTTGATGTAGCCTTGCAAGAGCATGAAGTCTTGATTGTCTTCAAACTTCCAGGGAAAAGCCGCTTTGCTTCCTGTCAAGATATTAGCGTCTTTGATCTTTGCCTCTGTGTTCTCCGGTGTGAACGTGAAGCTTCTTGTGGCCAGATCATTGACAAACTCTTCTGACGTGCTAGAGAAGACGGTTGCTGACCAGTCTCTTATGACTACATGCTGAGTCTGCAATCTTCCCTTTGCGGTTTTGTCAGTAAACTTGTAGGAGATTTCTTTAACGTCGTGACTTAAAATTGGTCTAAGCATGTTGAAGGTCTTGATGTTGGGAGCTTCCAAGAAAACAAGAATCTTTCCTGACAAGTCCACGACATAGTGTGCGTCCCTCAGTTTCTCTATATATTGAAAGTATGCTTCCTTCTCCTCTTGCATGGCTCCCTTTTCAGGTTTTGAAACAATTAGGATCGGATCTCCATTTTTGTCAACAAGATAGCCTTTGTCATGCACGAGCGCCGTCGGACTCAAGGAACCCAAAAACCAAACGTCGTCAACTGGAAAAGGCTTCAGAACATTCACTGTGATGTAAGTCTTTCCTAGACTTGACTCTCCTCTCAAGAACGTATTGATTGGATCTGAAGTGTATGCGGAAAGTCCGGTTAGAAAGATCAGGTTGCATGTTGCTTTGTCTCGTTTGACTCTTCTTGAGTTGTAGATCATGAATTTTTCATAGAGTCTCGGATCGACGGCAAGAATATCTCCAGTTGCTAACCCACCTTTTCTTTGCAGAGCAGCTAGATCGAACAGAGAATTTTCGACCTTATCTTCAGTCATAGGAGTTCTACTCGCGTTTTTGAAAGTTCTCACATGCGTCGTGCGCGCTCCTGGCTTGTTGGCATGCGTAGTTTTAGATCACTGATGATAACCCGCAAGCTTGCGATTACTGCCTCAGGCGGCGTGTTCTCAGAGAAGATCACCAATGCCTTTGTGTTAGGCACAGCTTTGAGCCTCTTGCCAAAACTCTGACGGATCCTCTTTGGTAGGTATACATGTCCTTGCGGGCCTGTCTTGAGATCAAAATCCAACCTTTTTCACCTTACAAAGGTTTTACCAAAAACTTATATAAACAGTGCAGAATGTTGCACTGGTGCAAACTGGCGGTTTCCTATGCGATTTCGTTGGAAGAAAATCGAAGGAATAGGCGGCATAAAGCAGATCCTAAGGCTCTGGCGCAATGATTTCAACGAAAAAATAGAGTTCAAGGATCTTCTTCAGCGAATAGACAAAGAATTTCCATTTGATCTCAGTTGGAGAACAAAGATCAACTATCTCAGTGAATTGGTTGATATAAAATTATTAGGAAGAGAGAAGAAGGGACGCCAAACATTCTATTGGCCCCTTCAGGCAGCAGAAATCGTTAGAGCATGCATTCTAGAACTCATTTCTCAGACTCCGGAAGACAACATCATTCCAAGTGGTTTCTTGACGTTTTTTGGTTTCAACCCCAAAACTCTAACCATAGATGAGAAACGAAAACTATTAGAGATCAGGGACGAATTTCAGAGTGTCTTTCAAAGGCTCATGACGTTCAAAGGTGAACTTTGGAAAAGAAAGCTACAGTCAGCATGGAACAACATCATCAAAGACAGAGAAATTCATCCAGTCACTAAATGGGTCTTTTGGTGGATGCATACGATCTCTTGGTTTCGTCTAGCTGGTCCCCCACAGAGTCGTGCACGTGTGTTAGAGACCCAGGAAGAAAGCTTTTTTTCCCATGCATGTTCCTCGATAGTCAAAATATGTGAAAAACATGGTGTCAAGATACCTATGGAAAAGAACAAGACTCTCGCAGGAAAGGTCTCTGAAATGGCCACAAAAGATGCTTTGGATACACTGATTCATGCGGTCGGTCAAATCTACAAAGAAGAAGGAACCAAACCTCTGGCTCTCGTAGGCGCATGTCCAGTTAGGAAAACGCCCCTAGGCGAAGACGTGTTTCACCTCAAACATGCATTGGAAAAGGACCTGGTTGAAACCGTATTACCCCAGATAGATGCGGCAAAAAGAGGGTCAATTAGAACCAAGCTCGACGAAAAAATAGCTACACTCTCTGAGAAGGAGAGGGAAGTGGAAGGTCTGAGCAAATTTCAGTTCTTTGTCAAGGCGTTATCAACTGAGCAGTTGGAGCATGATGTATGTGACTGGGTTAGATCGGAGATACTGTGACCTCTTTCGATGGAACGCACGCACTAGTGCTGAAGACAAAACATAAATTCTGAAACCAGCAATCGGAGATTGCCGGTAAACGCTGGTTCGGCCTTTGTGGTTAAGCATGTGGAGAGATCATGAAGGCTAGAATCAGCAAAACTTGTTTTCCGAACCATATAGTGTGTTGTGGAATCTGTCTCTGAATAAATGAACAGTGAACGATTCAACGATCTGGCGTCGCTTTGTTGGAATGTTGAAAAGAAGAACTAGGTTTTGTGGGCTTTCAGGTTTTGTCATAGAAGATGGTTTCACAAGTGTAATTAGCAAGTTTCACCAAAACTGTTTTTTGCATTTAAGAGAAAAGGGGAGGTGATTCTATGGTAAAAAAGAAAGATTTGATTATTGTTGCTTTGGCTACTTTCTGTTTGACAGCCACACTGTTCATGGTAAGACCAACAAAGAGCAACCCTGGAATAGGCGAATACAATTCTTGGACCGACTTGAACGGTGACGGAACAGTTGACATCTATGACGCCATCACGCTTGCCGATGCCTACGGAACTTCAGGAGACTCAACAAGAAACGTCAACGTGGTAAGTATGCCAAGTAGACAGGGTTACGAGGCTTATTCCTTTGGGGGGACTATTTCATGGACGAACTACACCACAACTTCAGGCTTTTCTATTACACCTGGTCACGGGATATGGTTCGGTGGATACAGCAGATTGTTTATTCATCTCTCGGCTGGACCTATCAGTGTACCTGTCGGTGATGTGACAGTTTACGTTAGTGGTTTGGTCTGGAACATCACTGGCGGCACTGCGGGACACGAAACCTTCGGTCTCCAAGAATGCAATGTTACTTTCCATGACGGACAGCAAATCAGCCCTCTAGGTTATGGCGGTGGAGTGATGAAAGTTGAGATTAAGGGAGAAACAATTGAATCGCTGTCCGTAACTGTTGAGTCAACAGTTCAATCAGGATCAGTGAGCATTGGACTTTACCTGTATCTGAGAAACGAGTAGCCAAACCCCTTTTTTTCATATCATTTTAGTAGGTATATTATCAGACTACTAAGTGACCTTTTTACGTTGTTGAGGTTCTGAAAGAAGTGTCCTCAGGCTGAAAGATCGGAGAAAACAGAAAAAGGGAGTGGTGGTTTTTGGTTTCAGTGTTTCTTGAATCGTCGCCAGGATCCAATCGCCAAAGCAGCCAGCGTAACAAAGCCAAGCAACATATATGGAGCTATCACTTGTACCGCCTGTATGGGTGCCCATTCCCCTCCGACAGGCGTTTGTGACGGTTGGCTCTTGAGTTTTCCCATGGCCGCGAACACGCTCAGATGGTACACTCTTGCCCAGACATACCCTCTGTATCCGGGCACGTCTGACGGTGTGACCCAACCCGAGTTTGGCTCCAACATCCATTCCTGGCTGGTCTCGTTCCAGTAGTACATGCGCAACGTTGACTGGTCCACGTACGCCGAGATTATCTGCTCGTTGGTGTAGTAGACGCGGATTTCGATGGGAAAGACAATCTCGCTGCTGGGGACTGTCGTGTCCACGACCACGCAGTTGATGCTAACGATGTTCTCTGGAATTGTTCCTTCGACGTTGATGTCGTACTTTGCGATGCTGACACTTCCAGCTGCCGTTGTGTCTATGAAGACTTTGGTGTCCGAGGATTGAACCGCATCAACTACGTTGCTGCCAGGTACAACTTGAGCAGGAGGAATCTCCTCCTTCCACAAGGCGTAGTAGTAGTTTCCGCAAAGCAGTGGGTTGTAGTACCAGCCCTGCACCCAGTCACGTTCGAAATGACGACCTCTCGCCTGGGCCAGCGGAACACTCGGGCAGTCCTCATGATAGAGGCTTTGAAGTTCATAGTAGATCTGTCTCCGCTGTTCCACATCAGTCTGTCTGATTCCTTGTTCCACCAACGTGTCAACCGTCGCGTTCCTGTAGCCTTGCTTGCTCGCAAAAACTCCTTGGCTATACATGAATGCGAAGGCAAAGTTGTGAGGGTCAGAGAAGTCAGCGAGCCAAGCACTCCGGAATATCACCATCTCGTGGTTATCGTTTTGTGCCTGATATTCGCTCCAAGGCAGAGACATTATTTCTATGTGAAATCTTGGATTGAGGCTCTCAACATTCGCTTTAATGATTTCACAGAGTCTTTGCAGAATGAAATCCCTTTCGTTATAACAAACTGTCATGCTGAAACCAGACGTCCACAGTTGACCACCCCAAGCAGCTCTGAAGTGTTCTTCAGACCTTGCTAGATCAATACTGTATTTTTCTTGGGCAGGATTGTAGAAAGGCAATCCCCAAATGATAGGCGTGGCGGGCTGGTAGGCTTCCCCGAGGAAGACGTCGTCTATCAGTTCGGTGTAGTTGACCGAGTAGGCGAAACCTTTTCTCGTGTCGATGTCCGTGAAGAAATCCGGCGGAATCCCCCATTCTTCCAGTGTGCCGGGGGGCAGTCCGCCAGGCACACCCATGTACGGACTCGACGTGCTTATGTCGAATGTATAGGACATTGCGTGACAGATCAGCGTGGGCAGTGGGTACACGCAGCGTACTCCCGGTTGTCCCAGTACCTCGTTCACGTTGGTTCTGGGTACCGCAACCATGTCTGCTTGTCCGTTCAGAAACATGGTTTTCCTGTCTGACCAGGCGTAATGCCAAGTTGCCCTCACTCTCTCTAGGAAGCCGTTTGCTCCGAGCGCGGGGCAGCCATGCCAATAGTCATCGAACTTTCGGATAGACCATTCCTGAAGATCATTGTCAACGTATTCCAGGTAGTACGGTCCAGTTCCGCACATGGCGTTGAGATGCGGACCGGGCCATGCCGTGTCCTGAAGGTCGATTGGAGACGGTTGCGAGTTGTAGTCTTGCCAGTTGTCCCATGTTCCAGGCCAGTCGCCTAGTGGTGGTGTAACGCACCACTCCTTGCTCAGGATGGAAGACCAGGGTTGGCTTAGGATCTGTAGGAACGGCGGGTAGGGTATGCTGAGATGGAATGTGACTGTTGTGGCCGTGCGTGTTATTGCGCTGTTTATTTGGTCTGCCGTGACGACAATGTTTCCAACATCGTCTCGACTGCTGGATCTGTTGAGCATTGGTTCATAGAACATCCAGGCGGGCCATCCGAAATCATGGACCATTGCCCTTTTGAACGAGTATTCCACGTCTTCGGTTGTGAGTGTGTGGCCATCATGGAATTTCACCGGAGGCTCGGTTCCGTCGGTCCCTCTGATCTTGAAGGTGTACGTCAGGCCGTCTGGGCTTATCGTCCAGCTTGTGGCAAGCATCGGGACAAACTGGTCTATCTTTTCCCGGTCGAAGAAGATCAGGGTCTCGTAGACATTCTGTATCAGCTCTCCGCTTGCTGTATCATAGCAATTGGCGGGGTCAACGGTTGCGATTTGTCCCCCTTCGACTGTGGCTACTGTCATCTCGTTTGGGTTGGGTATGCTTTGGGTGTGAGCGATTGGGAAGCACAGGCATAGGATGAAAGACGAAACAACCACTAATGTAAGAATTCTGTGTTGCATTTCTCTCCTTCTCCTCCTAACAGACAATTGAATGAATAGTTGAATATTTAATGGTTCTGGAACGCTCTTCTATCGCTCATTTTCATTTGGCAGGTGCATTATCAGACTATTAAAGAACCATCAATCAATGTTGAATTGTTCAGTTGACTCTGTTTCTTCTTAGGTGGGTGTTTGCACGCAGTCGGCTACTGAATAAATGAATGACCTGGTCTGGAGAGAGTGATTAGGCTGTTTTTCCATAGTTGCCTGCAAGTATTAGGGCATCATAGATGTCGATGACATTGTCACCGTTAATGTCTGCTGCGGCGTTCCAATTCGGACTGCCTGGCCCAGAACCATAGGCGTTGGCAAGCAGTATGGCATCATAGATGTCCACAGTTCCGTCGCTGTTTATGTCGCCTTGAACTTCTGGAACGACATAATAGCTTAATACGTACCCTAATTGTTCACTTGTAATCGTATTGCCAGCTTTATCTTGTGCGCTTATCGTGTATGTTATGTTTGTCCCGGAAGGAAACGCGGGTATGGTGGCATTCCAAATGTTTCCCTCAAGTTTGGTCATATTCGCAGTTTGAGTCCATGTTCCACTGCTGTTGATGCAAATGTAGTCAAGAATCACTTGTTCTGTTCCGCTCACGTGGTCTGTGACTGTTGCGTTTATTTTGACTTCATCTTCTGGCAGAACATTCGACAACGGAATTTGAGTTATGTTTGTTATGCTTGGTGCGATGGTGTCAACAGCAAAGTAGACGGTGTTCGAAACTCCCATGTTTCCAAGGTTGTCCTTTGCATAAACAATCACATTGTGCCATCCGTCAGACAAAATAGGCAGAGTTGTGTTTCCTGCGATACTCACGTTTGCTTGTTTGTCTAAGCTGTAGCCAGTCCAAAAGGTTGATTCGCTAACAGTGAAGGTTAATGTAATGCTATTGTTTATCGCATAGGTTTTGTTTTCTGGAGACAGAATAGAAATGATAGGCGGACGCGCAGGCGAAACTACTTCAAAGGCAAAGACTCCCACAGCTTCGTCATTTAGGACGTCACCATCGTCGTACACGTTGTTCTCGTTTGCATCGACCCAGATGTCATAGCTCCCTACATTCACGGGATGGGGCCATAGAAGAGACAGCGCAAGTGTTCCGTTGACATCAGTTGTTTCGTGTGCGACTGACTTGGCATTGCTAGGAGTTGCATTTTCTCCATCAGGTATCACATAGATTGTCATTTGTGTGCTAACTGGATATCCAGTTCCTTTGACATACACATCTTCGTAGGATTCGAACGTGTTTTTGAAACAGCCCGAGACGTTATACGTATTAATGTAAGGAATAGAGTAATTGTTGTAAAGTGTTTGATTGATTGCATCGTCTCCTCCTAACCACGTTAGTATTGCTCCACTGGACAGACTGAAAGTGACTCTTGCAGGGTATGTCTGTGGGTTATAAACTATGAACCAGTAGATTCCGAGGTTCTTAGGGAACGGAGGTGCAGAAGAACCCCAATAAACATTTTCTGAATAACTTGTGACTCCCGAAGCTGAGTCAATGATTTGATTCTCAGGATTCCTTATCTCTACATTTGTGGACGAGTTGGAATTGATTCCAATCCCCATGCCTAGTGTTATCTGGTTAAGCTCGATGTCATGCAAGTAAGATACATTGAATGATTCGTGAGGATTGACAGTCACGCTCAGATTGCCCCAAGGAAGGTTTTCCCTGCGTGGCTTTTCGCCTTGTGGAGAAGAACTCCAAGGGCCATAATAGGGCTGTATTTCACTGTAATGTATCAGATAACCATTGAAAGGAAACACGCCGTATCCAAAAGCCAGATATGCACTCCAGAGAATCGGTGCCGCAAGGGAACCGATTATTGGAATTTCGTTGTAGCAGACCGCGGGTGTTGGGTCTATCGGCACCCAGCCAGCCCTGTTAACCCAACCTGAAGCTCTGATTGTTTGTATTCTCTCAGGAGTGATTGCAGGCAAGGACACATAGGTGTCGTTGAAGCCCATTTCGAGCTGTTGCCCTTCCAGTGAGGCTATCGACTCATTAGCGAATAATGCCAGCGGAGTTCCGAAGGGAGAAGGCGTCTTCACCTCCACCCATGCATGGGATACGCCAAGTGGATTGCCAAATAGTCCGTAAACAGGGGCATACACTATCTCGATGCAATGTTCGGGCCAGCCGATGCCTCTCAATAATGAGTAGTACAAGCGTGCAAAATCACAGCAAACTCCCTTGTTGCGCCTGAGCATTTCTGGAATTGTTTGCCACGCATGGACAAATGTGTGGTCATACGTGAGACGACGGCTCAAAGCAATGTAAAGTGAACGGGCATTGTACATCAGATTTGATTCTAATGGAAAAAGACAAAACTGTCTTATCATGTTTTGAACTTCCGGGTTTTGCGGGTCAACATACCACTGCTCATAGTCGTCATAGGCATAGACCTGCTTGGAGAGCATTGGGGAAAATGACGAAAAAACAATCAATAACAGCAGCGACACAACAAGTAGGCGACACTTCAATTCCTGGAAAGAGAATTTTGCCTTCGAAACTCTCAGACTACTCACCATTTGGAATATGAACACCAACCCTATCAAGCTTGTGGAAAAATGTTCTATATTACACGATTTTCCGTCTTTTCCGTTTCATATTTTCCTTTCATGCGTCTACATTCTACGCAGTAGCCTACGTTTTCGATAGACTTGTCATGAGTGTGTACCTGAGCGTGAACGGTTGCAGCTGAACGGTTAAGCTTCTCAGCGATCTTGCCCATGCTAACGCCTTCAAAGTAAGTGTTGATTATATCCGTATGTTCTTGATCACCTACAGTCTTGAAGGTGCCTCGGTTTGTTCCATAGTCTATGCTATCGCCAAAATCAACCTTGACGCCTACAGCTTTCAGAATGTTCTCTCGCTCTTGCTTGTGCCAGGGTGGGCATGAAAACTTTCCTATGCCTAATGATCCTTTCGCGCTCATGATAAAGAAGAAACGGTTCGGCATATGCCGGACTGTTGCAGGGTTGAAGTAACCATAGAGCGAGCGCGCGCGAATAATAGTTTACAGTTCGCTCAAACTGTAGTATTCACATAATCAGCGTACTGAACGGGTCGGTTTTTGGGCTTTAAAGAAAAGGTCTAGCTAGTATGTGGAAACATATAAAGTAATATTTTGCACAATCGAAGAGTCTCTTCACTGAGTACCGCTGGCTGAGAGCCTTGGGTCAGTTGGATTTTACAAGACCACTATTTTGTAAAGAGTATCCATAGCGACCTTGGATATCGGTTTGTCCTAAGGCTGTTTTCTGACTGCAAATATCAATTATTGGAAAGTTGTCTGGCGTCGGGCGCTTGATGTAACCCCTCAAAAACCTCAAAAAACACAATTCCACTAGCCCGTCCCATTTAATTAATCATGAAATCAAAGGAGACAGATTTAAAGTCCATTTGAACATGAACCATGAACATTTTACCTTAGTGCTTAAAGGTCAAATTCTTGATAGTCGCGCTGTTCGTGTGCGCGGATGCCAGAGTTTTAGGCGCAGGCGTGAAAGAGTACACTACAACTTGCAGATGTTGAGAATAGACTCGTAAAGTGTTTCCACAGCGTCTTGTACTTTTATCTCGTCTTCTTTGACGTATGAGCAGGCAGCCTCTTCGTGCGCGCGCTCGCCAAGCCAACCTTTGGTCAGAACGTAGAGCCATTGGTTTGGTTTTTGCCGTGCTTGTTCTGCTTGAGTGTTGAGATCCTTTTCTCTATACTCACGTCTATTTGTTAGAACACACTCATAGTTGAGGCCCACCTTCTTTGCTTCTTGCTGATTCGAGGTTGTTTTTTTGAAGCCTTCTGGATCCAAGGCTGTCTTGCACTCAATAATGTATACTGGGTCGCCGCCAACCAGGTCCCCTTTGTCATACTTTGGGTGTAATATGACTGCAATGTCTGCCATTTGATTGATTTTCCATGGTGACAGTTTGATGTCCCTGTGAATTGACACTATTTCATTCGGTGGGGGGTTTTGTGATTTGGCACGCGCTCTGCAATTTAGAAAAGAAGACAATGAGGTATGCATCAATTCTTCAAAATAAGCACCTGGAGAAGTATCCATCCTCTCAACTCCAAGTTTCTTGTTGTGGCATCGCATTGTTTTGTAGAAATATCGCAGTCGCATCAGAATTGATCTCGTCAGAAGTTGTTCATCTCTGATTTTGTCCCAGTTTTCGCAGACTATCTTGTTGATCTCATCCCTTGCATTCTGCAGTTTAGTGTGGTAGTCTCGCAAAGCGTCTGCTTCCATTTTGTCAAGGGTCCTCAATTGCTCTCGCAACATATTGCATCAACCTGCCATTATTGCAAACCTTCTACTTGAAGGCTTACATAAAATATAGCGTCGGCGCTTTTTTGCTTTGTCATATAACGTATTCTTTGCCAAGTTCTATGGGCTGCACGTTTTCAAAGTAGTTTCCGAACATTTGCTGGTTTTCTGTGTGCACTGGAAAGACCCGCTTTGGTTGGACATATTTGATCACATCCACGAGCTGGTCTCTGTTTAGGTGACCTGAAGCGTGAAACTGGTGGAAATGCATCTTGAAATGATCAATCCAGTTGTGCATTACTTGGTCTCCTATGTCTTCTTCACTAAATGGCTCGCTCATGCTGTGTATGAATTGGCGTTCCAGTTTCGGCTACCACTCGTGGCCAAGAAGGAGTTACCGAGTGTGATGGCGCCATGTATGTCTACGATGTCGTCATTGCTTATGTCCCGTTAGCGTTCCAGTTTGAACTACAAGGACTCGAGCGTGTGCGCTTAACTGGTAGCTCCGTAATGGCTTGATAGCATTATTGCGTCGTAGATGTCAACGACGTTGTCGCCGTTAATGTCAGCGTTGGGGTTCCAGTTAGAATCGCCTGGCTTAGAGTTATACGCTCCTGCGAGTATTATTGCATCATATATGTCTACGACGCCATCCCCATTGATGTCTCCTGTGACTCCGCTCACGCGCACCATAACAATGCTAGCAGAGTAACCTTTGAATCCACTTGCGTCTGTAACATTCAATTTCACTGTATAGTTTCCTTCCGTTACATACATATGAACTGCCTTGTCGAGATAGTCTCCACTCGTGACGTTTCCGTCACCAAAATCCCAAATGTAGTTTATGATTGGTGGGTGGTCTGTGCCATTCCAGCCAAGTTTCGATAATGTGGCGTCAAAGGTCACTTGCTGATCCTTTTTTGGCGTTGCAGGATACCACATGAAGTTTGCTTTAGGCCCAGCCGGAGGCAAAATAGCAACTATTTTAGAAGTAGTGGACCAAAGGCCCTGGCTGTCAGTGACGTTCAACGTGACTGTGTAGTTGTTGGCTCCTGTATACGTATGAGTCACCGTGGACGTCGGATTGGTCCATTGTGGACTTCCATCGCCGAAATCCCAAGTATAGCTCATGATTGAAACATTGTATCCTTCAGCCGTTGACGCCGAAGCGTCAAATGTGATGGGCATGTTAAGGTAAGAGTCAACAGGATAGTACGTAAACGCTGCTTGTGGAGGCATTATGGCGTTAATAATTGAGAAGAATGTTGTAGCGTTGGCTGTCTGCGGATTCTGATAAGTCCCGTTCGTGATCGTTGATCGCGCACTGACCAATACTTGGTAGTCCCCTGGTCTCAGCTCATTTGTGAGCTTAAGAGAAGTCGCAAACGATCCATCTGGGGCCGGGGGATCTGTCATTGGTGGGGTTGAATATCCGATTTCTGGATTTCTCTTGATTTCGAAGCTTGCCTTTTTCTCTTGTCCGTATGGCACTCCTCCATCTATGGGAGAACCTGTAAAGATGCAGACAACGATTGTAGCGTTTCCAGGTTGAGCAGACGCCGGAACTATCCATCCAGTGTTGAAAATGGTTGTTTCAGTAGCTCCTGCTCGTATAGTACCATGGAGCGCGCGTGTTGCAAGAGGTATACCGTTTGCGTCAAAAACCGAGATGGTTGTCAGTTGATCGTGGTCAATCGAATCATCATTCTTGAGAGTAAATCTGACGTACAAGTTCTGCAGTAGCACAAGACTGTTCATCGTTACACCTGTGGCATCGCAGGGTGCAAGATCAACAAGATCGATAAGGCTCTTGAGAGAGGTCGGTCCCGTTCTGAGTGCCCTGAAAGCTATCGGTAACGAAGAGGAGGTTTCATACACTGCAACTCCTACGGTACCATTTGATACAGGCAGCCCATTTTGAATGAAGTTTCCGAGGATCGTGATTGGTTCCCTATAATTGTAGGTTCTTTTGTTTGATGTGACGGTGATGCTCAAGACAAGATCGGGTTTTGCGAGTACCTGAACGAATGATGAAGTGCCCACCCCTCTGATCGTGAACGGGATAGCAAAAAGACACCCAATCAAGAAACCACAAATCACTACAAAGACTGTTCTGTCTAGCAACTCCGATTCCCAAAACCAGTCTGGTTGCACCTAGAAATAACGCTTGTGGAAACATCTTCTATGCCGTTTTTCCGTAGTTGCCTGCAAGTATGATGGCATCGTAGATGTCTACAATATTGTCGCTGTTGAGATCGGCTTTCGAGTTCCAGTTTGAACTGCCTGGAATGGAATTGTATGCGTTCGCCAGCAGTATAGCATCGTAAATGTCAACCGAACCGTCATTATTTATGTCCGCGGTCACCGTGGTATTCATGACGAGAGTTACGGGCGTATCCGAGAGAAACGCTATGTCTTTTGCACCGAACAATTCTCCCTTACTCGCTCCAAGCCTCAAAGTGTCCGTGCAGTTACTATCCGTGAACGTGACATTGAAACTTGCATCCCCCAGACTACTCGTTGTCTCGCTCCAAACACTCGCGTTGTTCACGTCATACAGAGTCAGCTCCGCATTCTCTATAGGATTCCCGTCAGGGTCTCTTACACTGACGCCGTAGTTCCGGGTGATGTTCGTTGATATCCAGGCCCACTTCCAGCTAGGTTCGTTCATGGCAACTTCACCATGGACGTAGAAACTCGAATAATAAAGACCTAGATGCGATATCGTCAGGGCAGACTGGTTTACAGATATTTCGCCCAAGAAAGAGTATGTATGAAAGCCTACGGTAGAATTCACCATTGAGACGTGCGAATCTCCATATGCATTCAAGCCAACGTCACAGTCTCTTAATGTAACAGAAGCCTGCTCGAAAGTCAGAACGCCCCAATACTCGACCTGACAGTCAACGATCTTTATGTTGTTTAAGGACCACTCATCACAAAAACCAGGTCTGAGTGAGACCAATTCAGTAGTCACCTGCCCGTAGTAGCTTATGGCTATCCTGATCAGGCTTGAGTCTAGCACCGTTACTCTAGAATCCTGATTCAAGAAGATGGACCAGCCCTGCACATAGGTGTCTATAAGCGTATAGTTATAGAAGACATTCGAGACTGTTTCATTTTCGCGGAGATTCCAATACTCATAAAAACCTGCATTTAGTCCGCTCAGACTAGCGATTTCAGAACCATAGAAAACAAGATTCGTGGCATATCGAAATCGCGACCCTACAATCAACATCGTTGACGCCCCAGAAGCCATGGCCTCCTGAAAATAAGAGTTCACGATTGTGACTTTAGACGTGTCAGAACTTGAAATCGGCGATAGTTCAAGTCTGACATTTTGCAGATTAGCTTCAGATGAATCTTTGAAGTCTGAACCAAATTCAAATTGGGAAAGCATCGTGGAATTCTCTATGGTGACCTGGGCATTGTTCTCTGCAAGAAGGCTGAACTGAAATGTATATTCAAGGTTCATAATGAAAGTCGTGTCTTCAATGAATAGCCTTGCGTTGTCTTTGATCATGACGTTTCCCGTCTGTGTGTATGTACAATTCTCAATGACGAATGTCTGCGTTCCGTTGATGATTAGATCTCCGTTGTGAACTATCTCTACCCAGTACCCAGCGTTTTTCCAGGCTGTTATTCCTCCAAGCATGTTATACACTTTTGAGAAGCCGTTGTCAACAAGTGTCTGGCTTGCTGTGGCGCTTCTTCCACCAGACGCACAGTAAACAAGAATCTCCTTTTTCTTGTCTAGCTCGCCTAACCTGCCACCCAGTTCTGAGACTGGAATCAAAGTAGCGTTTTGTAAGTGTCCACTATCATATTCTGACTGAGTTCTAACATCGAGGATTGTAAGGTTAGGATCAGACTCTATCATCTGGTTGGCTACTGAAACGTTCACATCAACGTAGCTGAGCTGGGCAGAAACAACCATTGAACCTCGCAATCCCAATTGCCTGCCGCAACAGCCATCAAAAGATCTAGTGAATGAGAACAGGATTTGAGGCGACAACAGCATCAGCATTACTGCAAGCAAGAAACAGCGTCTCAAGTTGCCCCTTCTCCTAAACAGTCTAGCCACCGTTCATAAGATATTCTTTATGGAAACATCTTCTATGCTGTTCTTCCATAGTTGTTGGCTAGAATTATCGCGTCGTATATGTCAACGACGTAGTCGCCATTAATGTCCGCATTTGGATTCCAGTTTGGACTGCTTGGCTTAGAATTGTAGGCTCCAGACAACAAGAGAGCATCGTATATGTCGACGGTGAAGTCACCCTTGATGTCTCCCGGGATTGTTACGATAGCCCAGCTGTAGCATGCGTTGTCTGAAGTGTCCGTTTCGTTTTGAACTGGCCAAGCATAAACGCTCATAGTGTAGTTGCCGCAAGCTACGCCAGTACTGTTCCAGCTTATGGTTACGACTGTAAGGTTTTGAGACGTCAGTTCTACCGCTTGCGTCTGAATTATCGTCGAGTTTGCATAAAACGTGATGTTGAAGCACTCTGTTCCCGCACCATAGTTCACGATTTTGGCAGTAGCTATTAAGCTGTAGCCCTGTACTATAAGGGTCTTTGATGTGTTTAGACTCGCCACTCCCACATCGTGTGTGCCACAATTAGGTTTTGTGACCGTATTCATAGTGTTGCCCACGGAGTTCGTTCCGCGCACCTCTATTACATGATGGCTATCGGGAAGCCAGAGGACAGTGAAAGTGAAATTCTCCTGCGCATCATTAAAAGCGCCATCTATTGCCGAAGCATTGGTCCACGGTCCATCATCTATTCTGTATTGCACATTCACGATCTTGTTGATGGTTATGCTTGTGTGCAGTCGAGGGAGGTAAAAGACCACCTTGAAGGAATCAGGCCTTTGAGGAACGTATGGATTACGATTTGGAAGAGGAGTATCTGTCGCAGAACCAGTGAATGTCTCAGCGTTTTCGCGACTCTGATTGGAGCTAAGACGAATTGTGATCTTTGGGATGGTGTCAATTATGTCCGGAATGCCGTCAGCGTCGGTGTCGGTCCATCCAAGTTGTCCTTCGGCGGAATCGCAAGGTTTGGCGTAGCGTCCGCTCGTGTCCATTACGCATCCCATGATACAGTCACACGTGTTCTTGTCTGAAACGTTAAGGTAACCACTGTTTTCAATTATGCCATTATACTCGTCGGTCGCATAAAACGTATGACCGATTCCATGCGCAATGGAAGCATACCACGTATCACCAACATAATACCTGCCATATGGATGTATGATGTAAGGACCCCCAACCGGTTCATGTGGACCCAACCCGTCTGCGAATAGTCCATCAGCATCGTTTGAGCTGGCCACCATGAATATGACCAGAGACCAGTCTGTCTTGAGTCTGTTTCTAAGATCGTTGACGTAGTCCAGAGTGCTTGCATACCCCAAATTCCTCATGACATCAGGAATCCATAATTCCGCGTCTCCAAGCGAACGGCTGATTGGCTCATAGCTTGTGGGAACACGATAATGAACCTCCATGGAGAAAGAGAGACGGGCGGCAGGATTGTAGCCTTCCCACCAACCTAAGGCTTTACCTATGTCGGCAACTACTACCGATTCCTGTGCCTCAGTCCAGTTTTCTGTATCCGGATCAATTGCCCCATTACTCTCAACAAATATCACTCCGACAGCTACACTTCCTATAAGAAACGAACTCGTGTCATAATAACCCGGAGACAATTGCTTGTCAGACATGAGCGGACGATCATCAGCATTGTTACTGTCTATCCTATATGGTGTGTCACCTATGCCATCAGCATTTGAATCATTGCCCGCATAATCGCTCCAATAGTTCCTGTCCCATTCATTTGTCGATGGGGGAATTGACTGAGAAGTCTGCGAAGAATCGTATATTTGGACTGTGTTGTTCACGAAATTGTTGCAGTAGATTCTGTTGCCAGAAGAGTTCCACAGCATTATGCCGACGCCCATGTTGAGCTGATTGTCTGCTATCGTGTTTGCGAAGATGCTGTTTCCTGAAGACCGATACGTACTGATGGCGCACCCATTGTTCTTTATGTTGGTAGCGGAAATCTTGTCATTGTTTGAAGATTCAATGTAAATTCCCACAGCAAAGCCTCTGATTTCCACATTCATGATTTCTAAGCTGGTCACTCCCGACAACGAAATCCCTCTTCCCAATCCAGTACCCTCAATCAAGTATCCATCCCCATCCAGAACTAAAGAATGAGCTAGATAGGAAGGCTCAATAACTACTCCATCTCCGGAGGTTGTGATATTTCCAGTCAATGTATAGAGGCCGTAACCAGTCCATCCGACACTATATTGAATTGGAGCTGTGGGTGGATCTATGCGCCCGTCAGCCCTGATGTAGATTGTTCCACTTGCCTCTGCAGGCTCAATTCCAAAACGCAGAACCAGCGCACCAAATGCCAGACACACCAGTATTACTCCAAAAACAACCCTTTTGATCAAACCCGTCTCCTCTTCTCAGGTACATTATACCTTGGAAATAATGCTTGTGGAAACATCTTCTATGCCGTTTTTCCGAAGTTGCCTGCAAGTATGATAGCGTCATAGATATCAACTGTGTTGTCGCCGTTTATGTCTGCATTTGGATTCCAGTCTAGATTACCCGATCTGGAGCCGAAAACGCCCACCAGTCTGACGACGTCGTTTCTGTTAACAAAGAAATCACCGTCAATGTCTCCAGGCAAAGTCAATATGACCCAGGCACAGTGCGAGTTGTCCGTGCTGTCTGTCTCGTTTGGAACAGGTGAAACACACGCAGTTACGTTGTATATGCCACAGGCAAAGCCGCTTGTGTTCCACGCATAGGTCAAGGTTGTGGAATTTCTGCCCGAAAGAACGATGCTGGAGAGCTCATCGACAATTGTAGAGTTGGCATACAAGGTGGCATTGACTGTCTCGGTTTGTCCTCCATAGTTAATGATTCTAATGCTTGCATTCAAGCCGCAACCGCGTCCAACTACATTTTTCGAGGTATCCATGCTCGTCACCCCAACGTCGTGAGATCCACTGTAAGGCTTCATCAATGGATAGTGGTCCATGTTTTCATAGTACAAGATGCCATACGGGGTATCTCCAAGTCCATCACTTCCAGTCTCATTCTGGTTTGGACCCGAATACAGATCGGTACCATTATAACTGCTCCAGTAGTTGCCACCTACGGGGTAGTCACCATCCCAAATCTGATTATAATCGCCAAGATCGGCCTGCGCAACGTGGGCGGAAGAGTTTATGACGTTGTTGTGGTAAATTTTGTTGTATCGCCCAAGCGTGCACCATAAATCATTGTTGACCAAATCGTTTTCAATTATGGTATGTCGTCCAGAGTAGATATCGATGCCAACATTGTTGCTAGCTATCCTATTTTTGACTATGTTATTCTGCCAACCCCCATTCAAATAGATGCCTTCCCAAAAAGATACTATGTTCATCTTTGTTATCGTTACATTGGTTACAGTAACAAGGGATATTCCTTTGGAATCTCGAATTCCAGTGCCTTGAAGAATGTAACCTGCCCCGTCTAGCGTAACATTGTCCCTTTCAATGAAAATCCCATCGCCATTGCTGGTAACGTTGTTAGTTAGGGTGTAAGTGACATTGTCAGATGTGGAAATCGGTGCCGACGCAGGGTCTATGCTTCCGTCAAACCTGATGCAGATCGTCCCCGAAGGAGCATTTGCAACCACAGAACCTCCTGTCGCGTTCACAGGCACTGTTGTCGTGATGAACTGTCCCCACTTATCGATGTAGTACCCCCCGACCTTGGCAAACGTGAAATTCAGTGGTGACGTACCAGTTTTATTCAGCGCCCTAAGTGTTAGTATTGCTAGGGTGTGGTTGCCTGTTATAGGGGCGTAACCAGCTGAGACGGCTGAGTCGACGTCTTGGAAAGTGTAGGCAAAATGCACATTGCCAACAGTATTGTTTATCCTATTAGATAGTATCCATATGTTGTTCCAGTCGGCTTTTGGCGTGATCGAGTGGTACAACACGTCTGTAATGTTGACGCCTGTCAGAAGAGAAGGATCCCAGTTCAGTTGGATTTCGAAGCCCACGATGTTGCTGGCAGGAAGCATATTATCCGCTTGAAGAGTGACGTTGAACTCTTCTCCGAAGCTGATTTGGGTATTTGGGTCAACTGAAAGCAAGACTTCATCTGCTGCCTTCAACTGGAAGGCAAGTGTGCTTGAACAGAGCATCACAATCAGAACCGGTAGTGTAAGACGTAAGCCTGTTTTCGACTTTTCCAAATCCAACGCCTTTTCTGGATCGTCTTTTAAGCTTCAATCGTTTTTATGACTTGTGGAAACATTCTCGGTGGCAATGAGTTATCATCACGCGCTCTCTCTGCATGGACGTGTTATTTGACTAATAAAAAAAGGGGGGTTCGTGCAGGAGACATTCTTGAATGTAGCACTTAAAGGAAAATCTGCATAACCAAAAGCCTTAGGTGCCATCTCCTGGAGTTAACAACAACTATCTCCAGCGCAATCCCCTCTTTTTTCATTTAAGCTATATCGACGGTCTGACTGGAAGTAGAAAGATTTCAGGCTCCTCATCAACAATGAACTTCTTTCCACAAGTTTTGCAGAAGAACCGTTGAAGGTAACAGATAAAAGCAAAGCATATGAAACCTGATTGAAGGTTACGACTTGGAGCTGAGTAACGAAAAAGTGAAAATAGTGAAGAAACCTGGATGGTTTTTGCGAATATTATATCCTCCATACAAAGCTCTTGGGGCTTCCTCTCCCTTGGTGCGTGTTTGGCTGACTGGCATAATCTTCTTTGTTCCTGAATTGTTCTTGCTCACTTTGAATGCCCTTTATCCGAATCTCGTTTTTGTAATAGAAATGATGGTCTGGTTGATTTGTCTTGGTGGTCATTTTGTGCTTGCTGTCACTTTGCACTTTCTCGGGATAATCATTATAAGGAAAGAATGCGATGAGTGCCAGTTTCATTTTTACATAATTGCCCATGAAAAAAACCATTTGAAACTCAACTCTCTGGATGAGGAGATGGTTGAAAAAGAAACGCTGAAACAGACGGGAAGCAAGCTATTTCCGATTATTCTCTCAAAGCCTAAGCTTTGCAAGGGTTGTGCTTTCAGACGAATGAAGTATCTTGAAGCAGCAACTAAATATGTCGAAAGACAAAAGGAAGGAAACAGCAAAAGCGTTTCTAGTTTCCTGAAGAGCGAACGTAAGTGAGTTCATTGACAAAGAGGAAATCCTGGCTGACAATCAACAGATCAAAAACTGCTCCTATCGAGAAAAACGAGCAAGACGTGAATACTAGATATGCCTCAACCAATCGGGCTGTTAGGATTAGTCTGTAGCCAAGTCCAATAGCTATGAAAATAGCGAACAGAAAGACAAGAAGATAGGATGACATGATGTATCGGTATCTGCCTCTTGCACTTACGTTTTCAATGCTTTGGTAGAAATGTGCAGATAAAAAGAGCGCCATAGATGCGAGAATACTAATCGCTGTCAGTAAACCGTTGGCTACAGTCGGGACGTAATCGGCATTTCCTAGGGCAAGAGGAGTGGCAAAGTTCACTAGGATGCCAAGAACTACTACACCCCAAATCACGAGGCGCTTTGATATCATTTTCTCTCCTTCTACTTTAATACGCCACGGAAATATATGTGTTCAACCCTTGGTGCTGTTTAAGATTTGGTCTGAACCATTTGGTGTGACCTTTAGAGATTGATCGGTTTTTGCATTTGAACTGTGGGCTCGATTTGAAGTGTCGAAAACCACGCCAAGGCTTGCCCTTTGAGTTTCTCAAGGACAAACGACTGGAACGATCGCTCGAGGCTGCGAAGGATCAATCTCAGAAGCGGCACGCTGTTCCTCAGGTGTGAGGGGGGAGGGGATCGAGACTTGCCACACGGCAACTACTCACTCAGAATCCGGGCCGCCCTTATCCTCTTCTTCGGCATCTACGTTCTCTTCGCCGTCCTCTTCTTCATCGTCCTCAATGGTCAACCTGTCAGGCCTTTTAGAGTCAACTGTGAAGGTTTGGCTATTGCTTTGAAAGGCTACAACTCTGACGTTTTAAAATAATACTTACATATCATTTCCATTCTTTGTTTGATAACTCGCGTTTTGCGCTGAGGTAGTGTTTCTTTGAGACCCTGCTCTGGATCCTGACCATGGTTCAAAGTCAGCTGATAATCGTTAAAAGGATGCTGTCGAAAGGAACCAACCAATCTCCACAGAGCCAAGTCAAAGTGATTCTCGCTGGATCCCCAGCCCGAGTGATGACTACCGCAGTTGGACTCCTCTGTGGTAGCTAAAATATACACAACAAGAGCTTCACTCAAACCTAAGAGGGGTTGAGTCAAACGCGCGCGCTATAGAAAAAGAGGGGGTTGTGCGGGAGACGTCGCCAGCTTAAGCTATATTACGATTTATGACTTATTATAAGATATTATACCTCAATTCTCCCATCGTCATCTCCCCCCTTCGGTGCAAGTGCACTCCATCTAAAGCGTCAAAAGCTCGAAGCCAACCTCGTCAAACTTGCATGCTTCGTCGACGGTTTCGCTTTTTCAACATGGAACTGGTCGCGCGCTAGGATGCATATTTGGATCCAAATATTCATGATACATACAAACCTAGGAGGGGATAGTAAACACCGGCCCTCGCCAAGCTTTCTATCATTCAGACACTGGAAAGCTACGAAGAAATACCACAAAGGATTTGACACATGTTCATCAAGTACTGCGGCACGCTGACATCAAATCCACCATGTTATGCATCAAGCTCGAAAAGGCTCTGTTCAACGCGCAGCTCGCGCGCGCTAGACATAGGCAAGTTCGCACGCAAGCTTGAGGCTTGTCATTGAGTAATGCAGGATTGTAGCTTACTTCTGAGTTGTTCTTGAGTAAATTCTCCTTGAACTCTAGAATTGCCGACTATTATCGTCGGTGAGGTATTCACACCCTTCATCCAAGCCTTGATCCTACCACCAAACGTATTGATGTCGCAGACTTCCACGGGTATGCCCTTGCTGTCTGCAAATTCTCGTGCACACTTCAAGGCCAGTTCATCACTTTGTGGCATGACTCTCTCGATTTTTGAGACTTGCCTGTCAAGGCACGGGTGATCAACTACTGACCGAACGAACTCTTGAGGGACAGGAACCTTGTCATTTCTAATGTAAACCTCTATCTTATGAGCCACGATAATCTCCAGTTATAATAGAAAGGGACACCAACCCAAAAGCCTGTCGGCATCTAGCGCTCTTTTGTGAATTAGCGGTTCATAACCCTTCAGCCTGACCGGTCAACGCGGATACGTAAACGGGAAAACTGCAATCTTTGTTTAGAAACCGATATTCTTATATAAATTACGGTTTATTTCGTAGTTAGCTTCAGCCTATAATGGATGGCAATCAATGTCA
>Ga0315280_10003531_pt1 | contig 23913 bp, 25 predicted proteins | sample YL17G06_40_MG_FD_203697 | JGI IMG/M metagenome (GOLD analysis project Ga0315280, IMG submission 203697) | Sediment microbial communities from Yellowstone Lake, YNP, Wyoming, USA - YL17G06_40 | ecosystem: Environmental > Aquatic > Freshwater > Lake > Sediment | place: USA: Wyoming | collected... | reverse complement strand
TCAAGCCCTCGAAAATCCTTATCCCTGATAACCAAACCGCTGTCCAAACTGCGATAAGTAGGAAACTCACGCTAGTTTACTCTAAGGGAAATGAATTTCTGTTTGTACCTCAGTATCCTGATGAATCTCCAGAGGAGCAAGAACGTCTTGAAAGAGCATACCCCCTATTAGATAAGCAAGGACGGCGCTATTGTGAAGATAATCTAGCAGCAGCGGGGCCTGGATCAGCTAAAAAATTTGGAGATAGGATCATAGCTCCCCCGAGAGGACAGCACTGGAGATTTTCACAAGAAAATATCGATGAACTTTGGAACGCAGGGAGAATCGTCTTCAACAGGGAAGGTACTCCCCGAGTAATAAAATATGCAGACGAAACATCTCGTATGCCAATCCAGGATATCTGGACCGATTGTATAAGACATATATCAACCGTAACAGGATTCCCGACGGAGAAACCAGAAAGGCTACTTACGAGGATATTGAATGCATTTTCGAGCCCCGAAGCACTTGTCGCTGACATCTTTTGCGGTTCCGGTACAACACTAGCTGTGGCTGAAAAGCTGGGCCGCCGATGGATAGGTTGTGATCTTTCTAAGTGGGCGATTCATGTTACTCGAAAGCGACTTCTCGACATCGAAAATTGTAAACCATTTGAGGTTCTTAACCTCGGCAAATATGAACGGAAGTATTGGCAAGGGATAACATTTCTGGACAGGAAGAAACCCGATCAGCAACTTGCTATTTACCAATATCTTACTTTCATTTTGAAACTCTATGGTGCAGAACCGCTTGTAGGGATGCAACATCTTCACGGGAAGAAAAGCAAAGCGGTTGTTCACGTTGGTGCGGTCGACGCCCCAGTGACCATTGACGAAATCAATTCCTGTCTTGATGAATGCGTGGCAATTCAACAAAAGGAACTCCATATTCTCGGTTGGGAATGGGAGATGGGACTATATGATCTAATGACGGATGCAGCTAAAGGCCGCGGCGTCAAACTTGTCCTCCTTAATATTCCTCGCGAAGTGATGGAACAACAAGCTGTAGAAAAAGGCGACATTCAATTCTTCGAATTGGCCTTTCTCGAAGTAGATATCAAACAAGAAAAAGGCAGAAAAATCGTGGTATCGCTCAAAGACTTTGTTATCCCGAACACAGAACTCGTTCCAGAAGAAATCCGATCCAAGATTAAAAAATGGTCTGACTATATCGACTACTGGGCAATTGATTGGGATTTTCAGAATGATACCTTTATGAACGGATGGGTGACATATCGCACCAGAAAGGATAGGACTCTCGCCCTTAAAAGTGATGCACATAGCTATGAAAAGCCTGGTAAATATACGGTGATGGTTAAGGTGGTCGACATTTTTGGGAATGATACCTCCCAAGCCTTTGAAGTGGAGGTGAAATAACCATGGCAAAAGCAGTTATTTTCTATGACAAAGACCTCCCTGAGATACCAGATCGGAAAGCTCATTTAAAACCTGACGCCCATCTAATTAAGAAAACGGCTGAGGAATACGAAATCGTCGATGGACGCCGGCCGAGTAAGATGCTCCTGGTTAATCGCCTTCGGCAGGCCGTGGATAAATGGCGTGATGAAGGATACCCTGGAGCGTCTGCCGTGACCAAGAGACTTTTTCAATTCTGGTTTCAGGAGGATCATCTGTTGGATGGTAATACTTTCCACTATTACTTTGGTCAACAAGAGGCGGTGGAAACTCTGGTCTACCTCATAGAAATTGAGAAGAACCGGGATACAAAGCCACTTATTGATTCCTTCTGTGAAATCTTCAAGAAAGATATGTTCACATTCAGCGTTGAGCATCAGACCACTATGGATGGAGGTCGTCAGATCAGACGTTATTTCCCTGAGTTGGATAGCGACGGGCTTCAGGATCTACCCCCAGAGAACCTCCGTCGCTATGCCTTCAAAATGGCAACCGGTTCAGGTAAGACTTATGTAATGGCCATGATGATGGTCTGGTCATACTTTCACCGAAAAATGGTGAAGGGATCTGATCTTTCAACCAACTTTCTTATTGTTGCTCCAAACGTAATTGTTTACCAGCGGCTTGAAAAGGATTTTGCCAGCAACAAAATCTTTTATGACCTCCCACTTATTCCTCCTGAGTGGCAATGGAATATGAAAGTGATCCTCCGTGGTGAAAGCACTGAGCCAGACCCAAGCGGAAACCTTTTCCTCACGAACATCCAACAGATCTATGAATCCCGGGATGAAGAATGGACACCTACTAACGCTGTGGACGCGGTCCTTGGACGAAAACCTGTTAAAGATCTTGCTTCTCACCAGCGATCTATGTTGGAACGGCTCAAAAGTCTTCGTGACCTTGTGGTAATTAATGATGAAGCACATCATGTGCATGATGAAGACCTGGCGTGGTATAAGACTTTAATGGCAATACACGAAAATATCCCTAAAGGGTTAGCATTATGGTTGGATTTTTCAGCAACGCCTAAGGATCAGAATGGTACCTACTATCCCTGGATCATCTGTGACTATCCCCTTGCTCAGGCGGTTGAGGACCGCATCGTTAAGGCTCCTCTTATTGTTCATCAAGTTAAGAGATCCGACCCTGAAAAAATTACCAAGGGAAATGTAACTGATGTTTACGGGGAGTGGCTTCTCGCTGCACTGGAGCGCTGGAGGGAGCACTATAAGACATATAAGACTTTGGGACCAAGACCAGTCCTTTTTATTATGGCTGAAAAGAATGCCTTCGCTGATGAAATAGGTAAATGGTTAATTGACAAGACAAATAAGGCCGGGTTGAAGGATGGCGAAGTGCTGATCATTCATACAGATTCTGAAGGGGAGATTACGAACAAAGAAATGTTGGAAAAGGCTCGGGAGGCAGCCCGTGACATTGATCTACCAACTAATAAAATTAAAGTTATCGTCAGTGTGATGATGTTGAGAGAGGGATGGGATGTTAAAAACGTATCGGTCGTTCTTGGTCTGCGTCCCTTCACTTCGAAGGCGAAAATCCTTCCCGAGCAGGCAGTGGGACGAGGTCTTCGTTTAATGGAGAATATCAGCCCCGATCGAACTCAAACTCTGGAAGTCATGGGAACAAGGGCTTTTGAGGAGTTTGTCCGGCAGTTAGAGATGGAAGGGGTTGGTATAAAGACTGTTACAAAACCACCTGCTCCACCAATCAAGATAGAACCTGTTCAAGAAAAGATCAAATATGATATAGCAATTCCATTGACTCGGCCCGTCTATCTTCATGATTACAAAAAATTGTCTTCAATCGATCCATTGAGTCTTGACCCGATTTATGATCGTGAGGAGTTAGAGGAAGAGTATCGAATTTCACTCAAAATGGAATTTGCTACAACCGAAACCGAAGTTCATCGAGTAGTTATTGTTCCCGGAACTATACCACTCAGTCAGGAGGTTCTTTCTTCAATAACCAATAAAGTCATCACTGAAGCTCGCCTATCAAATGTGTTCTCTGAACTCTATCCGATTGTACGGGCATATGTTGCAGAACGGTGTTTCGGACAGAAGATAGATCTTGAAAGTGAACATATACGGAATCATCTTCGGGGGCCGATGCTCCAACAAGGAATTGCTAAATATCTTGCCAGAAAAATTAGTGAACTTACTGCTGAGAGACGAGAGATCGAATTTGAAGAGGCAAAGTTTAAGCTTTCAGATACTCAACCGTTCGTATGGCGAAGGCGTCATCTCCAGTGTGAACACACCATATTCAATTATGTGGCCACTTACAACGACTTCGAATCAGAATTTGCAAAGTTCTTGAATAGATGCTCAGACATAACGCGTTTTGCAGCCTTGGCCGAACACTTCACTCGTTTTCGGGTTGACTACCTCAGTCCCTCCGGTGCCATTAAGTTTTACTATCCGGATTTTGTAGCTGTCCAGAAAGGAAAAAATGGGAAGCAAATTAACTGGATTATAGAAACAAAGGGGCAAGTTTACGAAGCGGTTGCATATAAAGAAGCAAGCATCCTGGATTGGTGCAAAAAGGTATCCGCCCAAACCGGCGATACATGGAATTACATTAGAGTCGATCAAAAAGTTTTCGGTGACGGTAAATTCAAGAAATTCTCTGACTTAGTCGATTTCATTTCAGGGAAATCTGAGGCTCCTCTATTAAGGGCGTGAAACCACCTATCTTCATCAGGTCATTTAATCTGCTGGCCGGGAAGTTTAAAATAAGAGGCAGATCAATGCGGGCAGCCCTTGACACGAGACAAATGTATTTTTTACAGAACGGCGAACCTTCCACGTCCCGAAAGATAAGGAAGGTACCCTGTTTAAACTTGAATTACCATGGGCCTAAAAGATAAAAAAACTACTGAACGTTACGATGTGTCTGAATTAGCGGAGGCACAGTTCGAGCCTGGTTCCCATCGCCGAGTGCCGAAGCATCTGCTTGGAATCAGATGCAAGCGCGAGATGGATCGTGTGGAGGTACAAGAACAGCTTCAGTAGGTAAAAGAATGGAGACAAAAATGGATTTATCTGAGCATTACAATATCTATTGCGATGAAAGCTGTCACTTAGAGAACGATCATCAAAAAGTAATGACTCTCGGTGCTATATGGTGTGCGACGGAAAAAGTAAGGGAGATTTCCATTAGGATTCGAGAAAAGAAGATTCAACACGGTTTGAGGGCTGACTTTGAAATAAAATGGACAAAAGTTTCGCCGGCTAAAGAAAGCTTCTATCTGGATATCGTGGACTATTTTTTTGATGTGGATGATCTCCATTTCCGAGGGTTGATTGTTCCTGATAAGTCTAAGCTTCGCCATGAGGTTTTCTTAAACGTCATCCTATCGAGAAAGGGAAAGAAGCCACATTCTGGCACTTAATATCCGAGGGAAAATCAGAAAAGGATCGTTTGCCAGATTTAAGAAGATGTGAGAGGATTCGATGGCCTCGACCAATCATTGAGCATTATGATCAACCGGCAATCAAATTTTGGGTGAACGAACGCAGGGGCGAGAAAAGAATATGTCTCTGGTTTGAAGAAGAATATCTGGTCGTCCTATCAAAGCGCCGTGGCTACATCATTCTATGGACGGCTTACCTTGTCACAAAAACACATATGAAAATGAAGTTGAAAAAAGAACACGAGGCTTATAAAAAGCTGAAGCCGCCCTTTTGAGGCGGCTTCGTTACTCCTTCTACACATGGCAGATGAGCTTACGATCAAAAATATCGTCAATTTTAGATAAAAAGTCAAGAGTTATTTTTATTGATATATAACTCTTTAGAATTATAGGATAATATTTGGCCTTTTGTAGTTCCGAACAGATTAACAATCTGGGAAATAATGATAGAAAAGCGAAAAGGGGCGGCTGTATTTTATAAAAGAATTTGGCCAAGACTTCCCCGGCGAAACCTTCCCCGTCCTTAAAGGAGCAGGACATGAAAAGGCGGACAAGCATTGCCGGAAGGATTCAAACATCCTTTTAGGGCTTCAGAAATTCCAAAGCGCTGGCTGCATAGATTTTCGCTGTGAGATAAAGATCGTCCACGGAGACCCATTCATCCTTCTGATGGGGAATCATCCTTTTGCCCGCACCCATGGTGACGATGGGGATTCCTGCCCAGGCAGAAAGAAAAGTGCCATCTGTTGCACCAGGGACGCCATCGTAAATCGCATCCTCTCCGGTGATAGATCGGTACGCCCTCGAAACAGCCTTGACAATCGGTTCATCCCGGGAGGTCTTGGTCCAGGGTCGATCTTCGAACACCTGGAGTTTCGCCTGAAACGACATCCCTTTAGAGAGTCCCTTTTCAAGATTCTCCCGAATCTCCTTTAAGGAGCCGGAATCAAGACTGGCACGGATCGATCGCTCCTCTTCCTGAACAATATCTTCCAACTGCTTCTTCAGGGTTTCATGGGACTGGCCTGGAATCGTTCGGATATCCAATAATGCCCTGCATTGGGAGGGGACCACATTGAGCTGGGGTTCCCCTTTCATGGGCGCTTGAAGCACGGTGGGTGTCATGCTGGGGTATCCTAAAAAGGGGTCCTTTCCCAATCTTTCAATCTCCTCCTCCTCCAACTGTATGACCTTTTCCAAGATGGATATCATCGGAGGGATGGGATTGAGACCGGCTAAAGGCATGGCCCCATGACTCATCTTTCCACTTGTGATCAATTCAGCCCTGAGGGCTCCCTTCTGGGTGATACAGAGATGATGATCCACCGGTTCACAGATAATGGCTGCGTTGACACCGCTGCTCCAACCTTGACGAATAAAATGTTTTACCCCACTCATCATCCCTTCCTCATCGACCAATATTCCCAAAAGGATCTTTCCTTTAAAAGGGATACCTGATTGACTGATTGCCTCGAGAGCCTTTACGGCAGCGACTAAATTCCCTTTGGTATCACAAGCTCCCCTTCCGTAGATCCGATTGCCCGCTAACTTTCCATCATAAGGATCGTATTTCCATTCAGAGGCATCGCCTTCAGTGACGACATCCGTATGGCATTCAAACATCAGACAGGGGCCTTCCTTTTGCCCATGAAGTATAGCAATGACATTGGGAGACCCAGGTTCCACCGTTTCGACAACTACATCGAGTCCCATCTCTTCAAGAAGACGGGCGATGAAAAGGGCTACCTTTTCCTCGTATTCTCCCGGACGCCTGACACTTGGAATTCGGATGAGCTCCTGGGTGAGTTGGATCAATTCCTCTTTCTTAATTTCTTTTAGTACACGAGCAAGTTTCAATGGTTTACTCCTTGTCAGTTCTGAGTTCGGAGTTGGGAGTTCGGAGTTTTTAAATCAATCTATCAAAGAATTCATGAATTTATTTATCATAACTCTGAACTATTTACTCCGAACTCCGAACTAAATACTTCGTTGTTGAACCCGTGCGAGTTTAGGGTCAAGAATATCTCTTAATCCATCTCCAAGTAGATTGAATCCCAAAACGGCCAAGGCGATGGCACACCCGGGAAAGATCGCCAGCCATACTGAAGTTCCCATAAACGTTTGGGCTTCCTGAAGCATTCTGCCCCAACTGGCATGGGGGGGTTGAGTTCCTAAACCGAGATAGCTCAGACCAGCCTCGGCTAAGATGGCAATCGCAAACTGTACCGATCCCTGAACGATCAAAGAGGAGAGGATATTGGGAAGAATATATTTCCAGACGATCCCCACATCGCTTCTTCCGATCGCTTTGGCTGAAGTCACATAATCTCGTTCCCATATAGAAAGTGAGGTGGCTCGGGTCAATCTTGCAAAGATGGGAATGTTGAAGATCCCGATCGCCATCATGCTGTTAATCGCTCCAGGACCCAGGATAGAGGTGATGAGGATCGCACTGAGGACAGCTGGAAACCCATAGAGGACATCTGAGGTTCTCATGATGGCTTCATCCACCCACTTTTTATAAAAGGCAGCCATGGAACCTAAGAGGATTCCAAAACCGATGCCAATCGAAACAGCCACAAGCCCTACGATGATGGAATTCACCGCCCCCTTCATCACCCGACTGAGGATATCCCTTCCGTACTGGTCAGTTCCCAACCAGTGGGTCCCATTGGGCGCCTGAAATCGTTCGGAGAGATTCATTCGATTCGGATCAAAAGGGGTGTAGGCCATGCTGAGAAGAGCAGTAAAGAGAATGGTCAGCATGATGAAAAAACCGATGGCGAAGTCGATGTTGCGAAATAGACGACGAAAATTCATCTCCATTTCCTACAATCCCCACACCTCATCTCTCGGAGACTGTGTCGTAATATGAAAGAACCCACTTCTTGAAAAAGGAGAGAGGCGGTCGGATGGAAAAGATTTAGAGCGGAAACCTTTAGCCGTCTGGATTCAGGCGTGCCAAGCGTATGAAGACATTCGATTTTATGCAAGCGACGATTTCCCATAATCTAAAAGATCCGCATTCTAAAGCTTTGGAATCTGACTGCCTTTCCCCTTTTGCTTGCGATTACGACACAGCCTCTCGAAGGAGAGGGTAAGAGCCTGCCCCGTACTCGATACGGGGGGGCTTATTCATGCCGAATCCGTGGATCGAGGTACCGATAAGCGATATCAATCACAAAGTTGATGACAACAATCATCATGGCAATCAAGAGGACGACGCCCTGGATCACGGGGAGATCTCTCTGACCGATTGCCTCGAAGACCAGTCTTCCCACCCCGGGCAGATGAAAGACCATTTCAATGATGATCGCCCCCGCGAGAAGATCGCCCGCTTGTAATCCAACGATGGTCACCACAGGGATAATGGCATTTCGAAAGGCATGTTTGTACACGACCTTTCGTTTAGGTAACCCTTTACTCCTCGCCGTCCGAATATAATCCTCCCCCAACACCTCCAGCATAGAGGAACGCGTCATCCGAGTAAGCACGGCAGCCCTCACCAGTCCCAAGGAGAGGGCTGGAAGAAAAAGAGATCCCAGCGTTCTCATCGGATCGACCTGCCAAGGCTGAAATCCTCCAGCAGGCAACCAATGCAGCGTCACAGCAAAGAGAAGGATAAGAAGGATGCCTGCCCAGAAAGCAGGGACAGCCAGACCAATCTGTGAGAAAACCATGATCCCATAATCGCCGACCCGATTCCGATGCAATGAGGAGTAAATCCCCATGGGAATGGAGATGAGAATGGCAAAGATCATCGAAAGGACCGCTAAAGGGACTGTCACCTGAAGCCTGGAGAAGATTAATAAGCTGATGGGGACATCATAAGTGATGGATCGTCCCAGATCTCCCATCAACAGATTCTTCATATAGCCGAGATACTGGAGCATCACGGGACGGTCCAATCCCAATTGATGCCTTAACGCTTGAAGCGTCTCCGGAGTTGCATGGATGCCCAGGATGATCTGGGCTGGATCACTCGGGATCACCATGAGGACGGCGAAAATAACGATCGAGACGAGGATGAGCGTCAAAAGAAAAATGAAGGTTCGCTTGAGCACATAAGCTATCATTTAAATCGATGACAAATGCCAAACTTCGCACGAAGTGACGAACTGAAAGTGAGTAAATGTCAAATCAAATCCAAAGCTCAAATGTCAAATATTAATAATTCTAAATTTTGAAATTTGACATTCATTTGGCATTTGGATTTTGAAATTTGGATTTCTGAATCTATTTCTGTATCCAGACTTCCGTCACATCGACGGCGGTCATCGGATAATCCTTCCACCAGTTCATGACCTCTTTTTTCATCGTGGGAAGACTGGGCATTACAAACAAAAACCCATTCACAGCATCCTCTGTAATGATCTTCTGGCAGGCGATGTAAAACTCTTTCCGAGCCTTTGGATTGACCTCCATTTCGGCTTTCTTCAGTGTCTCCTGAAACTTCGGGCTATCGTAACGGAAATAGTATTTTGGATTTGCGTAGATGTTGATGTCAAAGGGCTCACCATGGCCGATGACCGTAAGATCATAGTCGGCATTTTTGAAGACACGGTCGATCCACTGTCCCCACTCCGTTAGCTCGATCTTAAGTTTAATCCCGACTTGGGAGAGCATGTCGGCGATGATCTCACCGGAGCGCTTGGCATAGGCATAGCGCTCAGGCAGTTTGATGACCGCCTCAAAACCATTTGGATAGCCGGCATCCGTAAGGAGTTGTTTTGCCTTTTCGGGATTAAATGGATAGGCCGAGGTCAAGTCCATATAAAAAGGATTGCCTGGATCCATGTGGGTTCCAATAGGAACGCCATAGCCTGACATGGCGCCTTTGATCAACGCACTTCGATCAATGGCGTGGGCCATCGCCCTGCGGACTTTTACATCGGTGAAGGGTTTTCTTGAATTATTGGTCGAGAGGACAACCTTGGAAGTGGTGTAACCATTGAGGACTTTGAACTTCGGGTCCTTTTCAAGAAGCAGTGCGTTTTCCGGACTGACATCATAAGCAATAACATCGATATCACCAGCTTTGAGGCTCGCAATCTGTGCACTGGGGTCTCCGATAAATTTAAAAGTTACTTTGTCAAGGTATGGGATGCCCTTTTTATGATAATCCTCAAACTTGGTTAAGGTAATGTGATCCCCTCGAGCCCATTCCACGAGCTTGAATGGACCGGTCCCAACCGGTGCACTCTTAATCTTGTCCACAGCCTGTTTGTTAACAATCATCGAATCCGGTCGGGCAAGATTGAAAAGAAACATGGAATTGACATTCGTCAGTTTGATCTTGACTGTATGGCTATCCACTACCTGGACCAAATCAATATCCTTATAATATTCGGGGTGGGCGGTACCGGTTTTTGAATCCATCAACCGATCGAAAGTAAATTTGACATCTTCTGCATCAAAGGGTTTCCCATCGTGAAACTTGACACCCTTCTTAATAACGAAAATATATTCCTTCCCGTCCTTCGAAACTTTATAATCCTTTGCAAGAGCCGAAACGATCTTCCCATTTCGATCAATCTTGACAAGCCCTTCGACAACATTGCTATAAATGACTCGCGGAATAGCTGTTGAAGTGGCAGTGGTGGGATCCAATCCGGGAGGCTCCACTCCTTGGGCTATCGTTAGAGATCCTCCAGAAACGGGCTTCTGGGCATGAGTGATCGAGGTTATAAAGACCATGGCCAAACCGATTAAAAACACCCAATAAAATCTTCTCATCTAATTTTCCTCCTCTTTCTCATAGATTTATGTCATTTTATATCTTTGAAAGTCTATCTGAATCAACTCAAATTGTCAAACCGCACGGGAAGCTGAAACCTTTTCGAAGGAATCATTTAGGATCCCCATGGCATGATCGATATCTGCCCTTTCAACCGTTAACGGCGGTGTAAGCCGAATGACGTTTCCATAGAGGCCACCCTTTCCAATCAAGAGTCCCTGCTGCCTTGTCTTCTCGAAAATATCAGCTACGAAATTTGCGGCTGGTTCTTTGGTCTCCTTTTTTTTCACGACTTCGACCCCCTGGATCAAACCCATTCCACGAATCTCACCGATGATCGGAAATTTCTCCTTCATTTCATCTAATCCACTCCTGAGATAATCGCCCATCTTCTTCGCATTCTGGGCGAGATTCTTCTTCTCGATGACATCAATCGTTGCAAGGACAGCGGTAGCGGTAACCGGGTTCCCACCGAAGGTAGAAATGTGCAACCCCTTAAGGACATCCGCCACTTCCGGTGTCGCAATGGTGATTCCAACCGGTGCACCATTGGCCGCTCCTTTGGCCATTACCATGATGTCAGGTTCCACTCCCCAATGTTCGATTCCAAACATCTTTTCCCCTGTTCTTCCCCATCCTGTTTGGACCTCGTCACAGATAAAGAGGCCTCCGTAACTCTTGATAATGGAGACAACTTCTTTGAAATAGTCTTTGGGTGGGGTAATGAATCCTCCGACGCCCTGAATGGGTTCTGCAATAAAAGCGGAGGGATGGCCAGAGGTTGTGGTCTCAATCAATTCTTTAACATCTCTGGCACATTCGAGATCGCAGTGGGGATACTCCCTACCAAAGGCGCACCGAAAGCAGTAGGCATTATGAGCATGCTTAATGCCTGGGACGAGGCTTTCAACAAGGCGCCAATTTCCGTGGGCTGTGATGTTCATTGCTAAGAGGGAACTCCCGCTGTAACAATGCCGAAGGGCGATCACTTCATGGCTTTTCGTATAAAGTTGGGCGAGAAGAATAGCCGTTTCGATCGCCTCTGTTCCACTATTGGTGAAAAAAGATTTCTGTAACCGACCTGGAGTGATCTCGGCCAATTTTTCAGCGAGGGAAACAATGGAAACATTGGGATATAAGGTCGATGTATGCTGAAGTTTCTTCATCTGTTCATAAATCTTCGAATTGATCTCATCATCACAATGGCCCACACTGATCGTGACAATCCCTCCAAAAAAATCGAGATATTCTTTCCCTTCGATATCGTAGAGGTATTTTCCCTTCCCCCGATCCAGGATGAGGGGGTCTTTATAATAGTTGGCAACGCAAGGGACTAAATATTTCTTATGTTTTTCATAAATTTCCTTCTTTTCCATTGAGGTCTCCTTTTTCCCCTTCCATTTAAGAGACTGTATCATAATCAACGAGAAGCTACCTTCTTTGTGAGAGGGAACAGACAGTCGGGTGAAGAAGCTTTAGAGCGGAAACCTTTCATCGCTCAGCTCCGGGGCTCCAAGCCCATAAAAAGAAGCCCATTTCTAAGAAGACCAATTCCCCATAACTTTAAACGACCGCATTCTAAAGCTGAAGAGCCTGACTGCCTGTTCCTCCGAAATCTACCCTCCCTCACCATTATGACACAGTCTCTAAGAGACGGGAGGGATGGAGGTGGGATCGACTAAAATGTGGCTAACTCTTCATTGAGTACATCAGAAATAAACATATGACCGGGCGCATGGGTGATGCAGAGATCCGGCTTGGCCCTCATTACAACGGCCTGCGGGGTGACACCACAGGCCCAAAATACAGGGATTTCTCCCTTTCTGATCGTCACCGGATCTCCAAAGTCGGGTTTTTTGAGATCTTTTATTCCAATTTCTGAAGGGTCACCCATATGGATAGGCGCACCATGAACCGAAGTATAACGGGAAGTGATCTGAACCGCGCGGACGACCCTGTCTGGAGGGAGTGGTCTCATTGTTACGACCAGTGGTCCGTGGAAGGATCCCGCCGGCTTACAGGGAATATTCGTAATAAACATCGGAACATTTTTATTCTCTTCGATATGACGAACAGGAATCTTCGACCTTAGCAATGCTTCTTCAAAAGAGAAACTGCAACCTAAAAGGAAGGTGACGAAGTCCTGCTTCCAAAGTCTCTTAATCTCTTTGACAGTTGCCTCTAACTTTCCTTTCCGGTAGATATGATAACGTGGAATATCTGTCCGGATATCGGCATCGGGAGATAAAAATTCCGTCCGAAATCTTCCTGGTTCCAAGACTTCGAGCAAAGGACAGGGTTTGGGGTTTCTTTGACAGAAGAGGAGAAAGTCGAAGGCGTATTTCTGCGGGAGGATGACCAGGTTGGCCTGGGCATAGCCCATGGCCAGCCCTGCCGTCGGTTGATCCCATTTCCCTTTCCGGATGAGAGCCCGAATCTCTTTTGGATTAAGTCGAGAGATATCTTTCATAATCAAGATATCGTATATCAGAAAAATCAGACCTGAGCAAGGGATTTTAAAAAATTAAGGTCAGATTTTTCTGGCTTTATGTTGAAAAAGTGGATGGGTTTTTTAGATCAGCATTCGGTAAAATGGGAGTTCATTCCCGAAATCCTACAGAATGCAAATAATACTTCGCGGTGTAACTCCCTACGTGTCTAAACCTTTTCATCAGGAATTTGAACAACTCCTCGTCCACCATGCGTCTAAGTGATCCTAAGAAACCGAAGAACGAACCATACTCTTTCTTTATCCTTTGGAACTCCTTAGCGTTATATATAATGGCCTCTACCTTGATCTTATTCTTTAGAACATTAGGGTTCTTTAACAACTCGTCTGCTTGTGCTTTGGACAACCTATGGATACTGAACCCACAGAATCCTTTTCTATATTTTTGCCAATTTCCTCTAAACACACCCCAGTTCAGCCCGGCTTGTAAAATGCATAAGCAAAGAATTTCAAAATACTCTTGATCAGACCCTGGTTTCTTCCCGGGTTTGCAATCGCTCTTATCCTCTTTTGCGTAGATGCATTCCCACGGCGCCTGATGCTGTCTATCCATCAGTCAACTCATCACCTCACAGGTCGCGCAGAAGACGAACCATACCTGGGGACCCTATTTCTTCTTCAAAAGCAGGATGCCGTTTTTCATCGACGACCTTGAATCCGTGTTTCTCATAAGCCTTCTGTGCCGGCGTATTACCAATGTACATGTTGATCTGCGCCCGACGAAAACCTTTCTTTCGGCCCTTCTCAACTATTTTCTCAAGAAGCTTGCTGACAATCCCTCGCCTTCGAAACTTTGGAACCGTCGCCACACTATCAATAACCCATGCTCCTTCAACCTCTTCTGGGATGCAGCAGAGGATCTTTTCAGACCGGGTACCGACTGCCTTATCGGGCTCTGACCGTCCCAGCTTATGCACGACCTCAACGATAGCCTTCCTGAGCGCCGGGTATCCCAAAGATCTAGGATCATAACCACCAAGGGCAGCCACGGGACGTCCGTCTACCTCTGCCAAAAGAAAACATGAGTAGTGAAATAGATGGAGTACCTTGGTAACTACCAGCATTTGAAGAAAAGCCAGACACTCTTCTTCTGTCCCCCCAAGGATGACCTCCCATATTCCACGTTGGACATGCGCCCTGCCGGAAGTGATAATAACCCATGCCAAGAAGGAAGCATCTTCGGGTCGAGCTAAACGAATTTTGAGGTTCATCAGCACTACTCCTTATTCTATTATGGAATCGAAACTCGGATGTTGGAATTATGTAATTGTCAAAATATCTCTGTCAAGAAGAATTAATGGTGAAGGAAAAAATGCTGGAAGCCAGTTCTTTATATGAAATTGCTCAATTAAGTCTGTGATGTGAACCCAAAAAAACCACATCATTCTTACTGTAGAAAGGGAGGAAAGACAAGGGAAGTTGGGGGGTGTTTTTTGAATGCCATTGTAGTAATATTTATCTTAAACATTCAAAGATTGATGAGGTGATCCTATGAAATCTGCAAATCAACATCTGATGGGGAAGGTCGCTTGGGTAACAGGATCTTCGCGAGGCATAGGTAGAGTCATTGCCACGCATTTAGCCAGCCTTGGTGCTATGGTGGTTGTTCATGGTACAACACCTTTCTCCACCCGCGCCTTCAACGAAGCCGAGTCACTTGAAGCTGTGGCACAAGCCATCGCTTCCAAGCATGGGGTGAAAGTGCTTCCTGTATATGGCGATCTTGCGGATGAGAAAGTTGTCAGGGCCATTGCAGAGAAGATCAGAGCTACCTTTGGTCATATCGACATCCTTGTTAACTGTGCTGGAGGCGACATCGGGGCTCAGGGAACCGGCGGTCCCATGGGTGGCAAACCTCCGAAAAATGATGCCATCTTTATTTCGTTCGAGGATATTAAGGCAGTTCTCAACCGAAACCTAATGACCTGTATTCTGGTGTGCCGTGAGATGGCCCCGGAGATGATGGAGCGCCGGAGTGGGAAAATCATCAATATGGGCAGCATTGCTGGTCTACAGGGGATCGACCAATCGGCTATCTATGGGACGGCCAAGGCCGCAGTGCATGAATATTCGCGCTGTTTGGCAAGAATGTTGCTGCCCTATAATATTACTGTCAATGTCATCGCTCCCGGAGAAATCGTGACTCCACGTTTCGTTGCCAGCCGGCCCATCGACCAGAAGAGGATGGTTGAGGATGGAACTCTGGACCGCTATGGAAGGCCTATTGAGGTGGCAAGAACGGTTGAGTTTTTGGTTTCTGATGCGGCTACTTATATCACCGGGCAGGTGCTTCGCGTCGATGGCGGTAAACAATGCTGGCCCGCTTGAGCGGAGGGCCTAATTTTTTTCTGCCAACCTTCTATAAAAGGTGCAAAATCCACAACCCCCTTTTTCTTTTCCAGCGTGCGGGTACTCCAGCGCTCGATGCGGCACATTTCAGCGTAGAAATCCCGTTTGAGATCGTTATCGAGGTAGATGATCAGGCGGAAGTGGCTCCAGTTCAATTTTGCACACAGTGTGTGCAAAACCTCTTCGTCTGGGAAGACCTCGGCGAATCGAACCATGTTGGCGAGATTCCGCGCCGTGAAGCCCACACCGAAATCCTTCATCAATTCTGCCGACAGCGTCGGCAGAATCTGCTCTCCGTATCCTGCCCGTTTTTCCTTAAGGATATCCTGCTTGATGCGTTTGCCGACAGGCCAATAGAGCAAGACTAAGGCAGCGTTCACCTGCCGCGCCACGTCTTGCCGTGCCGTTGCGATTAAATCTCGCAGATCCTTAAGTAAAGCTTTAGGTGTGATTGCTTTCATTATTCTCTGTTCTGTGCCCTTATTTTTTTTCTATGCTCTATCCAACCGCTTTCAAAAAAGGGAAGGAAATCCTCCCTTTGCATGTTCCTTTTTATCTATAAACCTCACGTCTGTGTCCCACTTTCACAACAAGAACTTCATGACTCTTATCATCGATTGAATAAACAATCCGATATGGACCCTGTCTTACTCTGTATCTGTCCTCACCTGAGAGTTTTTCGCAACCTGAGGGTCTTGGAATTTCCGAGAGATTCTGAATGCCTTTGACGATCCGCTTGAGGTCTGTTTTAGGAATGCTGTCCAGTTCCTTTAGGGCTGAAGGTTTAATCAGAATCCTATATTTTTCCACGGGATCTCAAATCCCTGAGGACCTTCTCGAAATCCAGATTAGGCTCGTTTTTTCTCTCTTCAAAAGCCGCTAAATCTTCAGTATCCTCGACAAGACTCCAGCGCACAGCCTGATTGATCAGCTCAGACAAAGATTTCTCGTACTGGGCTGCCTTGATTTTCAGAGCCTTATAGAGATCGGGATCAAAATAGACAGTAGACCTTTTTGGAGTTGTTTTCATGTAAAATTCATAGCATTAAAACATCATGACGTCAAGATGCTATTTTACCAAAATGGATGTGACCCTCTATCCTACAATAATCATTAATGTATCCTTTTTAGTAAAAAGTAAAGTAATATTGATTTTTGTTTTACTTTATGATAAAAATAGGACGGAATTTAAGAAAAGGAGAAATTCTATGAAAGCAGTAGTAACTCTGAGCAGCAAAAACCAGATTGCTATTCCCAAGGCAGCCCGTAAGAAGTTAGCGATCGGCCCAGGAGACCAGTTGATTCTTGATGTTGAAAGAGATAGTCTCATTCTGAAACCGAAGCCGAAAAGCTATACAAAACATCTGCGTGGATTGCACAAGACTGTCTGGAGTGAATTGAATGCCACTGATTATGTAAGAAAAGAAAGAGAAACCTGGGAAGAAAAATGAAACGACTTCAGGATTTCCTTAAGAATCATCCGGTAATAGGCTTAGATACTTCCGTCTTCATATATCACCTCGAGGATCATCCTCGTTATTCATCTCTAACAGAAATTGTCTTCAGTGGCTTGGAGAAAGGACTAAACAAGGGGGTTACATCCTATCTGACACTCTTAGAGATCCTTACTAAACCTAAGGCGGAAGGTCTTCTGCAAATAGCTCGTGATTATGAATATTACTTAACTACTTTCCCGAACCTCACCTTTTATGAAATGGGATTAGATGTGGCCCGAAAAGCCGCTGACTTGAGAGCATTGGAACGAATCAAAGCGCCAGATGCGATCCAGGTTTCAACAGCAATGTTATATGGAGCAACTGCTTTTTTGACCAACGACAGAATTTTTGAACGGATTAAGGGGATCAACATCCTCGTGCTCGACAAATGTTTAAAATCAAAATGTGAGTAGTGAAAGATCTTTTTTTCCCCCCAACTCTCAATCTAATCCTTCCTAAATCTGAACTTGCATTTTGTGTAAGTCAATCGTTTCTCCCAATTAATTGATGCAATTGTCGTTGGCGTTCTCTTATTACCTGAATCTTATTACCTTAACCAACATTAACTATTGACACATCATCTTTTATGATGTATATTTTTGTACATGAAAGCCTTAAAGAAGAAACCTATCCAAATTTATCTCGAACCCCGGCAAAACAACGTGTTGGACGTCCTTGCCAAAAAAGGGGGAATCTCAAAGGCGGAGATTATTCGAAGAAGCCTTGAAAAATTCTTCAAAGATATCCCTTTGGAGGAAGATCCTGCAATGGGTCTTATCGGCCTTGGGAGTTCGAAAAAGGGGGACCTGTCCGTTCAGCACGATCAATATATTGCCAGATACGCTAAATCTAAGAGGAAGTGATGCTTCCGGAAAGTATTTTCGTTGACACCGGTGCATGGGTTGCCCTCGCTGACAGGGATGATGCCCACCACTCAAAAGCTGCTTCGATCTATCCCACCCTTCTTAAAACTCAGAAAAGGTTAATGACAAGCAACCTCGTCATTGCGGAGTCCTATATTCTTATTTTGAACGAATTGGGGCATCAGGCTGCTATTCATTATCTTGAGGGAATAAAGACAAGTCCGAGGATTCTGAAAATCTATTCGAATGAAGATTTAGAGTCAGAGGCTGAGGAGTTACTGATAAGATATTCCGACCAGGATTTCAGCTATGCCGATGCTGTCAGTTTCGCGATCATGAAAAGAGAAAAGATTAAGAAAGCCTTTTCCTTCGACAGCCACTTCCTGACCGCCGGCTTTATAAACATTCCTTGAGTAACGCTTTACAATCCCAAAAAGGCTTTTTTGATGACCTCGGCATTCAAGAGTTCTTTTCCTGTCCCCTGTTGGATCGTCCTCCCGGTTTGAAGGACGTACCCCCGGTCGGATAGTTCCAGAGATTCGCGGACCTTTTGCTCGACGAGGAGGATCGTCTTTCCTGCCTCTTTCAGTTTGGCCACGGCTTCTAACATTTCGTCCACCAGCTTTGGCATCAGGCCCAAGGAGGGTTCATCGAGCATGAGGAGTTGGGGATTGGACATCAATCCTCTTCCAATAGCCAGCATCTGCTGCTCTCCACCGCTGAGGGTTCCGCCCAACTGAAGACGTCTCTCAGCAAGACGGGGAAAGAGATGATAGACCTCCTCCAGGTTCTTTCTCATCTCCTGATCATCATTGAGGATGTAGGCCCCTAATTCGAGATTTTCTTGAACCGTGAGGGGACCAAAGATCAGACGGGCTTCTGGAATGTAGGTAATTCCTTTTCGAACGATGTCTGCTGTGGAAAGGTGAGAGATCTCTTGATCTTCAAACCGGATCGAACCCTTGGTGGGATGGAGGGCTCCGGCAACGGTTTTGAGAAGGGTCGATTTTCCTGAACCGTTTGCACCCACCACGGAGACCAATTCCCCTCGGTTCACTTCGAGGGAGACATTATGAATGACGGGGACGCCACTGTAACGAACCTCGATCTCAGAGACCTTTAGCATACTTCTCCCCTAAATAGGCCTTGATCACCCTTTCACTCCTCACAATCTCCTTCGGCAATCCTTCAGCAATCTTTTCACCCCCATCGAGAACGATCACCCGTTGGGAGATGGGCATGACCACCTCCATCACATGTTCGATGAGAAAGAGGGTGATCTTCTTCTCCTGATGAATTTTCTTGATCAGATCCACCATCTCTTCGGTCTCTTTTGGATTAAGTCCAGAGGCCACTTCATCCAACATGAGAAGCTCTGGTTGGGTGGCCAAGGCCCTGGCGAGTCCCACCTTCTTCTGGCTGGCGATGGGCAATTCATTAAGATGGTATTCCATTACCCCCTCCAATCCTAAAAAGGCCAATATCTCAGAGGCCTCCTTTCTTGCAATGGGACGATGATCCATCCTGCAAAAGGCGCCCACCATCACATTTTCAAGGACGGTCATTCCTGCCGTGACCTTCATGATTTGGAAGGTTCTGCCAATCCCTTCCCGATTGGTCATAAATGGCTTCAATCCGGTGATGTCCTTCCCTTTGAAGAGCACCTTCCCGGAATCGGGCTTGTGGTAACCGACGATGCAGTTGAACAGGGTTGTTTTACCGGCACCATTGGGGCCGATCAAGCCGATGATTTCACCTTGATCGATGTCGAAAGAGACACGGTTATTGGCCACCACTCCACCAAAGTCCTTCACGAGATCGATCACCTGAAGAAATGCCACGATGTATACCTCTTCTTCATCAATCCCCCCTTGCCCCCTGAAGCTGTGAAAAAATCAGGGGAAGTAGAGCGGCCAGAGGGATATCTCCAAAACTGTAGAATGCGGACTTTGAGAATGTCTAGGTCATGAGTCAGTCCAAACTATCAATCTTGCATGGTTTTCGGTCCTTATCATTACGCCTGAAAAAGGTAGCCGCTCTACAGTTTTTCCGACATCCCCCTGCCCGCTCTGTAAGTTTCGAGATCTTTTCACAACTTCCCTTTAGTAAAGGGGGGATAAGGGGGTTATTTTCTTCGAAACTGTTCAATGATGCCCCAGATTCCTCTCGGTTGATAGGCAGAGACCACCATAATCATCGCAGCATAGATCATAAAATCGACCCCGATCAGACCCTTCTGACCGCCCAACCAGCTGCCCAGAAAACGGTCGAGGGGAATGAGGAAAGCTGCACCGATGATGGGTCCCCACATCGAGCCCGCTCCTCCCAGCATCGCCATCAAAGCGATCTTGATCGAAAGGTCCAAGTCCATGACCGAATAGGGATCGACGTAAAGGTTGAATACGGCCAGGAATCCGCCTCCGACGGCCACAAAGGCTGAAGCGATTGAGTAGGCCTTGATCTTGCACCACCGGGCATCGATGCCAAGGCTCTCAGCAGCCTCCTCATCATCTTTGATTATCCGGAGTTGATAACCCAACTTCGACTTTCGAAACCAGTTCATATAGAAAAGTGCGACATAAAAGAGGGCCATGATGAAATAGAAGTAGTAGGTATCCGATTTAAATTGCATATAGAGAAAGTCTGGATGGTCCCGGATGGGCAGTTCAATCCCTTTGGCAGCACCGACCAGTTTCCAGTTGATGAAGAGGTCCTGAAGCACCAGAGAGGTACAGATGGTGGCGATGGCAAAATAATGGCCTTTTAGTCGAAAGAGGGGATATCCGATCATAAAGGAATACCCTAAGGCGATGAGAACTCCAATGGGCATGGATACCCAGAAAGGAATCTTCCACCAGACCATCATCAGAGCCACGGTATAGGCGCCAATCCCCACGTATTGAGCCTTGCCCAGCTCTACCTGGCCACCGTATCCACCGATCGTATTCCATCCCATTCCAAAAAGGGAGAAGAGGAGGAAATAGATCATGACCGTCTTGACAAAAGATCCAAACCCCAGCCAGGGGAAGATGAGCAGAAAAAGGGTGAAAAGAACGAGACCTATCCTCTCGATCCTTGAAAAATCCCTGAAGTCGAAGGCATCTTTTAGCGTGTCCATCCAAACAACCCTTGAGGTCTCAAAACGACGATGATAAAATAGGCAAAATAGACCAATGTGAATTTAAAATGAGGGCCCAGAAAATTCCAACCGATCAGATGACCGAAGACCGGGAATAACAGTTCAATCATTCCAACGATGACCCCGGCGAAGAATGCTCCCTTGATACTTCCAAATCCACCCATGGCAACAGAGGCAAAAGCGATCATGACAAAAACGAGCCCTATGGTAGGATAAACATACCAAAAATTTACCAGCAGCCCTCCAGCGATACCCACCGTCCCACCCCCAATCGCCCAGGCGAGGGCATTCATTCTATCGGTCCTAATTCCCATGTAGGCAGCCGCTTCTTTGTTGAGTGCCGTTGCCCTGAGGGCTTTTCCCAGTTTGGTTCTGTGGAGAAGATAGTAAACGAGAATGAATGCCAAAAGGCTAAGAATGGCTGTGGAGAGTTTTGTCCAATCAAGGATGAACGGACCCAACGAGAGACTCTTTCCCACAAGCAAACCCTTCTGGATGATCCGATAATCCGTGCCAAAAAGGAATTGGGCAAGATATCGTAAGAAGAGCATCAAGCCAAAGGTTCCAAAGAGTTGAGCAATCATCGGACCTCGAATTAAGTACTTGACCAACCAGTAATAGGATGCCAATCCGAGGAGCATACCTACCACTGCAGAGGCAGGCAGGGTAATTAGGGGATCAATATGGAGAAGAAGGCTGGTCCAGTAGGTCGTATACATCCCGATCATCAGGAATTCACCGTGGGCAAAGTTGACGATGTCCATCATGCCAAAGATAATGGTCAGACCAAGGGCGACCAAAGCAAAGAGAAGGCCCATCAAGATTCCCTGAATGATCGCATCGAGGATGATCATGAACTGAAACCCAAAATGTCAAATGACAAAGTTCAAATGTCAAAACAAATCCAAAGTTCAAATATCAAAAATTCTTGAGTTTAAGGTTTGCCATTTCTTTGACATTTGGATTTTGACATTTGGAATTAAACAGAGCAGGAGTTCGGTATCTTAGAACTCCTGCTCTGTTTGACTATTTCCATCCCGGGAAGGGATAGACGAAGTTGGCTGTGGCAAGATCAAACGGATAGACGATCTGAAGATCGATCTTGCCCTCTTTCGACAGCTGATACTGCCCGATCAGGCCTTTGCCAAGAATGTTCTGACCAGTGGCATCAAATTTTATTCCCTCCCAGGGCATGACCAACTCATACCCAGGGATATTGATCTCATTGCATGCCTTCTGAATCGCTTTCGGGTCGGTCGAACCGGCTCGGTTCAGAACATAAGCCCATGTTTGAATTCCAACGACAGATCGACCTGTGGCACCGGTCAGTTCATCGCCATATTTCTTTTTGTAGAGGTCATTGATCTGGCCGGCTACCCGTTTCACTTTGGCCAGTTTGTCAATAAAGACAGTCCGCGTCAGGACTCCATTGGTATCGGCACCGAGGGTTTTGTGGAAGTCAGCCATTTCAAACCCGGCATTCTGCCCCCAGAAGAAACGGGGCAGGGCCTTCATCCCCTTCAGGGTTCGAATCATAAGGAGCGAATCCGAAAGATAACAGGCAAAGAGCATACAGTCTGGTTTTGCAGCAACCAAAGCCTGCGCTTCAGAGGTCAAGTCAGGGGAATTCGCATTATAGAGGATCCCTTTCACAATGTTAAAACCGTACTCTTTGGCAAAGGTCTCAATGACCTTGCCTACACTGGAACCCCACTCGGTGTTCTCGCAGGCATAGGCCAGGTTTTTAAGTTGATCCTTCGGAATGGCCTTGACCCCTTTTACCTTGCCCTCTGTCAATCCCTTCAGGAGTTCAAAGAGGTCTTTGGTGAAGTATTCATCGTGCGGGGTGGTGCGCCAGAACCATTTAAACCCCCTTCTGGTGAGATCGGGAGAGGTGGAGGAGTCGTTGATCATGGGAATTCCATACCGTTCAGCCACCGCACTCACGGTCTTCGTCACGGAGCTATGGTAAGCACCCATCAAACCAGCCACCTTATCATCGAGGATGAGGCGTTTGGCCAAGTCCGCCCCGCGGTCCGGCTCTCCCCGGTGGTCAGCAAAGATCAGTTTGATCTTAGCGCCTCCTAAGTTTGGAATGCCGCCCCATTTTGCCATTAAAATATCGATCTCTGGATTTTTATTATTGACCAATTGTTCCGCGGTCAATTCCGCAGCCCTCTGTAAATCTCTCCCGATCGTCGCGGCTGCACCGGAGAGGGGATAAAGAACACCGATCTTGATCTCCTTTTCAGCAGCGAAAAGGGTGGGTAAAATCATTAAAAAAGATAGAACTAATACGAACAAAAAAATAATCTCTTTTCGATTTCTCATCATCCTATCCTCCTTTAAAGATATTTAAAAACGTTTTCTTTTTTTCTTCACCTCCCTTTTTTTGAATCATTCCATTTTCCCAATTGGCCGACATTTTATCTATTAATATTGAGGATGTCAACACTTCAATTTGAGAGCTCTGAAAAACTACTACGCGATCTCTATCATTACAGAGATTTCTGGACTTTTTCAGATCTCAATTTCGTGTTGCCTTCGTTCTCTTTTCTTTGTAAGATGAAAGACATAAACTTAGGTGATAAATATGAACTTGCATCGTTACATAAGAAAGAAGCAACTGCTCGAATTAACAAGGCAGTTGATTCAGATCCCCACAGAGAACCCACCAGGGAATGAGAAGAGGATCGCCCTCTTCTTGAAGCCTATTCTTTCAAAGATGGGCTTCCGTGTCAAAACAGTCCTCTCTCCAAAAGGAAGATGGAACATCATTGCTGAGAGAAGTTGGGGAAAAGGTGGCCGAAGACTTATCTTCAATGGGCATCTGGACGTTGTACCTGCAGGGGATCCATCTCAATGGCAATATCCCCCTTACCAAGGAAAGTTAAAAAAGGGAAGGATTTATGGTCGTGGGGCATCCGATA
>Ga0315280_10003529_pt1 | contig 23924 bp, 25 predicted proteins | sample YL17G06_40_MG_FD_203697 | JGI IMG/M metagenome (GOLD analysis project Ga0315280, IMG submission 203697) | Sediment microbial communities from Yellowstone Lake, YNP, Wyoming, USA - YL17G06_40 | ecosystem: Environmental > Aquatic > Freshwater > Lake > Sediment | place: USA: Wyoming | collected... | reverse complement strand
AAATAAGGGGAAAAAGTGAAGCAGAAGAAACCCTTCTGAAACATGTAGACCTAGAAGAAGTAGAGATACAATCCTTGAAGAAACATGAACCAATAGTTCTCAAAAAGTATACGCCTTCAATACGCCACGAATTGGTTCTAATGACGCTACCAAAAGGAGAGGAAACACTTTACATTAGGCACCCGGTCACCAAATTGGACATCGCTGAGGCAGAAGAAATAGCCAGCATTATGAGACACACAGACCCAGAATGGTGGGATGAAACCACAACGCAACGTATAGCTGAAGGCATGAACGAAAGACTATGGCTTGGAATAAAAGTAAACGGCAAACTCGTCTCTATCGGAAATACTCGTCTCACAGATTGGGGAAGCAACATAGGAGTCATTGCAACACATGAAGGGTATAGAAACAGAGGCTATGCAACATCAATTGTCTCCGCGCTAGTAAAGGAGATTCTGCAAAAATCAAATCTAGCTTTGATTCATGTATTGAGTGGCAATCTCCCAGCCATAAGAGCATACGAGAAAGTCGGGTTCAAACCATACAGAAACTATTTTCTCGCACGTGCAACCCTAACGCATTCATGAAAAGCTTATTTAAAGCATTTCCAGTATGGTCGCAGATTTTGCTTCAATTCAGCCAGCATGTTTTCAACCGTCTGACGCACTCCCTTGGGTTCAACTGGCGGCGTATAAGGGTCACTTACATTTATAGCATCCAAACCAATCACTCCCGCCGTTAAAGCATACCAGCAAGGTGGCAAAACAGTTGGATTGTATCCGCTTCCAGGCATTATGACAACTTTATCATGGCATATTTTCTTCGCTACATCCACTATAGTTTTTGATATTTTGAAGAACCCCTGTACTGTAAGCCCTAAACTGCCCAGCATATCGGCAAAGTGAGGGTCGCTTCCGCCATTTGCCAAAATAATTTCTGGATTAAACTCTTCTGCCAATGGAACAAACGTTTCTTTCAAAGCATAAAGATATGTTTCGTCACCTGTTCCCGGTGGCAAAGGCACATTGACATTGTATCCTTCTCCAGCGCCTTTTCCAATTTGGTTGACAAATCCTGTGCCTGGATAAAGTGTTCTTGGGTCCTGATGCAAGGAAATGAACAGCACGTTTGGGTCAGAATAATATATGTCGCTTGTTCCGTTTCCAAAATGCACATCATAGTCTAAAATCAGAATGCGCTTTAATCCATATTTCTCACGCAAAAATTCTGTCAACACTGCAATATCGTTGAATAGGCAGAATCCTCCGCCATAATTTCTACCTGCATGATGATAACCACATCCTATGGCTACTGCACGATTGACAATACCCTCAAAAATAGCTTTTCCGCTTTCAATTGCTCCACCGATTATTAGCAAAACAGCCTCAAGAATCTCAGGCGACACTGGCGTTTCAATATCATATGGTCTACTTTTTTCACCCAAACGAAAAATCAAGTCCACGTAACCTTCATCATGAACTTTAAGAAGTTCTTGTTTAGTAGTGGACTGAGGGCTTAGAGAGACTACGTTCGGCAAACGAAATATTCCTTGCTCCTCGAAAAAGCACATGGCATTGATGAAACGGTCTCCTCTGAACGGATGCCCAGGACCCAAATCATACTTTGAATATTTTTCATCGTACACTATGCCTATTTTCAAACGAATCTCACCAAACCATCAAATTCTCAATATTCCCTTAAAGAACCATACTCCTCATATAAGCAAGAAGGGAAGAATCAACTACCTAAAAATTATTCTTAAACAAAAACGTGTAGAAAAAAGAAGGGAAAATTTAGGGTGAAAGATTACCCTTTAGATTCCTCTTTTTCCTCGTGCTTCTTTTCTTCGCCTGCCTCTTTTGGGTCTCGAAAAAAAGTTGCTTCCTCCGTGGAAGCCTCAGCAACTTTTATAACTGATGCTTCCTCTACAACCTTTTCACTGACTGGTTCGGAAGATATGACTTGTTCTTCTTTGACTTCCTTAATGACTTCTATAGTCATTTCTTCGCTGGGAGAATTTTCTTCTTTAGGTGTCTCAATTGGTGCTTCTGGAGCAACGATTGAAGTCTCAATTGGCTCTTGTGTCGATGCTTCTGAGGGTTCTTCAATTTTTGCTTCGGCTACAGGTTCAGTAACAGTTTCTGCTGGGGCTTCAGTAGGCATTTGAGCTGGTGTTTCAGGCTGGGTCTCCGTTGTTGCTTCGATGGTTTTTTCTTCAACTGGAGTTTCAACCGTTGTTTCTAGTGGCTCTTCAGTAACTTCCTCAGTCTTTGGAGCTTCTTCTACTGTAATTTCATATGATTTAAGTTGAGGTTGAGGCTCAATTGTTCCTTGCATGATGCTTGCTATGGTGTTTTTTATAGCATTTAGCTCTTGTTTAGTGGCTTCGAGACCGAGACTGAAAGCTTTGCTTTCGTGGGCATGTAACTCGTCGTCAATTTCTCCTGCAGCATACTGTATTTCTGAACTTGCAAGAAGCATTTCCAAAGTGCCTACTTGTTCTTCTAGCTCGGCGATTTTGGAACTCATTTGACCAGCTAACTCTCTTTGGCGAGCTTCAACTTCGACAACTGCTTTTGACAATTCAGTGTTTAAGGAATCGTAGGTTGATTGCGAAATTCTGCCTGTGTTAAACAAATTGTCTAGAGTCTGTTTCTTTTTCCTTGCTGATTCAAGATCCTTGCCTATTTTCTCAAAAAAGTGTTTCCACGAAATCATTTTATTCACCTAGCAACATCCTAGGCGCAAATTAATGAAATAACTTTTAGAGATTCGATTAATAATAAATAAACCCCAAACGCAAACGAATTTTTCATTTTTCGTTTAAATACTTGGCTAATTTCTTTTCATGGCAAGATATTTCTAGATAATATGGAGCTACTTTTCACCTTATAAAAACCGACCAAAAAGGTTTTGCTCCTCAAGTTTTCGTATGCAAGCAGAGAGTGCATGCATGCATGCATGCATGCATAGAAAATATGTATAGAATCAGATTCTACATAAGAGGTCCAATAAAATGAATGGGTAAGTTATAAAAGAGATGCATGGAAGAATTGTGAAGAATTTCATGGACATATTGATCATGACAGAATTAAGAGACAACCCAATGAGTGGCTACGATGTAATCTCATTTATTCACAAGAGGTTTCGCCTCTTAGTCAGTTCAGGCACCGTTTACTCACTCTTATACTCAGTTGAAAGAGATGGGTTAATAGAAGGAAAATTCAACAACAGGAAGAGAGTGTACGCCTTAACTGAAAAAGGTGAAGAAACTATTAAAGAAATTCAAGAGGCAAGCGAACAGATTCAAACTTTCACGTCAAATCTTTTCAAGAGATTAAATAATAATACAAGAAACTCGAAAGAGGAGTTAGACACTGTTGTTTATTCCGATTGACCGTGCAGTTTGGGCATGAACTCATCTACGGTTTTCTTAACCTTGTTCCATTCATCCATGTTTCTCAACTGGAACTTGTGTTTTCTTTTCCACTGCCCATTTCGAAATTGCCACAGATACATGGCGATGGAGCGTTTCCCAAAAGATTCTATGAGAACTATTGCTTCCCACCATTTTTCGCTTCTGAAAATTGTTGCCTGATCTACAACTTTGTAGAATTCTGATATAGGTAGTTTTTCACTCATTTTCTTCTCTCTCACTCTAACTTCAGTTTGAAATACCCTTTTTTAAGGACAGTTAGCTCAGAGCCATCGTCCATTGTCACGTTCACCGTTGGCTTAGAAACAAGCATATCCATATGATTCTTAGAAGTGTTCTTGCCTCCAGGGAAGTCAACATTTTTTCCAAAGGCTATGTGTATGGTTCCTAGCATTTTTTCTGCTTCGAGAAATTCTTGTGTAAATCTTGCCTTTGGGTTTATTCCGAAGGCAAACTCGCCAACTATATTGGACCATTCATCAGAAGCAAGTGTGTCCTCGACTCTCTCTAAGACTTCTTTGTCCTTACATGTTATTTTCTCTGCTTTTCCATTTTTGGCGTGTGTCTCTAATGGAGTTTTTAATGGACCAATTCCGCCTATAGCCATGTCACAAACAAGTTTCCCATTCAATGAGCTTTCTATTGGAGCAACTATAACTTCGCCTGTTGGAAGATTCATCCATCTCATTGATTCCCAGTCCATTCTAGTATCTGTAAAGAATTCTCTTCTTTCCACACTTAAGGATAGATTTGTTCCCGCTGGGTTGGTTATTTCAACTTTAACTGCTCTAGTTAAAGCCTGCATAAGTTTACTTGCAAAACTTTGCATGTTCCTATGCTCTTGCGAAGTTAGTGCTAATGCGCCTTCTGTTAGCATGCTTAGGGTTATGCCTGGGCAATGGCCTAAGCGTGATTTGTGGTCTCGGGTCTCTGCATCAATTATTGCTATTCTAAAAGGTGTTTCTTCTCTGGTGTCTCGCATTAGGTTGACATAAAGGTCTGGTTTGTGTCGAGTTAATACTTCCAAGAGATTGGAAGGAATTTCTGTGCGTATCTCTTCTGATGTTTTTAATATCATTAGTCTTGTCCAAAGATTTAATGCCAATGCGCCGTCTGCAAAGGCTTTTCCAATTTCTTTCTTTTCATCGTCACATATTATAACGATGCTTTCGCCTGGAATCGCTTCCAATACACATTCCAAGGCGTTTTTCGTGGCTTCCCATGCTTCCATTCTTGATCAGCACACCTTTTTTCATTACATTTCTTTAGAGTCTAGTTAAGTCTTCCTATAAGATATCTCATAATTTTTTTTGACGAGTCTAGGTCTCTGCGTGAGAAATAAAATTATTCTTTTCTTCATCATCATCACTGAAAAATGTTGTTTCCATGTTGCTTTATAGTGTTTGTTAAGACGAAAAGAGTTTTGTGTATGAAAGGGACTAAACTGGAAGTGGGTTCGATATGACTTGTAGAATGTTGGTAGCTGCTGGTCAATTGCCAATGCCAAAGATTTTGGATGATTTTAAACTTGTAGCCATGAACAGAAATGAGAAGCATGAATTAAATGTAAAAGACCCTAACTTCATTCATTCCGACGGGTGGGGCATAGCCATAGGTAAATCTGGCAAGCTAGACTTTTACAAGAAGGCAGCTGCATGCTGGGAAGACCCAAAATACCTTGAACACTATAATGCAGACGCAGATTTTTTGCTCCTTCACGCTAGAAAAGTATCTCTAGGCGCCTTTGTTAGCGATGCTTTTACTCATCCGTTTGAGAAAGATAGATGGTTTTTCTCTCACAATGGAACAGTTAAAGATTTTGTTAAGCCAGATATGAGCGATTCTGAAACATTCTTTAAACTGCTTCTTGACAAAATAAAGGAGAAGAATACTATTCCAGAAGCTATTGAAGATGCTATAAGGCAATTGAAGGAATACACGGCACTTAATTTTATTCTTGCCAACAGGAGAAGGGCGTATGTCTTAAACAAATGGGTCCTAAACTATCCAAAATATTATACTATGAAATATTTAGGAGAAGAAGACTTTGCGATTGTTTCTTCTGAGCGTCTAGAAAGTTTTGAAGGATGGAGACCAATGGGAAACAATGTCTTAGCAGAATTAGATGTTCCGACTCATCGAATCAAAGTTTTACAGATAAGTTAACAGATGTGGATTTTCTAAGAATTGTTTTATTTTTTGAAGGAATTGTGCTGCTGGAGCGCCGTCTATAACTCTATGGTCATAAGATAGGCTTAGATACATCATAGGCTTAACCGCAATTTCTTTATTCACTATAACAGGCTTTTCCACTACTTTTCCAACGCCTAATATTGCAGTTTCAGGCGGATTAATAATCGGCGTAAAAATCTCAACCCCAAACATGCCAAGATTAGTAATTGTGAAAGTTCCACCCGACAACTCTTCCTTTGACAATTTGCCAGTTCGCGCCTTTTCAACTAGGTCATTAAGCACTGCTGCTACTTCTTTAAGCGACTTCTTGTCGGCGTTATGAATGACTGGAACCACTAAACCTTTCTCTGTAGCAACTGCCACGCCAATGTTAATATCCGCGAAAATTTTGATTTGCTCCCTATCCAACGATGAATTTACAATTGAATGCTCTGCGAGTGCCTTTGCAACTGCTTTAACCAATATGTCTGTGTAGGAAACTTGCTTTTCTTCACGAAGCCTTGTTGCATTTGTCATGTCTGCTTCCATAGTTATTGTGCTGTGCGGTGCCGTTTTGGCGCTTAAGGTCACTCTTTCAGCCGCTGTCTTCCTTATTCCAGTTAAAGGTATAACCTCTCTTACTCTTGGCCCAACCTTGCTTTCTTCAACAAATTTTTTCACGTCTTCTTCAACAATTCTTCCCTCTGGACCTGAGCCTTTCACTTGAGCTATGTCGACTCCGTATTCTTTTGCAAGTCTCTTAGCAGCGGGGGAGGCAGGAATTCGCTCTTCGATTTTTTCTGCCTCTTTAGCAGGTGCTTCAATGATGATTTCTTCTGTAAACTGCTCATCTAGAGCCGTTATGACGCCTAAAACCTCTGCAACTGGAACTTCAACGCCTTCTAAAGCCAAAATTTTACGGAGAACACCTGATTCAGGGGCTTCGATGTCATATGTTACTTTTTCAGTTAGTACTTCGACAAGTGGTTCGCCCTTGTTCACGGCTTCTCCTTCTTTCTTGAACCATTGAACCACTGTTCCTTCTTTCATGGTTAAGCTAAGTCTAGGCATCAAAACTTTTGTCGCCAAATAGTATTTTCCTCCACTAACTTGTTCAGATTAGACGATTTCTTTCACTGCTTTAATTATGCTCTTCTCGTTTGGTATGACAAACTGTTCCAGCGGCGGACTAAAAGGAATAGGCGTATCAGGCTCAGCCACACGCTTTATAGGAGCATCCAAATAATCCAACGCCTCCTCAGCAACTAAAGCAGCAATTTCAGCACTTACACCAGCAGTTTTACAGTCTTCACTTACAATAACTAGTCTTCCAGTCTTTTTAATGGAGTTTATGATAGCCTTTTTATCTAGGGGGGCTATCGTTCGCGGGTCAATAACCTCTGCCTCTACACCTTGTTCACCAAGTTCCTTCGCGGCTACTAGAGCTTTGTGAACCATATATAAGGTAGCAACAATTGTAACGTCTTTTCCCTCTCTCTTAACATCAGCGACACCAAACGGAATAGTATACTCTTCTTCTGGCACTTGTCCTTTAATCGGATAAAGCAATTTGTGCTCAAAAAACATTACAGGATTATCATCGCGAATCGCTGTTTTCAATAATCCCTTTGCATCATACGGCGTAGAAGGCATAGCCACCTTCAAACCAGAAGTATGCATAAACCAAGCTTCAAGACTCTGCGAATGATGTGAGGCTATATTGACGCCTGCTCCAAAAGGTGTCCTAATTACCATGGGTACTTTTGTCTGACCGCCAAACATGTACCTCAACTTAGCAGCTTGATTAGCTATCTGGTCCATAGCTAATGCCGTAAGGTCACCGAACATGATTTCGGCAATTGGTCGCATTCCAGTGATTGCGGCGCCTGCTGCAACCCCTATTATAGCAGATTCAGATATGGGAGTATCTCTAACTCTTTCATCGCCAAACTCTTTTGCAAGGTTTTTGGTAACTTTGAAAGCGCCTTCCCAATATTTGCCAATATCTTCTCCAAGCAAAAACACAATTTTGTCCCGAAGCATCTCTTCTCGCAAAGCCTCATTCAATGCGTCACGATAAGTGATTTCTCTCATTTCTTAACAACCCTCTTTTGCTAGGCATATATGTCTTCTAACGCTTCTTCAGGCGCTGGAAATGGGCTTTCTATAGCAAATTTGACCGCATCTTCCACAGCCTTAACAGTTTCTCGCTGAATTTGGTCAGCCTCTTTTTCAGTTAAGACTTTCATTTCAAGAAGTTTCGCCTTAAAACATGTAATAGGGTCTTTTCTAAGCCACTCTTGAACCTCTTCCTTGGGTCTATAAGTGGATGGGTCAGCTCTTGAATGCCCCTTAAGCCGATAAGTCTTACATTCTATCAGTGTTGGTCCTTCTCCTTTTCTGGCTCTTTCAACTGCTTTCTGTACTGCCTCATAAACAGCGAGAACATCATTTCCATCAACGACTACGCCTGGAATCCCGTATGCAACAGCCCTGTCTGCAATGTTTTCTATTGCCATTACGATTGACTGTCTCGTGCCCATAGCATACAAGTTGTTTTCGCATACGAATATGACTGGAAGTTTCCAAACAGACGCAATGTTAATCCCTTCGTGGAATGTGCCTTGATTTGACGCTCCATCACCGAAGAAGCATGCTACAACTTGGTCTGTCCCTCTAAGTTTGATTGATAAGCCTGCACCTGCAGCAATTGGAATTCCAGCCCCTACAACTGCGGTTGCGCCTAGCATGCCTATGCTAAAGTCTGCTATGTGCATTGATCCGCCTTTGCCTTTGCAGTAGCCTGTTTTCTTGCCTAAAATTTCTGCCATTGTTTTGTCAAGTCTAGCGCCTTTTGCAATACAGTGGCCATGTCCACGATGTGTGCTTGTTACGTAGTCATCTTTTCTGAGGTTTGCACATACGCCGACTGCTACTGCTTCTTGACCAGCGTATAGATGTATTGTTCCTGGAACAAGATTTTGTCCATAAAGGTCGAAGACTTTTTCTTCAAAATGGCGGATTTCTAACATTTTTCTGTATATTTCAATTAGTTTCGTTTTTGGCAGTGTCAATTGTTCTCGCCTTAAAGAACTTACAAGGGTCTTCTTTTATTTATTTTCATAGAGTTCTGCGAAGCAATATTTGGAGTAAGGTTGGATTCATGCATAATTGGTATGCTTTTGTATGCGAAAGTTTATATTCCTCTTTGAGTATTAATTCGCTTGGATATGTCACAAAATAGACATATTGTATATGCGTGTAACTAAAAAACTGTACAACAAAAATACAGAAGAAAAAAGAGGAAGCAAAATGAAGTGCCCCTACGCCCACAACAGTCCACTAAAATGCATAAGGATGATAGAAAAGGGACTTGATGGCAACCTATCTGACTTTGATGTCCAACACTTCTGCGATGGCAATCCTATCAACTGCTACTTTTATCGTGTGCCGTTGCCAAAAGAAAAGGAGAAGGGTTTAAGGCAGAAATTTTAGTCATTTTAAAGCACTAATGATCTTTTCTGCGATTAAGATGGATGCTTCTCTCTGGGCCTCTTCAGTCTGAGCGCCGATATGAGTTGTGCAAACGACTTGAGAAAGCCTAATCAGCGCCAAGTCTTTGGGCGGCTCAACTTCAAAAACATCTAGCGCAGCGCCTTTTAGCTTTCCAGACTTTAATGCTTTTAACAACGCTTTTTCATCGACTATGGCACCTCTAGATGTGTTGATTAGGAAGGCTCCATTTTTCATAAGTGCAATTTCTTTTTCGCTTATCATGTGGTCGGTTTGAGGAGTTAACGGCACATGTATCGTTACAATATCGCTTTTTTGAAGTAAATCATTTAAAGGAACGAATTCTGCTTCGATCTCTTTCAGCAACTCTGGTGACGGTGAAATGCGTTTTGAGATGAGAATTTTCATTCCGAAAGCCTTTGCAATTTTTGCCACTTTTTCCCCTATGTTGCCTAGTCCAATTGTTCCCAACGTTTTGCCTTTCAGTTCCCATCCCATTAGTTCTTTTTTAAGCCACTTTCCCTCTTTAAGTGAATGATCTGCCAGAGGAATATTCCGAGCTAGGGAAAGCATTAATCCTATGGTCAGTTCCGCTACAGCCTCAGCAGGCGCTTCAGGAGTATTCAAGACAAGTATGCCCTTCTTTTCGGCACTTGCCACGTTAATGTTGTCGAGCCCAGCGCCAGCGCGTCCAATTACCTTTAAGCTTTTTCCAGCTTGTAGTATAATTTCTTCTGTGACTTGGGTTCTATTTCTCACTATTAATGCATCATAATTGGCGGCTATATTTTTCAATTGTTCAGCAGAGATTGTTGGATTTACTTCCACCTCAAAGCCTGCTTGCTTCAGTTTCTTTATTCCGTTTTCATGGATGGGGTCGCAAACAAGAATTTTTGCCTTTGACTTCAATTTATTCATTCTCCAGTTATTGTGCGATTAATCTCTGTATCTTGCCTATTTTTCTTTTCTAATAGAAAATGTGCTTATCTTTCGCGTTGATGCATTGAAGTTCACTGAGCAACAGGGGTATGCATAGCAAAACTCTAAATCAAAACATACGCAAATACTAATTGAAGCACTATGTCCGCCCAGCAAAAAACTCACCCATACTTGTTGGGGATAGTTGGAAAACCAAATACTGGAAAATCTACGTTTTTTAGCGCCGCCACTTTAGCGCCCGCAGAGATAGCAAACTACCCGTTTACTACGATAAAGCCTAATCGGGGTATAGGCTATATTAGGGCTCCATGTGTATGCAAAGAATTCGATGTCAAAGACAATCCAAAAAACTCTTTATGCATAGATGGAATAAGGCTGATTCCTGTTGAGCTGATTGACTGCGCTGGCTTAGTGCCAGGTGCTTGGCAAGGAAGAGGACTAGGCAATCAGTTTTTGGATGAAATTAGGAAAGCAGATGCCTTAGTGCATGTTATCGATGCCTCCGGCGGAACAGACCTTGAAGGCAGATTAGTTAAGCTTGGCTCTCATGACCCCCTAGAAGATGCATGCTTCTTAGAAACTGAAATAACCATGTGGTTTGTCCAAATACTGAAGAAAGACTGGCCTAAAATCGCTAGGACAGCTGAGTCAAGTGGTTCGGACCTCACTGTCATGCTTGAAACTCAGCTAAGCGGATTGGCAATTGGAAGAACTCATATTGTTGAGGCGATTAAGAAAGCTGAGTTAAATGGAGACAAGCCAACTAAATGGAGCGACGATGACCTTATCAAATTCTTAGATGAACTGAGAAAGATAGCAAAGCCTATGCTTATCACGGCGAATAAGATTGACTGTCCCACAGCAGAGGGAAATGTGGAGAGATTAAAGAAACTTAACTATAACGTTGTTCCAACATGTGCAGAAGCAGAACTCGTGTTAAGAAGAGCGGCAGAGAAGGGATTAGTAGACTATAAACCTGGAGACTGCAACTTTAACATTCTAAAACCCAGCGAAATAACTGAAGGACAAAGTAAGGCATTGAAAATTGTTCAGGAATGTATTTTGCTCAAGTTTGGAACAACAGGTGTTCAGGAAGCCATTAACACAGCCTATTTTAAATTATTGAACATGATTGTAGTCTATCCAGTTGAGGATATTGAGCATCTTTCTGACCATGAAGGACGAGTGCTGCCAGACGCTTACATTGTTCCATACGGCACAACAGCACGCCAACTAGCCTACATAATTCATACGGAATTAGGCGAAGGCTTCATCTACGCAGTTGAAGCAAGAGAGAAGAAAAGAATCGGAGAACACCACATACTTAAGGACAGAGACGTAGTGTCAATAGTAAGCGCCAAAAAAAGAGGATAAAGAAAACTTTGCATTACACTATGCAAAACTATCTTCTTGAAGAAGAACCAAATTTATTTTTTCCACTAGAACAGTAGAGAGGTACATACCACAATTATTGTCCAAAGCGCCTTTTTCTTCGCTGATATGTCCTTACTGCTCTTAGCAAGTCTATTCGCCGAAAGTCTGGCCAAAAAACATCTAAGAAGCATAATTCACTGTATGCGCATTGCCACAATAGAAAGCCGCTTAGTCTTTCTTCTCCAGAAGTTCGAATAATCAAGTCTGGGTCCTGTTTAGTCATGTGGGCAGTATACAAGTAGCGTTCAAACAAAGCCTCATCAATTGAATCAGGCTTCATTTCACCTTTCTCCACCTTCTGAGCAATCTTACGGGTAGCATCAACAATTTCTGCTCTGCCGCCATAAGCCAAAGCAACATTCAAAAAATGCTTATCATAATTCTTTGTGGCATCCTCAACCTGCAGAATGATTTCCTGCAAACTTTTAGGCAACAAACCAAGTCTCCCAATAACCTTAACTCGCACTTCACGCTTCCGAATGCGCTCGTCAGTGAGAATCTCCTGCAATTTTTGACCTGCAACCTGCAGAATTTCTTCAACCTCTTCCACGGATCTTTGAAAATTTTCAGTTGAAAAAGCGTATAATGTAATGGATTTCACATCCAAATCAAAACACCAGTCAAGCAAGTTTTCAACTTTATCGGCGCCACGATGATGCCCAATCCATGGACTTAACGACTGCTCAGAAGCCCAACGACGATTGCCATCAAGAATAATAGCAATATGCTCAGGCTTTGTCTCATTCTTAACTTGATACCAGAGCCACTTCTCATATAATTTGTAAACTCCAAGCACAGATAGTAAAGACGAAAGCACTTTCTAACCTCGAAACCTTGCATTCTTAAGCGCGCTTGCACATAGGCAACGACGCTCCTTTGATAAATTCTTAACAGTATCTCTTAAAATTTGCTCAATTACTGAAAACTTTTTCTCAGCCATCTCAACCAGTTCGTTGGCGGTTAACTGCATTAAACCGTCATTCTTAGCAAAAGTTAAAAAGGGTACTGTAATCTGTCCAATAGTTCAAGGTGAGATAGAGATGTCAGAAGAAGATTTAGAGATCGGAATAATAGGTGGCACTGGTGTATATGATCCTTCCTTTTTTAAGGAAGAAAAAAGCATGAAAGTCTATACCCCATTCGGAGGACCATCTGATCTAGTCTCAATTCTCCATCATGACCAAAGAAAAATCGCATTTCTCCCCAGACATGGGAAAAATCATACAATTCCACCTCACAGAGTCAACTATAGAGCGAATATATGGGCGCTAAAAGACATTGGTGTAAAGAGAATAATTGCAGCGTGTACGGTAGGTAGTTTGAGGGAAGATTACAAACCTGGAGATTTTGTCATCCCGCATCAGTTCATAGATAGAACGAAACAACGGGCGGATACTTTCTATGAAGGAGGAAGAGTTTGTCACATATCCACTGCTGATCCATTCTGTCCTGAATTGCGTGAAGTTTTGATAAGGGCTGGAAAAACCATAGGAATTACAGTTCACAGTGAAGGAACCTACATTTGTATAGAAGGACCACGATTTTCCACAAGGTCGGAATCAAAGCTTTTCCGCAGCTGGGGGGCTGATATAATTGGAATGACTCTGTATCCTGAGTGCGTTCTTGCAAGAGAAGCCGAATTATGTTATGCTTGCGTCGCCATGATAACTGACTATGACGTGTGGGCTGGGAAACCCGTTTCAACTAAGGAAATAGTGAAAACTATGAAGAAAAACATCGAGAACTCCAGAAAACTAATTTTTCATGCGATTAAGATAATACCGAGACAAGGGAATTGTATGTGTGCCAAGGCTTTGAGAAATGCTCTAATTTAAGCGGTTCCGCAAAACTCGCATTGAATCGAAAATAATATCACATAATATTTTATCTTGAACAGGTCGGTGCTGTCGAGAAACGAGAGATGATTTGGAAGATGAGCAAGCAACTATAACTCGAATCAAGGCTATACTTAAGCAAGTTGAAATGTTGAAATTGTAGAGACAGAAAGATTATAATGAAGCTGGCAAATATGCAGATGCATGGAGAAATTTGATTGCTGGCTTCCTTCATGGAAGGAACTACACGGGAACATCAAGAAAATCGTGAAGAAAATTAAGAAAGACAATTATCAACCTGACATAGTAATTGCCCTCTCAAGAGGAGGTTTTGTACCTGCCAGAATCATCTGTGATTTGATGATAATTAAGGATTTGATTTCAGTAAAAGTTGACCACTGGGGCGTAACTGCTGCTAGAGATGGAAAGGCGCATTTGAGATACCCTATTAATGCTGATTTATCTGGAAAGAAAGTCCTGATTGTTGACGATATCACAGATACTGGAGAGAGCATGATTATTGCCAAAGAATTCGTGAAAAAACTCAATCCTAAAGAAATACGGACAGCAGCAATATTCCACATTAAGACTTCAAAATTTATTCCAGACTATTACAGCAAGAAAATAAGTTGGATTTGGGTGATGTGGCCTTGGAATTATGTTGAAGACATGTGCAACATCGTGCCCAAAGTATTAGATGAAAATAACGCTTGTTCCATCGAAGAAATTAAGGCGCATTTAAGAAAAAGGTTCAAGATCGACTTATCAAACCGAGAAATCATGGAGATAATGACTGAGTTAGCTGCAAGGGATATTGCTATAGAAAATAGTACTGGTTGGATAAAGAACAGAACAAATTAAACTTTTGTGTATTCGTTCAACTCTAAGAGCATAAATGTTGGTCATCTAATTTGCCATGTGAAGCGAAATAGAGTGTTGGGCAGTGTCGTGGCAAAAAAGCAACATGAATTCCATCAACTTCTCCAACTGCTATAGGCGATGGAAGACCATAAGGTGTTCCTATGTGAGTCTGCTCTGCATCTTTCAGTAAGGATTCTAAACCAGTTCCACCAATTATTGCTACGTCAATTTTCCTTGAACTCTTCAACTTCTCCTTCTTTCTCCCTGAAAAAACTAGCATATCTCCTATGCAAAAGGATAGTGACGAGAATGGCTGCCACAGTTAAAAGTATCCCAGTGAGAACAGCAGCTGCAAGCTGAACGAAAACCGGAGATGGATCAAAAAGAGGATTGATCAAAGGATAGCTCAGAATACGTGATGCTTGATAAAATATTTGCCAAGACCATGCCCAAGCCACTATTATAACGATGGTTCGCAAAAGTCTAGGATCACGTTCAAAGAACCAACGAATGGCACGACCACCAAGGAGAATACAAACTCCAAAAATGATGAAAGCTATAGACTGCATAATGAATACACCAGCTAATGAAGGAAGCCACGAAAGCCATTGACCAATATCACTGGGAAGAGTTTGTCCACTAGGAGGGTTTGCAACAGCACCAGCTGCAGCAACGCCACCTTGATAACAGCTAACTATAATTAATACAACTCCAGCAATCGCTGTATAATTTGCTATTTGTATTGGAAGAGGGGGAGGTGAATATTCTCGGACCCATCCGTAAAAGTTTCTGACCATTTTATCCAGTCCAAACCCTTTAATGATTAGGGCGATTCCAAAAACGATTAGAAAAGCAATTCCAGAATAGGTCAACAGATTGAAGGCATACAATATTACCAGAATAATCATAAGTACTCCTGGAAGACCAAGCAAGATTCTAGAGTAACGGGGATTCCGCCAAATCATTTTGAGGTATCGAGAAAACAATGCTGCTGTTTCTTCTATTCGCTCGCTATGCTTCACTATGACTCTTCTTACAGAGGTTACAGGGACTCTTGATTGCAGTAAAGGCAGAACTGCTTCGTCAGTAAAGCCATCAGTTACAAGTATGACATCAGTTGCAGGAAATGTCTTCAACACATTGGTAAGCTCAGATACAAGTTTTCTGTCAGCGCCTATGCCTCCAAGTTCAGAGCCAGAGATTGTTGCAATTTGACAGTTTCCTTTCACTTCTGCTCCTTCTTTCATACGGTCAAAAATCCTTATAGCCTCAAACATAGCGTTGGCATCTGGCTCTTCCGGATCTTTCAGTGCAAGCGCTATTGCTGCCTCTAAATTCTCTTTTCTTCCAAGAATCGGAGTTTTTATTTTTCCTTTAATGCCTATGTCGTCGTCTCTATCAACACAAAGGATTAGAACTCTTTCTGGTCCTTCCTTTGTAGAGTTCGACATTTTTTGTTATCCCACGTATTTGTTAATGAATTGTCACTTTAATCTTATTCTCTTTTTAGGTCTCTTTTTCATTTATCCCTTCTTGTGCCAAAACTTTGAATTCTTCCCATGTCAATTTTTCTCTACGCTTCACTTTTTCTTTTGCCTTTTTCTTTAATTCTTCAAGAAGTTCGCGTTGATTTTTGCTTTGCTTTTCCTCTTCTATCTGGCGCAACTTTTGCTTAAGAGATTTAATTTGATTCATGAGTTCCATACTTTTCTGGTGAATACCAGTGGTCTGTTGTTTAACTTCTACGAATTTCTGATGCATGTTGTCGGATTCTGCTTTAAGAATGCGAATTTTGTCCATAGTTTCTATCATTTTTGAATGAAGTTTTTGACTTTCTTGAGCGAGTTCTGAGAGTTTTTCATGAGAGAGTTCTGATTTTGTGGCAAGGGCTTTTGCTTCAGTCTGCAATGCTATGATAGCGTTTCCTAGTTTTTCTATTTGTTTATAAATAACTAGTTGTGCTTCAAGGGGTTTTATTTTTTCGATGATTAGTTGCTCATCTTTGACTGTGAGTGGAGTTGTTTGAATTTTCCATTCGAGACTGTTTATCTCCTTCTGTAAGTCATACCTTTTTTGAGGAGGTCTCTTTTCCAAAAGAACTTTCATTTTTTCTCTGAGTTTCAAAATTTGTTCGTGTTTTGCCTTGCGTTCAGTTTTGGCTTGGTCACGTATTTCCTTAAGTTCTTTAACCTTCTTGTTTGCTTCATCACGTTTTTCCTTTAGGTTGACTGCTTCAATTCTCAGATTCTTTATCTGTTCGTGAATTGAGTCTCTTTTTTCAGCCCATTTTCTTGCTTCTTCATTTAGACGGTTTTTTTCTTCTTTAAGCGATGTGAGTTGTTGATATAATTCATTAATTTGTTGTTGAAGAGAGTTGGGCAACATGCTTTTCTTCATCTTGTGATAGCAAATTCGTTATTCAAGTATTATTCTTGCATCTACTGTTTTTGCCCCTCTTTCGTAAACTATGATGGGGTTTAGGTCAAGTTCTTTGATTTCCTGATGGGCCATCACTAACTTTGAAGTGTTCAACAAAATTTTGACTATTGCCTCTATATCTGCTGGGGGCTGACCTCTATAACCCTTAAGAATTGGGTATGTCTTAACTTCTGTAATCATTTCTCTTGCGTCTTCTTCGGTGATTGGCGCTATTCTGAATGTCACGTCTTTTAGAACTTCTACGAAAATTCCGCCCAGTCCAAACATGAGTGCTGGACCGAATTGTGGATCTTTTGTGGCGCCGACAATAACTTCTGTCGACGGCGCAGCCATTTCTTGGACTACTATGCCTATGATTTTGGCGTCAGATTTATGCCTTTTAACATTGGCTAAGATTTGGTTGTAAGCGTCCTTAACTTCTGCTTGATTCTTTAAGTTGAGCATTACGCCGCCTACATCAAACTTGTGTATGATGTCCGGGGAAGCAATTTTAAGAACTATGGGATAGCCTATTTCATTCGCAAATTTCATGGCCTCTTGTTTGGATTTTGCCAACTTGAACTTCGTTACAGGAATTCCATATTCCATGCAGATTGTTTTTGCTTCAGTCTCAAGTAGGTATTTTCTCTTTTCTTTGCGGGCTTCGTTGAATATTTGTGTGACTTTTTCCATGTTATTTCAGCAACCATAGCGTTAGATGTTAGTCTGCTTTTTCCATTTCTAACTCTTTCGTTTAATCAATGATATGGAATCTGTGGGACAAGTGCTTACGCATAACCCGCAGCCGAAACATTTCTCTCTGGCAAAATATAGTTTGTCATTAAGAAGTTTTCGTGCATTGAATTGGCATCTCTCTACGCAGTTTCCACAGTTATCGCATGTTTCTTCATCTTGTGACGCTACGTATTCTGAGGCGATTACATGGTCTGCGAGGCCGAATCTTACAAGGGCGTTCATTGAGTGGCAACAGCATGAACAACAGCTACACATGATTTCAGGTTTCTTTTTTCCCTCATAGATAAAGGCAAGGTGAACGAGTCCAGCCTTATGTGAGCGTTCTAAAACTTTAAGCGCTTCTTGAACTGAAATTGGCTTTGCACCTCGTTTTAAGGCGTCTCGTGCCTCTCCATTCATGCTTAGGCAGACATCAAGCGGAGCGTCGCATTTTTTCAATCTTATTCTGCAGCCGCAGTTTTCAAGTGTGATAAGTTTGGCGTTTTTGAGAGTTCTCTCTGCGGCGGATGCGTCAAGAACTTGTTGCTGACCTTGAATACTAATGTTTATTGGAATTGTGATGGCTTTCATTGTGCCAATGTAGTCTTTTTTGAGTTCTTCTATGGTCCAATCATTGCTTTTGTTCATTGATTCTGCCTCTCTAGATTGATTTTTGAAAGAGAGTTTTATTTCCATATAGGGGTTGTTGATAGCTCAGTTTTGGTCGGGCGGGCCAGATTTGAACTGGCGACAATCCGGTTTCTGCATTGTACGCTTAGTAGGCTGAAAGTAACGCTCACAAGTTTGTGAACGTCTACAGCGTCTCCGTCTGCTAGGCGATGGCTAGCAAACTCGGAAGCTCTACCAAGCTGAGCTACCGCCCGGAAATTATGCCCGACCAAAGTGTTAGAGATTGAAATTTGTGATTTATGTATTTCGTTTCGATATTCAATCTTCAAAAAGATAGGTATGTTCTATTGTAGCTGAGAGAGTTAAGTGTCTAGGCCTTTTTGTGGTTAAAATTATTTTTTGTCATTTTATTAGACCTACTTCCTTAAGCTTCGCTTCTACGTTTTCTAAGCCGAGTCTTCTCAGCGTTTCTGGTCTTGGTACCCCGTCTTCGTCCCAGCCAACTGCATTGTAATATTTCAGTCTAGCCTCCTCAAACATTTTTCTATCCAATGTTTTCCCTTTGTATGGTCCTGATGGCAGTGGCTCCCAGAATCTCGGCGGGTTATCATCATCAAGTTTTGGTCTCCATTTCGCGTCTGGACCGCCCAGAAGCAGCATGGCTCTTTGCAGATGCAATATTCTTAGGGCCTTTTCGCCATACCATTCCTTGTTTGTTAGTTTCCATCCGGTTACCGCCTCATAAAAGCTGAGTATTTCTGTGTCATCAAGTTCGAATGTATTGAAGAAGCAGTAGACAGCTGAGTCAGCCATTATCGAGGATAGTTCGCTCTGGTCAAGTGGGAGAGAAGTCGACGACGTGTGGTCTCCGGCTTGCACTGAGCACGCATAGGCAATGTTTTTTGAAATGAAGTCTTTTCCGCTTCTAACTCCATGCGCTCCTATAGCTACCCCCTTCTCGTGAACAGCATATTTCAGTAAATCGACGCCTTTCATTTCGCTAAGCTTTAAGGCTGCTCTGTAAACTCCTTCAGCTAGTATGTCGCCGATTCCCTGCCTAAAGGCTATTTTTTCTGCGAGGGTTGCGAAAGCTTCCACGTTTCCCCATGCGAGCTCTATTCCGTCAAGGTCTTTCTTAGTTAGTATTCCTTTCTCATAGAGGTTCGCTGCAAATCCTAAGACTGCTCCCCCTTGAATTCCGCATAGACCAAGCTCATTACTTACATAGGACAGGTAGATGTTTTCTTCTGGAGTGAATATTCCGAGGTTTGTACCTAAGTATGCTTCAAGCTCATAGTCTGGATTGTCGCATATTGCCCCCTTGAATCTACCAGTTTTCAGCACTGCAAGCTTCAAGCATGTAACCGGACAGCCGAAGTCACCCCAGTATTTTTTGACCCAATACTTATCGAATTTTTCTCTCTTGTAGCTCTTTTTGTCGTGCCATTCTTCCTGCCAGTTTCTGATTGGCTCAGAACTTGTTTCGGCTCCAAAGGAGTACCCTCCCCCTCCAGTTCCCCAACGCCTAAATCTCTCCGTTTCAAAATTCCTCTTTGAAAAATCCTGATACAGTTGCAGCACTTTTTCCCTGTCATATACGTCTGGTAGTGGGTCGAAACCTTTAGCGACTATTGCTCCTAGGTTTTTGGCTCCCATTACCCCGCCATATCCGCCGTAGCCCGCTCCGTGCGCATACTTAGCGATTACGGCTGCAACTCTCGTCTTGTTTTCTCCGGCTGGCCCTACATAGAGAATTGAGGGCTCCTTTACTTCTCCGTGTTTTGACCTAATAGCCTTAATTTCTTCAATTGATTTTTTAACTAGAAAACGTAGGGTTTCTCTTGCCTTTTTGCCCCATATTGGTGAAGCATCCTTAATTTCGACTTGGTTATCGCATATGAATATGTAGCATGGTCTCTCGGCTTTTTCAGTTATTATTAGACCGTCGTATCCAGCGCATTTTAGGTCTATTCCGAATTCGCCTGCAACCGTTGAGCCTATTACTCCGTTACTTTGAGGCGACTTTCCAGAAACACAAACTTTTGTACCAGGAAAATATCCCGTTAACGGGCCTGTAAGCACAAGCAGAATGTTTTCCGGGCCTAATGGATCTACTGTTTCCCATTTGCCACCAAGTCTATCCCATAATATCTTCGTAGCTAGTCCTCTTCCGCCGACATAATCTCTTAGAACTTCATCTGGAAAATTTGTTTCTTTAATATTTCCGTTGGAAAGGTTTATTTCCAAAAATTTTCCGGCGTAGCCCCTCATCATCCCCAAACCTCTTTAGCTATTTCTTCTCCTAAAACCTGCCTAGCCACTTCCCGTGTGAGTTCCTCCGGCGTTTTTGCTAATGCCCTATAGGAAACTTCTTTCTCTCTTGGAACAAGCGTTAAGGTGTTCCATCGGCCTTCTTGGCATGCTTCGACGCATTTGGGCTTTCCACCGCATAAATCGCAGATAACAATGTAGTTTCCTTTTGGATGGGAGTACGGAACATTTCCAGGGCAGGCCTTTACGCATAGACCGCATTCAGTGCACTTTAAAATGTCAACGTTTATTGCTCCAGTTTGACTGTTTATGGATAGGGCCTCTACCGGGCATGCTTTAACACATGGGTAATCCTCGCATTGAAAGCATAATTGGGGGATTTCAACTCCTGGCACAAACATGAAAACTCTTATTCTTGAAGCTTCAGGCCAAATTTTCCCTTCATGATAAAGCGAACAGGCAATTTCGCATCTTCTGCAACCGCTACAATTCTCGTATTTTCGTTTAATCCGAACTTGGTCGTTTCGGCTCACATTTGCGTCATCGATTCTTTTACGCACGCGCATTTAAAACAACCTTTACCTGCTTTTTTACACGCGCGAATCTTAACCATTTCTATAACTCTTTCCTCAACCATTATTTGCCACCTTACACGAACTCTGCAATATTCTGAACAGGCTTCTCAAGGGGCGTGAAGGTTGCTCAAGTTTAGGCTTTATCAGAGTTTGATAAAATTGCTTTTGGACTCTTTTTACGAGAAGTAGTAGTCCTGTCGCTTCCTTTAGAGACTACTACTTCCAATAGCGTGTTTTTTAAAGTCTATTTTGTGAAAGCGGTTTGAGAAAGTTGCAGAAGAAGTAGTCCTGATATTCTTTATAGTGATTACATTTCATGTCCTTCGTGTCCAGATTGTATGTCGCAGATGCACGCGCGTAGCTGGTGCGGGGGGTGGGATTTGAACCCACGAACCCCTACGGGACAGCCGCCTCAGGGCTGCACCTTTGACCTGGCTTGGCAACCCCCGCTTTCATGCCTTTATGCAATAATCTGTAAGTTAAATCTTATTCACAGAGATAAAGGCAATGTAACGCAAGTCTTTTAGGTTATCAGAGACTCATCGAATAGGCATGAAAGCCGCTGTCTACCATAGCCTTGACAATATAAAAATTGAAGACATGCCAAAACCAAAAATAAACCAAGACGAAATACTGGTTAAAATGAAGGCATGTGGAATCTGCGGCTCAGACCTCATGGAATGGTATCTAAAAAGCAGAGCGCCACTAGTTCTTGGCCATGAACCAGCGGGAATCATTACTGAAGCTGGAGATAAGGTTGAAGATTTCAAAGTCGGCGACAGAGTTTTTGTTCACCATCATGTCGCATGCTTAACATGTCACTATTGTATTCGCGGAAACTATACTATGTGCGAACAGTTTGGTAAGACTCACATAATTCCAGGTGGATTCGCAGAATATTTTAGAGTCCCAACGCTGAATCTGCAAATAGACACCTTAAAGATTCCAAATAGTCTTTCGTTTGAAGAGGCAACTCTAATCGAACCAGTCGCATGCTGTATAAGGGCAATGAGAAAATGCAACATACAGTCAAGCGATGTAACAGCCATAATTGGTGCAGGCCCATCAGGAATCATCAACACTATGCTACTGAAAAACTCCAACGCAAGCAAAATCATCGTCAGCGACATAATTAATTATAGATTAAAAGTGGCTGAACGATTAGGAGCAGACTTGACAATCAATCCAAAAAAAGAAAATTTTGTTGAAAAACTGAAAAGCGCCACTGATGGAAGAGGCGCAGACCTAGTAATTGTCACCGCTCCTAATGCTGAAGCTTTTTCTGAGGGAATGCAAGTTTGTTGCAGAGGTGGAACGTTATGTTTGTTTGCGCCAACATCGCCTGAAGTACAAGCACGCACAAGTCCTCACAGATTATTCTTTTCAGAAATCGCAGTAATTCCTTCCTATTCTACGTCTCATGTAGAGACAAGAATGGCCTTAGAAATGATAAAATCTGGAAGGATTAAGGCAAAGGAACTTATAACACATCGTTTTCCGTTGACTCAGATTCAAAATGCCTTCAAAACAGCATCTGAAAGCAAAGAATGTTTGAAAGTTGTGATAACAAATGAATGAAAAAATGAAAGCAGCAATGCTATACGGAGTGAAAGACCTCAAAGTAGAAAATATTGACAAGCCCACTGTAGGACTAGGAGAAGTCTTAGTAAGAGTAAAGGTAGCAACAACATGTGGAACAGACTTAAAAATATTTCAAAGAGGATACGTAGAAGGAGTCATTGAGCTTCCTACAGTGTTTGGGCATGAGTGGGCAGGTGAAGTTGTAGAAGTAAGTGAAGAACTTTCATGGCCCAAAAAAGGTATGCGAGTTCGAGCAGGCAACAGTGCTCCATGCTTGAGATGCCGAATGTGTCAAAGAGGCGACTACAATCTATGCGAAGATATGATGTGGCTCTGGGGCGCATATGCAGAATACATTAAGATTCCGTCAAGAATGGTTGCAATTAACATGCAAGAAATTCCGTCACATTTGACTTTTGAAGAAGCAGCGATAACAGAACCTTTGGCATGCGTTCTCCACGGATCTGAGAAAGCCAACGTCAAATTAGGTGATACAGTAGCCATTATAGGCGCTGGACCCATTGGGCTTCTTCATTTGTTAGTGGCTAAGAAGATTGGGACAGAAAAAGTCATAGTGAGCGATCTTGTAGAAGAACGGCTGCAAGTAGCACAAAAGCTCGGAGCAGAAATAGTCAACGCCAGTCAATATGATCCAACTGAGAAAATTAAGGAATTCACAGAAGGTTATGGAGCAGATGTTGTAATTGAGGCGATAGGGCTTCCCGCGACATGGGAACAAGCATTGAAAATGGTTAGAAAGGGCGGAACAGTTTTAGAATTTGGCGGATGCCCACCTGGAACCGAAATAAAAGTTAGAACAGAATTGCTACATTACGGTCAAGTAACAGTTTTAGGAACTTTTCATGCGACTCCACTACATTTTAGGAAAGCCTTGAACCTACTGACCTCTAGAACTATTGATGTTAGACCATTAATAACTCAAAAGATGAAACTAGAGAAAATAAAAGATGCTTTCGAGACATTAATTACATCTAAAAAAGACATCAAAATTGCCATAACGCCATAAACATGTAGTTTTATAAAATAGCGCTATCATCCACATAATATCAGTAAGAGATTTCTGCGCACACGCATGAAGCTTGGGCCCTCAACCCTCATGGGCATCATATCTGGAACTGTCTTTGTTCTGACTTTACTCCCGCCCACTTCTATTTACGTCTTTCCTGCTGTCTTTCTATATGAAATAGTATATGACCTTTACATGTACCTGCTTGGATCTGCTACTTATATCGCAAAGACGAAGCATGTTATATTGGCGACAATTTTGAGCAGTGCTGTAATGTCGCTTGTCGCTCTCATAGCTCTGACTTGGGTAGGCGTTCTGCCAACTAACGGATTAGTCTTCACATGGTCTCTTGGAGTGCTAAGAGATGTCGCTGTTGGACTATTTGGAAGTGTTCTTGAGTTGAGAATATTGAAGTATGTAATCCATAGAGTAACATAGACAAAACAGACGATTAGGCTGCAATTTGAAAGTCTTGTTAGTTTGACCATTCACAG
>Ga0315280_10003528_pt1 | contig 23937 bp, 26 predicted proteins | sample YL17G06_40_MG_FD_203697 | JGI IMG/M metagenome (GOLD analysis project Ga0315280, IMG submission 203697) | Sediment microbial communities from Yellowstone Lake, YNP, Wyoming, USA - YL17G06_40 | ecosystem: Environmental > Aquatic > Freshwater > Lake > Sediment | place: USA: Wyoming | collected... | reverse complement strand
GCTGACTGAAAAACCTCCTAAGGGCTACGTTGTGATGTCCGACAAGCTGGTCAGAAAAGACCGGCTTGAACAGATCGGGAGAACAATCGATGAGCGAATCAGGCAGAAGGGGCGAATCAGCCTGTCCGAAGCCGCTGAGACGATTGAGACGGAAGGAGTGGAAGACGCAACAGGCGTTTTAGAAGCACTCGGATACAAGATAAACTGGCGTGGAATCAGCACCGAAAACGCTGAAGTTGTCAAGCCCTAGCGCACGCAAACAAGCCAGAAGCTCCAGATACTGCCCAAAGGCGCGAAAATCACTCCGAGTTCACAGCCCCGTCAACAATTCGCTGAAACGGAAGACTGTAACGATGCGCGCGCGCAGAGGAAGCGATGGCCTCACGCGAGAGAATATTCACTGTCTCGCTTCGCTGCCGATCCTGAAACGCACACTGCATAACCAACCGTTTGATGAAGCGCCTTTGCTCTGATGACTCACTACGCTTGTGCCTCATTAAAAAAAGCCTCTAATGCCACGTTTACCTCTCTTGCTCGAGGACGCAGCCACAGAATATTTGAGAAATGGACCCACAGGTCCTGTATGATTAGACTCGGCTAGAAGTTTGCTTTTAAGCTTTCACTGTTTGTCCGTATGGAGCGTGCTGCGTAATCTCTATCCCATAAGCGCGCGCGCTAATTCATGCGATTTCAAAAGTGATAATGTAACGTAGGTACGTAGATGTGCCTGGAGTTAGGATTTTCAAGTAAACGTATAGGTCTGATGTTCCGCTTGCGCTTGCTTGGAGATTGCTCATGCTTATGTATATGGTTGCGTTTCCTGTCAAGTTGTACGGTTGTCCTTGCGGCAGGGTTACGATGCCATTGTTAACGATTATTTGGTCGCTTGAGCTACCGTCGTGAAAGCTTATTGTCGTGGTCAGAGAGCGCGGCGCAATGTTTGAGGCATTGTAAACTTGCAAGTTGATTGTCCAGTTATCGTTAAATTGGTTGACAACCTTGAGAACATAGTTATAGGTTGCTGTCCAAAGGTGTAAAAGTGCACAATCTATTTGCCACCAACTTTGAGTCGTTCCACTCGTAGTGCTCACAAACTGTATAGTAAAGTTTGAAGACGTGAGATAATCGACCACGGTGACATTGTTCCAACTGCTTGCGTTAAGACTTGAAATTATGGTCAGCCATGTGCTGCTAGTCGTGTTCCACCATTGCACTCCAAGCGTTTTGCCTCCCGCGTTGAATGTTCCAGTTAGAATGTCAAGTTCCCTGTTTGCACGGGTGTAGTTGGCGTTTGTCCACTGCTCTTCAAGGTCAAGCCTATAATTTGCGGGAGGACTCCAAGTAGCGTTGACAGCTTGCATTTCATTAGCCCTTGCAGTTCTGCTTGTACTGCCTGAAGGACGATAACGTTCTATTCCTATCGCAGTATATGAACTGGATGAAAACGTACAGTTCTGATATGACCCTTGTGTGGGTGTTGCAGAATAAACAATTGTCCAAGAGCCAGTAGCGTTAGCTATTGTGATGTTCATTGTTGTATAAATACCAGCATTCGACTGGCTAACCCAATACTGAATCTTCGTCCCGACAGTCGTAGCTGTAAGGTTCATCACAAGCCTTGGAGTCCAAGCTGGACCAGTTATCGACGCTGCTTGTGCGTAAGTAGCCGTGTTGTTATCATAAACGTATGTTGGAGTTGTTGCCCAACCACTTGCCGCATTACCATAAACATAGGTTTCAGGAATATTGGAAACCGTGTTAGCTTCAGTCAGCGTGTCGTTAATGTTGTCTGGCCCGTACTGTTGGGCTGTGAAGTTTGAGTGTGTGCCTACGTCGGCTACTCCGTCAATGTTGCTTTGCTGAGTAACATATTGATATTCTGGAGCCGTAACGTTAACCTTTGCGCTTGTGTTGTTTGCGTAGATTGTGGTGGTACCAGAATAGTTACCAGCTCCGAGAATTACACGAGGCGAATCAATCGCCACACTAGCTTGCTTCACCATAGAATAGTATGCGCTTGCCCTTGCGCTCTGCAACGGGCAACTCAACAAAAAGAAGACAGTTAAAACTAGCCAAATCAAACGTTGAATCCTTTTATGATACAAACTCGTCTTTGCCCTGCTCACAAATGGTTTCCCCCAGAGTTAGTAGAAAAACCGGGCGCTAACAAAAAGCCCGGCAGAAGAAAAAGAGTCGCGACTAACAAAATCGAACGATGAACCCTGCGAGCATCAACATTACACTTTCTCATACTAAATTCCATTCCAGACAGAAGAAAAAAGTGGGGATGGACTATTGCTGCACGTCTAATGCTATTTGCAAGTTAGCTGTGACGGCATTAGCTCCAGCGACTGCCGTTGTATCAACATGGATTATCCATTGCGTGTTTGCTGGCAAAGTCATGTATCCCGTTGGAGATGGTGTGTTCCAACTGGTACCTGTCGTCGTATAGTTGAAGGAAGCCTGCGAAACTCCAGTTGTGTTCTGGACAACGAAGTTGATGGACGTGAAGTTACCAACTGCGGATTGTCCTGTGGCTGGAGTGATCGAAATGTGGCGTAGTCTGAAATTGTGGCTGGCAGCGTCAGTGTTGCTGATGTTGAGCGGTTGGTCGTATGTTAGGGTTGCGTTAGGATACGCCTTGAGGGCCAAGCTCACCCATGTTGAGTTGGTTCCTATTGTCGATCCGCTGGGCCAGTCGTTTCCTGTGGCGAATACTATTGTCGCGCTTGTGATTGTAACAGTTGGTTGCATTATCATTGAATAGTAGACCGATGCGCTCGCTGATGCGATAAGCAGCGATGATAGGAGCAGTATTAGTAGTTTCACCGCTTTCTTGGGAGAACGATTGTTTCTCAAATTCATCGAATCACCTCTTTCTTTTTGTGTAGCAGTTTCCTGATGATTTCCGGTCTTGCTAGAATGATGAGGCTAATCCCCATCACGCCGGCAGAAATCGGCAGGCTTATCTGCAACATTATCGATGGCATAGAGGTTTGCATCGAGCTGTACTGCATCACAAAGTATACGGCCACAAGGATCGAGGGGAAGGTGATTGCGCCTGACCATATCTTCGAGATAGTATTTTGTCTTTTCAGCACGGCGAAGTATATGTTCACGGCGACTATGTTGGCTAGAGCAATGACGAGGTACAGGAATGAATACCAGAATCGCGTGTACTCTCCGAACATGTCTAGGAAATTCCGGCTTATCAGAAGATGTCCGAACCCGTAGATAGCGGCGAGTTGATACATGTACGGTATTGTCTTTGGAAATCTTTCATCTAGTAGACATGTCAGCAGACTCAGCAGTAGAAAAAGGTCGATTCCCAAGAGTGCAAAGAACTCGGGTTGCAGTACGAAGGAAGTCACGACTACCATGCTCTTCTATGTTGCATTCTTAAATGTAGCTCAGCCTCCATTTAAAAAATATGAATTCAGAATAAGTTCCTGCAAGAGTATAAATCATCAACAGCATGAGGTATTAGCAAATGATTCAGCGCCGACATGAGCACGTGCTATAGACAGATCGCTTTACGCGTGCACAACAACGCTCCAACTCCATTAAGAAGCTCTAGCACCCTTGTTAGCACCTATCTCTATGGTTTTCAAATATGCGATGCATGCGCTCCTGATGATGTCTGTCCTGTTCGTTTTGAGAAGCTTCGCTACTCTATCGATGCGATCAACCAGCTCCTCTTCCAGCTTACATTCTACGCGTTTTTTCGCTTCCCTCACCCCAAACGTCAAAAGCAAAACGAGTAAGAGCCCACTTCCAACCCCTTTTTCTCTGGCGGTTCCTTTCTCTGGTTTCGTGCTGTTCAAATCTTACCGTCTGCAAGGACTGCTTTTGCTGCTTAGGCTGTTCTATAGAAACCAAGGAAAAACGATTATTATATTATATACGTGGTTTTCTCAATTCTCCATAGGACTGCTCAATGGTCCAGCCTATTGCGAACCTGCAAAAAGCAACGTCTCATTGCCCGCAGAAAACCCAACCGCGTTCTCACGCTCACCCCCTATTCGCTAACGCTAGGCTCAAAGTCGAAGATTTCGCTGAACAACAGCCCTGGATAGAATCCACTGAAACAATTTGGAAGAGTCAATGGGTTAAATAGCGCAGCGCTAAAGCTAATCTTGAGGCGAAAAGAGACATGTTAAGTAAAATTGAGTTAGAATTTCTGAAATCCCCTGAAAGCTTTGACGCAGATTATTGCCGTGTTCTTCGACACCGAATAAGGTCCAAAGTTCAAAGAATTAAATCAGAAATTACCCTTCTTGAGGCCCATGGAGTCAGCGTTACGGAAAATTGTAACGGCGTTACGGAATTCTGTAAGGGTCAACGGGTTTAAATCAAGCTGCTTTTCAAGAAAGGTTGGTGCGGGCGCCGAGATTTGAACCCGGGTCGTCAGCGTGGCAGGCTGATGTCCTAGACCAAACTAGACTACGCCCGCAAGTTGCGCATAGCGCAGAGGACACTTCGCAGATGTCCCTATTCTGCTTTTCTAAACACGGCATTTAAGTCTACTCTTTGTGCCAAAATCGTTGTTCAAGCATCTTTTGGCGTTGTTTTGGTCAGTGGCCGCTTTGGACTGAGCGGCGCCTACCCTCTGGGCGCATAGTATTCAAGAACGCTGTTGTACGCTGACTCCGTGCCTGCTTCTTTCATCGCTTCTTCAACAGCTGCTTGTACACTTGACCTCTCCAAGTACAGAGCCTTCACCAACGCTATGGTTGCCTCATCTGAGTAGGACAATTCCACGTAACCCGTCCATGCAATGTACGCCTTGACTCCCCTGTCCAAGAGTCTCTGAATCGAGTATGAATCTCCTGTTCCATTGCATCCCATCAGTATGATCGTCGAATCCTTTAGACCCGTTGGGTTGTTTCCGCCGAGAAAAACCGCGTTAATGGCAAAATACGAAACGTTGTCAAACGTGATGCCTTCTCTAACACCTCCATAAAACCGCTCTTGGACATATTTGGATTGAGTGTACTTCTCTCCGCTGAAAAGATAGAGGAAACCGTCGCTCGAACGTATGGCACTGTGGAGCCTAAGGATCAGAACCTTGTATCCTCCTACGTTTCTGAGGAGGTCGATTGTGACGTTTTCCCCTCTGAAAACATCAACGCGGTATCCCGCGGTCGACAGATAGTTCGTCAGACTCTGCTCATATGCCAAGTCTTGAGAACTGGCGTACAAGGCGTCCAGTATAGCAGCCTTCGGAACTTCGATGGCCGTCTGCTGTGCTGGCTGGGGTAATGTGGTGGAGCTGGTCCAGAGAAAGAAACTGATGGACAAGATAAGCAAGCAGGAAGCGACAGCGATTAACCCCACTTTCAGCCGTCTGCGGCTCGGTTTCTCTGACCTTTGACCTCCGCTGGTCTGTTGCTCGCGTCCCTTCTTTCTTTTGTGTGAGGCTCCTCTGTTCTTCGTCCTCAACCGAACCCCGTTAACACTTACTCGCCGCTTGGCATTTTAAGTGTATCGTCTCAAGCAATATGCCAGGTGGTAACAACGCTAGGCAAAAAACTGGAAAAAGGAAAATCTGCAAACCCTTTTCGGCCGAAGCAAAATAAAGGCAGAGCGAAATGCTGCTTATGCTACGCTGCCTTCAGGTTCTTCGCGTCCTTTTCGCGCAGCTCTTTCATCTTTGGAAGTGTTATCTCAAGCACTCCGTTCTTGTACTGGGTTGAAACACCGTTCGTTGCAATGTGTCGGGTGGCCAAGTCTATGGTCTTGTAGAAGTTTTTGGCCTTGACTTCAATACAACCTTCTCCGAGATTCAGCTTTATGTCGTCCTTTTCAACGCCAGGCAACTCGACGTACACTTTTACCACACTATTTTCTTCGAAGATGTCAACCAGTGGCTCACGCATCTCCTTTAACGCAGTCTTCGGAACTTCGAAGGGCCTTTCACGCAACGGTCGTCTCTTCGAAGGCTTCAACGGTTCGAGTGGTTCCAGCGAGTGAAGCGGCTCTTCTGTCCCGAAGCGGCCTCGAATTTCGAATCCCTTCATGTCAGGCTCATCGATTTGCTTTATCTCCCATAAGCCCTCGATTTCTCCGCTCCGGATTCTTTTCAAGATCTTTTCCAGCTCGTTCTGAGACTTCCTCATCAGCTTGAAGATATCGAAGTCTTCGAAAATATCGCCAAAGTCATCATCAAACGACAAGCTCTTTCACCTCCCCTAAAGTTGCTCCATTTCTTCTAGCGATTCTATCAGACGACGCAAAGCCAGACTTATCATCATGAACGTCTCCCCGAACTCTGAACACACGTACTTCCCCCTTCCAGTTTTCTCCAATAGGCCACCCTTCTCGAGCTTCCTCGAGTTCTCCCAGACGATCTTAGGGTTTAGGTTCAGGTCCTGCATGAAATCTGCAAAACTCAACGTGCGATCGTCTGCTCCAACAAGTCGCATCATCATTCTCAGCCGCGTCTCGTGGGATAGAACATCAAAAATGTTCGAGAACCTCTCAAAACTCTCCTCCGTCTCCTTCAACTCTTCATCTAAATCCTTCTTCGCCCAGTCCTCCGGCGAAAGAGGAACGTCGAACAGCGTCTCTCCGTCTCGCACCAATTGAAGTCTCAGCTTCATCCGTGATTCGCTTCCTTTGTTATAAGACAGTAATTACCTTTAGGTAATATAAAGGCTTACCTATTGGTAATATTGCTTCATGCCCACCGCGTGATCCAATAAATGAGTACGATTTCAATCGCAGAGTGGCTGACGTGTTGGCTGTAACACAACAAAAAGTCCATCATGGTGCCGGGGGCTAGATTCACACGAGCGTTTAAACCGTCATTTCAGTTTTCACACGTCTTTTGTCTAATTCTGGTTCTTTGTATGCATAATGGTGTTTGCCAAAATAAGTTGAAAGGTGAACGGATATCTTTAAGTAGTTTGCCAAACAATAATAAAAGGTGAACATCAATGCCCGAATACTTGACAGAGTTTAATGAGAAATTGAGGCCGTTCAAAGGAAGTTTGGTTAGAGTAAAGTCTGTAAAAAGCATCGAGCCGAATGCCAAGGAATACTTGAACAAGTTGTCCAAGGAAGGCTTGATTGAACGGATCAAGTGGGGTTGGTATTGGGTTCCTGCTATGATCAAAGACGTTTGGGAGTTTTTGGAGAAAGACAAGAGCTTTAAAGTAGTCTCCGCCCAGACCGCGGCATCATTCTGGAATAACGACTTTGTCCACAGAGATGTTTACGTCTTGAAGGTCAAAGAAAAATCCTATGGAAAGGCATTGAAAGAGTTCGCAAGAAAAAAGGGCTGGAGCATTGAAGTCGAATACTTGAAGAACCCTGCTAAGATCAAGTACAGGAAAGTCGGAAACTTGCTCGTTGAGGACATCGAGGAAAATGTAATCGCGTGTTTGCAAAACTGGGCTTTCACAGACGCATTTGCCACTTTGTACGAAAACAGAGGCAAGATCAACTTGAAAAGATTGTACAAAGAGTCTTATTGGAAGAGGATTTCCAAGACAAACGTTAGGGCCAAACAGGCCTTGGAGTACGGCTTACATCAGTTGGGCGAATTAAGTGGCAGAGTGGAATTTCCACACAGAGAAACCAAATTGGAAGATGACTTCGTTAAAAGAGAAATCGATGAAGCCATTGAGAAGGTTGTTGAACTTGGTTAAGCACTCTGAAATAATGAACCTGAGAGAGGAAGAGATCAGCAGAATAATCGAGCAGTTGTCCAAGCAGACCGACGGATTTGAAAATCCGAAAATAGTTATGATTGGCGGTTATGCCCTCAGAGCGTTTACGTCACTCTCGCGATACACAAGAGATTGCGATTTTGCCCTGAAGAAATCAGACGGTTGGAATCTGGACAGAATACAAAAGTTGCTGCCTAAGGTTTTGAGTACAGAAGTTCTTGAGAAAAGAGATAGCTACGGTTTTCTGAGGTGCATTAAGCTTCTAAAGGTGAATGGCCGAAGCGCTAAAATCTCCATTGATTTCATGGAAGGAGAAGTGCACGGAAGAACCGAAGAACAAGTATTCTTCATAACTGAAACATTCTTACGGAGGGCCAAGAAAGTGAAGATTCCCATTGCCGAAGAAATGATTGAAATCTACGTTCCTGATTACGCTGACTACATGATTCTTAAGATGATGTCTGCAAGACCCAGCGACATAAGAGACATAGCCACATTAATCTGGAAAAATGGCGCCCCAGACGATGTAGAGGAAAGAGCCAAGAAGACGCTAGCCGACCCAGAGATGCTAAAGAAAAACCTAAGACTCATAATCACAGATACTTCCGACAAACGATTTTTGGATTCATGGAAGGGAACATTCGTAACAACAGAATTCACAGAAAAAATAAAGGAGCAAGTTCTGAAAGAGTTAAAGAAACTATTATGACTCGCCGAAAATTCTTGGAGTCTCCAACAAATGCCCACAAAAGACGTTCAACTTATGCCTAAGCAGCTAAAATAAGCTCGAAGTAAACTTGAAAGTGCCGAGGGCTAGCTTCACAGGAGCGTTTAAACCGTCACTCCCAGATCAACATGTTCCTATCAAACTCATGCACTCTCTTTCAATCAGCGCGCGCCCTTTTTTATCTGGCGCAAGCAGAAAGGAACCAAGGCAAGCTTTCTAACGTATGATATCAATTAATGTATTCTGTTGGATCATCTATCTTTGCTTCCTTGAAGGCGTTCTTCCTGTTCAAGCATGACTCGCATCTTCCACAATGCTTTTCTTCCCCTCGATAGCAAGACCATGTGAGCTCAAAAGGAACCCCAAGCTGCTTTCCAATTTTCAGTACTTCTGATTTCTGTAGGTTGCTGAAAGGAGCTTCAATTCGGATTTCTACACCTGTTCCCAGTCTGGCTGTATTCTCAAAAGACTTGTAGAATTCTTTCCTGCAGTCTGGGTAAAAACGGTCGTCTGAGCCTTGTGCTCCATAGAACACTTCTGTAGCTTCGATCGAAATGGCGTAGGCAACTGCAACAGAGAGGAATATTGCATTTCTGAAGGGAACTATTATTGGTTGAGTGAAGGTTGGGGTCAGCTCGATATTTTTGTCGCAGAGTGCAGTTACTCCAGTAAATATATCTTTCAAACAGCTTAGATCGATGATCTTGATTGGGATGTCGAGCCTCTCAGCAACGAGATTTGCATATTTGGCTTCTTTTTCTGCTATCTGACCGTATTTGAACGTCAAAGCATGAACTTTGTAGCCTTGCTTTTTTGCCCAATATGCAACGACTGCAGAATCTGGTCCTCCACTTAGTACAACAATGCACTTGTTTGCCTTACTCAAAGCTTACTCCCACCATTTGAACCTTAACTCAATCATTTTGAAGACAAATGCACCCATCAAGCATACCAATTGTTCACTTATCAGAAGGTAAGGAAACGTTGCCATCCATGGTAGATCGAAAAGCTGGTTTAGCATCCAACTGACGCCTACGGGTACTATGACTGCGATGATTGCGCCTTCGATGAAGTAGTTTTTGTTGAATCTTTTGGCGACGACAAAGCCTATGATTCCCGCAGCTAGACTTACTAGTGGCATGAAGACGAGTTCATATGGTCCAGAAAACGGACTGAAGAGATTCCCCACGACTACTCCAATTGCATAGCCTATGCTCAGGATCCATTTCTTGGCAATCGCCGGTCTTAGCACACCCGCAACCCTGAATTGCAATGCGTAAAAAGACAATGGAGCAAAGAAATAGACCAATACTGCGTATAAAGATGCAAAGACACTTGCCAACGCTACGTCCTTAGTCTTTATTCTCAATTTTCAACCTCCTACACCGGGGTTTATGTTGGCGGAACGGGTGGAGGCCCACTCACCCGCCATTCTGCTTCGCATATTCGAGATTACTCTTAAAAGCCTTTGGCACACATGAGGCATGCATAGACTGTTGAAGAAACCTCAGAACTTGTTGGAGCAGGCTTCGATCACGCAACCGATGCAGCAGAAACCAAAATCTTGCTTAGAAAAAGCAAGCGAAACTCAGCAAACCAAGATGGAGGGGCTTATCCAAAGCTGCGTTGATAGTTCGGATAAAACAATCTGTGCCCTTCTTAATCCAACTCTTCGCAATTCGAGGTTGTTTTCAAACGAGCGAATAAAGACGGAAATCGCGCGGCGTAGCGCTTAATAATCGATCGATTGTAAAAAATTACACCGGGTTGAAACATGAGGCGCCAGTCTGCCAGAACTGTAGCTCTTATTGGAATTTTTGCGGCTTTGCACGTGACGCTTTATTTGATTTCGCCTCCTTTTCTATGGCGAAATTGGGCAATTTATCTTGCGCCGATAGAAGCAGTCGTTTTGGGTCCGTGGGCTGGTTTTTCCGCTGCTTTGATCGGCAGCACCCTAGGTAGATTCGTTCTTCCCACCAATATGTGGATGTTCGGAATAGTCGCCGAACCTTTGAGTGTTCTCTGTGCGGGTTTCTTGATCAAGGGGAAATGGCAACCTGTGGTGGCTATTTATGCTGTTATGTTCGCCGCTTATTTCGTCAATCCCATAGGAAGGGGGCTTCCGCTTTGGCCACTCTTGGACACTATGATTGCTTTTTGTTTGGTCTATCCAGCTGCAAAACTGAGCAAAAATCTTTTCGACGAAAAAGTGAAACTTCTGCCTGCATCTCTTGTCTTAGTATCTTTTATAACTGTGGCAACCGACGCTTTTGTTCGGGTGTTTTTGTTCGTACCAGTTGGGTTATACAGTAGCGTTTTCGGCATGCCTACCGATGCTCTGTTTGTAGCTTTCGTAAGTGGAGGTGTCGACTCATTTATAGAAGATGTGCTTGTAATTGTGGTATCTCTTGCGGTTGGAGTTCCCATTCTCTTAGCTTTGCGGAAAGTTCTTCACTTTAGACAACCGTTAAGTTAAGAACCAAACCTCGAGTTGTCTCTAGCGCGCGCTAAAGTAGTCAACATCAAGTCTCGGTGGTGGCTCGTATTTCGATTCAACGGTGCCAAGGTTGCAGTCGTGTCTTCTAATCAGGTTGTATCGAATCTACAGATTTCTATTGTTTTGTTAAGATTCTGAATGGTATGTCAGCCAGAGAAAGGAACCTGTTCAAACCTGGAAATGGTATGATCCAACCTTCGTAGCAGGAAGAGACTAAGTTTTGGAATCGTTCAGTTCGCTGCTGGATGAAAACGCGCGTATGCGCGATTCTGAGATTAACAAGCTCAAAAGAATCAGGGCATAGTGAGGAAATTTGAGCAAGCGGGCAACGTGTGCACTAGCGTAGAATTGTTAGACTTAACGCGCGCATTCATTCACGTAGAAATAGAGCTCAATTTGTGCCTGAATGGCGATGATGCACCCGAAACAAGCTTAAATGTGCCGAGGGCCGGGTTTGAACCGGCGACAACTCGGTCTTCAGCTTCGCCCTCGCTGTTTAAGCTAGCGAGCCGAGCGCTCTCCCAGGCTGAGCTACCTCGGCACTGACATCCAAAAAGTGGCACGGTGTGCTTTTAAGTTTTCTGAGCGTTATGTTGGAAATTGGGGCGCAAGCACGATTTTAGCTTTTAGAAGACTAAGCCAAAAGGAGAAGAGAGAATGGATAAATCTCCAGGCTTGCACCCCGAATTTAATGGTATGGCACCTCCAAAAAAGCTTTGTGGAACAAAGTTTCACAACCAATCATGTTAGAAGCTTGACTCGCGACGCCGACGACAGTCAGAGCAGATGAGCTAGAACATAGCCAAGCAGCGCGCGCTTTCCGCTTCGTAACCCATTTTGAATGTGTACCAGAAAATGTTTGGTGTCACAACTATTTATGCGTGGTTTGTAAAAACAGGGGTTTTTCCTCTCTTTTACAAACGAGGAGAAATGGAGTTTTAGCTGACGTATGCCATTTGCATGGCTTCTTGTTGTTCTTCACGGCTTCCCCATACCAGCATCCAGTTGTTTTGGCCGTCTGTTACGGGGTTTTTGAGCATTGTGATGTGTGAGTGCCCCGCTTCTTTTGCTGCTTCGAAGTTTTCCAGCAGATTTTGTAAGAGTTCTTGGTCCCAGTTGCACACCATTGACGCTTCCTCCCCATGCTGGTCTGTTACTAGGATATGGAGAAAGTAATCGCCTACCGGGATTTCCTTGACTGGGCACGTATCATCTACTTTCTGCATAACCGCAATTGTGTGCACAAGAAAGCTGTTTCCTTGCTCTTTTATTACGAGGTGGAAGCCATTTCCAACGAATATACTCATGAACTTCTCCATTAGCTCAAGTTTGCTCATGTTTTTTCCCTTTTTAATTTGTAGAAGCCACAAGGTTATAAGATGTGTTCCAGAAGCCATTATGTTGCAAAGCAGATGATATATCGGGATTCGTAAGACGTAATATTTATAAATCCCCTGCTCCTCCTAAGGTGTAGGTAGGAGGTGAATTTCGTGCAAGAAGAACCAGTCGTCGTTCGAACAGAAACTCTAGCTTCTTTAAAAGAAGATGAAAAGATCGAACAATTCGCTAGACTTGCCCAGCCTTCAGTAGTGGCCGTAGGTCTCGGTGGAGCTGGATGCAACGTAATGTCCTGGGTTAAGGAAAGAGGCATGACCGGAGGTAAAGTTATTTCAGTGAACACCGATGCAAACCATTTAAGAATGAGCAAGGCTGACAGAAGAATTCTGATAGGTACGAACCTCACCAAAGGATTAGGTTGCGGCGGCTACCCGGAGGTAGGGGAGAAAGCCTTACGTGAAAATGCAGATGAAGTCGCTAAGGAAGTATCCCAAGCAAACATAATATTCCTAGTGGCCGGACTGGGCGGAGGAACAGGAACAGGCGCTACAACTGCCTTAGCAGAAGAACTGCGTAAAAGATTTTCAGGGGTAGCAATGCCACATTTAATCATAGGAGTGGTCACCCTTCCCTTTGATGTCGAAACAGCTAGAAATGCTGTAGCGAAGAAAGGGTTGGACAGTCTAAAGAGATCATGCGATACCGTCGTAGTAATCGACAACAACAGGCTTGTTAAAGTAGCTGGAAACTTACCGTTTAGAGAAGCTTTAGGCGTAGCGAACACCACCATTGGAAAATTCGTTAAAGGCATAACTGAAACAATAACTACGGCAAGCTTAATTAACCTAGACTACGCGGACCTGAGAGCCATAATGCAAGGAGCCGGACTTGCATCAATAGGAATCGGAGAGGGTGCCGGAGAAGGCCGGGTAGAGCAAGCAGTTGAAAAGTCCTTAAATGGGCGGCTTCTCGATATCGAAGATGTGACAAAGGCGCGCGGTCTACTGGTACATGTCGCTGGCGGAGAAGACCTAACGCTATCCGAAGTTAATCACGCAGGCGAAATCATGAAACGTTCTCTACCTCCAAAGGCAAAGATAATCTGGGGTGCAAGAGTGGACAAGGATTTGCAGGGATCTGTTTCCGTTATGGCTGTTGTAACTGGTGTGCAAAGCGCATTCTTAAAACGGCGTGAAATACGTTTAGGACCAATTAGGCTGCGATAAACCTATCTTCCTTTCTTTCTTATTAGATGAATTTAGCGGCAGAATTTTTAGTCATTAGTGAGTGACTTCCGAGATTAATGGATAAATTTCCCCACTCGCATACTCCAAATACTTGTTCTTGTCCGCTGAGTTAAATATAGTTCACGACCAGCCTGCTTAGGTCGTATACAGACCGTCAGTTTGGCTCTGTTTTCTGCGCGAATCAAAAAGCATGTTGACCACTTTAATCTGAAATTTAAGTTTTGCGAACGCTTGTATTTGACTGTGTAAAGAGTTGAAAATGAAGAGACAATCTATGAACCTTGTCATATCTAAGGTTATGGCCAACAAGCACTATAATAACTGCGTCTTAAGCAGGAGGAAGAATTATATTTTCGTGAGAGGTGAAACGCTAAAAATCAACTTTGAGTATGCTCGTGATAAAATCAACATACTTTTAGTGTATGAATCTCCTCCATGGGCTTCTCTGCGGGCGCGCCGAATCGAGCTGTAATCTTTAAGTTCTCCAGAGATCTTTGATGCGGATTATCGCAGAGTTCTCCATCATCGCTCAAAAGTCAAAGTTGAAGCCCTAAGCCAGAGCTGCCTTTGCTCGCCGATGTCATAAAAGAATGTAATGGCATTACAGAATTCCATAACGATGAATAGAGCTCAAATCAACCTGCTATAGAAGAAATGTGGTGCGGGCGCCGAGATTTGAACCCGGGTCGTCAGCGTGGCAGGCTGATGTCCTAGACCAAACTAGACTACGACCGCACATTGCCCACTGGCAAAGGAATTCTGCAGAGGTCCCTATTTTCCTTTTCTACGTAAACCCATTGACTTCAGCCCTGCGTCATAATCCTTGCTTGAGGACAGGTTCAAGGTCTCTAATCCTCTTAATAATAACGTCCGAATGAAATGTTATCCAAGGGCTTGGACTCTAGCGCGCGCGAACAAGATCATGGGACAATGTCGTTAAGTATTTTCGTGTCGTTGGTAGTTCCAATCCTAGGCATATAATCAGATTTCACAGAAGATATTCTGAAAATGAGTTACTCAAGAAAAGTGAGATTCTAAAGCACTACAAAACATATAAAGGAATCAGTTTGCCGTTTAGACTGGACGGGTCCGTGGTCTAGCCTGGTTAACTTCCAAACAAGGCCAAAGGACGCTTCCCTCACGCGGAAGAAATCACCGGTTCAAATCCGGTCGGGCCCACCATCCATGACTATGATGATCAAATCTTTTCCCGAGTAGGTTCGATGTTCCCGTTGAAAGCAAACATGTTGGGTTGTATAACAGCCTTGGATGAGGAGAATGGTAGTGGGGAGAAAGGAGACGAGGAAGAAGCAGCCATTCTCCTCAGGGCATACGCCTTCATACTAAGTCTTTTCACGTCCAATTCTTAAGCTTGTCGTGTAATTCGCCTCTGGCCGCATGGTTTTGTCATGCGAAAATAGCCTGCCAATAGTTGACTCAGATGAAACTCTTGCGAGGAGAAACGGGTATACTGGAGTATACGATTCGAAGAATAGAATCGGGCCTTCTAAGTGTCTTTTCGTTCGACATGTATCGAAAAAGGTTTATTAAATATTAACCTTTCAGATATTGGGTTAAGCTGTGATAACGATGCAAACAGGCATCAGATCTCGGAAAGTGGAGGATGACTGCCCAAAGACGATTAGCAATACCGGCCTCACGTGTGACAAGTGCGGCAAAGCGTTACAAAAACCAATTCTGGCAAGGGTGTCAACAGGCGTTAGCGTACAGACATACCCGGCATGTCCACATTGCATGACAAGAATCCACGGCACCGAAGCCTTGAAAGAGGAAGACAGAAAACCCGAGGTTCCACGGAAAGGACTGAGCGAACTCGGTGCTCAGCCAGTGAGCGACTTCACGTGCGGACACTTCTTCGGGTATCTGAACAAACGCCAAAAGGGAACTCCGATTCCGGAACCTTGCTTGGTCTGCACAAAGATGGTTGAATGTTTGTGCGGGTAGGAAAACTGACTGCCTCGCGGGTTTGTCAAAGGATAAATATTCTGCCAAGCCCTATTCAGTATCGGTTGTCAGCACTTGCTTCCAATCAAAGACTTGAATCGAACTTCAACGACACCGCACATCAATCGCTTGCTGCTGGCTACCAACATCCTCATCTTCGCGGTCTATGCGCTGTCAAGCCAAGGAATCCTCTTTCAAAGCAGCTTAGCAGGGTATTTTGAAACGCACTTCGTCATGGTACCAAACGACATTCTCCATGGACAGATGCTCTACACCTTGCTGACGTCAATGTTCATGCATGCAACTTTGCTTCACTTGCTCGGGAACATGCTCTTCCTCTACGTGTTCGGCGACAACATCGAAGCCGTTTTCGGCCACGTCGGCTACCTGGTCTTCTATCTCGTAGCCGGGTTGGCCGCGGCCCTCGCCTACATTGCCGCGATGGTGTATGCTCCTACGATAAGCAACGTTATCGGTGTTACAATCCCTTCGGATTTGACGGTAGGCGTCCTCGGGGCCTCTGGGGCGATTTCAGGAGTACTAGGCGCTTACCTAGTGCTCTTTCCCAAAGCTCAGATTCTCACGATATTTTTCTACGTTATATTGCCTTTACCCGCGGTCTTGTTCTTAGGGTTCTGGTTTGTTATGCAATGGCTCCTAGGATTCTATGACGTGGCAAGCGGAGTCGCTTACTTTGCCCACATAGGCGGCTTCATCGCAGGAATGATTCTGGCTCTGGTTTTCGGACTGAAAAGGAAAAAGGCGCTAAGAGCACGACTACGCTCGCAAGCCGTGTGAGTGTTGGGGTCTGTCCGTCATAAGCTCTTCATCTCGACAATCAGACTGGGACGGCGACATCATCCCCCAGTTCAAGCATGTGTAACCAAATAATAGGGTTTTTGGCTATGACATCCAGTGTCAAGCAAACCAGATTAGACAGGTCGCCCACTGGGGAAAGACCTGCCGAAGGAAAGAACAAGCTGAGTCTGATCGCCTATTTCCGTATCTTTTTCTTTGCAAGCACTAAGGAAAGCGATGTCAAAGTCAGAGCAAGCAACAGCACTGCGGTTGATGTGAACTCCGGCAAGATCGTATAAACGTAATATTCTCCGGAATTATTGTTGATTGCCAAGTTTCCAGCTTTGTCGTATGCAGTGATGTAGAATTCTACGGTTGTGTCGTGCGATTGTCGTGGAACAATGACTTTCCAGAGCTGGCTTTGTTGATCTTGGCTCATCGTAGTATTCCACCATTGACTGTTGCTGTCTAAGTAAGAGAATAGAACAGTGTCAACTCCGCTTGCAGTGGACGGTTCGCTAACATTCACCGAGACTTCCACTGTGTCGTTTGACGACGGTTGCTGGGGTAACCAGCCGATCGCCGTGATTTCTGGTGGAGTCAGATCAGTGACCTTGTAGGAGTACGTTTCGGAAGTCAACCATCTTCCCACAGTGTCGTTCGCGTAGACTCTGTATTCTACGACAGTCCCGTATGGTTGAGCAGGTATCGTTGCTTTGTACGCATCGTCTGACTTGCTCATCGTTACATTTTGCCATTCTGCCCCAACGTTGTAGGATAGAAATGTTTGGTTCACGCCTAACCCGTCTTTTATCACTGCAGACACTACGACATTGTCCGAGTAAGTTGGAACATTAGGCGCGATTGTTACATTCTCCACGCAGATCATGGGTATAGTATCGTACCATGCTTGATAGTAAACTCGCCCAGCACCATACTGGCGACTGAAGGCAAACGTTTCACCCGTTCCCCACTCTGCCACTGTTTGACTGTCGTTATTCAGCTCTGTCACAGATGCAAAGATGTAATCTCTTCCCTCAACCAGTGTATCGCCCTTCATCAATGGCAGACCGAATGGATTGTCGACTGTCACGTTAGCATAGCCGCGAGCGTTCACATAGCATGAAGCGCCAAACCATTCTTGTATAGAACCCAAGTTGGAACCACCATATAGGTAGGGCCAATAATCTTTACAGTATACAACCAGATACGTTGGAACACCGCCGAGGAGGACTACCCCTCCACCGTTTTGGATGAAGTCTCGTATGAGCGCCTCATGTTTCGGTTCGACCGCCCAATATGCTTCTATGACCAGCAAATCATAGCCCGTAAGGTTTTCTGGTATGTCACCGGCGTACACGACATTCAGTCCGTAATCAGTGAGTGCTTTTCCCACGGAGAATCTCAAATTGTCCAAATCTGTTTCTTTTGACCACGGACCCCAGTTGGCACCATCTGTTTGGTGGTGAATGAACCAGCTATCTTTAAAATCAACATACAACGCCTTAGTGCCATTGCCAGCAGCCCACTTGGAAGCACCACCTAAAAGCGTTAGCGTGGGCGGCAAGGTCAGTGAAATCACTGACTTATAGCCTTGAGATGAGAGTTTTGCAACTGAACCTGTTCCTAGACTGGCTATGCATGCGCTGACAGCTAGTAAAACCAGCGTGCTTGCAAAGAGGAGTCTATTCGGCAAACCTCTCTCCTCTTCTTTGTAAATAGATTCAACCTACTAATATGCTTTGCTCATGATGGCGAATTTGAAAAGTTTTAGAGGGAAATTGTGATGACTTGAATTGAAAAATGCTACGACGATCCTTTCAAAGACTGTTGTCCTAGACCTTTATGAAGGGCCTTTATTGTGCCTGAAACTGTCAGGACATAAACGGCTGCAGGCTTATCTCTAATCTGCGTTATTGAAGCCAACGCGGTTCGAACCATTTCGACGGTTGTGTGCCCGGTGCGCAGGACGACGCTCTTGTTTTTTTCGTCAAAGTTGATTAGACTCAGGCTCGTCTGGCTTGCACCGTATTCGCCATAAAGCCTAGAGATGGTCTCCCAGACGACATCCATAAAGTCTTTTGAGCTAAGCGTCTCGCAGGAATCTATCTTCAAGGCGAGGTAGCGTCGCTTAACTCTTTTCAGCAATCCTTTCCTCTCCGGATGACCCGTATTCCAGGCGCGATGAATCGCGGGCTGAGTTTTTCCCTGTTCCTTCTGACGATTGCCATAGGGTTTTTGGAAACCGCTTCCGTAGCAACAACCTTGTCCAAGCCTAACAGAAACGAGAGGGCTGCTAGGTCCAATGGTCTTCGTATCAGAAGCTCTTCTGAAACCCCGCTCGAAAGAACTATTGGAACGTGAAACTCCTTGGCCGTCTGAACTTCCTTCCGCAGGAGGGAAAGAAGCCTCACCCTTGCTGCTCCCTCTTGGGTGAGCAACGGTCTTATGTCTACTTCAAGAGAAGCCAGACATGCTGAGGCCAGTTCAGCTTCAGCCGAATCGAAAAATGCCCTCCTGAAGTCCGGCTGGGGAAAGTTCAGAAGGTCGACGCGTCGGTCTTTCGCTGCCTGCCTCGCGACAGCCTTCGACTCACACATGACGGCAACCAGCTCGAACCTTCGCCTCAACTTCCTCACGTCCTTCAGCAACTCTTCGGGTGTGCGGGGCTTCAGGTCCACGCGGGACGCAAATCCTATGGCTACTTCTTCACAGACTCTCTGCACTTGCTCAAGCTGGTGTTCAGGAGTCCGCGGTGAAAGGGGCACAGCCACTAGGCGGTATCCAAGAGTCGAAGCCTTGCTTATCAAGCGTGAAACCTGTGACGAATCGCTGATGTTCGCACACAAGTGCAAGTCAGCGTAGGCTCTTTTCATGGTAGCAACCCGGATCTTCTGCAGATGTCAACGACTTCTTCTGCACTATGCTTCTTGAAGTGTATTCGCAGATGAATAGGGTCTGTTGAACCTAGCTTGAGTTCGTTGAGGTAGGCAGACTGTTTGTCCAATCGAACGTAGAGGTTTCCTTTGTCCAGATGCTGTTTGACCTCGTTTGCCAAGATTTCTTTGTCTAAGACGCTTAAACCCGAACACAACTTCTCGAAGGATGCTTGAACTAGCTTCTTCTCCTTCATTTTTGTTTCATAAAGAATTATGGGGTTACCGTGATGCCCGGTCAAGTTGGCCTTCTTGAAGGTTACAGTGTCGATTGATTCTCTGGGCAGAGTGTTACGTGTTGCGGTCAGAACTCTCTCTGGGTCCTCGGTTGCGTGGGCAAAGACCCTTATGTCAATGTAGCCGATCTGAACCTTGAATGACAAGACCGCATCACTAGTCGTCATTAGCGCGGCCTTAACTTTTAGATTTTCTCTTAGGCTTCTTTGTCTTTGCCACGGCTTTCCTTTCTTGCAGAAAAGTCTTAATGGCCTCGACGTTTTCCTCATGAGCCGTCTTTCTTCTCGGGTCGACTGCAACGTGAAGCTTCACGGCTTCGCTCATGCTGAGGCCTGCCTTCTTCAGCTCTCCTGAGCTGTAACCCTTTCCAGGGCTTCGTCGTCCACGCTTCTCAGATACCTTGGGTCTTTTGGCCATCATTCGGCTATTTTTCTCCCCTGCCAGCTTTCAAGCTTGGTCTAAACTTCTCTGCGCCACGTCCTCTCCTTCGCAGGCTTCTGACCTTCTTGCCTGCGCTAGTTAAGCTTCTGAAAACTCTTCCGCGGTGCTGTTTCTGGCATATCCAGTTGATGTTCTTGTCGGCTCTTATTGACGGATGCTGCGGGTCAACCATTATCACTTCCCACCATTTTGAAACACCATCTTCACCGACCCAGTAGGAGTTCAAGACCTCGAGGTTCGGAAACTTTCTACCGACCCTTTCCTCAGCGATCAGTCGCATGCTCTTGGACAGCTTGAACTTTTCGACACCCATCCTCTTCGGTCTTCTGCCAGAGGTCGGCCTCTGCTTTCTGAAGCCTCCTCTCCTGACGCGCACACGACCCAGCACAAAGCCTTGCTTGGCCTTGTACCCAAGCTTTCTCGCCCTGTCCAATCGCGTCGGTCTCTCTATCCGAGTTATCACTGGCTGCCTGCGCCACTCTATTAACCTGCTGCGCATCAGTTCATGCACAAAGGATTTCTCTGGTTTCGACCATGCCTCAGCAATGTACTTGTAGGCCATTCACTTCACCTTAGTCTCCAGTTTGCGGTTCAGCCTTTCGGCCACATCCCAGCGGACGTCTCATCCGCCGATGATTTTGAATCATAGCATCTAGCAACGAAATAAACCTTTCCAGACTTTTCCGTTTTGGACGGCGACGCGAGTTGAAACCACCCTCCGAGCTTTTGTGAGTATCAGGGGGTGGACAAACCGTGTACTGCTCCTTACTTCATTATTTTGGAGGCAGCTTCTCCGAACAAGGCTCCCGTTTGCACTCGCCACTTTTCAAAGCCTTTAGGGGTCTCTGGGTATTCTTTGTAGTGGGCTCTGACCTGATTCATGTACTTGACCGTCAGTCGAAGCTTGTTCAAGAAGCCTATTCTCTTCAATCCTCTGAAGACTCTCTTACTGGTCTCGGTGATGTTCAGATGAAACTCGTCGCCCAACCCTGCCTTGAGGACGTCTTCCTCCGTCAGGAGGTGATACCTCATTCCGTAATTCAGGTCTTCATCCCGGCAGGACAGGAGCAGCATTCGAAAGATGTCCAGTCTGGCCTGTTTTGCTCCGTACGCCTCGTCGTACCTTAGGCTGTAAGGCCAGAGAGATTCCTGGCTGACATCTCCTTTTTCAAGGGCTTCGACGATGGTCTTGCCTGCAAGCTGGCCGCTCAGCATCGAAGGCCCTATTCCACCGCCGTGTATCGGGTTAACCAAGCAGGCTGCGTCACCGGTGATCACAACGCCGTTTCCAACCATACAGTCTAGGGGCCTTCTAGTCGGGTCGTACCACGCTCCTCCGTTTAGCAGTAGAGAGCCGTCAAAAGCAGGCTTGGTGAGAATGTGCTTGTAGAACTGGTCCTTAGGGTTTGGAAACTTGTTGCGCATGCAGATCCCTAGGCCTGCGTTGACTCTTGCCCCGCCCTTCGGGAAAATCCACGCGTAGCCTCCCGGAGTCGCCTTCTGGTTAAGGTAGATTTCGCAGTAGTCCGTGTTTTCGGTTTCCTGCTTGAGCTGGCGGATCTCGCGGTAGCAGGCTTCAACGTCCTCGTTTGCAACCTCGTTTTGAATGCCTAACTCCTTGGGCAGCTTTTTCCTTACAGCCCCCACGAAACCGCTCGCGTCAACGACAACCTTGCCCGTCAACTCCATCTCCTCGCCGGTTTTCAAGTTCTTGGCCAACACGCCGGCCACGAAACCCTTGTCGATCAGCGGCTCTAAGCATTGCGTTGAATCCAGAAGGCGTGCACCCTCACTGATCGCCTTCCTGAGTAGCCACTGCCCGAAGAGTCGCCTGTTGAGCAGGTAGCCAACGAAGTCCTCGTGTTCAACCGTAAACGTCGTGTCCATGTCTGGAGAATGGATCCTGATGCCCTCGATCCTCTTCTCAAGTTCGCCGCCTTGCGGCTTCTCCAAGCCTAAGGTTTTCAAGTGATGCTCCCCAAGAGCGTCCCCGCAGATTTTTTCGCCGACCTCTTCTTTTTTCTTTCTCTCGATGAGGCACACTTTCAGACCTGCTCTGGCTGCTGTTTCCGCGGCTAGGCACCCGGCTGTTCCGGCTCCAACGACTAGTAAGTCGAACTTCTCCAACCCAGACACCATGAGAGGCTTTGCCTTCTACTCGTTTGTTATGACTCATAACCTTTACTGAACCCATCTCACAGCGTTCATCGATTGTTTCGTCCCCTTATACATCGAAAAGCTTTTCATTAACTATGCGAGACTTACGAGTAATACTGATTAGTGATTCATAATAGTTAATTATATTCTGGGCCAACGATGGAAAACAATTGAAGCTGATTGAAAAGGTGTGTTAGAAAGTGATGAAGAAAGCAGATGTCAAGAAAAGCATGGGGTACACGGTTGACCTGACAAAGATCGATGGCGACGGGGCTTTTCCATGCCCAAAGTGCGGGTCCGTTATATCTCCTGATGACGAATCAGAGGAGAACTACCAGATCGTTAATACTAAGGTGAAGAACGACGAGCTTGCAGAATTGGTTGTGATTTGCAAGAGGTGCGGAATCACGATCAAGCTTGTAGGCTTTGTACCGCAGCCACAAAACTAGATTAGGCGGCTGATAAGTCAACCTATTTTTCTTGTGTGAGTCTCCTGCTTACAGCGATGAAGATCAGCCACAGCGCGACGCTGTAAAGAACTCCGTTGAAAAGCGCGCTCACGACAGCAGTGTACTGGCTGACCGATGCTCCGATCAGAGTGCAAAGGACATTTCCCGGAAACATCGGCGAGGGAATCAGCAGAGACGCAGCTGTAAACAATACGAAGAAGACCATCAGGATCATTGCTCCCTTCGTTGCTGATCGCTCCGCTCTTGTTTTGACTCGTCTTCTAGTCGGGTTACAGCCTCGACAGTGTCTAGCGTCGCAATATTTAATAAACCTTGCCGTATAGCCGTAGAACAAAGATACAGGTTGCCTCTGCTTGTGTCAAACGCCCAGAAGGCTGAGCAGGTAAAGGATCCAGTAATGGATGTAAGAGCTGAGGACAAAGATAACTACCAACCCGACCGCCAAGAGTTTTCTTCCGTTTGAAAGGCTGGAAACATCGTCCAAGGGCCCAGGATGTCTGTACATCGACATGAAGAGCACAAAAATGGCCATCGGCCAAAAATCAGTGACCACCAACAACAAAACAGACAGGACAGTTAGCACTGTTCTGCCTTTTTCACCAAACAGAGAACGAGCTACGTGACCACCGTCAAGCTGTGCAACAGGCAGCAGGTTGAGCATAGTAACCACCATGCCAGCCCAACCGGCGAAGGCAACGGGATGAAGCGCGCGCTCCGATAGTCTTGGGATGAAGGTGCCGATGATTTCGAAGATCAATGGTGCCGGAACGGCAAGCTCGTTCGCCGTGCTCGGAGAAATGGGAGAATACAGCAGCCCGACCACACTCGCTACGAGGGCCAGTATGAAACCGACGATTGGGCCGCTTGAGCCGATGTCGAACAGGGCGTCCCTGTTAGGGGGAAGAGACTTCTGCATTATCACCGCCCCGAAAGTTCCGAGTCCTATGGCTTCACCTATCGGCGGCGGTCCAGGTATGAAGTAGGGCGGCGTGGCGTCTATCCCGTTTCTGTCTGCAGTGAGCTTGTGCCCCATCTCATGAGCACCCAACACCGTCATTATGGCTACGCTGAACAACGCGCCGCCCACGAACGGACTGGACATTAATCCTGTGCCCCCGAAATCGAGCGAGAGCACGTAGCCCGTCAGGAACGTTGTTCCAATCGTCGCGAAAAGCAGTATCCAATTCACGAGTATATTGCTCGGTTTCACCTGGGGTTTCGGAACGACTTTCAACACCACTCTTCCATCAATCTTTCGCAGGAGCGCTGTCATGCTGATCGATTCCAAGCTTTTCAGAAGATCCAGAAAGGCACGCTTCGTTTCCTGCGGCTGCTTCAAATAGTACGTTGGGATGCCGTGCTCCAGCAGAGACTCTTCAGACTGAAACTGTGCAGAAACTAGCTGGGTTATCTTCTCAAAGTTCGCTTGCTGAATGAGAGGTGCTTGAGCT
>Ga0315280_10003527_pt1 | contig 23942 bp, 15 predicted proteins | sample YL17G06_40_MG_FD_203697 | JGI IMG/M metagenome (GOLD analysis project Ga0315280, IMG submission 203697) | Sediment microbial communities from Yellowstone Lake, YNP, Wyoming, USA - YL17G06_40 | ecosystem: Environmental > Aquatic > Freshwater > Lake > Sediment | place: USA: Wyoming | collected... | reverse complement strand
TTGGGGATGGTCGTGTCGCGGGCATCCTGCCCGCGATTCGAGGGCGGGACGCCCTCGACACCATAAACCATCCCCAAGGCCTTCCGGCCTTGAGGCTGCCACCCGGCAGACTCTTTAGCCTTTGAGCAGATCATTGTTATTTTTGCGATAGGCGCGGCCCCCGCCCGTCTGGTATACAAGGGCAAATGACTATCTAACGGGAGGATTGATGATGAATCACATGCACCGAACGCCTGTTCTGGGCACCATCGCCCTTTTGCTTGTGGCGCTCCATTCCTCGGCATGCGGAAATGCCGCGAACCAGCCTCCCGTAGCCGAGGCTGGTCTGCCACGGTACGCCGCCCACGACCCCGTGCAACTCGACGGCAGCAGGTCCTATGATCCCGATGCGTCCGGCCCGCTGAGTCATACCTGGACCCAGGTCTCCGGGCCGGCCCTGGCCATCACAGGGGCGGACACCGCGACCCCCACGATCGGCGGCTTCCTCCAGACAAGTGCGATTCAGGAATGCACTTTTGAACTGATCGTCAGCGACGGGACGCTGACGAGCGGGCCTGATACGGTCAAGGTTATCATTGTCCCAGCCTTCGGACAGAATGGGCTGAAGCTGCAAAATGACTCTTTTGACCCCCACAAACCGACCATCATCTACTTTGGTGGGGGTGACTGCATAACCGGTTGGGCTATATACAGCACTTGCCCCCTCACCGATCCCGGCTGGCTGGCAAGAGCAAACATCATAGCTTTTCCCGAAGGATATGGCCCCGATCCCGATGGTTCAGGAACCTATTATCGCTGTGGGGACATGATCCTGGTATACCTATCGGCAATCGCCCCGGACTATGGACAACCGATTCAGACCTGTGGTTGGAGCACCGGCGGCCAGCCGGCCATAGATGTTGGCCGGTACTTGAATCTGACCTACAGGGACAGACGATATGCGATCAACCGTGTCACATTTTTCGACACCACGCCGTACTGCCGGGACTATTCTGACAGCGTACGTGCGTATCTTGGCAGCTCCGTTGACGGAGAGCAGTGTTGGGTCGACAACTACGTCAGCTCATCCGCGTGGAGCGGCTATACCACGTATCCCTATTTCTATGCCAGCGCGTTGAACATCTGGTTTGAGAGGGGAGCGGGGGCTTCGATGTTTGGTTCGGCTGCCTGGTGGCAGAAACATCGACACGCTCAGGAATGGTACAACAACTCTCTCACGAACAACAACATGAATAGCTTCCATTCAGGGATTGTCGCTGGTGCATACTGGTCGGTGATCGGCCCTGGCAAGAACCTCCAACTGGCGTCGACGCCGAAGGATCAGACCTACATGTTCCAATGGTACGGATGGAATCCTTCCGGTTATCTGGATCTCTATTCCGGTCATGCCGCCAGGTTGCCAGAACCAGTGGTACTCATCGGACCCGAGGATGGTGCCTATGTGGATGCCCAGGGAGCGGCGTTTAGCTGCAAAGAGAGTGAGAATGCGGTGGGTTATCAACTGCTGTTCGGTTCCGATCCGGACCGTGTCATGGACTACCTTGTGGCCTCTGATACTCCCAACCCGCCCGTGGCAACTACCAGGGAATTCCCCTTCGAGAAGACCTGGTGGACGGTCAAAGCGTATGATCGATTCGGTTCGACCATCTATGCCACTCCGCGTTGCGTAAACGCCGCGGTTGTCTCGCCCCGATGACACCTCTACCCGTGTCGTACACCCACAAGCAGGAGACTCAAGCCGAGGATATCCCGGTGACCGTGGGGAAGGAGATGATCCTGTCCCCTTCTCCTCGTGTGGTCCTCCTGTTCCGCGGTTGAAAGGCCGTTGTCGGTCCGTCCTCTGCCTTCTGTCCTCCGCCCTCCGTTCTCTGTGCCCTCGGTGTCCTCTGTGGCTGAGAGCCTGGATTCCTGTCCCCAGTTCCTATCCACGGCGCAGCTCTCGGGGATGACGATCCTCCGCGGGAATGACAGACCTCCCCCGCCGGGGGCGGCTGGGGAATCTGGGGACACCGCACCCAATTCAGGACTAAATAGGCAATATTCAACCTGACTATCCGAATACAAGCATTACGATTTGCGTAGTTGCTTCGGCAGAGCCTCACCCGGTCCGTCGTGCTCAATGGCCATGATCACGAAGGGGTAATTCATCGCTTCTTTGAATTCTTCCTCGATGTACCTCACTGCGTCTCTGAAGGCAGGGGTCCTGTCGGGTAGGAAGACCTGCAGACGATCATCAGGTACGACGACGACACCGACATCGATTAGGCCCTGATCTATGCTGTTTCGCAAATGCACAACATCACGAACCAACATATCACTACGTGCCGAAACCTGGAGTTCCACTCCCAGGCGAACAAGATACGTCTGATTGTACCGCAACTTCTTGATCCAGTCTATACCGCCTGAGCCAGCTTTCTCCCAGCCGCCCCTCAGCTCAAACTCCGCATCAATCAGCTTGCGTACAACGGCCGCGCCGTTTGCCTCTCGCTCCTCTTTCAGACGGATATCCACGGAGAGAAGGATGTCCTGAAGTTCAAGCAGGAGGTCAGCGAGCCCGAGCCGACAGACTCTCTCCCTCGCGCCGTCGTAAAACCGCATTTTCGTGATCTTCATCGTGCTTGAAAAGCTCCTGTACGTCAAACTCGGGTTTCTTACCGACCAGAAACGGGAATCGCTCCTCGAATCTGCGTTGTATGTGTCTGCTGTCGTACAGCTCTGTCCCGACCCAAAACCGGTTGTTCAACTCGGCCGCTTGATATGTAGCGCCGCCTCCGCCGAAAGGGTCGAAGATAATATCGTTCTCATTCGTCGATATTAAGATCGCTCGTTCGGGAATCATCAGTTTGAGTTCGTTGACGCCGGGGCGCACCTTGAACTTCTGATGCCGATTCGGTGAGGTGTCTTCCCAGAAGTCGGTGAGATTCAGCCCCAAGGGATTCAATTTGTCGCGGTGGCCACCATAATCCTTCACCTCTTTACCACAATGGCGGCAGGTGGGGACCGGCACCCGAAGGCGGTTGAACGTCTTGGGCTGACCGCGCGTGTAGTATAGCAACGCGTAGTGCGCTGGATACAGTTTCTTGCCCCGGCTGTATGTCCCCTTCATGGTCAGTGCGATCCAGTGCCTGAATGTGGCAAGGTTATTCAGCATGTTCCCGAATTTGATCGCAAGTTCCGGTGTGGCGTAAATGAAGATGGCGCCTCCAGGTTTGAGGACGCGACAACACTCAGTGATCCACCCCTCGCACCATTGAAGGTACTCGAATTCCGCCATCTTGTCGTGATAGCCGTTCTTGTAGTCCTTGCCCAAGTTGAAAGGTGGGTCGGCGAAGACACAGTCAACAGACGACGACTCCATATCCCTGAGCAGCGTCATGCAGTCTTCGGCGAACAAGGCTCCCCTTCGGGTTGTCAAGAATGGCTTGTGCATGGCCCAACTCTAACAAGTACGCACGTCCTGCGTCAAGCCTCAGGGTTTGTGAGAGGCGAGGAATAGGGCCGGTGTCAAGTATTTCTTCCGAGAGCAATCCCTCAGAACCTCGTGTCGAAAGACCGGTTGCCAGAGGTCAGTTCCCGGTTGCCGGGTTGCGTCTTTCGCGGCGAGAAGACAGTACTCGGCGGTCAGTCCGTCCTGGGTTCTTCGTTCTCGGTGCCCCTCGATGCCCTCCGCGGCAAGTACCGATCCCACCGCTACATTTTTTTGCGGCGTATCTTTAGTCCTTACGGGACAAGGGTTTAGGAGGCACGACGTTGCAATATTTTGTTGCTATTATCATTGACACACGCAAGTGGTTCTTTTACTATATACGCAACTTTGTCGCGCGTGACGGCGAAGGGTAAACGGTCCATCTTCCATTCGGAGGGATCATCATGGCCAGTGTCGCACAAATCCTTGCCAATCGTTCCAATGCCCAAAAGTCCACGGGTCCCCGTACGGCGGAGGGCAAAGCCGCGGTGGCGCAGAATGCCGTCCGGCATGGTCTGCTGGCCCAGCGGGCGGTCATCAAAGGAGAAGATCGGGGTGAGTTTGCGCTCTACCGGGACCGGATGCTGGAGGATCTGGACCCGGTGGGGTCCATGGAGACAATGCTCGCGGAACGGGTCGTCAACCTCGCCTGGCGGCTGCGCCGGGCCGAGAGGCTCGAGAGTGCAGCCCTGGCCGCACTGGAGGCAAGTCAGGTCGTCGATGTGCCGGCCCAGCCGGCGCCGGTGCCGGCCGAGGGAGCCGCGCAGGAACAGGGCACGCCGGACGGCGACGAAGAGGCGGTCATCGCCCGAGTGGTCGTGCAGGACTTCGGCGGTGCCAAGCTGCTCGATCAGTTGCTCGGGTATGAGCGGCGGATCGAGAATAGCCTGTACCGGACGATGGGCGAGCTGCGCAAGCAGCGGCTCCTGCGCGAGGTGGAAGAAGGAGTTTCAAGTTTGAAGTGTGAAGTCTCAAGCGAGCAAAGCCAATTGTCGAGTCCGCCGAGTTTTCCGACTTCGGACTTCGCACTGCAAAGCCCCGATGTCACTACGAACGGAGCGGAGAGCGACGATCCATTGTGCCAAACAAAGCCAAAGGAAGTCTCAAGTTTGACGTGTCAAGTGTCAAGTGGACAGAGCCAAGAGGCGAGTCCTCTGAGTCTTCCCACTTCAAACTTCACACTTCAAGCTGCCGACGAGGTGTGCGAAACAAAGCCAGAAGAAGTTTCCAGTGGGAAGTGTGAAGTGTCAAGTGAACAAGGCCACGAGTCAAGTCCTCCGGGTCTTCCCACTTCCAACTTCACACTTCAAACTGCCGACGAGGTGCGCGAAACAAAGCCAATCGGCGACGGGCAGGGCTGAAGAGATCCATCTGCGCGCGAGCGAAGGTGCGCCAACTGCCTCTACCTGCTCCAGCCGGTCCGGCCGCATGCGCTGCGGGAGACGATGGAGCCGCAGTTGATCCTGCCGCTCTGCATGAACCACGCCGAGAGCCCGGGCGAGGTCCGGGAGGTCCACCCGTGCGAGTGCTGCCGGAACTTCGAGGCCCGGCGGGAGCGAAGCGTGCAGACCGAGCCGCCCAGCCCCGAGATCAAGTACATCCCGTTGGACTGGGGCCAATTCGCCATCGTCGATGCGGCCGACTTCAACTGGCTCAACCAGTACGCTTGGCGTCTCATGAGCAGCGGCAACGGCCTCTATTACGCCTGCCGCATCGAACACGGCAAGATGATCCTGATGCACCGCGAGATCATGCAGACGCCGCCGGGGCTGGTCGTGGACCACATCAACCACAATCCGATCAACAACCGCCGCTGCAATCTGCGAAACTGCACGCGGGATCAGAATAGACGCAACCGGCAAGCCACGCACACGAAGTCGGGCTTCGTTGGGGTCTATCCCTACGGGAAGAAATGGCAGGCCAGGATCTACGCCGACGGCAAGGTCGTTTACCGGGAGGTCTTTGCGGACAAGGTCGAAGCGGCCAAGGCCCGTGACCGCAAAGCCTATGAGCTCTACGGTCCCTTCGCCTACCTGAACTTCCCGGACGAGATTCGCGCCGCGCCGGTCAATTGTTGCCAGGGCCGGTGTGACCAGTGTCCCCTGGGGGAGGGCTCGACCGCCGTTGCTCCGGCACCCCTCGCCGGGCCTGAGTCCCAGAGCCCCGAGGCGGATCAAACCACGCGTCCGGCGGAGGCGGACACGCTCGCCGAGTGATTGCGACGCTCTAGACGGGCGGCAACATCAAGCGCAGCTTGGCGATGGCTTGATTCCAGGGGGAAAAGGGCCATCCCCAAGGCCTTCGGCCTTGAGGCTGCCACCCGAGTATGTCGCCCTCGCTCAGATGGATGTCATGTCTGCCCTTGTATGCGTTTAGCCTGTGCAGTGTATCTAGCCGGGTGGCACCGACAAACTCGTTTGTCGGTGTTCCTCCTGGGATAGACCGGACCTTCGCACACCCCACGGACAAACAAGTTTGTCCGCGCCACCTGGAGGAGGACCTTCCGTCCGAGCGTGTGCGCGCCAGCGCGTCACGGGTTCGCGTCGGCGCGGACGACTTCGACCTCGGCCAGTTGCATGGCGTATTTGCCGAAGTAGCGGGTCTTGCGGAGGCGGGTGGCCTCGATCTTCACGAAGCGGAAGGAGCGCGGGGCGAACTCGAAGCGATCCGGGCCTGTCACGTCCTTGGGCTTGCGGTCGCCGTCCTCGGGTCCAACGGCCGGCCGGCGAAAACGGTCTACCTTGGCGATCTCGTCCCAGGCTTTGCCGTCCTGCGAAACGAGGATGTGGAAGTCCAGCGGGAAGCCGTCATACGACTGGTCGATCTCGCTCGATTCGACGAACGGCTCGGAGCAGTGCGTATTCTGCCAGGCGTCGCCGTGGTCCAAGGGCCACAACTGGATCGCCTTGACATTGACGACCTGCGTCAGGTCCACCTGAACCCATTCCGTGTGCTTGGCATCATCGTACAACGTGCTGGTCCAGCCGCGATGGCCGACCCTTGTATTGATGCGCACGCCATCGGTCAGCTTGGCCGCATCCCAGTTGTCCTTTTCTTTGTCCGGCTTGAAATTGCTCGACGCCGTCACCGGTTTGTAGAGTGCGACATTCCAGTACGGCACCGGCGGCGGCAACTCCCCCTTCACGCCGACCGTGTACGTTTTGCCGGCCTGTGTCGCGAAGGTGCAGATCTGCCCACCGACTTTATCCGCCACGGTCACATTGACCGGACCACCCCGAGTGTCCTGCACGGCGACCATTTTGCCGGGCCACGGGTTCAGCACGCTGCACGGCCGGCCCTTCTCGCTCACCACCGCGATCGGCTGGCACACGCCGCCTTTTCTCTCGGCGGAGACCAAAAACGCTCCGGCGGCACGGATCGTGACGAACTTCGCCTCCGGATGGTACCAGCACGGGAAGAGCCGCAGATAGCCCTCGTGACTCTGCAAAAGCATGGCATTGATGGCCTCGGCCACGCCCGCCCCTTCCACGTTGCCGCCCCCGCTGCGGAAGCTGTTCACGCCGATCCTGGAGAAATACGCCCGGAACCGCTCGATCACCTCCGGCGGATGATCGGCCACGCGTGCGGCGATGGAGAAGATCTGCGGCGGGTTGTTCAGCCACTCGACGTAGTACTGCGGCTTGATCGTCAGCGTGTTCCGCGCCACGGCCAGCAGCCGCGGGTCAGAGCCCAAACCCACCTGCTCGCCCGGGAAGACCGGGTACAAGACCCAGTCCTGCTCGGTCAGCAGCGGGTTCAGGGTCACCTCGCCCCACGCGAAGACCTTGCGGCCGTAGGCATAGCTCATGGGATACTCGGCGAGATTGGCGAGGAAATCCTTCCAGCGGGCGATGTCCTTTTCCGTGTAGCCGGTCTGGTAGCCGCTGGCGGTCAGGTCCTGGGTCAAGTCGATCATGCCGCGATAGAACCGATGCAGGAAGGCCAGCCCCGTGATGCCGTTGTAGGAATCGTCGGTCGGCCCCTCCATCGGCTTGCTGTCCACGATGACGTAGCGGGGCGTGCCGTTGGGCCGCATCTCCTTGTTCTTTTCGAGGTCCTGGTCCCAGTAGGCGGCCACGTCCTTGAAGAACGGGTACACCGACTTGGCCCACTCCAGGTCATAGGTCGTGTAGTACCGCTGGATCAGGTTCAGCGACGCCTCGACCGCGTGGGTCTTCTGGCCGAGGATGACCGGCTCGTTCAGATGGGCGGGGGCCGTCGCCATGAAGAACAGCGTGCCGGGCACCTTCGCGGCCCGCGCCTGCATTCGGCCGAAGGTGTTCGCTTCCAGCACCGTGCGGTCGTACGGCTCCGATTGCTCCACGCGGTTGGCCGAATACGCCCCATAATACAGGGCCTCGTTATTGTAGTTCCAGTGATAGTCACCGCCCCAGGGAACCTCATCGTCGATGGGGAACCCGTTGCACCCGACCGGATACTTGCCCACGCGGGTGGAGCAACCCAGGACGTACAGAGCGCCGTAGTAAGTCCGCTCGACGACCGCCTCGGCGTCCAGCCGGACGTAGGACTTGTGCCAGTAGCTGTCCCACCAGGTCCGATGCTTCTGAATCTGCTCCTGCACCTGCTCGCGGGTGAGGGCCTTGCAGGCTTCCAGGGCCGCCACGCGGGGATCGGCCGGGTTCATCGTCAGGGGGATGCCGGTGCTGTGGACCTTCGTGACGACCAGGAGGCTGCGGCCCGGCTCAAGCGTGAGCACCTGCACCGCCTTCACCTGCAAGTCATTCGCGTCATAGTTGACCGTGTTGTCGATCTGGGTCTGGCACTGGGCATCGAAGAGCCTCGTGACAACCGCCGCCCACATGCGGAACTCGCAACTGCCGAAGTCGTTGTAGTCGGGCGGAACGTGGGTCTTGCGCATGGTCCAGGCCAGCGCGGGGTCCTTCTCGTCCACTCCGGCCGCGACCTCGAACGGCTCGGCGCGATTCGCGAATTGGTTGGCGCATGTCTCGAGCCGCAGTGCCACCGGCTGTTTGCCGCGGTTCTCGATGGTGTTGACAAGCAGGTTGTCCGACTCATGCGGCACGACCGAGCGCAGGGCGACCACTCGTTCGGCCTTCGTCAGCGTGGTGTTGGTCTCGCCGCGGTACAGATCCACCGATTGTTGGAAGGTAGCCCCCGCCATATCCGGCAGGGTCACATTCAGATAGCCCGCCAGGACGTTGCCGCTTTGCCACCATCTCTTGTCGCGGCACTTGTCCCGCCAGAAATCGGTCTTGCCCAGGTGAAACGTCAAGCGCTCCGGCCCGCCGGAGAGCGTCACCATGAGATTGCCGTTGCCCAGCGCGGGAAAGTAGTTCATCGTTTCGAAGGCCGACACGGCATTCGCCAGGTGCGGCTGCGTATTGGCGATCACGCAACGTCCCAGAACCGTCCGAACCTCATCCGGCTGCGCGCCGTCAGAACTCCCCACCAGCAAAAGACCTCCCAGAGCAAGCACGCAGTACCAGCTTCTTCTCATGTCACGTTTCCTTTGAACGGGGCCCTCAAACGCAGAATCTCGCGTTGGGGAATCCAATCACACCGGCCGACAAGACCTGCCAATTCATCACACCCTATCATCGGCACACCATAGTAACGACATATTTGCAATTTTCCACTGCTTATCAGGCATATTGCCGGTTTGATTCACTTGCTGTACAACAGGGAGCAAATTGTCTATAGGAGGACATTATGAGACGAGCAAGAGTGTTGGGTCGCGTGGTCGCCCTCGTGGGCGTCGTCCTGGGCTCCGTGGCGTTCAGTGCGGAGTCGAACCTCCAGTTGACGGTCCACGCGGACCGGCCCGGGGCCAAAATCAGCCCCACGATGTATGGCATCTTTTTTGAAGACATTAACTTCGGGGCCGACGGCGGGCTCTACGCGGAACTGGTCAAGAATCGCTCCTTCGAGTTCCCCGATCCGATGATGGGCTGGAGCACACCGGCCGGCTCGGGCAAGGGTAAACGCGCGGCGACCGGCTCCGTCGAGATCCTGGACCAGGACCCCTGTTTCGCCACAAATCCGCACTATGTGCGCATCAAGGCGCGCGGCACCAGTTGCGGCGTCGTGAACGAAGGGTTTTCCGGGATCGGCGTCCGGCAGGGCGAGAAGTACGCATTTTCCGCGTTTGTCCGCAGTCCCGACAGCGGCACGCGTTTGCGTGTCGAGCTGGTGACGGCCGGCGGGCAAGTTCTGGCCCAGGCGAAGCTCAGCGTTCCTGGAGCTACTTGGGGCCGTGTGTCGGCCACCCTGCGTCCCCAAACCACCGACCCCAAGGCCCAATTGCAGGTGCTGGTGGAGCCGGACGGTACGGCGGACCTGGACATGATCTCGCTTTTCCCGCAAAAGACCTGGAAGAACCGTCCGAGCGGCCTCCGGGCCGACCTCGTCCAGTGGCTGGCCGACCTGAAGCCCGGCTTCGTGCGTTTCCCTGGCGGCTGCATCGTCGAGGGCCGTTACCTCAGCACCAGATATCAGTGGAAGAACACCATCGGCAAGCCCGAAGAGCGCAAGCTGATCGTCAACCGGTGGAATGACGAATTCAAGCACCGGCCCGCCCCCGACTACTTCCAGTCCTTCGGGCTGGGCTTCTATGAGTACTTTCTGATGTGCGAGGATATCGGGGCCGAGCCGCTGCCGATCCTCAACTGCGGCATGGCCTGCCAGTTCAACTCCAATGAACTGGTGCCGCTCGATCAGCTCGATCCCTACATCCAGGATGCCCTCGACCTGATCGAGTTCGCCAATGGCCCCGCCACGAGCACCTGGGGCGCCAAGCGAGCCGAGATGGGCCATCCCAAGCCATTCAACATGAAGCTTCTCGGCGTCGGCAACGAGCAATGGGGACCGCAGTATATCGAGCGGTATGAGCGCTTCGCCAAGGTGCTCAAGGCCAAGCACCCCGAGATCAAACTGGTCTCCAGTGCCGGCCCTTCGCCCGATGACGACCGCTTCGAATTCCTCTGGCCCAAGCTGCGCGAGCTCAAGGCGGATATTGTCGATGAACACTGTTACGCCAATCCCGACTGGTTCTTCGACAACGTGGGCCGCTACGACAAGTACGACCGCAATGGTCCCAAGGTCTTCATGGGCGAGTACGCGGCCCAGAGCGTCAAGACGGTCAGCCCGGAGAACCGCAACAACTGGCAGTGCGCCCTGTCCGAGGCGGCCTACATGACAGGCCTGGAGCGTAACGCCGACGTGGTGGTCATGTCCTCCTACGCCCCGCTCTTCGCCCACGAAGAACGCTGGCAGTGGCGGCCCAACCTGATCTGGTGCGACAACCTCCAATCCTACGGCACGCCAAACTACTATGTCCAACAGTTGTTCAGCCTCAATCGCGGCGACGTGGTCCTGCCGGCCGAGGTTCGTAGTGTGCCCGTAAGGGCATCTCAAGAAACGCCTGACGGCGTCACTACAAACGCGTCGAGCAAGCAGCCCGGCCTGTACGTGACGGCCAGCCGCGATCTCAAGGCGGGCGAGATCATCCTGAAGGTCGTCAACAGTGCCGCCGAGCCGAGGACAGCGCAGGTACAAGTCCAAGGCGCCAAGCGGATCGCACGCCGAGGCACGATGATCGTCCTGGCCGGCAAAGAGCTCACCGACGAAAACTCCATCGCCGAGCCGAAGAAAGTGGCCCCAGTCACCGCGCCGCTGGAGGGCGCCGGCGCTTCATTCAAGCACACGTTCGGCCCATATTCCCTGACAGTGCTGCGTCTGAAAGCCGGAGGTTGAAAGTAGCATGGGCGTCCCGCCCATGAAGACACGGGCAAGATGCCCGTGCCACGGCAGTCTGAGCGTGCCATCCAAGAACGGTCTCTCAGGCCGAACGCATACACGGAGACTCCAGATGGTTCAGAAGATGATGCGGACAGGATTCACGATAGCATCCGTGGCTTTCGCCCTCGTTTGTAGTGTGCCCGTAAGGGCATCGAATCAAACGTCTCACGGCGTCACTGCCAACAAGGCTTCGGACTCGCTGGCGGAGGGCTTCGCCCATCCCCCGCGCCAGGCGCGGCTGCGGGCGTACTGGTGGTGGCTCAACGGCAACGTCACCAAGGCCGCTATCACGCGGGACCTGGAAGAAATGGCCGCCAAAGGCTTCGGCGGGGCGCTGATCTGCGATGCGGGCGGGGCGGAGCAGGATGGCAACGCCCGCGTGCCGCACGGGCCCGACTTCTTCAGCACCGAATGGCGCGAGCTGTACAAACATACGCTGCGGGAGGCGGACCGGCTGGGTCTCGAAATGAGCCTGAACATCCAGAGCGGCTGGAACCTCGGCGGGCCCATGGTCAAGGCGGAGGACGCCCCCAAGAAGCTGATATGGTCTGAGGTGCGTGTGAAAGGTCCGACGAAGGACCCGCTGAAGGTGCCTGAGCCAAAACATCCGCCGCAGTTCTACCGTGACGTGGCGGTGGTCGCCTATCCCGTGAGAGCGTCCGGCACTACACACCGCCCCCTCCTGAACTGGGACAAGAAGGCTCTGATCAAGGCCTTGAGCTTCTCCGCACCGGACACCTCCCCGCTGCTGCAGGAGTTGCCCGCCGAGCCGGGCGAGGAGGACACGCTCTCTCACCAGGTGGTCGATCTCACGGACAAGATGGACGCGGACGGTATGCTTCGCTGGGAACCTCCGGCCGGCGAGTGGGAGATTCTTCGCTTCGGCTGCACGCTGAACGATCATTGCCGCGTCTCGACGTGCAGCGACGGCTGGCAGGGCTACGCCATTGATCCCTTCGACGCCGGGGCCTTCCGCCGGTACTGGGATGCCGTGGTCGAGCCATTGATCGCCGATGCAGGTCCATTGGCCGGCCGCACCTTGAAATACCTGCACACGGACAGTTGGGAGGTGGAAGTCGCCAACTGGACGCCAACCTTGCGCGAGGAATTCCGCGCCCGTCGCGGCTACGACCTGTTGCCGTATCTTCCGGTGATTGCCGGCCGGATCGTGGATAGCCGGCCCGTGAGCAACCGTTTCCTGAACGATTTTCGACGGACGATGGGCGATCTGGCCGTTGACAATCACTACCGCCTGTTCGTCGAAGGGGCGCACCGCCACGGCCTGCTGATCCACCCCGAGTCCGGCGGCCCGCATGCGGTGCCGGTCGATGCCCAGCAGTGCCTCGGCATGGACGATGCCCCGATGAGCGAGTTCTGGGCCTGGTCCTGGCGGCATCGCGTCGGCGACGAGAACCGCTTCTTCGTCAAGCAACCGGCCTCCGCCGCCCACACCTACGGGCACAAACTGGTCCTGGCCGAAGGCTTCACCACGATCGGCCCCCACTGGCAGGAGACGCTCTGGGACAACCTCAAGCCCGCCTTCGACAAGGCCCTGTGCGAGGGGTTGAACGTGCTGGTCTGGCACGCGTTCGTCTGTTCGCCCGCCGAGATGGGCGTGCCCGGCCAGCAGTATTTCGCAGGCACGCACCTGAACCCGAACGTCACGTGGTGGAGCAAGTCCGCCCCGTTCTTCGCCTATCTCAACCGCTGCCAGTTCCTGCTCCAGCAGGGATTGTTCGTGGCGGACGTCGCCTACTACTACGGCGATCACGTGCCGAACTTCGCCCAGTTCAAGAAGAGCGACCCCGCGCACATCCTGCCCGGTTACGATTACGACGTGGTGACAGAGGAAGTGATCCTCACGCGGATGAGCGTGCGCGACGGCCAGCTCGTGCTGCCGGACGGCATGAGCTACCGGGTGTTAGTGCTGCCCGACCGGCCCAATATTTCGCTGCCGGTGCTGCGGAAGCTCAAGGAATTGGCAACAGCCGGCGCCACAGTGATCGGCCCCAAGCCACTGTATCCAACCGGGCTGACCAACTCCCCGGAATGTGACCAGGAGGTCACACGGCTGGCGGCCGAGCTTTGGGGTCCCTCGGGTGGCAGCCTCAAGGCCGAAGGCCTTGGGGATGGTTCGACCGCCGGTGCGGGGAGCCATCCCCAAGCTGCGCTTGAGGCTGCCACCCATCACATCGGCAAGGGACGCATCATCTCCGGCAGGGCTGCCCGTGAGGTGCTGGCCGCCGACGGGGTGAGACCTGACTTCCAGTTGGCGAGCGATGATCCGAACGCAGCCCTGGACTACCTTCACCGCCGCGACGGTCAAACGGAGATCTACTTTATCGCCAACCGGTCTACTCGTCCCGTGCAGGCCACCTGCACCTTCCGCGTGACGGGCAAGCCGCCCGAGTTGTGGGACCCGATCACGGGTCTTGTTCGTAGTGTGCCCGTGAGGGCATACCAAGAAACGCCTGGCGGCGTCACTACCAATGGATGCACCTCGCTCCCGCTGGAGTTCGCCCCCTGCGGCTCGATCTTCGTCGTGTTCCGGCAGGCTCCGGACCTCGCTCGCAGTGCGCCCGCAAGGGCAGCGGAAGAACGTGTCGAGGGCGTCCCGCCCTCGAATCGCGGGCAAGATGCCCGCGACACAACGCCTGACGACGTCACTACCAACGCGCTCGCCGGCCCCTGGACGGTGCGCTTCGACCCAGCCTGGGGCGGCCCCGGCACCGTGCCCTTCCCTCAGCTCGTCAGTTGGACAGAGCGACCGGAGGAGGGAATCAAGTTCTATTCCGGCACCGCCGTGTACGAGACCTCGTTCGACCTGCCCGAATCGCTGCGCGGCTCCCAGCAGCCGCTGATGCTGGATTTGGGCAAGGTCAAGGAATTGGCCCAGGTCCGCCTCAACGGCAAGAATCTCGGCGTCCTCTGGGCGCCGCCGTTCCGCGTGGAGGTGACGGATGCGATCCGGCCCACCGGCAACCGCCTCGAGATCGAGGTCGTCAACTTCTGGCCCAATCGCATCATCGGCGACCAGTCCCTCCCGCCGGAGAAACGCTTCACGCGGACCAACATCACGAAGCTCACCAAAGACACCCCGCTGATCGAGTCCGGCCTGCTGGGGCCGGTCACCCTGGGCTCGCCCTGATGACAAGGAATAGACCGGAAGGCGGAAGTTATACGGATTCCGGTTAGTTCGTGCGCTCCCACTTGTCATCCTGAACGGAGCGTAGCGGAGTGAAGGATCTGGCCTGTGAATGAGAGAAACGTCCTATTCGGTGACCAGATCCTTCGGCTTCGCCTCAGGATGACAAAGTCGAGACCGCGCGCGAACTTCTCCGAATCCGTATGAGCGGGCTGATGATGGAAAACAACAATCCGCCCTCTGTCCTCCGTCGTCCGTCCTCTGCCTTCTCACCTTCCCTTTTCCAGGGCGTAGAGCTTGGTCATCGTGGCGACGTAGACGACGCCATTGGCGGCGATGGCGGTGCTGGAGATGGGATTGCCCAGGTCGAGCGAGCACAGGACCTTCTTCTCCCGACCGGCGGCCAAGATCCAGAAGTCGCCGCGATTCGTGCCGACGTAGACCTTGCCGTCGGCGACTAAGGTCGAGGCCCAGATGTCGCCTTTGGCCTCCTGGGTCCAGCAGACCTTGCCCGTCTCGGCATCGATGCAGTAGATCTGCCGGGCGCAATCCGCGACATAGACCAAGCCATCCTGGACCGAGGGCGTCGAGCAGCAGTGCTCCTTCAGATCGCAGGACCACAGAAGGCCCGTCGCAGTGACATCGCCTTCCTTCGTGGCATCGATGCACTTGAGCCACACTTGGTTCTTGCCCCACCAGATATCGCCGCCGACCGTGACATACAGGCGGTTGTTGAAAAAGACCGGTGTGCTTTTGATGTTGCTGGGGCTTTCCTGGCGGTTGCGAAGATATTGGCTGACGTTCTCTTTGGGCCCCGTCGGATCGCAATCGAACCGCCAGACTCGTCGTAGGGGCGAAACATCTTTCGCCCCCTCTTGTTGTGAGGGCGAATGATTATTCGCCCCTACGGGCTCGAAGGCATAGACCACGCCATCGCCACCGCAGAAGAAGATCAGCTTGCGCTCGCCCAGTGAGGCATTTGTGTCGCGGCCATCTTGGCCGCGTTGTGCCGAAGGCGTCTCGCCTTCGGATCGCGGGCGGGACGCCCGCGACACGTCTTGGGATGCCCTTGCGGACCCACTGCGAACCACACCCAGCGCGGGGCACGACCAGGTCGAGTGGAAGATGCGCGGGCCGATGCCTTCGTAGTCGCGGGCGACCAGCCGGCCTGTCTTCTTGTCCAAGACGATGAGGCTGGGGCCCTCGGGGCAGCGGATGCGTTTATGCGTGTTATCCACGCCGTTGCTGGTATTGACGTAGAGGAAGTCGCCGTCGATCAGCATGGAGCCGTGGGCGCCATCATGCGGCCAGGTGCCTGCCTGTCTCGGAATATCGAACAGCCAGATGATGTCGGCGTCGAGAGCTGTGACGTCCCGAATCAGTCCCGTCTCGTCGTTCGCATCCTGCGGGACAAGGGTCGAGCCCCGTGCGACCAGCGACGAGCGGCCATTGGCCGTCATATGCCGGCCTTCGTCTTTGTACGGCCCATCGTTGCCGTTGGCCTGGCCCTCGATGTCGAGGCACACCGCCTCCCCACGATTGGTGATGAAGTAGACGCGGTTGCCCTCCACGGTAGGCGCCGAGCACATACCTGCCCGGGGCCAATCCAGGTACACGTCGGCTCCGAGCTTAGGGCAGACCAATTGCCACAGGAGGTGGCCGTCTTTCTCATCAAGGCACAGCAGCACGGATCGGTCGCCCTTGTGGCGCGGGTCGCGGGGCACGTCGTTGTTCGTCCCGATGAACACCCGGCCCTGGGCGACCACGGGCGTGGACCAAGTCTGACTGCCGAGCGGCACCACCCACTTGATGTTCTTGCCTGTGGTTGGATCGAAGCTATCCACCAGACCAGTCTCAGCGGAGACCATGTTGCGCGTGAACGCCTGGCCCCATTGGGCCTGATCACCAGACTGAGCGGTGGATGACAGGAAGACGCTGCAGAGCAGCACGCCGGAAGCACGAAATCCGAAATCCGAAATCCGAAACAAATCCAAAATCCAAAGCACAAATGACCGAACCGCTCGCGCCGGGCCAGGATGCGTCTTGAATTTTGAATTTTGAGCATTCGTGCTTGTTTCGAATTTCGAATTTCGAATTTCGAGTTTCATAACGACCTCCTACCGTAGCACAGGCATCTTGCCCGTGACCCGGAATCCATGGGCGGGACGCCCATGCTACTGCTTCGCAAGCAATGACTGAAGCGCCGGCTGCTCCAGAAGCTGTTTCGCCCATAACGCATAGCCTTCGCCGATGGGATGGCTGGCATCGACGTAGTACGCCGCCGGCAAAACCTGGGGCACGAAATGGGGAACGCCATTTTCCTGGAGCCAAGCGGCAACCTGGGTCTTGATCTGACTGTACGTGGCCACATCGGCGTCGCTGAGCATGTGCTCGTTGAACGGACCGACGAGGACGAAGACCTGGTTGTCCCGCTGCCGGAGGAACTCGACGGCCTGGCGGAAGAATTGCCATTGGAGCGAGCTATCGAGCGTGACCCAGGACAAGCTCTGCTTCTTGGCGCCTTTCTCCACCCAGGTAGGGACCCCAAACGCGGAAGATCGCGTTTGGGAACCCTCGCCGGAGGGCTCCGGAATACCGCCAGGCTCGGGCAAGCCGCGCGTCACCTGCATCACCGGGCAGTCGTAGGGATGTTCGAGCGTCCAGGTCTGGAGGTCCTTGCCCTGGTAGTAGGCCGTGCGGAGGTGCGAGACCCAATTGGCAAAGGGCAGTGTGCGCCGGGCGACGATCTGCAGCCGCTGCGTGGTCGTGGCCTTATAGCACGGAATCCTCACCGCGAACTGCGAGACCAGTTCCGCGTGGTTGAAGCGGAATTCCTTATCGGTCTGGAGATCGTGCTTGCTGGAACTCAGCCAGAGCGGGTTGAAATGGAGCACAATCGTTCGGCCGGACAGGCCGGCGCCATAGTACCTCAGCAGACCGGCCAAGGCCGCCGGATGGGTACCGTCAAGGCCAAGATTGGCAAAATGGTCCGCCCCGGAGAATTCATTGAGATAGTGAGCCAGCGTCTCGTTGGGCGGTACGTAGTGGCCCCAGATGACGGAATCGCCTGCAACCAGGATCTTCTTCTGTTCACACGCCTGGCCGCAGTAGCGGCGCCAGAGCCAGTAGTCGCTGCTCAGCTCATAGGGCAGGCGGTAGTCGCTGCCCGCCGTAAATCCTTCGAAGTGGTCCCAGACCGTCGGAGCGAATCCGATCACGGCCAATAAGACCACCACGACCAGGAGCCATTGGCGGCCCGACAGCCGCACCACGTGCGAGCACTCGAAATCGGCGCTGATCGCGGGTTTCTCGTTTGAGGTTTCAGGTTTCAAGTCGTTCCCACTTTCTGTCGTAGCACGGGCATCTTGCCCGTGGGGTCTCGTGGCATGGGCATCCTGCCCATGATCCACGGCCTGGAAGGCCGTGCCACTAGAACTGCATGTAGATAAACTGTTGCCCTTCGGCGCCGACGGTCAGGATCATGTAGACGAGCATGGCAATCACCAAGCCCACGCGGACGACTCCTGCTTCGAGGACCCACCGCAGTCGGGAGGCGGAAAAGAACTGATAGGCCCACACCGCCGCGATCAGGACCAGGGCCAGGAGCGGGACATACGGATCCTCCAGGCCCGACGTGAACGTCCGGGCGACAATTGTTCCGGCGGTGCCGATGCTCTCGGCCCGGAAGAAGATCCAAGCGAACGTCACGAAGACCAGCACAATCAGCAGTTTGACCACATACGGCACCTTGTGCAGGTAGAACGAGGTGCGTTCCAGCTCGCGTGTGGCGAAGTTGCCCAGGGCGTGCACCGCGCCCCAGAGGACGTAGGTCCACGCCGCTCCGTGCCACAGGCCGGACAGGACCATCGTCAAAAACACGTTCCGGTACGTGGCGGCCTTGCCCTGGCGGTTGCCGCCGAGCGGGATGTAGACGTAGTCCCGGAACCAGGACGAAAGGCTGATGTGCCAGCGCTTCCAGAAGTCGCCCATGCTGCTCGCCAGGTACGGGTTGTCGAAGTTCAGCATCAGGCGAATGCCCATCATCCGGGCGATGCCCCGGGCCATGTCCGTGTACCCGCTGAAATCGAAGTAGATCTGCCAGGCGAAGAGAAAGGTCGCGAGGATCAGGGCCGGGGCGCGGAACGCGCCGGGCGTGGCGTAGACCTTGGCCACGTACAGGGCCAGGTAGTCCGCCAGGGCGACCTTCTTGAAGTAGCCCACGACGAAGATCGACAGGCCATCGGTGAAGTCCCGCAGGGTCACGGGGACGCTGGTCCGCAGTTGGGGCAGCAGGTGCCCTGCCCGCTCAATCGGGCCGGCCAGCAGACGCGGGAAGAACGACACGAACGCCGCGTGCGTCAGAAAGCTCTTCTCTCGCTCCACGGTGCCGCGATGGACGTCGATGACGTAGCCCATGGATTGCAGCAGAAAGAATGACAACCCCGCCGGCAGCAGCGCCCGCGGGACCGGGATCGCGTACGCCAGTCCCGCCAACGACAGGGCGGAGTTGATATTGCCGGCGATGAAGGCGCTGTACTTGAAGAAGCCCAGCACCGCCAGGCTGTTCGCCAGGCTCAGGGCCAGCCACGCCTTCGGCCGGCGGCTCTTGACCATCTGTCCGGCGATGAGGTAGTCCACCACCGTGGCGTAGGCCAGCGGCAGCAGGTAGAGAGGACTGAGCCAGGCATAGAACACGTAGGACGCCGCCAGCAACAGCGGCAATCGCAGCCGCGTCTCTCTCGTGAATAGGTAAAGGGGATAAAGGACGGCGAAAAATACGAAGAATGGCAGGGTGTGAAACAACATACGACAGGTAAAAGGTAAAAAGGCAAAAGGTAAAAGGGCCATCAGGCAGACCAGCAGTCTTTCCCTCTTCTTCTTACTTTTTACTTTTTCCCTTTCACTTTTTACTTGCTTCTCAGTCCATCAAAACGCGGATGTGGGTCTCCACGGACGCGGCCAGCCCCGGGAGGCCATAGCCTCCCTCCAGAACCGCGACCAACCGGCCCTGGCAACACTGGTCGGCAATCCCTTTGACCACGTGGGTGAGCTTACCGTACCCTTCGGTCGTGACGCGCATGCCGCCGAGCGTGTCATCCTCGTGGGCGTCGAAGCCGGCCGAGAGGAACACGAACTGGGGCGCAAAGGCCAAGGCCGCCGGCCGCAGCTTCTGCTCAAAGGCTTCGAGGTATTCCTTATCCCCCGAGCCGCCGGGCAGCGGTACGTTGATCGTGTGATTCAGGCCCTTGCCCCGGCCTTTCTCGGCGGCGCTGCCGGAGCCCGGATAGAAGGGATACTGATGCACGCTGAAATAGAGCACGCTGGGATCGTCGTAGAACGCGGCCTGCGTGCCGTTGCCGTGATGCACGTCCCAGTCCACAATCAAGACTTTAGCTACCTTGTATTGCTGCTGCACGTACCGGGCGCCGATCGCCACATTGTTGAAGATGCAGAAACCCATCGCCCGATCCTCCATCGCATGATGGCCGGGTGGACGGATGGCACAGAACGCATTGGCCACTTCGCCCTGCATGACGGCATCGACGGCCCGGAGCACGCCCCCGGCCGCCAGCAGGGCCGCCGCATAGGACTTCCGGGAAATCGGCACATCCGGCGAGTCCAGATACTCTTCGCCGGTCTCGCAACTGGTTCGCACCCGCTCCACGTACTTCGCGGCATGAATGGCGCGAATCCGTTCGAGAGGAGCGACCTTCGGCGCCAGCGGGACCAATTGGGCGTACACGCCATCGGCCTTGAGCTTATCCAGGATCGCCGTCAGTCGTGCCGGTGACTCCGGGTGTCCCGGCGTGGTCTTGTGCTCCAGATACATGTCGTCGTACACCAATCCCGTTTTCGCTTTGGGCTGCAACGGCATGATTCCACCTCCTATCGTAGCACGGGCATCCTGCCCGTGAGTAGCATGGGCGTCCCGCCCATGACTTTTGTGGTCTTCCACGGGCAAGATGCCCGTGATACTCATGGGCGAGACGCCCATGCTACTGGAGGCCGGGGCGTTTCTCACGCAACGGAATCCGATCGCATCATCGGCCAGGCATGTGTCGTCAATGGAAAGGCTGCTCGTTCGATAACTGGACCGGCAACTGCCGGGGCTGGAGTTCCACGCTCCGCCGCGAATGACCCGCTCGCGCCCTTCGCTCGGCCCCCGGGGGTCCTTGATTCCCGTAGCACGGGCATCTTGCCCGTGATCCTGACTCATGGGCGGGACGCCCATGCTACTGTAATAGTCCTTGGCGTAGCGGTCGTTGCACCACTCGGCGACGTTGCCGTGCATGTCGTACAGGCCCCAGGCGTTGGGCTTCTTCTGCCCGACCGGATGCGTGGTCTTCGCGGAATTCTCCGCGTGCCAGGCATACGCCGCCAACTGGCCCGCGCCGTCACCGAAGCTGTACTGGGTGCGGGAGCCGGCCCGGCAGGCGTACTCCCACTCCGCCTCCGTGGGCAGCCGATATCCATTGGCGTTGAAATTGCACGCCCACGTCTTTTCATCGTAGCACGGCTCCAGGCCATCGGCCCGGGAGCGGTCGTTGCAGTAGCCGGCGGCATCGGTCCAGTTGATCTGCTCCAGCGGTTGTCGTAGCCCTTTGAAGTGCGAGGGATCGGGACGCTGGTACTTCTTGAATTCCTCCTGCACGACCTCGTAGCGGTCCATCCAGAAGGGACTGACCGACACTTTGTGGACCGGGGCTTCGTCGGGCGTGCCCTTGTCACTGCCCATCTCAAACGTTCCGGCCGGGACGAGGACCATCTCAATCCCGCTCTTGGTGGTCATCGCTTGGGGCGATGTTGTCGTCGCCGTCTCCCCCTGCCGCCGACAGCCCCAAGGGACCACCGATGATGCGATGAGACACAGGCTTGCTATTATCAGAGGCCAAGGTTTGCCAATCATCAGTACCTACTCTTTCAATGGACAGGCCGTAGGGTGGGTTCTTAACCCACGCGTTGCCCCGATCGATGCGCAGATGACGCGTGGGTTAAGAACCCACCCTACGCACTCGTTGATTTCTCCTCCCTCGAAATCATCAATCACAAATCATCAATCATCAATTCTTCTTCGCTGGCACCCAGTCGGGCTCTTTGTCGTGATTGCCGTCGGTGGTGACTTGCACCCATTTGCCGGACAGATCGCTGATGCAGATATTCCAGCCCGGGGCCAGGCCGCCGCCCATCTCATCGGCCTCGGGTCCGTAGCTGAAGGCCACATACTTGCCGTCCGGCGACCAGTCGGTATGATAGACCTCGTGCTCCTTGTCGCACTTGACGATCTGGCGCACGTCGGTCACTTTCGCCTTGCCAGAGCTGAAATCGATCGAGGCGATGAACAGGTCCCAGTCCGTCGCTCCCCACGTGATCCGCTTGCCATCCGGGCTGAAATCCGGGCGGCATCCGGTCACCTTGAAGGGCGTCAGGTCAAAGACCTCCGGGCCCTGGGCCGGGAAGGCGAGGTCGGCATGTTTGAAGCCCATGCCGCCATGCACAGTCGCCACGAACCACTTGCCGTCCGGAGACAGACAGAGGTTGTACAGATGGTACAGGTTCGCACAGTTGGAGTGCTCGGTGGTCTTGCCGGTCTTGAGGTCGTAGAAGTAGACCCCTTTCGTGGCGTAATCCGCGTAGTTATAGCGGTCGAATTCGCTCTTGAGGAAGGCGATGGTCTGGCCGTCCGGACCCCAGCAAGCCTGACGGGCGTTATGAGCCACCTTCACGCGGTTGGTCCCGTCGATATTCATGTAGTAGACGCTGCGGACCATGTTGCTCTTGTCGGTCCCCTCGTTCGCCTCGAAACAGACCTTCGTCCCATCCGGCGAGGCGTGCGGGTAGATTTCACTGACGTCGGGTGTCTTCGTGAGATTGACCGGGTTGGAGCCGTCGGCGTTGATCAGGATGAGCTCCCAGTTCTGCTTGTCCCCCTCCTTCCGGAGCGACTCGTAGACGATCTTGAAGGGGATGCTCTTGACGTCGATCTCGCCGTGCGGGCGAAGGGACCCCTCTTCGCACGTCGCGACCCCCGCGAAAAACAAGGTGAGCATCAGAGAGAAAGCCACCCACAATCCCCAACGCCCCACAGAGCCAACCCGCCGTACCATATCCTGTCTCCTTATCTCCTGACCACTGAAACATAGAGGCCATCCCCAAGGCCTTCGGCCTTGAGGCTGCCACCCGGACGCGTCAAATCATCAATCGCAAATCATCCATCATCAATTCTTCAGTGGGCTCGGCACCCAGTCCGGCTCCTTGTTGTGATTGCCGTCCGATGTGATCTGGACCCAGTTGCCGTTCAAGTCGCCGACACAGATGTTCCAGCCTTCGGCCAACCCGCCGACCTGCTGGCCGCCGGCCCAGGGGCCGTAACTGAAAGTGATGTACTTGCTGTCCGGCGAGATGTCGACGTGGTAGACCTTGTACTTGTCCGCACAACGCAGGATATCGCGGACGTTCGTGACTATGGGCTCCGCCGACTTCAGGTCGATTTCGCCCGTGCGCAGATTCCAGTCGGTCTCGCCCCAGACCATGCGGGTGCCGTCGCTATTGAGGTCGGGCCGGCACCCTTTGACACCCCACTTGGCCAGATCGAAGACCTTCGTGCCGGAGGCCTGAAACGCGATAATGGCGTCGCTGTAGCCCATCCCGCCCTCGACCGCCGCCACGAACCACTTGCTATCGGGCGACCAGCAGATGGCATACAGATGCTCGAGCTTGGTGTTCGGATGCTGGCTGCGCCAGCTCCGCTCGAGGTGATAGAACGTCAGTCCTGACGTCGCGTACTCGCGGCGGCTGAAACGCTCATACTCGTCGTTGAGATAGGCAATGGTCTTGCTGTCGAAGGACCAGCAGGGATCGCGGGCGTGGGCGGCCACGTGGACCCGTTGGCTGCCGTCGATGTTCATGTAGTAGACGTGGCGGACCTTGTGGTCCCCCCGGCCTTCGTCGGTGACGAAGCAGATTTTCGTGCCGTCCGGCGAGACGTGCGGGTACATCTCATCGACCTCCGGCGTATTCGTCAGGTTCTTCGAGCCGGAGCCGTCCGCATTCATGAGGCACAACTCGCAGTTCTCTCTGCCCTTCGTCTCGCAGCGGGTCTCGTACACGATCTGGAACGGGATCGCCTGGAGATTCATCGACTCCTTCGGCAGTGGCGCCGAGACCGGTTTCGTGCGGGACTCTTCCGGGCCGGTAACGCCGCCGAGGCCGGATATGGCATTCTGCGGCTGCGGGACTCCACCCCACATCACAACAAGAATCAGCAAGGCCAACTTCATGGGTCACGCCCTCCCGATACTACTATCGTGGTTGAGCTTCTGGTACTTCTGGCCCATCAGCATACCTCACGGGGCCGTCCAGTGCAAGACACCAGACGAAACGAGCCGCGCAACCGTCGGACGAGAACACGCCTGTGCCACCCACGAGACGAGTGCGGTCGCCCTGCTACCGATAGTTCTCGCTGCAGTTGCCTTCGCCGGCGGTGAGAAAGGCGCCGGGGCCGGGATAGCGCCAGGACTGCCCGGCGGCCGTCACAGCCTGGAAGTAGTATTG
>Ga0315280_10003526_pt1 | contig 23943 bp, 13 predicted proteins | sample YL17G06_40_MG_FD_203697 | JGI IMG/M metagenome (GOLD analysis project Ga0315280, IMG submission 203697) | Sediment microbial communities from Yellowstone Lake, YNP, Wyoming, USA - YL17G06_40 | ecosystem: Environmental > Aquatic > Freshwater > Lake > Sediment | place: USA: Wyoming | collected... | reverse complement strand
TGCCGCGCGCCCCCACCCGTCCGCCCGGGAAATACCCACACCTGCCCAGTGCCACTCCGCAACGCTTCCAACCGCATCATTCTGGGTCTGCCGCAGTTCCCCTGCCCAACCATTCCGAAACTGCTGGCAAGCTCGCATGGGCCTTGACAGGGGAGGCAACGGGGTATATATGAGACTCACACAACCCGAAATCCCAAACCGGTTAGCTGAGGGGGCGCCTAATGCATGTGTGAACGATGACGACGGGGATGCCCTATGGGGGTGTCTCTGTGTCCTTTTTCCCGCTTAAGCGGCAACCGGTGAGGAAGAGGGAGGAGAGAGAAATGCGCGTCATGATTCGCAGGCTTCTGTTCGCAATGCTTTTAGCGTCGACACTGTGGGCAACGGTGTGGGCGCAAACAGCCAGCACCGGCACGGTGCTCGGGCTGATCACCGATCCCACTGGGGCTGTCGTCCCTGGGGCAACCGTAGACCTGGAAGACGCCGCAACCAAAGCCGTCCGCACCGTCACAACCAATGCGGTTGGCCGTTACGTGTTCGTCGGCGTACCGCCAGGGACCTATGGGGTGAGGGCCACGGCCGCCGGCTTCCAGCAGGCGCGAATACCGTCGATTGTGGTGGAGGTCACGAAGTCGTACACCATCAACCTGCAATTGCCGCTGGGCGAGTCCCGCCAGACCATCGAGGTGACGGCCACGGGCGCGGAACTGCAGACTATGGATGCCACCGTGGGCTCCACGCTGGGAGGCAACACCCTGTTGCTGCTGCCCACCTTACAGCGTAACGTCACCGGCCTGCTGACCTTGCAAGCCACCTCCATGCCCCAGCAAGGCCCCAACGAGAGCAGCTATTACGGCGGCCAGGTGGCCGGCGCCCATAGCGACCAGAACACCATCGTGCTGGATGGCGGCAACGTCACCAGCACTGTTTCCGGCAACTCCGACTACTACACCAATTACACCGGGGGCCAGGAAGCTCCCATTCCCACTCCGGTGGAGAGCATTCAGGAATTCCGGGTGGCCACCACCAATCCCAGCGCCAGCTTCACCGGTTCTTCCGGCAGCGAGACCGTGGTGGTGACCAAGCGCGGCGGCAGCACCTTCCACGGTGCTTTGTACGAATACCTGCAGAACGACAACCTGAACGCCAATGCTTGGGCCCTGAACCGCACGCGTCAGGCGCGCCCGGAAAGCAGGGACAACCGCTTCGGCGGCAGCCTCGGCGGCTATATTCCGGGCCTGCCGGAGAAAGCCAAGACCTTCTTTTACGCCAACTACGAGGGTCGGCGCATGCTAAACACCACGACGATCAGCCGCGTGGTGCCCGCGGACACTTTGCGCCAGGGCATCCTGCGGTTCCGGGACGCGGAGGGCAACCTGGTCTCCTACGATCTGAAGACCTCGATGCAGTGCGGCTCGAGCGGCAACACGGTTTGCGACCCGCGGGGCTTAGGCTTGAACCCGCTGGTCGGTGCGATATGGAACAAGTACGTGCCGGCGGGCAATGACTCCAGCCTCGGCGACGGCCTCAACACCATCGGCTTCACCAAACCGGTCCCCTTGCCGGTCAGCAGCAACTTCGGTGTGATTCGCCTGGACCATTCCTTCGGGGCCAACTGGCAACTGGCAGGCAGCTACCGTTACTACACCGAGACGGCCGCCGTGGGCAACCGGCAAACCGATATTGGCGGCCTGCTTCCCGGACACACCAAGGGCCAGATCGCCTCCACTTCCACGATTCCGCGCGAGCCGCGCTACCTGTCGCTGGCCCTTACCGGCCTCATCACGTCCCGGCTGACCAACGAATTCAGCTTCAGCTACCTGCGCGACTGGTGGAGTTGGGCCACGGCCGGTGCCACCCCGCAAGTGCCCGGCACGGCGGCAGCCTTGGCCATTGGCGGCAACAACGCCACTGGGCTGGTTCCGGTGAACATTAACGTCGGCGCCACACGCCAGCGGACCTGGAGCAGCCACAGCCCGGGCTTCCGCGAGAACCTGTCCTGGCAAAAGGGCAAGCACCTGCTGCGGTTCGGCGGCACGCTGGATCGCACCAATGTGGTCTTCTACCGCGACGACGCCCAAACCACGCTTACCGTGCCGCTTTATCTCATTAACTACGGGGGGACCGGCATTAACATGTCCGCCACCTACCGCCCGCCAGCCTGCACCAGCACGTTGACCAGGAACTGCCTGCCCTCCGCCCAGAACACCAACTGGAACAACGATTATGTGGAAGTCCTGGGCATGGTGGACCAGGCCAACATCGCCGGCAGCCGGGCCAGCGACCTGTCGGCCAACCCCCAGGGCACCCCGCTCTCGAACAACGTCACCTACAGCACCATCGGCCTGTACGCCGCCGATTCCTGGCACATCCTTCCCACCCTCACCGTGACTTACGGCCTGAACTGGATGCTCGATCTGCCGGCCCGCGAAGCGACGGGCAAGCAGGTGATTGCCGTCGGCCCCAACAACCAGATAATTGATCCGGTCGTTTATCTCCAGCAGCGGCAGCAGGCGGCGCTGAGTGGACAGGTCTACAATCCGCTGGTCGGATTCGAACCAATCAAAGCCGCCGGACGCAGCTATCCCTACGATCCGGTCTACACCAACTTCGCTCCGCGCCTGGCCCTGGCCTGGAACCCGAAATTCACCGGCGGTTTGCTGGGAAGGGTGTTCGGCGACGGCAAGAGCGTCTTCCGGGTGGGCTATGCGCGGCTGTATGACCGGCTCAATGGCGTGCAGAAAGCCATCGATCCCTTGCAGGGCCTGGGCTTCGGACAAACCCTAGTGTGTCTGGGACCCTCGATGTCGGGCCAGTGCCTGGGCAGTTCCGCCTCCACCCCCACCAACGCTTTCCGCATCGGCACTGACGGAAGCAGCATCAACCTTCCGCCATTGTCGGCGACGGCGCCTGTTCCGATGATTCCCGGAACCATAGCGGCCGCCAACCAGCCTATGGCTTCCACTACCTATAACATTGATCCCACCTACAAGCCGGGGCCGAACAATTCCTTCAACGTAACCATCCAGCGGGAGATGCCCGGCCGCGGCCTGCTGGAAATTGGCTACGTGCGGCGCACGGCCTCCGGACTTTACTCGCCTATCGACCTGAACCAGGTGCCGTTCTTCATGGTCATGGGTGGGCAGAGCTTCGCGCAGGCTTTCGACAATCTGGCGGCGCAGATCCGCGCCGGCGGAGCCATCACTCCACAGCCCTTCTTTGAGGCGGCGCTGGCGGGCAGCTCCTTCTGCCGGGCGCCAAACGCCAATTGCACCGCCGGTGCAGCGGCCAGCTATAGCAGCAACTTCACCAACCAGAACGTTCGCTCGCTGTGGAACGCTATGCAGCCCTCTTTCGTAACCGGACCGGCGACGGCGGCCACCAACCAGGTGACCACCTTCTTCTTCTGGACCAATCAAGGCTGGTCCAACTACAACGCCGGCTTTGTTTCCTACCGCACGCGCAATTGGAGGGGCCTGTCGCTGGATGCCAACTTTACCTACGGGCATTCCCTCGACGCCTCCGGCCTGAACCAGGATCAAGACACCGCCTCCACCAATGCTTTCAACCTGCATTACGACTACGCGACTTCGATCTTCGACCGCCGATTGGTGTTCAATCTGCTGGGGCAATACGATCTGCCCTTCGGGCGCCACGGCAACCCCGTCGTCAAGCAGATCGTTGGAGGCTGGTCGGTGGCGCCCATCTTCAGCGCCTACAGCGGGCTGCCGATCAGGGTGCAGGATGGCTCGGGCCAGGAGTTCGGGCAAGGTAGCAGCATCTCTTCCGCGGCCATACGCATCGCCCCCAACACCTTCGGCCATAGCGTGCATTCGGGCGTGGCTGGGGATCCTAAGACGGGAATCGGAACGACCGGCAACCCAGCCACAGGCGGGAGCGGTTTGAACCTGTTCGCCAACCCGGCTGCGGTGTATAGCTCCTTCCGCCCCATCCTGGTCAGCCAGGACACCACCAGCTACGGCGGGCAGATACGCGGTCAGAGCCGCTGGAACCTGGACTTGAGCGTGATCCGCAAGATCAAATTCACCGAGCGGGTCTCGACCACGTTTACCGCCCAGTTCTTCAACATGTTCAACCGCGTGATGTTTGGCGATCCGGGGGTCAGCCTGCAAGCGCCGAACACGTTCGGTGTGATAACCACGCAGATGAACTCGCCGCGCATCATCCAGTTGGGCCTGCACGTCGATTTCTGATCCGCCAAGGGGCGCGCGCGCGTCGCGTGCCCCTAGCCCATAACCCCGCGGGCCGGTCCTACATGGTGCCGGAAAAAAGCGTGACGCGGTATTTCAGCGCCAGAGGCTGGCCGCGCTTCAGCGTGATGTGCTTCAGGCCGGGATAGGAGACGTTCAGGAAGCCGAAGCCGTAACGCATCAGCCAGCCGTTGTTGGGGTAGCCGGGGTTGGATGGATCGTCGTCGATGCGCCCGCCGCCCGGCTTGCCCTGGAACGTGCCTTCGACCTGCGCCCAGGGATGGGGCTCGTTCACGCCGTCCTTGGCGGCCACCCCCTGCTCGGTGCGGATCACGGTGCCCTTTTGCCCGCCGTCGCGCGGGGCGAAGCGGAAGCAGAAGCCGCCGAAGCCCTTGTTTTGATCGGGCGTTCCGGCGATTTCCACCGGTTCGCCCGTAGGCTCGAAGCGCAGCACGAAATCCAGGATGCGCTTGCCATCCCGGGCGCGGCCGGCGCGAATCTCGACGTTCTCCTTCATCACTTGGCGGTCGCCGATGAACCAGCCGTTCTCGACACCGAGCAAGGCCGAATCGGCGCCGGCGGTGCGCGCCGTCCAGCGGACAAATTTCTGTTTCATCCCCTGCACGGTCCACACGTCGTAGGTCTGCCCATCGACGATCACCACCGGCCACATCCAGGAAATGCCGCGATGGTGCGCGTGGTCGGGGTTGAAGTCGTCGGTGATCAGCGTGCCATCGGGCAGGTAGACCGGGTGCAGGTAGCAGCAGCGCCGCATACTGTCAGGGAATCCCGGCTTCAGGATGCCGCCGTAGTTGTAGACGTACACCGGCTTGCCGCTTTCGGTAAGCTCGAGACCGGCGCCGCCCACTTCACGAAAGGCGAACTGGGCGTGAGCAGAGAGAGCCAAGGTGATCACGACGGATACGAATAGAAGTTTTCTCATGGCGATTCGCCCATTCTAACCACCAAGGCACCAAGGCACCAAGGACTTGGTGCCCTGGTGGTGAACAAACCCGAAGCGGGCTGCGCTTTTTGCCCCAGATGCTGCTTGCCCGATTGCGTAAGTTACTGATACTATTATGGGAAGCAATGGTGGACAGTTTGCTCCCTTACTGATCTGGGTCTTTCTATGACGGGTGTGAAGAGCAAATGGCTGCGCCGCATCGGCTCGATGAAGCTGGGGATCGTCCTGCTGGCTCTGATCGCGCTGGCTGTGGTGGCCGGCACCGTCATCCTACAGAAGCCGATGGCGGATCCCGGGCAGATCGAGAAAGTTTACTCCCCATCGAAGCTGAAGGTTTATGAAGCGCTGGGGCTGCTGGACCTGTTCCACACCCGGTGGTTCACGGCGCTGCTGGCGCTGCTGATGGCCAACATCGCGGCGGCCTCGATCCTCCGGTTCCCGGTGGTGTGGCGGGAGATTCGCCGCCACCGCCCGCCAGATGAAACGCTGATGCGGGCCATGCCGAACCACGCGACGGCGCCCGCCGGCGTCGAGCAAGTAGCCGACGCGCTGCGCCGGCGTCACTATGGCGTGCGCCTGGTGCGCACAGCCGATGGCCGCGCCGGCCTGATGGCCGACCGGCAGCGCTACGCCCGCCTGGCGCCCTATTTCGTGCACTTCAGCCTGCTGGTTATTCTGTCGGGCGGCGTGATCGACAGCCTCTTCGGCTACCGGGCCTTCATGCGCCTGGGGCCGGGCGAGCAGAAATCGACCGCGCTGCGCATGCTGACCGACGACCCGGTGAGGCTGCCGTTCGCTGTCCGCTGCGACGCTGCCGGTATGGAGCAGTACCCGGACGGCAGCCCCAAGCGCTACTGGAGCAAGCTGGCCGTGGTCGAGGACGGCCGCGAGGTGGCGCGGAAAGAGATCGAGGTAAACAGCCCGCTGGTCCACGGCGGCCTGCGCTTCTTCCAGTCCAGTTACGGGCGCTCAGGCGAGATGCAGGCGGCGCGCCTGTCGGTGCTGCCGAAAAGCAGGGAGGAAACGGGCGCGGGCAATTCCCCGCACGGCAGCATCGCCGCCGCGCCGGAAAAGACCGCTGCCGGGCCGGCCACTTCGGTCCTGGTCAGCACGCAGGGCGAAAGCGAAATCCCGGAGTATGGCCTGTGGGTGCGGGTGACGGCCTTTTTCCCGGACTTCGTCATCAACGGGTCGGAGATCGCCTCACGCTCCGAGGAACTGAACAACCCGGCCATGAAGCTGGCCGTCACACGGGGCCAGGAGACCATCCCGGTGTGGGTGTTCGCCAACTACCCGCAGTTCAGCAACACACAGAAGCTGCCGGTGCGGTTTGAGTTTTCGGCTGAAGACATCGAACTCGGGTACTTTACCGGGTTGCAGGTGAGCCGCCAGCCGGGCCAGTGGCTGGTGTGGCTGGGCAGCACCATCCTGGCCTTCGGCCTCGTCTGGGCGTTCGCCTTCTCCCACCGCCAGTACTGGGCGATCGAACTGCCGAAGGCCGGCGCCGGCGTTTCGTGTTTGGTTGCCGGGATGGCGACCAAAAACCAGGACGAGTTTCACGAAGAGTTCGGCGAGCTGACCGAATCGCTAAAGGAGAACTGAGTAATGGGCCGATCCATATCCGCCGCCGCGCCGATGAAGACCGGGGAATCCGCGGCGATCCGCGCGGCTGCGTGGCCGCGCAGGAGCGTGTTGGGGCTGCTGGCCGCGGCGCTGCTGGCCGCCGCCAGCCTGGGGTATGTCGTTGAACTGCCGGAAGCGCCGCTGGTGAAGCTGGCGATGGCGGCATACGCGGCGGCCTCGGTGTGCTACGCGCTGGGGATGACGCGGGCGCCGGAACGATGGCTGAAACTGGCGTCGAGCGGGGCGCTGATCGGGCTGCTGATCCAGACCGCGGCCATCGCCAGCCGCTGGGCTGTCTCCGGCCGCCCGCCCTTCTCCAACATGTACGAGATGCTGCTGAGCTTCGCCTGGGGCGTGGCCCTGCTGCACGTCATCTTCGAGCGCAAGTACAAGGCCTTCTATTCCGGCGTGCTGGCCATGCCGGTGGCGGCGCTGTCGATGGTGCTGATGATGTTTCTCGACAGCACGGTGCGGCCGCTGGTGCCCGCGCTGCAAAGCTCGCTGCTGCACGTCCACGTTTCGCTGGCGGTGATCAGCTACGCGGCCTTTGCGCTGTCGTTCGGCACCGCGCTGCTGTTCCTGATGCGCGACGGCGTCTCCATCGAGGCCTTCGCCGCCTGGGCTTCGGCCCTGGCCGCGTTCATTTATGCGGCCATCCTGGGCGCGTTCTTCCGCGGCGGCCGGATGCTGCTGCCCGCCTGGGACGCTTCCACCCGGCAGAAGATCATGTTGGAGCGCGGCGTCCCCATCCAGGTGAGCGTTGAGGGGTTGGGCTGGCTGGTGTTGGCCGGGTTCCTGTGCGCCTTGCTGCCGGCGGCCTGGTACCTGTGGTCGGGGCGCGAGGCTTTGGCCCGCAGGATGAGCCTGCTGCTGTGGGTCAGCCTGGCGGGGCAGGCCGTCGCCGCCGGGGCCCTGATTCTGGGCTTGCTGGGCGGCCCTTACCCCGCCGTGCAGCCGCAGATCGATCAGCCGCTGCTGACCTCGCCCTCCGCCGCCCCGTTTGTCGTGCCGGGCGCACTGGCGGGGTTGGTCTTTACCGGACTGGTCCTGCTGTTCTCCGCCCGGTATGGCACCATCGTCAGCCGCTTGCCCGTCGCCCAAAAACTCGACCGGCTCACCTACCGCATCATCCAGGTTGGCCTGCCGTTGCTCACCCTGATGATCGTGACCGGAGCGTTCTGGGCCAACCGCGCCTGGGGCGCTTACTGGAGCTGGGACCCCAAGGAGGACTGGGCGCTGATCACCTGGTTCACCTACGCCGCATACCTGCACACGCGCATGCTGAAGGGCTGGCGCGGCCGCCGCTCGGCCTACTTCGCCATCATCGGCTTCGGCGTGGTGCTGTTCACCTTTTTCGGCGTCAGCTACCTGCTCTCCGGCCTGCATTCCTACGCATAAGAGAGCCGGGCCGAGAATCGGGGTGGCTCCGCGACCACGAGGTCCGTCTCAGGGGCGAAACTCCGGATCGGAAGGGAGCTCCTTCTGCAGCACCAGCACGCGTTAGGGACTTCGTTGCCGTCGGCGCTTGTTCCTGCTATCTCACCGCCACGATAAAGAATCCGGTGTTGTCCCAGTTCTCCCCCGCACCGTCCAACACTGCGAGGAAGAGGCGAGTCGCTCCCTGGGGCGCGACAAGCTTCTTGTTTTCCCCTGAGCTGGTCTTCCCGGAGCCGATGTAGAAGGGCTGGCGTAACTTGGGGCTAACGGTTGACTGGTTTTGCGCAGCCGAGCCGCTGAAATCGAGATCGTCCGGCGGGAAATCCACAGGCTGGGGGACGTCAGGCCCAAGAAACACTCCAATGAGGGCACCACGGGGCCCCGAGACACGGCTGAAGCCAAACTCCTGCGCCGTGGCTACCATGTCACCTCCGCCGTTGGGGGAGGCGTCCAGAGAGCGATCCTCCCGCCAATAACCAAACTGGTAATTCACGGTCACCCGCCCGGTCGCCAGAACTTCCAGCACCTGTCCCCCCGAGACGGGGAGCAGAACCTGCACCGGCGAGTTCAAGGGGCTCCTGTCGCTGCCCACTTGTCGTCCAGTCGGCGCCCCAGCCAACACGATGTCGAAGAAACCGTACACACGTGGAAAAACTTGCGGCACCGGGCCGGGCACCACGTTGACGATTACCGTGAAGAATCCGGTGTTATCCCAGTTGCCTCCAGCTTCGTCCAAAACTCCCAGAAACAGCCGCGTCCCTCCTTCCGGCGCCACAAACTCCTTGTTCTCCCCCGAGCCGGTCTTCCCGGAACCGATGTAGAAGGGCTGACGCAACTTGGGAGTCAGCACGATTAGGTCCTGCGGCCCAGCGTGGAAGTCCAGATCCTCGGGTGGCACCGTGCCCGGTTGGGGCGTCTCTGACCCCAAGAACACTCCGACCAGCGCTCCGCGGGGGCCCGAGACACGGCTGAAGCCAAACTCCTGCGCCGTGGCTACCATGTCACCTCCGCCGTTGGGGGAGGCGTCCAGAGAGCGATCCTCCCGCCAATAACCAAACTGGTAATTCACGGTCACCCGCCCGGTCGCCAGAACTTCCAGCACCTGTCCCCCCGAGACGGGGAGCAGAACCTGCACCGGCGAGTTCAAGGGGCTCCTGTCGCTGCCCACTTGTCGTCCAGTCGGCGCCCCAGCCAACACGATGTCGAAGAAACCGTACACACGTGGAAAAACTTGCGGCACCGGGCCGGGCACCACGTTGACGATTACCGTGAAGAATCCGGTGTTATCCCAGTTGCCTCCAGCTTCGTCCAAAACTCCCAGAAACAGCCGCGTCCCTCCTTCCGGCGCCACAAACTTCTTGTTCTCCCCCGAGCCGGTCTTCCCGGAACCGATGTAGAAGGGCTGACGCAACTTGGGAGTCAGCACGATTAGGTCCTGCGGCCCAGCGTGGAAGTCCAGATCCTCGGGTGGCACAGTGCCAGGCTGCGGCGCTTCAGATCCCAGGAACACCCCGATGAGAGCTCCGCGGGGGCCCGAGACACGGCTGAAGCCAAACTCCTGCGCCGTGGCTACCATGTCACCTCCGCCGTTGGGGGAGGCATCCAGAGAGCGATCCTCCCGCCAATAACCAAACTGGTAATTCACGGTGACTTGCCCGGTCGCCAAGGCTTCCAGCACCTGTCCCCCGGAAACGGCGAACGGCACCTGCGTAGGAGAGTGCAACGGACTGCTGTCATTCCCAACCTTTCGACCTTCGGGTGCGCCGGCGAGGGCGATGTCCGCTTTGGCCGGGACGGTGACGGTGGCGGACGGCGCCGGACCGGGGCTCGGGTTGACGGTGACAGTGACCGTCCGAGTGACACCGCCGGCTGTAGCCGTGATCGTGGCAAGCTGTTGGCTGGTAACCGCGGTTGTAGTAATGGTGAAGGTGGCCGTAGTCTGCCCGGCAGACACGGTCACACTGGCGGGCACCTTCGCAGCCGGGTTGCTGCTCTGGAGAGCTATAAGAAGGCCCTCCGCCGGAGCTGGACCGCTCAACGTAACTGTCCCGGTTGCAGTGCCCCCTCCGGTAGCCGCAGTAGGCGAGATCGTCACACTGACCAGGGTGACCACAACCCGAGCGGTCACCGAAAACTGCGCGCTGCCCGTCGCGGATGTGCCTACAAGCACGGCGGTCAACTTGTACGTCCCGGTGGGAGCACTGGCCGCCAGAGGAACGCTGAAGCTGAACTTCCCTTGGTCGTCCGTCTGGCTCTCGAAGACCTGCTCTCTACCCTGCGCGTCCGTCCACGTGGTACGGACCCGAGCGCGAGGAGAGAAGTCGATACCCGACACGGTAACGATGTCCCCTTGCTGGAACGTCGCCTTGTTCGTTGTGACGGAAGGACTCAACGGGCTGCCAACCAGCACCCTCAAGTAGTTGAAGGGAATCGAACCCTCATCTAGCAGGAGCAAGTTGTTCTTGTCAGCCGCCAAGTCAAACAGAATGCGATGCCCCGCTGAAGAGACCTTGCCGAGAACAGTGCCACTATTGGGAATGCAAGCAAGCGTTACACCCGCCCTCGGATGATCTCTTGGCGCTACCGTAATGGATTGTTCTCCAAGTTCGACGAGGGTGGAGGTCGATCCGGCGAATCTCGGAGCCGTCTTGTTGGCCCACTCCTTGACGGCCATCTTCGCCAGGGCCACGGCGATTCGCTGCACAATATCCTTCGCAACGGGCATTTCTTGGAAGGGAAAGGCGGCGAACATGAGGTCCATTATTGCCCTTTCGACGATTTTTCCCCATCTCGTCTCTGGCGATATGGGAACGAACCGACCGAGTACTTTGAAGGTGGACGAGGCACCAGGGGCAACGTCTAGATCGGAAGGCTCGGCGCTAATGGACTCCAGCAAGTTCGTACCGTATTCGATTTCGATCTGTGAGTAGTACGAAGGCCAGGAGGCGAGTGTGTAGGCGTATCCCACTGTGGGGAGGCTCAACTTGATGACCGCTGCCGCAGCGGTCCCGCAAAGAGGTCCAGCCTTCACGCAGGCTGTCACGGCGGCTGCGACGGGGATTCCGAGTGATGTGTAAGCAAGCGTCTTCTGCCGGAAGCGGATTGTGTCGCGGGCCTGTTTCTGGCCTTCCATTTCTCCTTCCTTCAGTAGGGTGCAGACCCTGGCCGCAGCCTGGGCTGACGGCTCTGCTGAAAGCATATCGAGCCGGGAGATCGTCCAGCCGGCACCTCCTTGGTACGCGGTGAGGAGCGACTCCATTCTTTCCAGGGTTGCGAGATCGAAAACGGCGGTCTCCATCGTACCGTCAATGTTCTCGAACGTGATCGATCGGGGCCGGCCGGCAACGGCATCGCGAACCATGGCATCAAATTCGTCCAGGTTTGCCTGGCCGCCCGCTTGCACCGCCTGGGCGCCCGCAGCGTTCCCAGCTTGGTTGAGCGTCGCGACAGCGGTTTGGAGCAGCTTGCTGCCGACGTCTCGCAGCGTCCCTCCCGGGGGTAGGCTCGGTTTGGCAGGCGCTTCGATCGTCAGTAACTGGCCGTGGCATGCCCGCTGTTGATCGATCTCCACGCACACGCGCACCGGGCCCTGGTACCACTGGCCCTGGTCGCCTGCAACAATGGGAGGGACGAAAGCTCGCAGGCTGTTGCCGCTTGCAACCAGCCCCGCCACTGGCACTTCTACGCCTTTGCCGGTATCGAGAACGACGACGCTCCTGGGGGCCGAGGCCGAGCCGGTGCCGGAAACGAATCCGCTTCCCTGGACAGTCAACTCGCCACCCGGTGGCGATGACAGCGGGTAAAAGGAGAAAATTTGCGGGGGCCGCAGGTTGCGAACCGTCAAGGTAACAGTGTTCGACAGGCTCGATTCCGCGGTTACGGTGACGGTCAGAATTCCCATTCCATCCGCTTCCGCCGGCAGGACCACATTTACTTGATCGAGCCCGAAGAATCCTGGCGCAGGCCCTGCGTACTCGACTCCCAAGGGCCAGAGCTTTCCGGTGGCGTCGCGTGCCTCGGCCCGAACGCTCACGGCCACGTTTGTTTTCGACGCCGCGCGCTCCGGGTTACCGGCGAAGCGCACGCCAGTGGCGTAAATCGCCAGCCTGGTGCGTTTGTCGGTTCCGCTGTTTTCGGGCGTTTCCACTGCAAACGGGTCAGGCTTGAAGGTAACGCCGTTGAGGATCGCGCCACGACCCTTGCCAGAGGCGTCGAACGAGAAGATCGCCGACGCCACGGTCCGCACTGCCACTGTGCCCCGGGAGGTGAAACCGGCCGCCGATGCTTTCACTACCACACTGGCGGCGCCGATTTCCGTATCGGCGGGGACCAGGAAGTTGATCTGGTTCGGCGAGACAAGGATCAACGGCGCCGCTCGCCCGTTCACTTCCAGCTTGGTTCCATCCAACTCCGTCGGCAACTGGCCGCGACTGTCGAGCTGCGCCGACACCACGTTCTTGGATAGCTGCGTTCCAAAGACCGTCGCAAGCGAGTCCGGCGCGACCGGAGGAGCGAAACTGGCTCCCGAGACTGTCGTTGCCGGTACCGGGTTTTCGGTCTGCGCTGTTGCTAAACCGGTGATCGCTAGAGCGACAAGGAGGAGCGATAGGCCCCGGCTCAGCGGTCTGCTGCCCCAGGGACGAAAACCGTTGCGGGTCTCATAAGCTTCGCGACTCATGCTTCCGACCTCCTATGACGTGCTGGCGGCGGCGGTCGACTGACCTTCTCTGCGAAGCCAAGTGATCGGTATTGGAGGGTTAGTGCTGTTCCCGCCCTGCTTCCTCCGATGGGCCTACCATTGGAGTTACCAGGAGTATCCCAGTCAGTCGTGCACGGTGCCAATACTGCCGCTAGCATATTCCTCCTTGGGCTCCCAGTCAAGAAGACAGGCACGCGCGTTGGGGAGCCCCATTGGAGTTTAGACCCCAAGGAGGACTGGGCGCTGATCACCTGGTTCACCTACGCCGCATACCTGCACACGCGGATGCTGAAGGGCTGGCGCGGCCGCCGCTCGGCCTACTTCGCCATCATCGGTTTCGGCGTGGTGCTGTTCACCTTCTTCGGCGTCAGCTACCTGCTCTCCGGCCTGCACTCCTACGCCTGATTTCAGGGAAACCCGCGGCTCCGCAGGGCGCGTCCCGCGCCCCCCTTCGTAGCGCCGGCGTCTCGCCCGAATTCGGGCTCGCCGGTAACCTGTCGGCCACCGGCGGACGATTACCGGCGGGACGCCCAATGCCACTTACTGGGAAGTGGAGCGCGCTTCAGCGCGCTTGCCCGAAGGGTCGATAGGCCAGCCGTTTACGGCTGGTTTACGAGTGTAACATCTGTTTCAGCCCGCTTTTAGCGGGCTTCTCGCTCAATGGCTTTAGCCGTCCGCAAGCAGTGGCTAAAGCCGGTGTCAGGGAAGGCCGTTAAAACGGCCTGAAATCTGTATTGATCGCCCACCCAGGCGTAAACGCCTGGGCTACTAACCCTTCGGGAAAGCCCGCTGGAAGCGGGCTCTAAACTCTTCGGCACCTGCGGCCAGTAAGTGACATTGGGCGGGACGCCGGCGCTACATTCTCGCGGCGGGACGCCGCAGCCATCTCCCAAGCAGCGGCGATGCGCATTCCTCACCGCTTCGCGGCGCCTCCTGCCTATTCTCCGGCGCGTTGCTTTGTGGTTTAATCCAGGCGTAGGAGGTGGAGGCGCCATGCGTTGTCTCCCGATTGCTCGAATCGCGCTTGTGCTTTTGACCGGGTCCGTTCTTGTCGCGGCGGACAGCCCTGTCCTGCTGCAGAGGCCGGCGGTGAGCCGGACGCAAATCGCCTTCGTCTATGCGGACGACATCTGGGTAGTCGGCCGCGAGGGCGGCGAAGCCAGGCGCCTGACCACCGGGGTGGGCGTGGAAACCGACCCGGCATTCTCGCCCGACGGCGCGCAGATCGCCTTCACCGGGGAATATGACGGCAACGTGGATGTGTACGTGGCGGCGGCGGGCGGCGGCGTGCCGCGCCGCCTCACCTACCATCCCGGCCCGGATGTGGTGGCGGGCTGGACACCCGACGGCAAACGCATCCTCTTCCGCTCCGGACGCGACTCCTACTCCCGCTTCGCCCGCCTGTTTACCGTTCCCATCGAAGGTGGCTTCCCAAGTGAAGTGCCGCTCCCGATGGCCTACGCCGGCTCGTACTCTGGAGACGGCGCCAGCCTGGCCTACACTCCGACCGGGCCCGCGTTCGACACTTGGAAGCGCTACCGCGGCGGCCGCACCACCGCCATCTGGGTGGCCAAGCTCGCCGATGCCGGCATCGACAAGATTCCGCGCGACAACTCCAACGACTTTAACCCCATGTGGGTCGGCAACAAGATTTACTTCCTCTCCGACCGCAATGGCCCGGTGTCGCTGTTCGCCTACGACACGGTAAAGAAGACCGTCGCGCCGGTAGTGCGGAACGAGGGTCTGGACATCAAGTCCGCAGCCGCCGCGCCGGACGCCATCGTGTACGACCAGTTTGGCTCGCTGCACCTGCTGGATCTGAAGTCGGGCAAGGAGCGCGAAGTAAAAGTGGAGATTGCCGGCGACCTGCCCAGCGTGCGGCCCCGCTACGAGAAGGTCGGCAGCCGGCTCACCCGCGGGCGCATTTCGCCCACCGGGGCGCGGGCCGTGTTCGAGGCGCGCGGTGAAATCCTGACCGTGCCCGCCGAGAAGGGCGACATCCGCAATCTGACCCGCACGCCCGCGGTCGTCGAGCGCTACCCGGCCTGGTCGCCCGACGGCAGGCAAATCGCTTATTTCTCCGACGAGTCCGGCGAGTATGAGTTGCACCTGCGCGATCCGAACGGCATGGGCCAGGCGCGCAAGATCAAGCTGGGCGATGCGCCCTCCTTTTATTACACGCCTATGTGGTCGCCCGACAGCAAGAAGATCGCTTACACCGACAAGCGCCTGAATCTCTGGTATCTGGACGTGGAGAAGGGCGCCTCGAAGAAGGTGGACACCGATACCTACGACAAGCCAGAGCGGACGCTGAATCCGGCCTGGTCGCCCGACAGCCGCTGGCTGGCTTATACCAAGCAGCTCAAGAACCACCTGCGCGCGGTATTCGTGTACTCGCTAGAGTCCGGCAAGCCCGAATCGGGCAAGCCCGACTCGGGCAAGCCGGAGCGCGTCACCGACGGCATGAGCGACGCCCGCGACGCCGCTTTTGACAAGAGCGGCAAGTACCTTTACTTCACCGCCAGCACCGACGTGGGCCCCACCACCGGCTGGCTGGACCTGTCCAGCATCAACCGCCTCACCACGCGCAGCGTCTACGCCGTGGTTCTGCGCAAGGACCTGCCGTCGCCGCTGGCCCCGGAGAGCGACGAGGAAAAGCCTGCGGACGAGAAGAAGCCCGGCGAGGCTGCCAAGACGTCCGACAAGGAGAAAGAAAAAGAGAAGGAGGCGGTCAAGGTCACCATCGACCTGGAGGGCATCAGCCAGCGGATCCTGGCCCTGCCTCTGCCCGCCCGCAACTATATCGGCCTGGAAACGGGCAAGAACGGCGTGTTGTTCATCGCCGAAGCGCAGCAGGTCCCGGTGTCGGCCGGCCCCTCGGGACCGCGCGGCGTCACCATCCAGAAGTTCGATCTGAACACCCGCAAGACCGACAAGTTCCTGGACGGCGTGCAGGCCTTCAACGTCTCCTTCAACGGCGAGAAAGTGCTGTACTCGCAGGCGGAGAAATGGTTCATCGGCGGCGCCGGCCAGCCGCCCAAGCCCGGCGAAGGCGCGCTGAAGACCGACGACGCCGAGGTCTACGTCGATCCGCCGGCCGAGTGGCGCCAGATGTACCGCGAGGTGTGGCGCATCGAGCGCGATTTCCTCTATGACCCGGGCGCCCACGGCCTGGAACTGAAGGCGGCGGAGAAGCAGTATGAGCCCTACCTCGAGCGCCTGGCCAGCCGCACGGAGTTAAACGCCCTGTTCGCCGAAATGCTTGGGAACCTGACGCTGGGCCACGTCTACATCGGCGGCGGCAATGTACCGCAACCCAAGCGCGTGCGCGGCGGGCTGCTGGGCGCCGATTACAGGATCGAGAACGGCCGCTATCGCGTTGCCCGCGTGTATGACGGCGAAAACTGGAACCCCGAGCTTCCCGCGCCGCTGACCCAGCCGGGCGTGAATGTGAGAGCCGGCGAGTATCTGCTGGCGGTGAACGGCCGGGAAGTGCGCGGCTCCGACAACGTTTACAGCTTCTTCGAGGGCGCGGCCGGCAAGCAGGTGCTGCTGAAGGTCGGCCCCAATCCCGACGGCACGGGCGCCCGCGAGGTGACCGTGGTGCCGGTGGACAGCGAAAGCAGCCTCCGCAACCTGGCCTGGATCGAAGACAACCGGCGTAAGGTCGATCAATTGAGCGGCGGGCGTGTGGCCTACGTCTACTTGCCCAACACCTCCGTCGCCGGCTACAACAACTTCAACCGCTACTACTTCGCCCAGGTGGACAAGGAAGCGGTGGTCATCGACGAGCGCTTCAACGGCGGCGGGTCGGCTGCCGACTACGTGATCGACTACCTGCGCCGCCCGCTGCTCAGCTACTGGTCCACGCGCGAGGGCGGCGATTTCTCAACGCCGGTGGGCGCCATCTTCGGCCCCAAGGCCATGATCATTAACGAATATGCCGGCTCCGGCGGCGACGCCATGCCCTGGTATTTCCGGCGGGCGAAAATCGGCCCGCTGGTCGGCAAGCGCACCTGGGGCGGCCTGGTCGGCATCTACGACTATCCGCAACTGATGGACGGCGGCGGCGTGACCGCGCCGCGCCTCGCCTTCTGGAACCCGGAGGGGCGTTGGGAAGTCGAAAACCACGGCGTGGCGCCGGACATCGAGGTGGAAATGACGCCGGCGGCCTGCCGCGAGGGAAAGGACCCGCAACTGGAGAGAGCCGTGCAGGTGGTGCTCGATGCCCTGAAGAAGAATCCGCCGCCGAAGGCCAAGCGCGAACCGTATCCCGATTACCGCAAGCCGGCGGTGAAGAAGAACTGAGCGGAGAACCAGCCGCAGATTGCGCAGCTTTGAGGGAGCGGCTATCGCCGGGACCGGGCATGAGCCGCCGCTTCAGGCGGCCGGCTGGAGCGGGGGCCAGGCAGCAACTCGACTACGGCTGAAGGCCAAGGAACCTCTTGATGTGCTTCGCCAAGGCATCATCAATTTCGTTGTGGCGCGGAACCGGTTGTTTTTGACCAGTGGCAGGATTTAGGTAAATATCGTGACGGCTGCCATGGCGATGGAAAAGGCAGCCCCGTTGTTCCAGTTGCCGAATAAACTCGCTGCGTTTCACAGAGCAATTTCTTTAGCCTGATAGTCCTCGGGCACGTCTTCCATCACCATCATGAGATAGGCATCCCTAAGGTTTTCCTCAAGTTCCTCTGGCGTCTCACCCTGAGTCATGATCTCAGGGTGTTCTAACAGCTTTCCGAGCCAGAACCGCTCACTTTTCCAGTAAACCATCGTCAGCCGCTGTTTCATGTGACTCTCCGGAGAACGTTCGCTTGCTCATCGGCCTCAGCTTCGCCCGTTCGGATCATCATCTCGCCCTCCGCACCCAGTGTACACGATCTACCGCCCACGAGCCTAACGGCCTGACGGGCGCTCAGTTCCGAGCCACTTGTGGTTCATAATGAATGCGTGATCGATCCTGTCTGCGGAATGGCCGTCAATCCGGAGACGGCGCGTTTCCGGCTTGAGCATGGGGGCAAGCCCTACTATTTCTGCTGCGCGCTCTGCCTCGAGAAGTTTCGCGCCGAGCCAGAGAAGTACCTGGCGACGAAGCCTGCCGGGCTGGTCACGCTGATGCCGGTGGGTGCGCCTGCGGCTGCCCCTGGGAGCGCGGGCGTCTCGCCCGCAGGCGGCCGGGGACGGCCGCGCTCCCAGGAACGCGTCTACACCTGCCCCATGTGCCCGGAGGTGCGGCAGCAGGGGCCGGGGGCCTGCCCCAACTGCGGCATGGCGCTGGAACTGCTGACGGCAGCCATCGAAGAGGAAGAGAATCCGGAACTGACCGGCATGCAGCGGCGCTTCTGGATCAGCCTGGCCCTCTCCATCCCCATCCTGCTGCTGGCCATGTCGGACATGCTGCCGGGCGTTGGGCATATCGTCCCCGGCGGCCTTCTGAACTGGGTGGAGTTGGCACTGGCTACGCCGGTGGTGTTGTGGGGCGGATCGGTGTTTTTCCAGCGCGGGTGGCTGTCGCTGGTTCACCGCCGCCTGAACATGTTCACCCTGATCGCGATGGGCACCGGCACGGCTTTCCTTGATAGCCTGATGGCCACCATCGCTCCGGACATATTCCCGCCCTCGTTCCGCGGACACGGCGGCGCCGTACCGGTGTATTTCGAGGCCGCCGCCATCATCACCACGCTCGTTCTGCTGGGGCAGGTGCTGGAGTTGCGCGCACGCAGCCAGACTTCCAGCGCCATTCGCGCGCTGCTGGGGCTGGCGCCGAAAACCGCCCGCGTCGTTGGCCCCGACGGGAGCGAGCAAGACGTTTCCTTGGACCGCATCCACCCCGGCCATCACCTCCGCGTGCGGCCCGGAGAAAAAGTCCCGGTGGATGGCGTGGTGCTCGAAGGAACCAGCTCCGTGGATGAATCGATGGTGACCGGCGAGCCTATCCCGGTGGAAAAAGCGCCGGGCAGCCGCGTGACCGGCGGCACCCTTAACGGCACGGGCGGGTTCCTGATGCGGGCCGAGCGCGTGGGCGCCGACACGCTGCTGGCGCAGATCGTGCGCATGGTCAGCGAGGCGCAACGCAGCCGCGCCCCCATTCAGCGCCTGGCCGACCGCGCGGCCGCCTGGTTTGTCCCGGCCGTGGTGCTGGCGGCCGCGGTCACGTTCATGGTCTGGGCGCTGGCGGGCCCGGCGCCGCGCCTGGCCCACGCCTTGGTGAATGCTGTCGCCGTGCTCATCATCGCCTGCCCCTGCGCCCTGGGCCTGGCCACGCCCATGTCGATCATGGTCGGCACCGGGCGGGGGGCGTTGGCCGGCGTGCTGATCCGTGACGCCGAAGTGCTGGAGATTCTGGAGAAGGTCGATACGCTGGTTGTCGATAAGACGGGAACCTTGACCGAAGGAAAACCGCGGCTGACCTCCATCGTGGCCTTCCCCGGCTGGGAGGAAGCTGAGCTGCTCAGTCTGGTGGCGGGCCTGGAGCGCGGCAGCGAGCACCCGCTGGCGGCCGCGCTGACGGCTGCCGCCCGTGACCGCGGCCTCGAAATCCCGCCGGCGGAAGCCTTCCAGTCGATCACCGGAAAGGGAGTCACCGGACGCGTGGCCGGCCACAGCGTGGCGTTCGGGAATCTGGGCCTTTTCCAACTGTCGCAAATCGAGCCAAATCCCCTGCCCGAGCTGGCCGAGCCGCTGCGGGCCGAAGGCCACACGGTCATGTTTGCCGCCGTGGACGGCCGCGCCGCCGGCTTGCTGGCCGTCAGCGACCCGGTGAAGGCTTCGACCCCGGAGGCCATCCGCATGCTGCATGAAGCTGGCGTGCGCATTGTGATGCTGACCGGCGATAACCGCGCCGCTGCCCAAGCAGTGGCCCGCAGGCTGGGCATCGATGAGATCGAGGCCGAAACGCTGCCGGAGACCAAAGGCGCCGTGGTCAGGCGATTCCAGGAACAGGGACGTGTGGTGGCCATGGCCGGCGACGGCATCAATGACGCTCCCGCGCTGGCCCAGGCCCATGTGGGCATCGCCATGGGCACCGGGACGGACGTGGCCATCCAGAGCGCCCGCGTTACGCTGGTGAAAGGGGACCTGCGCGGCATCGCGCGGGCCCGGCGGCTGAGCCAGGGCACCATGCGCAACATCCGCCAGAACCTCTTCTTTGCTTTCCTGTACAACAGCCTCGGTGTGCCGATTGCCGCCGGCGTCCTGTATCCGCTCTTCGGCCTGTTGCTCAGCCCGGTGATCGCCGCGGCGGCCATGACCTTCAGCTCGGTTTCCGTCGTCACCAATGCGCTGCGCTTGCGGAAACTGCCACTCTGATTGCGGATTGCGGATTGCGGATTGCGGATTGGTTTTGAACTCTGAACCCACAGCCTTTGAAGACTGCGCGGATTTGCTTGTCACCGCCGCCGGGCTGTGCTACAGCTTTTAGTATGAAAGGCAACGCTGACGTAATCGCTGTCCTGAATTCCCTGCTGGCCGACGAATTCACGGCCATTCACACCTACATCCTGCACGCGGAGATGTGCGAGAACTGGGGGTACAAGCGAGTGGCCGCCCTGATCCGCAAGGGCGCGATCGAGGAAATGCGCCACGCCGAATCACACATCGAGCGCATTCTGTTCTTCGACGGGGCGCCGGAGGTTTACGCGCTGGAGCGGATGAAAATCGGCGACAACGTGCGCGCCCTGTTGGAAACCGAGCTGGGCATGGAGCGCGGCGCCATCGCCGCGTACAACAAGGCCATCAAGACGGCCGAAGCCGCCGGCGATGCGGGCAGCCGCGAGCTGTTCGAGCACATCCTCAAGGACGAGGAGCGCCACGAACTGTTCCTCGAAACCCAACTCGAGATGATCGAGACGGTGGGCATCGCCAACTACCTGTCGGAACAGATGAAGGAATAAGGCTGCAGACTGCAGGCTACAGGCTGTAGGCCGTGGGCTGTAGCCTACCGCCGACAGTCTGCGGCCTAGAGCCTTTGTTTTCGAAAGCGGGAGGGGGCCGAGGCTTTGGGAACCTCATGCGCGGGCCGCGCGTCGGTATGGTAGACGGGGAACGTAGAGAGGAACCCAGCGGGGGGTGTCTTGGCAGTAAACCCTTCGCGCCTTGCATTCCCCTTGGGAGCCGGGAATGATATACTGCATTCGGGTTCCGTTCCCCCGAGACGAAAACATTAATCTATGAAGAAGAGACCGGATAGCGAGCTTGGGTTGGACGTGCCAATGCCCCCCATTATGCCTTCCGTCGCTGAGCTGGAGGCGGGCCAGACGCTGCGCTGCCGCGTCTGCGGCAGCCCCGGCGCCAGCAAGCGCCACGACATGCTTTGCTGGGTATGTCGGCGCTTGAAGATCAGCGCCTGGAAGGATATCGAGAAAATTTCTCTTCCCGAATAAATCGCCGACGGACAAACCGCAGATAACCGGGAGCGCCTGCCAGGTGAGGCGACGGGCCTGCCCGGCCGTTACAGCGGCACGGCGATGTGGGTATCGGTGTCGGCGACTCCTTCCAGGTTGTGAATGCGGCCCAGGACCAAGTCGCGGAGCTGCGCCTGGTCGGCCACTTCCACCTGGGCGACGATGTCGGGACGGCCCCAGCAGGCGTGGGCCACTTTGACTTCCGGCATCTCGCTCATATCGCGGATGACCTTCCTGGCCCACCCCGCGCGCACATTGATAAAGATGTAGGCTTCGACCGGCATAGCGGCATTGTACCGCCCCAAGGGTCCAAGGGTCCAAAGGTTCAAGGGTCCAGAGATTTTGACCTTGTATCCCCGGAGACTTAACATTGGCTTAACATTCATGTGTAAACTGAAAGCTCCCATGACCGGGGCGCTGGCAGCGGCCCCCAGCTTGCCAGCCCCGTGACTATGCGGCGAGCCACATGATTCGCATACTGCCGAGAGAAGAGAAATTCAGCGAGTTGTTCAACCAGCAGGCCACCGTGCTGCACGAGGCGGCCCGGGTGCTGCTCGACATGATGGAGGGGCCGTGCGCCGAGATCGCCGAGCGGGCCAACCAGATCAAGGCGCTGGAGCACCGCGGCGACACCATGACCCACGACATCATCACCCGGCTGAACCGGACCTTCATCACGCCGCTGGACCGCGAGGATATTCACGAGCTCTCCTCGCGCATGGACGACGTGATCGACCTCATCGATGCCACCGCCAGCCGGATGATGTTGTTCAAGATCCAGGAGCGCCGGCCGGCGGGCATCGAGCTGGCCCGCATCATCAAGCGGGCGGCGGCGGAAATCGTGGCCGCCGTGCCCCATATCACCGGGGAACGGGACAAGATCCTGGAGCACTGCCAGGAACTGAACCGCCTGGAGCACGAGGCGGATACTGTCTGCCGCACGGCTATCGCCCAGTTGTTTGAAGAGGAGCGCGACCCCATCACCTTGATCAAGTGGAAGGAGATCTTCGAGGTGCTGGAAGCGGCGGTGGACAAGGCCGAGGACGTCTCCGACGTGCTGGAGACCATCGTGCTGAAGAGCGCCTGATTCTTTCCCCGAGACAATGAGCACCACCTTGTTGAGTGTCGTCGCGATCGTGCTGCTGGCGCTGGTCTTCGACTTCCTGAACGGGTTCCACGACGCGGCCAATTCCATCGCCACCGTGGTTTCCACGCGCGTGCTGTCGCCCCGCATTGCCGTTGCCTGGGCCGCCTTTTTCAACTTCATCGCCGCCTTCAGCTTCGGCACGGCGGTGGCCAAGACGATGGGGGCCGGCATGGTGCGGCTGGAGGCGGTCACCGAGGCGGTTATCATCGCGGGCCTGCTGGGCGCCATTTTCTGGAACCTGTTCACCTGGTATTTCGGACTGCCGGTCAGCTCCTCGCATGCCCTGATCGGCGGCTACGCGGGCGCCGCCGTAGCCCGCTCCGGCCTGGGCGTGATCATTCCTTCGGGTTGGACGAAGACCCTGGCGTTTATCGTGCTGGCCCCGGCCATGGGGCTGGTGTTGGGCTTCTCCTTCATGCTGGCGGTGAGCTGGCTGTTTTACGATCAACCGCCGCGCCGCGTGGACGTCTGGTTCCGCCGGCTGCAACTGTGTTCCGCCGCCATCTACAGCTTCTCGCACGGCACCAACGACGCGCAAAAGACCATGGGCGTCGTGGCCGGGGCGCTGTTCACGGCCGGCTACCTGAAACGGTTCGAGATTCCGTTCTGGGTGATCATTGCCGCTTATACGGCGATGGCCCTGGGCACGCTGACCGGCGGCTGGCGGATCGTGCACACCATGGGCAGCAAGATCACCAAGCTGAAGCCAGTGGGCGGGTTCAGCGCGGAAACCGCCGGGGCCGTCACCATTCTCACCGCCGCGCACTTCGGCATTCCCGTCAGCACCACCCACACCATCACGGGAGCAATCGTCGGGGTCGGCTCGCTGCAGCGGCTCAGCGCCGTGCGCTGGGGCGTGGCGGCGCGCATCGTGTGGGCCTGGGTGCTCACCATCCCGGCCTCGGCGGCGGTTGCCGCCCTGCTGTTCCGGCTGATTCGCGTGCTGTATCCCAATGCCTGATGCGGCCAGCGGCCTCCACTCCTCCGCGGGACTTCGTAGTCTGTCTCGATGGCCGCCGAAAACCGCGGCCGCGTTGCTATAATTGCGCCATGCCGCGCCGCCTCGTGCTGGTAGAAGATGAAAAGGACATCGTCGAGCTTGTCCGCTACAACTTCCGCAAAGAAGGTTTCGAGGTGGAGTCGTTCGCGCGCGGCAGAGAAGCGCTCGATCACCTGCGGCGCAGCGGCGCGGAGCTGGTGTTGCTCGACATCATGTTGCCCGACATCGACGGCCTGGCGATCTGCAAACTGATGCGCGCCGAGGAGCGGCTGCGCACCATCCCGGTGATTTTTCTCACCGCGAAAGGGGCGGAAATTGACCGCGTCGTGGGGTTGGAGCTGGGCGCCGACGATTACGTGGTCAAGCCCTTCAGCCCTCGCGAGCTGGTCGCCCGGGTCAAGGCCGTTCTGCGCCGGCAGGATCGCGCCATCGGCCCCGAGGTGCTGGTGACCGGCCAGTT
>Ga0315280_10003525_pt1 | contig 23946 bp, 29 predicted proteins | sample YL17G06_40_MG_FD_203697 | JGI IMG/M metagenome (GOLD analysis project Ga0315280, IMG submission 203697) | Sediment microbial communities from Yellowstone Lake, YNP, Wyoming, USA - YL17G06_40 | ecosystem: Environmental > Aquatic > Freshwater > Lake > Sediment | place: USA: Wyoming | collected... | reverse complement strand
CACAGGGACCATTGAGCAGATGCTTGGAACATCGGGCAATGGGACAGAGGCCACCAGTAAACTCCAGCACACAATCACCACACTCAAGGCAGCGCTCCGCTTCTTTCCACTCGGCATGAGCACCACCCGAGGACAGAGTGTTGCAGCCAGGATGTACTACCTTATTTACTACTTCCGCTACAGTCTGCACTCCAGCCCCATCGGTCAGAACCAGGATAGAATCAGCAGCAGTAATTTCCTTTTTATAAGCTCTGAGTTTCAACTTGGTTAACGCGCTATTACACAGCATATCAACAACTACAGAACCGGTAACAGTCTTACCTTTTTCCTGCAAAGTGCTTTTCATTTCTGCTACTTGTTTTTCTCCCCCACTCCCCCAGCCCTCAGCACAACCCTTACAGCCAATGAGAAAGATACTCTTATCCCCCTCAAGATAGCTTAGGATTTCTTCAAGTGGTTTTTGTTTTGAAATCAACATTTCATCTCTCCTTTAGGATTTGTATTATTAAGTTCTGACAAAATGGCATCTATTATCTGGGGCATTTTCTCCCGAAGCTCCGGCGATAATTCTAACCCCCAGTTAATCTCCCTGGATTCGACCCCTATAATGACAATCTCACCTGTCCCGATAAAATCGGGATGCCAAAGTTGCATTAACATTAAGCTATCCACTAAGCCCATATCGTGAAGGGATAGGAGTGGCCTTTGCTCCAGAGTTATATCCTCAAGGTGAAAACGGTAAATTTGCCCAGGCGTTCCCCCACCCTTAACAGCATCCACTATAACCAATTTATCAGCGCCCTCAAGAAGCTGCAGTACATCGGGGCATGTCCCCCCATCTATTATTTCTACATCGGGGAGAGAGATTCCCTCCAAAGCATGTACCACATGACAACCAATCCCCTCGTCTCTCAACAAGACATTCCCTATCCCCACAACAAATTTTCCCATTCCCGAATTTTCCTCCAAATTTTTACTAACAAACCCTGAATTTCCCTAGGTCACTCCCTTTGGGATTGAGCAAATGTATAGAACAGGCAAGACAAGGGTCGAAGGACCTCACAATGCGCACTATCTCAAAGGGATTAGCCTCATCCTTTATCTTAGTTCCTGTGATAGCCTGCTCCAAGGATCCAGGTTGGTTTTTATCATCCCTGGGAGAAATATTCCAGGTAGAAGGGGTAATGACCTGATAATTGGCAATTTTGCCTTCTTTTATCTCTATCCAGTGCCCTAGAGCCCCCCTCGCTGCGTCAACCAAACCCATACCCACAGCCTCTTTAGGCAGCTCATAACTTATATAGGCAGGCTCACCAGGCTTGAGTTGCAAAACCCAATCAACCATGGCATCAGCTATGAGTTTAGTCTCTAAGGCTCGAGCAAGGTTTCGCCCCATGACAGAAAACATAGCTTTTGGTTTTAGATTTACTTGCGACAAAGTAGAGTCAACCAGGTTCTTGACTCTGGGATTGCCGCCGACATAGTTGACCATCATTCGAGCTAATGGCCCAACTTCAAAAACGGCCTCACCATAGCGAGGTGATTTTAGCCAGGAATAAGCCCCTTTCTTCCCTTCATCAGGAACAACATCTCCCTGGGAGGGATGTCTGCCGCTGATAGAATCGGCATACCAAGAATGCTTCACTTCCTCAGTAATCTTAGCTGGATCAAATTCACTAAACTTGAGACTGGTAGAGGTGATCCCGGGCTTAAAAAATCTTTTCCTCTTAGTGAGATCTGCTTCTCTGCCATCCAGATCATAGGAACCATAAGCAAGTAAATTCCCACAGCCACGACCAATATCAAAGTAATCTGAGTAAACCCGGGCTACTGCCAGTACATCTGGAAGATAAACATTATCGATAAACTCTTGGAGCTCCTTCAACCTCCACAGGAAGGATGTCATATTGTCAACCGTGGGTACAGAAGCAACCCCGCCGGGCATTATCCCCATGTTATGAGGCATCTTGCCACCGAACAGAGCAAGCATCTCCTGGCCCTTACGCCGCATGTCGAATGCCGCGACATAGTGCGCTACTGCCTGTTCATTAGCTTCGTTGGGCAAGCGATAATCACCTTCATAACGGGGTACAAAAGGTCCCAATTCCCCCCGCGCAATAAAGCTCTTTATTGAATTTAAGGCAGGATTATTCCCCTCATACTTTGCTAACCTAGCCACATCTACATAATCAAGAGCCACTAAGTGATAGAAATGAAGGATGTGATCAGCGATATGAGCCGCCCCCAGGATTAGATTACGGATAATTCTACCATTGTCGGGTATTTTGTCAGCAATGCCGAAGGCGCTATCCAGGTTCAAAGTAGCAGCAGTAGAATGACTTGTCGGGCAAACTCCACAAACACGCTGAGCTATCCGCTGGGCATCACGGGGATCTCTGCCCCTCATAATTAGCTCCAAGCCACGGAACAGCATCCCCGAACTCTTGGCCTCTTTCACCTTGCCACCATCGACTACCGCCTCTAGTTTAAGATGTCCTTCAATACGAGTTACTGGATCAATTATAATCTTGCCCATTAATTCAAACCTCCTCTGGTAAAGCAGCTTGGCTTATTTTTTCATAAAGCGGGGCTATATCAAAGAACCCGGGCTCTGTACAGCCAATACAAGTAGCGCCACCGCCTATACACCAGTTCACTTTATTGTTCCACAACCTCACAGGACAATCGGCATGGGTTATAGGTCCTCTACATCCTAATTCATAATTGCACCCGGGCTCGCCGAACTTCTTAGCAAACTTATTCTCGTCATAGTAGGCTCGCCGTGGACAGTTCTCGTGGATTGTTTGCCCATAGAAAGCCTTAGGACGCCTATGTTCATCCAAATCCTCCGGTTTCGGCAGACCAGAAAGCAGGATGCTTGCCACTGTGCCCACGAACCAGTCAGGGTGTGGGGGACAACCGGGGATGTTTACCAATGGAGTACTGATGCCTTTGGCTTGAAGAACCTCACCGACGCTGCGACACTGAGTAGGGTTGGGGTAGGCAGCAGGAATTCCTCCAAAAGCAGCACAACTACCCAAAGCAATGACCGCCAGGGCGTCCTTGGCCAAATTTTCCACCCATGATTGCATAGTCATTGGCTTACCATCTTTTTCGCCAATCACCCCATAGATACCATCTTTAGCCGTGGGTATGGCCCCCTCCACAATCAGGATGTAACCTCCCTTCTTCTTCCTTGAGGTATCCACCATAACTTCAATTACAGGCGCTCCCTCCCCTGCCATGACAGTAGGATGAAACCTTAGATTTATATGACTGCCCGGGAGTACTTCATCAACTAAGAGATTTTTGATAGAGGGATTTACCACATTGAGAAGAGAGACTGAGCAGCCCGTACATCCAGCGGCTTGTAACCATATCGCCGGGTATTCTTTTGTATCCATAAGTCCTCACCTGCCTTTCGACTTATTTTCGCAAATCCTCCACCGGGAGGATATTTTCTCAATCATAAACGTAAGCCTTCAGCTATCTCTTTGATCTTTAATTGAAGAGGAGATTCCTGGGGGAGTTCAGTGACGGGCCTTCCCTTCATTTCCAAACTCGCCATATCGGGGTCTTCTGGAATCAGGGCGATAACCTGAAGGCCAGATTCGTCAATTACCTTTTTTATCTCCGGAGATAATTCTCCTCGGACACGATTAATTACAAGCCCGACTTTGCCCACATTTGATCTCAATTCCTCAATGAGCTTCTTCATCCGAGCTGCTGTAGTGACACCTTTTATTGTGGGGTCAGACATGATGAGCAAAACATTTACATCTCTGGTTGTTTGGCGGCTAATGTGTTCCATGCCTGCCTCACAATCCATGACAATGTAATTATACTTATAATCTTTCACCAGCTTATCTAGGGAGGCACGCAAAAATTCATTAGAAGCGCAATAGCATCCAGGTCCTTCCGGACGCCCCATGGTTAAAAGGTCAAAGCCCTTGGACTCTATTAAGGATTCCATTATCTTGCTGAACAGATACTCTGGCTTGGTAATGGTGGGGCTAAAACGACCCTTGGAGACATCTTCAGTCATCTTTTCTCGTATTCTGCCCACAGTCTTGCTATCATCCAGGGGCAGACCCAGCGCCTGACTAAGATTGGTACTAGGGTCAGCATCCACAGCCAGGACCAACCCCTTCTGCGAAAGGAATTTGATGAGTAAGGCAGCCACAGTAGTCTTGCCTGTACCACCTTTTCCTGCAATAGCAATTGTTTTGGTCATTTCCTTGCTCTCTTTTTAGACAACTTCGGGGAAGGTAGCAAGCTAACAGGCGACAACTTCACCACTGCATTATACTCTGGAGGGCATACTTCCAGGCAAGTACCACACTTAGAACACTTTTCCTGGTCTATGATTTTAACTTCCCCTTTATCTCCCTTAATTGCTTCTGTGGGACAGGTCAAAACGCAATGCTCACAGGCTCTATCACACTTGTCGGGAAGGATATAATACACAGTGAGTTCGGGACATACTCTGGCGGGGCAGCGCTTCTCCAGAATATGAGCTGCGTATTCATCCCGGAAATAGCGCAGGGTTGTGAGGACAGGATTAGGAGCTGTTTTTCCCAGGCCACAAAGCGAACCTATCTTAACATCCTCAGCTAATGCGAGGAGAAGGTTGATATCCTCTATTTTGCCTCGGCCAGCCGTGATGTCCTCCAAAATGTGTAGCATCTGTAAAGTCCCCAAGCGACACATGGTGCACTTGCCGCAAGACTCCTTGGTAGAGAAATCAAGAAAAAATCTAGCAGCATCGACCATGCAGTTGTCTTCATCCATGATAATCATGCCCCCTGAGCCCATCATCGAGCCAGCCTCTCGAAGGGAATCATAATCAATGGGGATGTCCAGCAAAGTCTCGGGAAGACATCCCCCCGAAGGACCACCTATCTGTACTGCTTTAAACTGCTTATCTTTAGCAATCCCTCCACCGATGTCATAAACAAGCTCCCGAAGTGTTGTTCCCATAGGTACTTCAGCCAACCCCGAATTGATTACTTTGCCTGCCAAGGTAAACATTGCTGTGCCTTTGCTTCCCTCAGTGCCGATGGAGGCAAACCAATCCCCCCCTCGCTCAACTATCAAAGGGACATAACCAAAGGTCTTCACATTATTTAATAAAGTAGGTTTACCCCACAAGCCAGACTCGGCAGGATAAGGTGGTCTGGGGCTGGGCGTGCTCATCCTCCCTTCAACAGCCGCCATCAGCGCTGTTTCCTCACCGGAGACGAAAGCACCAGCTCCGGCGGCTATCTCAATATGAAATCCAAAACTACTCCCTAAGACGTTATCTCCCAGCAAACCTGTTTCTTGCGCCTGCTTTAAGGCAATCTGGATGCGCTCAATAGCCAAAGGATATTCAGCACGGACATAGATATAGCCTTGCTCTGCACCTATGGCATAGCCGGCAATAATCATGCCCTCGATAACTTGATGCGGGTCGCTTTCCAAAACGACCCGGTCCATAAAAGCACCGGGGTCTCCTTCGTCAGCATTGCATATGACAAATTTTGCTGTGCTTTCAGCCTTACGACATAGCTCCCACTTCTGATGAGTGGGAAATCCAGCTCCTCCCCGTCCTCGCAGCCCGGATTTCTTCAGTTCCCCAATTATCTTTTCTGGCGACATCTTTAATGCTTTATTCAGACCACCATAGCCACCATTGGCAATGTAGTGATTGATATTTTCGGGGTTGATGTAGCCACAGTGGCGTAGTATAAGGCGAAGCTCACGCTCAAACCTGGGAAGCTCGGGAATAGAGATTGTTTCCCCCTCACCCCCTTCAAGAGTGCCTAAGGCAAGCTCAAGGCACGGGTCATCGCCGGCAACATAACCTTCCACAAGTCTGGGTACAATCTCCGGAGTTACATTGGCATATGCGACACGAAGAGAGCCAGGCTTGGAGATAGCAACAAATGGATCAGCATAGCATAGACCTGTGCAGCCAACTTTAATAATCGGAACCTCCAGACCTTGCCTTGTTAGCTCCTTATTAAAGGCATCAACTACATCCAGGGCGCCGGCTGCCCGTCCACAAGTAGCTGTGCCGATAAGAATATAGACACTGTTATGCAAGGCTTCCCATTCAAATTCCGCCTTATTTTTAATTTCCCGGAAAGCCAAGCCCATGTTTATTGTAGATTACGACTTAAAACCGGCCCGGTTTATCACTTAAAGTTGACCGACGCCAGGTAAAATAAAATAGCACATGTAGACCATTTATTCAACCCTCCTTGCTTTTCAGTTCTCTGGAAGCGAGTCAAATTTCAGAGGGAACTAACATCCCCCCCTCACTATCATCCCACTACATCCAAGACAAGCCACTTTGCCCCGCCGGTATCTCACAGTAACTTCAAAATGGTCCTTTAGCTCTACCTGCCCCGGAACCATAGCTCTGGCCATCCCAGGACTACTGCGATACAATCGTCTTGCACCTGCTTGGCCTCCTTTCATTAGAGTTCTGCTAACCATTAAAGCTACAGGAGGTAGCGGGTGCCTCTCAATAAACATTCATCCCCTTCCGGCATCCTTTACAAAATTTTCACGCTAAAAAGTGTAGACCCACTTTCCTAAACCGCTTGACAAGTTAAAGAACCAAATGTTAATATAATTATGAGCATACGCTCATAATTATAGGAGAAAAGATGTCGAGACCGCCGAAGTGCCGTCGAGTTGCTTTCCTGCCAGACGTAACCTATTTCAAGCCGGCAGGTATACCGTTAAGAGCTCTTAAAGAGGTACACCTCTCTGTGGAGGAGGCTGAGGCAATACGATTGAAAGATCTTGAGGGACTGGAACAGGAGCAGGGTGCTAAGAAGATGAACGTCTCTCGTCCAACCTTTCAGAGGGTATTAGCGTCGGCACGGCTGAAAATGGCTGATGCCTTACTTAATGGCAAAGCGATAAGGATTGAAGGCGGTAACTTTGAAATGTCACCATTACATTTCGGGTGCGCCAACGGTCATGATTGGGAGGTACCTTTTGATACTGCTACAGGCATGCTCCCTCAGTTCTGCCCGACATGCAAGACTCCCGAAATCGTGCCACTTCAAACTCTTGGCACAGGTTGGGGTAGAGGTGGCTATGGCTGTGGTGCCCGTAGACGAAGAGGCTGGCAAAAAGGTCGAATCAGCACAATCAAATAAGAAATACGAAACAAGGAGGTGAGAAAATGATGTACGGATTTGGCAGGGGGTTCAGCCGTGGTAGAGGTGCAGGATTCGGTTTCCGAGGAAGCTCTCCTTCCTGGCCCTACGTTGGTAGGGGGAGAGGGGGGCTTCCACGGTGCTGGTATCCCGGGGCAGTTGCAGCTCCACCCTACGCACCAGTTTTGCCATATCCTCCTCTTACTCAAGAGGAGGTTGACTGGCTGAAGCGTCAGGCTGAGGCTATCAAGGCGGAGCTTAACCAGGTTGAAGCCAGGATGCGCGATTTGGAAGCTGGTAAATGAGAGACAAAATATGGCATGGCTGATGTTTGGCTGCAGCCAAAAATAGCTAAAGCCCAAATTTATCATCAGCCTTGGAAAGGAGGTAAAAATGCCAGGATTTGACGGTACTGGCCCACGTGGAATGGGCCCAATGACAGGTGGCAGTAGAGGTTTTTGTGCTATCCCGCTGCCAAGGACTTGGCCGGGATACGTGGGAAGAGCTGCTTATCCCCCATACGGCGTGCCCTGGGGTCAGATGACCCCTCAGCAGGAACTTGATTTGCTGAAGTACCAGGCTCAAGCATTGAGGGAGCAACTGGAGCAGATTGAGAATAGGATTGAGGGGGCTGGAAGCATCGAGAGCAAAGTCAGCCCTAAGGAGTAAATGATGAGAATTGCCATTACAGCTACTGGTCCTGCCCTGGATGCTGAGATAGACCCTCGCTTCGGCCGCTGCCAGTATTTTATTATTGTTGACCCAGAGACGATGCAGTTTGAAGCTCTAGAGAACTCTGGTGCTATGGCAGGAGGTGGAGCTGGAATCTCCACTGCCCAGATGATTGTCGGTAAGGGAGTGGAAGTGGTGCTCACTGGCAACTGCGGGCCCAATGCCTACGAGGTGCTATCGGCGGCTGGGATTAAGGTCTTCACCGGTGTCGCGGGGAAAGTGCAGGATGCTATCGCGGGATACAAACTGGGGAAGTTCAAAACCAGCTCCCAGCCTAACGTCGCTGGCCACTTTGGTATGGGCAGAGGAATGGGTCGCGGCCAAGGCATGGGTCGGAGATAAAGGCTAAATTTTTTTGGAGGTGTAAGTATGCCTAGAGGAGATGGAACCGGGCCGCCCACTGGACGTGGCCAAAGGGGCGGCCGGATGAGAGGTAACCAACCCGGGGCTGGCCCCGGTGGTAACTGTGTCTGCCCCAGCTGTGGGGAAAAGGTGCCCCACAAGCTGGCAACGCCCTGTTACTCCGTGAGCTGTCCCAAATGCGGGACCAGAATGGTAAGAGAATAGGGAAATATAAGGAGGACACGTATGCCGTTTTTCGAGCCACTGGAGAAGCTAGACCCAAAGCACGTTGATTTAGAGAGGGCCAGAAAGTCCCTGCGTGAAGAGCTGGAGGCTATTGATTTCTATCAGGAGAGAATTGATGCTACCGAGAATACCTCGCTGAAGAAGCTCCTTGAGCACAACATGAACGAGGAAAAGGAGCATGCCGCCATGCTCGTCGAGTGGCTGAGGAAGAATGACTCGACGCAGGATAAAGTGTTCAAAGAGCATGACTAAGTCGTTAAAGTGGAGAATTTGAGGTACTCATGATTATCTCGGTTGCCAGCGGTAAAGGGGGAACCGGCAAGACGCTGGTGGCTACCAGCCTTGCCCTTTCTCTCAAAGATAGGGAACAGGTACAGCTCCTTGACTGTGATGTTGAGGAGCCCAACGACCACATCTTTTTAAAGCCGGTAATCACTATAAGCGAAGCAGTCTGCATTCCTGTTCCTGAGATAGACGAGAAAAAGTGCAACTACTGCGGTAAGTGTGCCGAGGTCTGTGTTTACCATGCCATTGCCGTTTTCGCCCAGCATGTGCTGGTTTTCCCCCAGCTTTGTCACGGGTGCGGTGCCTGTAGCTATCTCTGCCCGGAAAAGGCTATCACCGAAGTAGGCAGGGAAATCGGTGTTGTCGAGTGCGGGCACTCAGATGGCGTTGAGTTTGCTCACGGGAAGCTTAACGTCGGTGAGGCTATGCCAACACCGGCTATCCGAAGGGTGAAAGCTAAGGCTAATCGTGATGGGATAGTTATCATTGACGTCTCACCAGGCACATCCTGTCCGGTAGTGGAATCAATCAAGGACAGCGATTTCTGCCTGCTGGTGACTGAGCCGACGCCCTTCGGCCTTAATGACCTTATCCTGGCAGTGGAGACAGTTAAGGAGCTTAAAGTCCCCTTTGGCGTGGTTATCAACCGTGCTGGGGTAGGTGATGGAAAAGTAGAAGAATACTGTCTGAGAGAGGGTATACCAGTTCTACTTACCATTCCTCTTGATACTGAAATTGCCCGGCTTAACTCCCGGGGAATAACGCTGGTTGAGGGCATGCCGCAGTGGAAGAAAAGCTTCATAGGGCTTTTTGATCGGATTCGGGAGATAACAGGTGAAAGAAGTTGTAGTGCTAAGTGGTAAGGGTGGCACAGGAAAGACCAGTTTTGTCGGCTCATTCGCCGCCCTGGCTAAAGGCGCCGTACTGGCCGACTGCGATGTGGATGCCGCCGACCTGCACCTTTTGCTTCAGCCGGCTAGACGGGAGAAGCATGAGTTCTGGAGCGGACAGACTGCCTTTATTGCTGAGGATAGATGTACCCAATGCGGCTTATGCCAGGAGCTATGCCGCTTTAAGGCGATTAAAGATTTCCGGGTTGACCCCATCTCCTGTGAGGGCTGTGGCTTCTGCTCTCGTATCTGCCCAACTGAAGCCATCACTATGAAAGAAAACCTGGCTGGTCACTGGTTTATCTCCAATACCAGGTATGGCTCTCTGGTTCATGCCCGGCTGGGAATTGCCCAGGAGAACTCGGGCAAGCTGGTGGCACTGGTCAGGCAGCAGGCAAGACAGATGGCAGAGAAGAATGGAGCCGATTATATTATCAGTGACGGTCCGCCGGGCATCGGCTGCCCGGTCATCTCATCTCTATCCGGAGCAAACTTGGCTCTTCTGGTTACCGAGCCGACGCTATCAGGTATCCATGACCTAGAGCGAGTTCTCGGCGTCTGTCAACACTTTGGCGTCCCAGCTCTGGTGTGCATCAATAAGTACGACATTAATGAAGACAACACCCATCAGATTGAGCGCTACTGTCTCAGTCAGGGAGTAGAGGTAGCTGCGAGGATTCCATTTGATAATACAGTGACTAAAGCAATGGTAGCGGGCTTGCCGGTTGTGGAATATAGCCGAAACGGTGTGTCGCACCAGATAGAAGCACTGTGGGAGCTAGTATTAAAATCGCTCGCAAAGTGAGGAGGGAAGATGCCTATTTACGACTTTAGATGTCAGGAATGCGGAAAGGTTTCCGAGTTCTTTTTGTCCAGTTCATCGGATAGCAGAACGTTAGACTGCCCTGGCTGTGGCAGTCAGCACTTACAAAGACTAATATCCGCCCCCAGCTTGTTGAGAGACAAAGCTAATGCTCCAGGCACTACTTGCTGTGGTCGGACCGAGCGGTGTGAGACGCCACCTTGCTCTACTGGCGAACAATGCCACAGGCATTAAGGAGGCAATGTTATGCAAGACCTGATTAAGGAGTTTATGGCTCAAAAGAGATTTGCTGTAGTTGGTGCCACTGACAATCCTGGGAAGTATGGCCATCAGATATTCAAGAATCTGAAAAGCCGGGGCTATGAGGTCTATCCGGTAAACCCAAAGCTCAAGGAGCTTGAAGGAACAAGCTGTTACGCCAGCCTCGCCGATATTCCGATTAAGGTGGATGTTGTTGACTTTGTCGTGCCGCCCGGGGTGACCGAGGAAATTCTCAAGGAATGCAAAGAGCTGGGACTGAGCCGCATCTGGCTACAGCCTGGCTCAGAAAGCGAAGCGGCCATAGCCTTTTGCCGCAAGAATAGCCTGAAGGTCGTGCACGATGTCTGTGTGATGTTGAACTAAAGGGAGCCAGGATGGAGTCATTTGACCTTGAGCCCAGATATTCAAACGATGAAATACCCGGCAAATGCATTAAATGCCTGGCGGAGCAGGAGCTATATAATTGCCTGAGGGAACTCCTGAGAGGGGAGAACGAGAATAAGGAGATGCAGCAGAGGTATGAGATGCTGCTAGCCTTTCTCAAATCTCCTGAGTCACAGAGACTACGTGATGAATCTGAAAAATATCTTGCCGAAGGGAGGAAAGTTACGCTCAGACTGTCCTTCGCCGACGGCAAACCAAAATACGAGCTAAATATAGGTTAGGAGGTACAGAACTAATGAAGATTGCTGCTATAAGTGAAGACGGAACTACCGTCAGCCAGCATTTCGGCCGCGCACCGTATTACCTGGTGGTAACGGTAGAAGATGGCAAAGTAGTAAGCAAAGAAAAGAGGGATAAGGCAGGGCACCATACCTTCGCCGCCGGCCAGCATCCTGATACAGAACCTGGAGAGCGGCACGGCTATGACGCTGGTGCACAGTCAAGGCACGCCACTATGGCTCAAAGTATTGGTGATTGCCAGGTGCTCATCGCCGGAGGAATGGGTTGGGGTGCTTATGAAAGCCTGAAAAGCCGCGGCATTGAGACGATAGTCACCGATGTTGAGAACATTGAGGAGGCGGTAAGGCTTTACGTTGAAGGCAAGCTACCCAACCTCATGGAACGGCTGCACTAGCGGCCGGTTTGAATAATCGATTTTGGAGGGAATCTATGCCAACACAAAATATCTATGAGCCGGTAGATACTTTTATCACTACAGTCTACCTGATTCGCTATTAAGGAGGGCAAGAATACAATGAGAAAGATAACCATAGACCCCGTCACCCGACTGGAAGGTCACGGCAAAATAGCAATCTTCGTCAATGATGCTGGCGAGGTGGAAAACAGCTACTTCCAGGTCCCGGAACTAAGAGGCTTTGAGAAGTTTGCCGAAGGGCGTCCGGCTGAGGACATGCCCCAGATAACCCAGAGAATCTGCGGTGTGTGCCCTGAAGCCCATCACCTGGCATCAAGTAAGGCGCTAGACGACTTGTTCCATGTTGACCCTCCAGGCCCAGCTAAGAAACTTCGCGAGCTTCTGTACAGTGCTTTCTATGTTACTGACCACACTACCCACTTCTATATCCTTGCCGGTCCAGACTTTGTTATGGGTCCTGAGGCTCCGGTAGCCGAACGCAATATTTTTGGGGTTATTGCCAAAGTAGGCTTGGAACTGGGCGGAGCAGTAATTAAGACCCGCATGCAAAACCACCACATTATCCAGATGCTCGGTGGTAGAGCGGTGCATCCTGTCTTTGGTTTGCCAGGTGGTATCAGCAAGGGACTTAATGAAGAGGAAAGAAAAGAAGTTGAACAAATAGCCAGAGATTCTGTCGAATTTGCTAAACTATCGCTGAAAGTCTTTGATGATATTGTCCTTAAGAACAAAGAGTATGTGGATATGATTCTGAGTGATGCATACACTCATCGCACCTACTACATGGGTCTGGTTGATGAAAACAACAAGGTTAACTTCTATGATGGTAAAGTGAGGGTAGTTGACCCAGAAGGCAAGGAGTTCGCTAAGTATCTACCCCGTGAGTATCTTAACCACGTTGCTGAACATGTCGAGCCATGGACTTATGTTAAATTCCCCTTCCTCAAGAATGTGGGGTGGAAAGGGTTTGTTGATGGCAAGGATAGTGGCATATTTCGGGTGGCTCCCCTAGCTCGACTAAATGCTGCTGATGGCATGGCTACCCCGCTAGCCCAGGAAGCCTACGAAAAGATGTATTCCACCCTCGGTGGCAAGCCAGTCCATCATACCCTAGCCATGCACTGGGCCCGCCTGGTTGAGATTCTCTACGCGGCCGAGAGGTTGCTGGAACTCAGCCGAGACCCCGAAATCACCAGCCCCAACATACGTACTATTCCTACAGCCACCCCAGATGAAGGTGTCGGTATTGTGGAGGCCCCCCGAGGTACTTTAACTCATCACTATATTACTGACGAAAAGGGAGTGATCAGGAAAGCCAACTTGATTGTGGGTACCGCGAATAATATCGCTGCAATCAATATGTCCGTTAAGAAGGCAGCTATGGCTATCATTAAGCCGGGTAAAGAGATAACTGAAGGGCTGCTTAACCGCATCGAAATGGCATGGCGCCCCTACGACCTCTGTCTTGCCTGCGCTAGCCACACTTTGTCCGGACGCTCGCCTATGGCTATATACATCTATAATAGCAAAGGAATATTGATTAAGACCCTGAAGGAGCCATAACATTGAACCAGTAGTCACCGATATTGAGAGTATCGATGAAGCAGTCCAGCTCTACCTGGCGGGAAGGCTTCACAACATGATGGAGAGGCTACACTGAGGTAGTATTGAAATCCCAAATCCATCAGGAGACAGAACAATGCTTTATAGTTTTAGAAATAGAGAGCCAAAAATTGGAAAAGAGACCTACGTGAGTGAACATGCTTTGCTAATTGGTGATGTAAGAATAGGCGACAATTGTTATATAGGCCACGGGGCAATATTAAGGGGAGATTATGGGAGCATTGAGATTGACTCAGGCACTGCTGTGGAAGAGGGCGTGGTGATGCACGCTCCTCCAGACGGTACATGCCGAGTTGGAAAGAAGGTTACTATTGGACATGGAGCTATAATTCATGCCAGTTCCATTGGGGATTTTGCCGCAATTGGAATGGGGCAGTAATAAGTATCTATGCTGAAGTTGGCGAAGAAACGATCATTGCTGAAGGTTCCATTGTGAAACTCAGACAGAAAATACCATCAGGTGTTGTTGCCGGTGGTACTCCCGCTAAGGTATTAAGAAAGATAACAGCCGAAGATAAGAGGTTTTGGGGCTACGGCAAGCAGCTTTACATAGGTCTTGCCAAAGAGTATATCCAGAATGGAATGCAAAGGATAGATTCTGCAAATAAGCCGACATCGCACTGAACAAAAGGGTGCAAGGAGGAACTCTATGATAAAACAAGAGCAGGTAATGGAAAGTCTTGACACGGTGCTGGTTCCCGGTGTTATGCGCAGTCTGGTCAGAATGAACCTGGTCCGGGAAGTCAGGATTGCTGACCACAAGGTTGATGTCACCCTTGCCTCAGCGGCTCTGGTTACGGAGGCTCAGAAATGGCTCAAAGACAAGACTAGTGACGTCATCCAGAAGCTGGAGGGGGTTGAGGAAGCAAGCGTCAGCTTTGTGGACAGCAAGCCGAAGGACATAAACGAGATAAGGCATGTCATCGCCATAATGAGCGGCAAAGGTGGCGTGGGCAAATCGCTGGTAGCCAGCCTTACCGCCATTGCCTTGAAGCGCCAGGGATACGAGGTCGGTATCCTAGATGCCGATATCACCGGCCCCAGCATCCCAAAGATGTTCGGTATAAATACTAGACCTAGTAGCAGTGACAGCGGTATTCTACCGGTATCTTCTAGGTCAGGTATTGAACTCATGTCTATCAATCTACTCTTACCCAGCGAGGATGATGCTGTTATTTGGCGTGGACCACTTATTGGTAAAGCTATCACCCAGTTCTGGGAAGAGGTGCTCTGGGGCAAGCTTGATTATTTGATTGTAGACCTGCCGCCAGGTACGGCTGATGCCCCACTTACCGTGATGCAGACGCTGCCCCTAACCGGGATAATCATCGTCTTTACTCCTCAAGCCCTGACGACGATGGTTGTAAGGAAAGCGATAAATATGGCTCGGCAGATGGGCAAACCAATTCTCGGGGTGGTGGAGAATATGAGCTATCTCTACGTGCCTGAGATAGACAGGAAGATTGAACTATTCGGCAGGAGCCGTGGAGAGGAGATGGCAAAAGCTGCTCATGCACCGCTTCTGGGTCAGCTACCCATAGACCCGGCTCTGGCTAAGCTCTGCGATGAGGGCAATATCGAGCGCTATGATGCCGAGATTATAGCCAAGCTGGGAGAGTCTCTGTCACAGGTAACGTCAGCAAAGACACCTTCTGGGAGCGACAGACATGATTGAGATTACTGAAAGGCCGATTTCCCCACAAAAGGTAATAGATAAGGTTAAAAGTGACAGTAGTGGCTGTGTGGTCACCTACATCGGCCTAATTCGTAACTACTCTCAAGGTAAACCAGTTCTTTCTGTAGAATATCGGGACTCCAAAGAAAATGCCGAGAATAGATTACAGGAAATTGCCAGGAAAGCTGAGCAAAGGTGGCAAATAGATGGCATAGCCGTAACACACCGGGTTGGTAGGCTGAAGGTTGGTGAGATTAATCTGGTTGTTGCCGTAGCCTCAGCCCACCGTGGCGAAGGCTTTGCTGCCTGCCAGTATGTAGTTGACCGCTTCAAAAAAAGATCACCGCCCAGGAAGACTGAGACCTACCAGGACGGCAGTGTATTAGCGGAGGGCTAAAGAATAAAGAATATAGACACTACTCAACCTGATGAGCGAGTGCTAACTGGGGGGACATCATGGAAATCAAGATAACTACTTTGAGTGAAAACACTGCAACCTACGGCTTCCTTGCCGAGTGGGGGCTAAGTATCCTGATTGAGGTGGATGGGCTGAGGATTCTGATGGACACTGGGGTGAGCTTTTCGGCGGTGCACAACGCCCAGTTAGTGGGAATAGACCTCGCTACAATCGACAGAATAGTCCTCAGTCATGGCCATGCCGACCACACTGGTGGGCTGCGAGAGGTGTTGAGAAGGGGGAGTGAAGTGGAAGTAATTGCACACCCGGACATCTGGGCTCCCAAGTATGTGCGTCGTGATGGAAAAACAGAAGAGCAGTATATTGGAATACCTTTCTCACGGGAGGAGCTGAAAAGCCGCGGTGCCCGATTCAACCTAGCAAGAGAGCCTGTCCATATCACCGAGCACATCATGACTACAGGGGAGATCCCGATGCTCTTCGGCTATGAGGAGATTGATAACAATCTCTTTGTTAAGGAAGACGGTGTGCTCCATCCAGACCACCTAGCTGATGACCTCGCTTTAGTCATTGATGCCAATTTTGGCTTAGTGGTCATTCTCGGTTGCGCCCATCGAGGTATAATCAATACCCTGCGGCATGCTCAAAGATTGACCGGTAAGGAGCTGGTGTACGCTGTCATCGGTGGCACTCATCTCTTCCTGGCATCGGATAAACGTATAGAGCAGACCATAGCCAACCTCAAGGAAATTGGAATCCAGAGGCTGGGTGTTTCTCATTGTACGGGCTTCCATGCCTCGGCACGACTGGCTCAGGAGTTTGAAGGTATTTTCTTCCTGAATAATGCCGGTACCCGGCTTACATTACCATAGCCGGCTCGACTTACCTAATCGAGGAATATTATGCTTCGCGTAGAACTGGTTCCTGACCTCTCCCATTGTATTGAAACCGCAGCCAGAGAAGAATACGAGGATATGCTTAAGCAGCTTCTTGGGACAAGACAAGCTAATAAAGGGCTTCAAAAGAGGTTAGAGATTCTGAAGCTATTTCTACAGACTGCTGATTTCAAAAGGCTTCGGACGGAGTCTGAGCACTACCTTATTGCTAAATCCGAATTAATAAATTCTCAACAAATCAGAAAATTTGAATTCCCTAAGTTTAGAGTTTAGGATTTCCAACTTCTTGCTTATACGGTATTAGAGCCTCCTCTACCTTAAAAGGTGTCATTTTGGGATAAATTTTGTCTCCAATCACCATTACTGGAGCCAGCATACAGCACCCAATACAAGCGACCCTTTCCAAGCTAAAGTTACCATCCTTGGCAGTCTCGCCTACTTTGATACTTAACTCGCGCTCCAAAGCCTCCAAAATAAGCCTACCCCCCGCTAAGTGACAGGCAGTCCCCATACAAACCACGGTATGGTATTTTCCTAACGGAACAAAGCGAAACTGATTATAAAAGGTAGCAACCCCCCAAACCTCAACATCTGGCATCTCCAAGAAGTCAGCAATTTCTTGCAACGCTTTCCTGGGGAGATACCCCAGTCTTGTCTGGACTTCTTGTAACAGTGGAATTAAGTTCTTTTTTTCTTTTTTATAATGGCCTAAAATCTCAGCTATTGCTTGGCTAGCTTGTTCCTCTGTAATCATTCCTTCGCCAGATTCAAGACTATCCCTTGAGTTGCTTAGCAAATCCAGGCAGGAAAGCCGCTATTCCGGTCGTTTCTCTAGGGCCCACTATTACTTCCCACTCAAGATTCAAGGCATCCTCAAGCTCACCTTTGATTCTGGCCACTTTCCCCGGGATAACTAGCTTTCTATGTTTCACCTTATCCCCGATGCCACATTTCTTAATAAATGCTCCTACAGAATCGCCGCTAAATTTACCTGCTGCCCAAGCAGTGAGGACACCAAGCCCTTCCGCGTCCTTAACACAAATGTAGGCGGGAACCTTGGTAGCTTCAACAGCCGATGAGACAAGGAAGTAGGTCAAAGCCCAGTTTGAAGTGACAAGGACCGGAGAAGATTCATCAGGTTCTCCCACTTCATAGTACTTCTGCTCTACTGCCATAGGAAAGCGAGGATCGGTATAGATGTTAAGCCGCTGAACTAGAAGAGGAAGCAGAGAATATTGGTCGAAATCAGAAAAGACAATAATGCTAGCCCATTTATTTATAAATGCCGAGCCCACTAGCATTTCCTTCAGCCTATCCTTGGCCATGAAGCAAGGAAAGGCAACAGTGGGATAGCCAAGAGGCCTGAAACCTTGCTTTAGCGCTGCCCTTCTGATAAAAGTTTGGTCTCTTATTGCCTCCACCAAATTTTTAGAACCCGGGCCTAAAACTAGTTCCTCAATCCCAGCATCTTTTAACTTAATAGTTAGAGGAACAAGTTCCTCAATACTCCCCCCACGAAGGCCAACAGGAGTAAGATTCGCTTTAATCTTTGGAATGGCTTTATCAATGTTCTCCTTCGTTATGGGGTAAACAAGTGGATGTCTGTCCGCGCATATATCCCGTGCCGCAAATAAGGCGTCCATGTCTTCCGAGATTAAGACCATGCCCAGGTCTGTTGAATCATAAACTTTCTTCACCAGAGCCAAAAACTTGTTTTTGTCCCCTGATGCAAAATAAAGTGCCAAAAGATTTGCCTTTAGGTTTACCCCGACCCAGGGGAACTGCAATTCTTTTATCTTCTTTATTTTCTCCTCGATTTTGGCTTTGTCATCCTTGTCTGAGATAAGGAGGGCAATGCCTGGTGAATGGACAAATGTCTTCTCGTGCCGATATATCACTTCTTCGTTCCCGATTTTGACGGCGTTCTCCCCAGAGCCTATAATAACAAGCTTTATCGGCGGTGCCAGAAGATCCCGCAGCTTAGCTTTCACCTCCTCGGAGAGGTAAGGGCACTTGTCCACAGTAGCTCCACCCGATGCCAGCTTCATGGCAAAGGCAAAACAAGTAGGGAAGCCACAGTCCTTACATGGTTTCTTTCCAGGAAGCATCTTTACAATCTCGGAACCTGCAATTGGCATAACAAACCTCCTCAATTAAAGCTGAGATAGGATTATGAATTCCACTTTTTAATTCCTTCTTGTATTTATGTTGGAAGCTTTACTTCTCCTTTTAGCCAAGGATGTCCTACCTTTTCCAGGAATGCTAGAAGCTCATCTACGTTCTTGACATCTTCCTCTGTGGCTATTTTATCGTAGAGTCCTTTCTTTTCCAGGACATCTTTAAACCTTTCCTTTAACTCCTTGGGCATCCACACTATCCTAGCCAGGCCACCATCCGCCTGGATGAATTTGGGAGACCTTAGTTGCTGCAGTCCAGTTCCTAATCTTCCTTCTATTTGTTTACCTCCAGAAGTTTCACCAGCCATGTGGGAAAATGTTTCTCCAACCACAGTTTCACCCTTGAAATCTCTATTCACTACTCCAAAGGCGTCCGCTTCAGGAATGTAATATACAATTGCTTCGAAACAACCACAAGATGTATGGGGGTGCTCAAATGCACTATAGAGATAAACTCTATCGTAGGTACCCAGAGACTTATTAGCTTCAATTGCATTCACCCCTGAATATTCACCTTTTACAGCATCTATAAGCTCCCCTTTTGGTATAGCAAATATGGGCCCATCAGGGTCAATCTTGGCAGCAGCTCTGCCGTCAAACCAGTTTATCGCTCCACAGTTAGCAATTCTATTTGGCGCTATGATTGAAATATGGGTAGGGGCGAAACTCTGACATAAGGTACAGCCATAAAAGGTGTCCACATCCTCATCATTCAAGGTCCTTGCCCGTTCATCCCTGGCGGCATAAACTTCCAAAGCATGGGGAAGAAGCTCCTTTATCTTTTTTTCATCGGTGATAATAGTGACCTGGATTTTTTCAATGATTGACATCTCTGATGTATAAAGCAAGATATAAATTTCTCCCAATTCCCGTAAAGAAGTGAAACCCTTCTTATAACAGTCCTTACTTATCCTCAGCCACGTATCCTGCCTTTGATTCATGTGATACCAGCCCTCAATCATGTTAGTGAACATATGAATCCTTCTCTCAATGATTGCTTCGGCATCCTTGTCCAGTTCTGCTCCAGCAACATCTACCAGAATGGCAATAGGATAGCTACCACCGCTTTTCTCTTCATCGTAAGGTTTCAAATCACTTATGTCCGGGCCGATAATTTCTACTTTCTCATTCTCTACTTCACCAGGACTTTTAACTGTTGCTAATTCAAACTTATGTGCTGCTTTTGGCCCACCGAATTCCATATAGAGGTTTTCTTTTCTTATCACCTCGCCTTCATATTGAGGTCCTATGTCTACGTGAAATTCACCTGCCATTTTTTCTTAGTCTCCTTTCTTTAAATTATCTATTAAGCTTTCCAAGAACGCTTTCCATTGCTCATCTTTCCTGAAATTGGGAAGGGAATAATTAGCATTGGGAAAGTAGAATTTGCACAGCGTCATAGTCTTTAGGTGAGGGGCAAAATGCTTGAGCACAGAGAGACCCTGTTCTCCGAGATCGCTCCTTATACCGAAGAAGAGCACCAAATCATGGTTCCCTTCCTTCCTGACTCCCCGCCAATTTGGATCCTTGAGGGCATTGATTATCTCCACAGTGTCATAGAAGCTATCCGGCTTTACCCCCAGCTCTGCCATCTTCGCCCTAACGTGCGCTGTGGCGCATGTAGGAATATTAGCAGCCTTAGCAATTTCCAGAGCATACTCTATGAGTAGCTTTCCATCAAGCGACCATTTCAGCAGAAGAGGGCCGAGTACAAGAAGCGGCCTTCTTGCTTTTTTTATCAAGCCAGCATATTCTTGGGCATCTTCTATCAGCCTTGCTGACTTTATCCCGGTTAAGACATTTACCCTATGATATGGTATTACACTCATTTTCCCCTCCTTCTAATGTATTACTGCATCCACAGAAACCTTGCTGGGATAAGTTCCGATAAGGGTGGGAAGTCCCACAGGCTCCTTGGGTTGCCAGCCGATTTCCTGTAGATATGCCCTCACTTCCTTCTTATAGACAAGAGGAATATCAGGATCTCTGCGCACGAAGAGGTGAATGTCCTCAGGAAGACCACCCCCCATATACTTCTTGTGCAGGGAGATGTAATGGTTTAATTTTATCGCCCTTCCCTGAGGGGTATCATTCTTCCTTATGCACAACTTGGGAATCATCACCATAGCCTTCTCTTTAGTCTCACATACATAGGCTAGGTGCTCAGGAGAAGGCTCTCCAGTATCTACAATCTCCTTCTTCCGGGCATCCATGACTCTCCAATCGTCCTCTTCCTTTCTCGAGAGATACAACCTTCTATATTTGGAGGAATGAGGTCCGAGTATCACCGGAATGCCCAATCTGTTGCAGCCTGTACCGATGGCAGCCGCCTTCTGTGAGTATGCCCCCCACGCTACTCCCACAGCGCCTACACGATTGAGGACATAATCAGCCATCACCTCGTAGTTTCCTCTCAGGGGCAGAGCAGCGAAGATATTGGCAATTTTTATTGCCGCTCCAGTGATATGACTGTTGGCAACACAGGAGCCAACGTTCACTACTCCACCCATATCAAAAGCAGGGGGATATTTTTCATATACGGTCTTGCCATCGGCATCTTTCCACATCCCGGCAACCATGGCACTGCAACCCGAAACAACCACGATGTACTTTCTCTTGGCAAATTCGTCCACCATCTCGGCAATGTCTCGAATATCAGGAAAGTTCGAGCAGCCCACAATGGCAACTACTCCGGGGATCGTGCCCAAGGTTATAGGTGCCCCCACAGTCCTTATCTCCGTATCCATAATCGGACCACGCCCAGCTCTCACCTTCCACTTTTCCATGCTCGCTGCTACCTGCATTATCTTGAAGATGGGAATCTTGCGAGGACATTCCTGCTCGCACTTTCCACAGCCAACACAGAGATTGAATTGCTCCCTTATCAAGTCAAATTTGCCCTTGGCGACCTCAGCTATACCAGCGCCAATGTTGAAAAGGTTAGGGCATACCTGCTCACACATGCCACAGACATTACACTTCGTGGCCAGTTCCTTGGCCTCCCCCTCCGTCAGCCATTCCTTTCTCCTCTGAGGAGCAATTTCCATGGCAACCTTAGCCGCTACCTCGGCCGCTTTTCGGGGCTCAAGGATGGCAAAATGCTTCTTATCTTCTACCATTTGTCTGACTATCTCTCCAGTATCCATCTCAGAGGCATCTTCAAGTCCATACATAGCCTTGTCCAAGGTAGCTATGAGCGCTGACCCGGCTTTAGATGCCTCTATAGGCATATCGGTCCTGATGCATTGCTCATCGGTCATTATCACATCGGCAATGCCACTTCTAATGAAGAAAAGCTGCCGGGAAAAAGGACCAACAACCTTGGCCCTATCAGAATACCTACTTGTCTCCAGAGCAGTGCAACATATGCCACAGACTTCAACCTGGTCATAAAGATTATTCTCTCGGAGGTAATCAATGACTACAGTAGAAGTAGCTGGATTATGCCCCACAAACAGGATTATCGGTTTGCTTTTGTCCACTGCCGCCCACCCCAAATCTATCAGGGGTGTATCAGCAACTGAAGTGGGATAATTGAATCCCACAATCTGAGCAATATCAGCCACTTCCATGCCTACATGGTCCAGCATTCCAGCATGAAGAGCTTTCGATTCATAATCCAAGCAGCTGCCCTCTTGTCCCATTGCAGTGGAATCCAGGAGATGGGTGACCTCCTTGAAGACATATTCTATGGCTATTACAAGGTCACCTAAAGTCTCAGGCTTTAAACCTACAACTGTCCTTATGTGCGGTGCTTCGATATTGATTGATCCGCCTAAATCTATCTTCTTATCCGGACCGTGCCTTTCAATCAGGAATTCCAGGATATGCCCGGCATGAGCAGCATGAGCGGAACATCCCATCAAACAAAGCAAGAGCACCCATCTTGCCTGCTGAGTGGCTATGTCAATACCACAACCTCCTCTCCTTGTCTCGGTGAGGTCACATTTGCCATAGGTACAGAAGCAACACAAATCACAGAATGGCGCGTAAAAAGGCGCGTATGTTTTCAATAACCTCATGTCCCAATTTCTGAGGTCGGGGATTTCCGGCATCGGCGTGGGGCCTACTGGCTCCCAGGGAATCTCTGCTTTTATCTTCTTATGAATTTCTTCTAACTTTCTGGTTATTTCTTTTACTTCTGCCATTTTTCACCTCGCTTCTATCGTTTCCTTTATTAATTTCAAGGTCTCGGGATGTCTCAATACAATAATATTTGCCCCAGCCAGTAAAAGCGATAGCGCTGTTATTCCTTCCCAAAGCAATCCTTGTTCCTTATTTTCCTTAGCCTGTTTTGTCTTCCAGCACTCCCCACCAAGATTGGCAATAATCGGCATCATGGTCATATTGTCTTTGGTGATAACTCCAATCTGCTTTACCCGCTCCATTAAAGAGAAACTATACTCCATGCCGTAGCCCAGTGCAGAAGACAAGGAGTCGATCACAATCCTCTCTGGAGGGAAGAACTTACTGAGTTTCACGTTTAACTCTTTAAGCAAATTGATGTCCAGCGGAGTCTGGGCAATAGCCATATGCCCATGGTCCAGAATTGCCTTGCCCACCACTTCATAATTTTCCTTAAGTGCCGGGCCCATAAGGAGGTTCATTCCATCGCACACTTCAGCCACCTTGGGAAGAACCTCAGCATCTTTCTTCTCGTCTCCGGAGCCATAGACAATTAAAGGCACATCTATAGCCTCGGCTACTTCCTTTACCAATGCCGCTGCCTTGTCAGCAGGAGCATCGTTGACCGCCGGGTCGGTACTCATAAGGAAAAGTGAAACGGCATCCACAGCAAAGCCCTGGCATTTCTTAGCCCACTTTACTGGGTTGGAAATCACATCCTGGAAGGGCTCAACCGCATGCTTTGGCCAATCCTGAGGCTCCATATCAAGAACTTCCAGAGCAAATTTTGCCGGATTGGGATTTGAGCCTTGGTCAAAAAAATGAAGGGGAAGAATATTCTCCCCCCCAATCTTCAAACTCTTCTTTCCCTTCCCAAGAGTTATCTCTCTAACTACCCCAGTATACGCTTCAACTGGTGCTTTATATTCCATTCCTTACCCTCCTTAACTTTCAAGCCAGGCATTGGAGTACAAATTCTCTCCCTTAAGAACCTTGGCTGTCTTAACATACTCAACTTTCTTTTGAGATAGAGCGGAGAGGTTTATGTCCTCCCCATCCATGGTCTTGTAAATAAGTTCGACAATTTCCGGCATCTCTCCCTTGGTCAAGTTCATAAGCTCTTTATCCAAAGGGTCAGCAATGGCAGAATAAAGTCCATTTCTCTCTAGCATAACCAGATAAGTGCGGTTAAGAAGC